>Ga0307978_1001766_pt1 | contig 15791 bp, 10 predicted proteins | sample OrgLakmetage1056_FD_203151 | JGI IMG/M metagenome (GOLD analysis project Ga0307978, IMG submission 203151) | Saline water microbial communities from Organic Lake, Antarctica - #1056 | ecosystem: Environmental > Aquatic > Non-marine Saline and Alkaline > Saline | place: Antarctica: Organic Lake...
GCTTTTCTTCATGTCCTCAAGATGCTTACTTGGTTGTTAATTGTTTTTGGGTGGGACGGCTTCATTATGACTTCGAAAGGAGGTATTGAAGCCCGTGCTAATCTTCAACACGTGTTGATGATGTCAAGTGAAAATCGAGAACATGGGGCTCTCATAAATATTCACCCCCCCCTCGCAGATGTCACACCACATCAGTTCAAGTGGGATTAAGTTACTTTTGACCCCCTTCTTTTGTTGCAGGCCATTTTACTAAAAATGAATGGACGCAAGAAAAAGGAGGAGAGGAGCAAGAAAATGAACGATGATAGGAGGTCGCTTTCTTACCGCACCACCGTGACTCCACTGAAAGACAGAGAGACGCCTCAGAAGCACTCTATTGAATATGCCGAAACCAAAAGGTAAGATTATTATGTATGGATATTGTTCTTAAAGGTTAATGATTGACGATGAATGATTGATGGTAGACTCCAAATTCATCATGAGCGCATCTGCGGAAGAACAGATTTTCTGCTCTAGGGTGTGTTAGATTCCGATATAGGAATTTATACAATCGTCGACGGAGACTTTTGCGTGTAGAAAATACGCACCATTACTGAAGTCTGCCTTTGTTGGAATCGTGGGATATCGCATTGGATGGACGCAATGAATGGTACAATACGATACATATTTTACTCATCACATCCGCGTCTTCGATTGATCTTAAATAGGAAAGGGAGGAAAGAACCGCAGGAGGGGAAAGGGAGATGGAGAAGAGTCCAAGCGTGAGCTTGAATTCAAGGAAGAAGGCCAAGAATACTCGCAAGTCATAAAAATGCTTGGAAATGGTCGTTGTGAGTGCTACTGTTTTGATGGTATTACACGTCTAGGACACATTCGTGGAAAGATGAGGAAGAAGGTATGGATCACTGCTGGAGATATTGTTTTGGTTGGAAAGCGTGACTTTCAAGATGAAAAGGTGGACATTTTGCACAAGTATTCGGCTGATGAGGCGAGAAACTTGAAGCAATATGGAGAGCTTCCAGAGACAGCCAGGATTAACGAAACTGCTGTTGATCTTGCCATGACTGGAGATAATGCTGATGATGATATTGGTATTGACTTCGATGATATCTAAATTATCTGCGTACAAGAAAAGAGAGAATCATCATACACAACCATGGAATTGGATATTTTGGAACTAATACTGTAGTGAGTGAAGGAAACCCGCCGCAAGGGATTATAAAAGTAATCTTCGTTGTTGACACCTGTATCCTGTTGTGAAAATTCTTCCTATTTCTCAAGATCAGCTAGTTGCAATCCTATGAGATTGTGTTGTTACCGTACCATACTTAAATAGAATTAAGTGAGAGGAGAAAGTATGCTTCATTTATAAGAAACTAATTCGCTTTTCGTAATGATTTGTCCATAGAATCTAGACGTTAGTTTCGTATCGCAAAATCAAAATGTTTCAAAGTGTCGATTTTGCGATTTTCAGCGAACAGACAAGAATTCTGTTTTCTGGCATCAGAAAAGAGAAAGCAAAGATAAAAGAATTTGATGTACTTACAATCGTCCTACTTCATAGATACAAATCAATTCAATTCCATCAAGTCCAATTTGAAATCAGATAACATCATGCCCTCCCTTCTGACCGCTGGAGCAAACAAATTCAGGAGAGCCAGGGAATGGGCCACTCCAACTCTTTCAGTCTCTGCTTTCCTTGAGAGAGGTGTCCTGACACCTGAAGAATTCGTGAAAGCAGGCGATGAATTGGTTTACAAGTGTCCCACGTGGCACTGGGAGAGTGGCGACCCAAACAAGAGAAAGAAGTATCTACCCAAAGATAAACAGGTGAGAAATTGAATTGAATGCCTCTAACGTGATTTTTCTGTCGTGGGTCGTGGATTGCATTCGCGCACCGAATCTTTATCTCACGAATGTTCGGATGTGTCATCTCAATGTTAGTATCTCCTTACTCGAAACGTTCCCTGTCCCACTCGAGCATCATCACTTGAAAACTCGGTCGCTATCAATGAAGAGGATATGATGGCTCAAATTGAAGATGAATGTTGTGGAGACGACTGGCTTGTTTCCAAAGTGATTTCCCCTGAAGAACAGCAGAGGCGCATGGACGAAAAGCTCGAAGAAGAATTTGATATTCTGGACGAGGATGGTGAAACTTTGAAAAAGGTAGAATCCGCAAAGGATGCAACTGTCGATGCGGTACTTGCAAATTTGGAAAATTTAAACACTGGTGATGAAGGGGCAGATACACAAGATGCAGATGATGAATATGCGGACATGGAAGAATTTGAAGACGATGACGTGATGGAAGATGAAGCAGCAGTAGCGACTACTGCAGCTAGTGCTCAGGGCAAAAATATAATGAAGGTCAGGACTTACGACCTTTCCATTACGTATGACAAGTACTACCAAACGCCACGTGTTTATATGTTGGGATATGCTTCTTCTGATTCCTCGCAGCCACTTACCGGTGACGAAATGTTCCAAGACGTTATGAGTGATTATGCGAATAGAACAGTTACAATAGATCCGCACCCACATGTTGCTGGTCAATACGCGACAATCCATCCCTGTCAGCACGGAGCTGTAATGAAAACGATTGTTAGAAATCTAACCAAAGCCAGTGCAGATGGCGAGAAGGGAAAACCACCATCAGTTGAAATGTACTTGTTCATCTTTCTGAAGTTCATCAGCTCTATCGTACCTACAATAATCTACGATTTCACTATGGATGTTACAGCGTCTACAGAAAAGTAGATTAGAGCAATTATTTCGCAAATTCATTCCTTCTGCATGTAACATTCGTAGACATAACGTGCACAAGCATAAAAATAAACAACGATATTAGTAAAACATCCTATTAACTTCAAGTGGACCCGTAATAATTTCCATCACTACTTTCGTTCAACAATGAAGCTCGAAGACCTCTATTTGTACTATCAGTCCTTTGTGATATTAGATTTGGAACAAATGAAGCTCCCGTGTAATTTGCAGGCACCATATCCATCTTTAGGCTTTTGATAAACGACAACAGCAAACTTGTTAGCAGAGCAGAAGCGAAAGACATTGAAATTGTAACATCCAATATAACTTACCTTTGATCCATAACAGAGAAGCGGTTCGAGTTTAATTGAGAACCTCCACTTTGAGGTTTGAGAGGATATGCTGAAGACTCGTGATTTGGTACACTTTCATATTTTTCCGGAGTGAATAAGTCAGGAATTACCACAATCTCTGGTCCAAAGAGCATCTTCTTCACTGCTTCTTCCTTCACTCGATCTTCTTTTTTCTTTTGGACCTGAAGGAACGTTTTGCGATATCTATTGCGCTTCCTTCGACTGCGTTCCTTTTGTATCTCTGTCTTTTCTTCATCTGTCAAGGCATCCAATCGTTTGAAATAGAATATATCCAACAACTTCATGTGTGGTCCAAATAGACCGTATAGAATCACTCTTTTGCTCCATAGAACGAAATCGTCCCAGAGAAAAATGGAAACAATGGATAGGACGGTGGCCGAGGTTGTGATCCAGAATGATATATATAGCTGATCCCATGAAACTATCTTGGAAATAAAACGTAGTTTGATGCAGATTTGTAAAAGAATCTTTTGGATCGGATATAGGAGACCTTGAAAGAGCTTCAGTCTGACACCTTGGTTTCTCTTCTTGAAGATTTGGGTACTTTGCGCTTTCATCTCTTCCATGATTTCACCTTCTTTATTAAAGTCGTCCCAAAATTCTTCTGTTGCAGCTTCGTAGCCTTCTCGACGAGATTCGTAGCTATTCATATAAACCGAGTCAGCCTCTTTACTTTCGTGTTTTTCTATTACCATCGGTCTCGCTCTATTTGTGACAAATTGAGCTAGCATTGTTGGGTAGCTTGGCGGTTTAGCCCAGGACGATGGTCTTTGACGCTGATTGTCCAAACATGCAAGCATGAACCATGCAATACTCGCGAAAAAGACAGACATCGAGTATTCTGGAAACTCTGTAATTATCATGGCAAATATGAGCAAAATGATTGAATGGAGAGGCAGGTAGAAACAGTAAACATGATAGTGCCCTCTCCAAAGTAGAACTGTCTTTAATGCGTCAATGATGTCAAAGTAAATGTTCTGGTATTCCAAAATCTCGTTCAGGAGCGAGAAGAATGTCTTCAAATCATATTTCTCAATATCAGTGTGGCCTTTCACAGTAAATTCGACGTGCTTCCGATTCTTCTTTGAATTCAAATGTACACTGTTTTTCCAGTCTTGTTGTTGTAAGGATTCAAAGTAAAGTTTGCGTTGACTAAACCATTCAACTGAAATACGTAATGTAATAGATCCTTGTTTGCGACGATTTCCAACTTGATGAGAGTCGAAAATATCATACGTGAGGTTCATTATTGTGCCAGAAACAAATTTGTTCAAAGGAATTGCAATACGGCCAATTGGGTCATGAAGAGAGGGTCCAATATCATGATCAAATACACCAACGTACAACGGTGATGTACTTTTACTGATTTGAAATTTGAATGCTCGCCGTGTCCAGGGCATAAACCTTGGTTTGGTGCAGTCTTTCACAATATCTGTTGTAACAACAGCATCTTCAAAAACACAGGTAACAAAAGCATCTGTTGTATCTCCTGGGATAAGACTACCCTTGTCCATGTCTGGCAGTTTATCACACCTAATCACTTCCACGTACAATTTCCCTAGATCGCCTTCTCCTACATCTGTCCACAATTGACTTTCTTCAAGAGATACTCTATCAATTTCCTCGGATGTCAGCCACTGAGAATCACGATTTTCTTGGGCAGGCCTAGCAAAGTGATACTTGATACCATTAACAAACTTCTTTCGCATTACAGGAAGAGCCCTTTGCTTGCCGAAACTTGGAGTAACAAAGTCTTCGAAACTCTTCCTGCTTGTAGCTTTTTTCTTGTCGAAATTTTCAATGAAGTCAATGTCAGAAGCTTTTGCTCGCCTGCATCGAACAGCTAAGAATCCTTGTGCGTCTTTATTCTGTTGCAAATGTTTCAGTTTCAATTCAATTCTTTCTCCTCGGGACTTCACAATCCTTTGATTTGGTAATACTGCTTGCCCGAGGGTCGATCCAGCAACAAATGTCTCCTTATCTCTCACCTCAAACATCATTTCATGGGCATAATAATCTCCTGGATTCAGGGTAAACACAAATAAGGAGTTCGTACCAATGGTCCATATTGGATCCAATTTCTTGTAGATGACAGATGTTGTGTGAATCTTCTCACCACCGTACTTCACAACTACATATGGATCTGACGTAGAGCGGTTAACAGGTTTCAGGTCAGTAGCAGATATGATCTCCACAAGAAATTTGATAGGTGACGAGACTACGGATGGGGACATGCTATTGCGGTCCGCTTCAATTGCTCTGGAGGCTACTTCGACTAAAGTTGACTTGAGGCTCTTGACGAAAGAGAGAAACGACCGAGATTCCTCCTCATTTGAAAAGTGAAGTTGAACACTTTTCTTTTGTTTTCCTAGACTGAATTCTGCCAGGCATTTGCTTTTATCAAGTTTGAGATATACCTTTGATAATGGAACACTCAATTTTGTTTGCCACTGACTTCCATCGTTCACTTCTGGAGGGGCAGTTCTATAGTCATCAACAGCACGAAATCCTATAGTGGAAACACTGTCATCGTCCGAAGAGGAAGACGCAGCATCGACTACTCCAAATTCTTGACTTGACGGATTTCTTTTGAAGAGATTAAAAACAACGACATCTCCTCTTTCAATGTTCTCAGACCAATCACTAGTAGATCCCTTGACGCCCATTTCGAGATCTCGATAGCCACTGAGATTCAGACCTTGTCGTGGATTTCGTCTTAGCTCAATCATTACACGACATTTTGTTCTTTTCCTCAAAATTGATGAAGGATTTGATTTCTCGAGTAGCCATTCATTCGCACAGACAATGACAGGAAACGTGGAATTTCCTTGATTGTTCTTCGGAGTCTCTGCATGATTCGGAGAGTTCTTCTCAGGTGTTTTTACCCAAGTTACTGGAGGCAACTTCTTATCCGGAGTTTTTGGTACCATTATACTGTAATATCTCAGTTAGATTCCGAATAGGATGGAGATATTTGAAATGATATTCTGGTCGGCCTGCTACTAGATCGGTGATTAATGTGATTGATGGGTGATGATGTGTGATGCAGGTGTGATGTACGAGGATGTACGATACCTACGTTCTCGGAATTTTTGAATCCAAAACTTTCGGCCTTTATTATTTCAAATCAACATAACGGTTATCGACGAATTCAATTATAGAAGGGATTAACGCCTATCAGAACAGTGCCTGAATAAGAAACGCCTTTTTGTATTTAAGGCATTATTGCATAACCTTTTTTGTTTTTTGTAGATACGTTATAATTTGATGAAGCAAGAGTTGGTCACTATTCTACACCATGCCTGTGGAAAAAGCATCTCTTTTTTGTTATTGCTTAATATTTTCATGATTATTAGTCCATTCGTTGATAAAGTTCAGAAGTCCAGTAGTATCTCAACATCCATTAGCTTGTTTCCAAGCTGCAAATTCGCGAACACTGCAATTTGAACAAGGAATCATTGCACCATATTGACATTTGTTGCATCCTTTGCAATGCCAATCACGCCAATCCTTGCATTTTTTGCATACCCGGCAGTGCCAGGTGCACATACTCTGTTCAAGACCACCGCGGCAGAATGAATAAAAGAGATCTTCAGCATCCTTAATCTCGCCGGACAAAGCTTGTTTGACTAAATCTACGCCAGCTCTCTCTTGAATTATTTTCTGTGTGCGACCATTGAGGTAGCCAATTTGATGATTGGTTCGAATCGTATGCGCTAATTCCTTGATACTCATACCGTGAGAATTGATCTCGCCATTGTCTAAAACGCCCCCCTGTTGTTTCACCATCTTACGGACAAAAGATTCAAAGCAAGTGCTTGGAGAGACATTTCCTTCGAATGAGTTGCTGCCGGGTGCACTGCGGCGGAATCCATAATGGGCGAGAGTATACCACACTGCTTCTGTCCTCCCTCGATTGGTGTATGGATCGCCAGCACTGTCACTCTCCATTCCGTGGTGAGGATCCCCACCCCACATATCATCATTCAAATAGTCGTCCATGATGTTTAATGCAGCTTGTTATTTATGTCATGGTATCATGGTACTAATATTGGTGTTATCAGATAAGACATAACTGGACAGATGTGATTGATTGAAATGGACCTGCTACCTAGAGAGGTACAGACAGATGTCATCCAATAACTTGTTGTGGCTACAATTGGTTGCTTCGTGCTGTCTGTTTATTCGTCGTCTTGTTGAAAGCAAATCAGCTACAGAGATCGTAAAGGCAAAGATACCTCGAAAATAGCCTAAAAATAGCGTGTTCTGATGGGCGTTAAGTTGTAATTATCAAAGAATTACAATACCATCGCATTGCTGCATAACAGATAATCATAAACTAATGCCCACCAGTACTGGTAGATTGTTTTAAAGATAGAAATCCATGGATTTATTTTTAATATCTACTAAGACCACACGCCTTGTCATCAGATTTTGTCTTCTTTCCTCTCCTCTCGCGACCAAATTTTGTTGAATTTGGATTCTTCCTTCCGAATCCAACTTTGATGTCGCTTCGCTTCGTTAAATCCTTGTGGCAACCGACTGTCGCTGCAATATCTGCTCCAAATATTGACTGCTTCTCTTTCTTACTCTTAGTCATTTTTACGCGTTGGTTCCAGGCACCATATAATAGTTGATCTTCAGACAGAAGAATATCCCCCCTGTATTTATTGTTGGTACCAGCCTTTGGCATAGCAAATTGGGTTCCACGGGTCTTGCTCTTGAAGTTCTTCTTCAAATGCAACTTCAAACGGCCAGTCTTTCCATCGACGCTGGCAGCAATACGCTGCAATGAGGCGGAACCACATTTGTCACAAAATAGACGCCTTCCGTCATTATCTGATCCAGTATATACTTTGAAGCACGCTGCGCATCGTGTAACCCAAGACTTCAGCTTCCTAACTTTCACTCCGTCCACAGAAAGTAGTTCAAGATTCATTTGTAGGATCACATTTTGCATTGCAAAATCTGTGGTTGCGCATGCTGCCCTGGACGATTTTGGCGGAAGCTTTTCATTGGGTTTCATCATTTCAGAATTGTTGGGACGCCCTCCAAAAGGATCCAAAGTGCCCATTGCCCTCATTGAGGCGATGTCTTGTCCGGAAGTGATCCATCCTTCACCATCGTCATCAACCTCTGCGCTCTGACCTGAGAATCCAGCACCTCCGATGACCCTTGACTGGAATGATCTCTGTTTGGCTTGGTCGTTGTTATTAGAAGCAGCAAAGGCAAAAGACACAGTTTTCGTTTTGTCTTCTGAGTCTTCCTTTTTCTTGGGTTTGATCTGCACTCCAACAGACTTGACAATATCCTTGTATCCCCGGAAAGAATTGTATTGTTTACCACTTTTCGAGATTGGTTTGAGTGAAGCTTCTCTAATCTTTTTTCTCTCAATTTCGGCCTTTTTCAATTTTTCTTCATTTCCTACTGTATTGTTGTTGCCTTCGTCATCACTGCCCTCATACGGAACAGTCAATGCAGCAGACAATGTAGGAAATTCCATTTCTAATTCATTTTCAATCGGAGCACTTGGTGTCTCAGGCTCTATAGCATCATTAGACTTGGCAAGTCTTAGAACTAGAAAATTCTTTTTCTCCTCCACTTCTTCGGGATCGAGAATGTAGATATCGCAGTCTTCGTCACTAAAATCATCTCCAATGGAAGCATAGTCATCTCCCTCGTCGTCACTACTATCACTGTCGTCTGGTATTTCTACTGATTCGTCATCCTCTGCGTCGCTAAACTGGCCGCCGAGATCATTGCTTTCTTCCAATGGTTGCATTGTCGATGATAAGTTCATTGATCCAAAAGTAGTAGCCATTGCCATTGTAGCTACTGCGATATCCTTGGAAACTTCACGCAAGCCGTTTTTGTGGACTGCAGTGGGATTGACGAGGGTTGCCCAACTTTTATTTGGATTTGAGCCTGAATTGCTCGTTACCTCTTCTTCCTCTTGTCTCGTTTCATCTTCAGTGTCCGGGACTTCAATTTCACCTTCGAAGAAAGAAGTGTTTGCTTTCGTTGATGTAGGTTGAACAGTAGAAATAGCTGTGGAATTTAAACGTCCGACACAGTCAGTGGCATCGGCAGACTCCTCTTTTGTATCATCTTTATGGAGTGCAGTCACTCTACCTGTCAAGGCTCTCTTCGGCTCTGCTCGAATATGTGCAATTGTTTTACATCCTTCCTTTTCTAGATCGTACAACAATGCAAGGATGTGCATATCAACTGCACTAAGGCTGGCGTAATCTCCAGTCTTTTTACTAAATTCAACCATTTTCGCTAGTCCATTAGCTGATGGTTCTCGCACCTCTAGTTCAAAAGGAAGAGACTCCAAATGGCTACGCGACTTGCTATCACGAATTTCATCGATGACACCTTGAGTGGTGATGTATCGATGTGCAGTGTTGTGCAGGGTGGAAAACCCTGTATGCTTAATAATTGCACCAGAGTCAACTACTACAGCATGATATTTTTCTTCATCTGGTACGATTCCATTAACTTTTAGCGCTCTACTTGGTTTATTCTTGGGTACCTTGGGTTTGTTTTTTGGTTTGGAATCTTGACTGGGGCCAGCAGAAGATGCACCTGGGCTTGACCACGATCCGTTCATTTTCGATGCAATCCAGTTATACTAGGTACAGATGTGTTCTGTGACAGGAAACAGGAATACTTTGCAAATGTTCAAAACGGAAAGAATGATGAGCGGCTCATATGTCATAATTTGTTTGCTAGTTTGGTTGGTTCAAGAGAACTCCTAACAAGTCCTACACGGATCAATTTTCCGAAGCTATTTTTCCATTATATCATAATGAGACAAGGCTTTAACACCAGTTGACAAGTCAAAAAGCTATTAATTGGATATAATCACCGTGCCAATTTTTCTCGTTTATCTTTTATCTTACTCACTTCTCACTTTCAACTTCCTCACTCAACTACAAAAATCTTCAACAAGAGAGGTATTATAAAACCTTTAATTAAGGAGTTGGCTTCAACACCTGTATACACGTTTCACTAACTCTTAATCCGATTGTAAGTTTTTAATTGTTCTTGCTGGGTACCGTGGCGATCAATTAATTCGAACACCTGGGATATAATGGCAAGGAAGACATTATAGACATTAGCAGCACATATTACAGGTACTGACTGACTTTCGTTCATGATATCTCTATCTCAACCATTTCACTCACCGCATAACCTAACAGATATTCAGTATACCTATTGCCGTTCTTCATCAGTGGTGGTCAAATTTTTAATAACTATCTGATCTGGTGAAGGGAAATGGATGTATCACAAGAACTCACCTCGAGGAGAACGAGGACTAACTCTGAATCCAGTAGATCACCGAGAAGCCCTTCATTGCTGAACCATAATCCCGCCAAGCATCAAAGCCTGCCACATGAGATAAGTAGTTCCACAGCAGTCTCAAAAACTCGGCGGACACTTTCCGCACTTTTTCCTGGTGGAAAGGAGGCGACTGTGAGACTTATAATCAATGGTTGCTACGTTGAGAAAGTCGGGGATCCCACTCACAGATCACATGTTGATAAGTCCAGAAGGAAATCAACAAGAGTGAGAAGTGATAGTGCCGGTGCTGAACAATCCATTGAAGAAGTCAATGGTGCTATCGAGTCACGCAAGTCGACGCGTAATGGCTCTAGCGTGACACATCGCGGCAAGGAAGGTGCTACTCAACCTATCAGACACAACAAAACTTTTGCTGGGTCTCCGTCAATAGATGGCATATTCGTGCAAAACATTCTCGGTGACGATGGAAACCAGTATTATTGTGCTCTTTGCCTTGATGTCGGGGATGTGGTATGCTGCGATGGATGTCCAAACGTTTATCATCCTCGATGTATTCCAGTCGGATGTGAGTCCCGAAAAAGCATGGATGCCGATGAAGATCCTTGGTTCTGCCCCGATTGTATGGATTCTGGTAAGACTAGGACTACTTCTGGAAAAAAGAAGGGCCGTGCAGCGAGAACTGCTGTTGTGGAGAGATCTCAAGCTAGAAAAGAAGATCGTATCAGAGTCCCAAATGGTGGACCTACATCACCAGGAAAGCGCAAACCATCTCGTTCTGAGATGGACGAAAGGGATGCGAAGAGGCATTCGTATTCACATTCACATTCACGAGGTGATGAAGAAATAGTCGAAAATTGTAGCGAAGAATACTCCCCTCGTGAATCTCAGCTTGCTAGGACTGAAACTGGCATTGTGAGAGCTGTGCAGCCTTTCTTTTTCTATCTTTGGGACAACAGGATTCGTCTTGAAAGGCAGCTAGGTCGCAAAAATCGACTTTTCAAGCGCGCGGTGAAAGGATACGAGAAGAATCTGATGATTGCAAAAGAGGGACTTCATTGGTGGAACAAGGCGTCAAAGCTAGAGCGAAGAAGGTATCTTGAATTATCCATGCAAGATTTTGAAAGCAATGTAGTTTGTTGGAAAGAGGAAGAGATTATCAAAGAAATGTATGAACTTCCTGATAAGCCCCTAGGTTACCAGAAGGACGTCTCAATCTTAGAGATTAATCCTGATGACGAGAAATATTGGAGAAAAAAGAGCAAGACTTTGGTTTCTTGGTCCCGAATTGAATGCAATCGATCCAAGCCACAGCAAAACACTGTCTTGATGGAACTTTTGCAAGATACTCGATTTCACCCGCTGCCAATGATGACAGCTAATCGTGAGCCGTCAGCTGCTGAAAATCCCGACTACTCGAACATGGTCGTCCCTCACTTTAATGTCCAAGGCCCTATTGCTACATGTGTGGGAGATCAGTGCATTGGTTGTACTAGAGGCTGGAATCACGTGTGTCCGACGCTGGGGAGACAATTCCCTGCTGTGGAGTATAGGGCCAAGCTCCAACCGCCCTATCCCTCATATTTAGCAACTCGTATTGGGTCTGGCTTAGTCAATGAAGATGAGATCTTGGACTCAAAGGTACAGATTGAAGGGTCAAAGAGGTATAGAGATGTTACAACTTTGTCTCTTTCAGAACCATCTACCAGAAGCGACGATGTGATGGACTTTGTGGAAAAACTAGTAGCAGTCAAAATGTCTATAAAAGAGGTCAAGACTGCAGAAAGCGAGGAATCAACTTTGCTAAACAAGTGGAAAACTGGCGGTACAGATGATTTGAAGGAAAAAGTGTTTGTTTGTGGGAAGTGTAAATCAACAATACAAAATAATCAGGGATGTATTAGTTGCAGGCGTGCCCAGCTACTTGTTTATGCCACAAAACAAGAACACAACGAAGATGATCCTACGACTCCGAAGATCCAAACCGCCATGCTAAGCCGTGCCAATATTAAAATGGATGATTTTGAAAAACAGTCAGATGTTGATCGAATCATCGCTAAGGCTCTTATCGCCAAACACTGGAAACCAAACACGGTACTCCCTCAATTAGCAAAGCAATTTCCAAAGAGAACAAAAAATTCCCGAGCAGAATTGGACACGAAACCCATTGATGATGCAATTTCGACCTCGGACTCAGAAATGGATGAATCGTCACAGGGTTCTTTGGATGATATGTCTGAAAATATATCTCCCACAATTATTAGTGACGAGATTGATGAAGGTGAAAAGATAGCCAAGAAAAAGCAGCCGTTGCGGCGTCATTCCCGTCGTGGAAACAATTCAAACGACGCTGATGAATCCGAGGCGAAGAGCAGGGAACGTGAAATATCCTATAAGGAGGAATCAGTACATCTTCAGGAAAGATGTATTTCTATTGCAACATGTGGAATTCTCCTTGGACTAATCCGACGAGATCCTCTCCGACTCTTTGCAGAACCAGTACCTATCACTGTTGAAAGCTATCACAAAATAATTAAGAATCCAATCGATTTCAGCGTAATCAAGACCAAAGTTTTGAATGGGGAATACAATACGCTTGGGGCGTTTGCATCTGATATCAAGTTGCTCTGCATCAACTCTCTTGTTTATAACCCGCCAGGAACGATATATTCCACCACCGCAAATGAGTTGAGGGATGCGTTTGATTTGATGCAAAAGCGAGCGTCTGACTGGATGAGCGCAATAAAGAATGCACATGCGTCATTTTATTCAAGGAAGGGGAGGATAGGGCAGAACCATAATAATGGCGGTAGAAAGCGCTCATCTCATGATCACGATGGGGATAAAGAAGACGATACCTTTTTCGAGTTGCGAAGAAGCTGGCCTGGTTCCATTGATGTATTAGAAGAAAGAGGAAATTGGATGATGGCTCAACTGTCTGCAGAGTTTGCCAGAACAAAGGAGAATGAATGTGCTTACTATAGCGCTTTAGCTATTAGACGTGCAGCAGGTGCAGCCGAGGCGTCATTGGGATCTTATCATGACTCGGAAAAAATCTTTCAACCTTCCATTAGGAGAAATCATCTAGATGATGAGAAGTTGAGGGATCGTATTGATTTAGCAGTAGCAGAAGCGAGTGATCTGTCGAAGCTTCAGCATTATCCTTCATGGCGTGAAGGCGATGTCCTCGGATTAATGAAAAAGGTACAAAAATGGCGTGTGGACAAAAAGACATCTCCCGATGGATTGTGTGGTCGCTGTGTCTCAAGTCAAATTCATGGCGAAGCCAAGTTGGCTCGCTATGCAGAATCTCAACGGAAGAGAAGGAGATTAGATGAAGTCCAGATACGAGTTGCAGAGTCTCGTAAGATGCAAAGCACTGGAATGGCAAGTAAAGAGGAGAGGGAAAGGGTAGCAGCTCTTGACAAAGAGAAGCAAACTAGAGGAGAAAGCTCAGTTACCGTTCGTGGTAGTCAAATACAAGGATGGGGTCTGTATGCAGACCATTCCTTTCAAAAGGGAGAAGTTGTCGCAGAATATGTCGGCGAATATGTTGCCAATCCTGTTACTGATCGAAGAGAGAAAATCTACGCTGAAGGTCGTATACAAGACTATCAATTTAGAGTGAGCGCAAATATGGTCATTGATGCAACGAAGCATGGAGGTTTTGCTCGTTACATCAATCATAGCTGCGATCCAAACTGTTTCGCAAAAATCGTCGATGGTGAAGCACCAAACCAACACCTCAAGCGAGTCATTGTTAGTAGTCAACGCTCGATCGAGGCGGGGGAGGAGATTACTTATGACTACCAGTTTCCTATAGAGCTCGATCTTGACGCTAGGCTACCTTGCAGTTGTGGGTCTAAATGTTGCCGTGGGTTTATGAATTGGGATCTACCTGAATCATCTTCTTTAATTTTGAGAGCCCGTACAAGTCGAGGTAGAAAGGAAAGGATTCGCAACTTGGTGAGAAAGGATTTGAATAGGAAAGTGTCCAAATGAAAATAGGAAGTCTAAAAAGAACATTTTTTGCTTGAAAAGGTATTTAAATTGCTATATTATCTGTTCAATGCTCAATGATACCAATTTAGAGGCCACTTTTTGATCCTCATATAATGATTGCAGTATCCATTTGGGTTCTTCATTAGATATTCCTGATGTTCTTCATGTGCTGGGTAAAACTCGGTCGAGTCATGAACGTCCGTAGAAACCTTCTTTCCATGATAAGCCGTGACTTTCCCAGCGTCGAGGGCATTTTGTAGGTCACTGATAACTTTATTCACAATCTGTCTCTGCTCTTCGTCTTCCACAAAAATAGCGGACGAATATTGGCTACCAACGTCGTTACCTTGCCTATTCGCAGTGGTTGGATCATGAAATAGAAAGAAGAATTTGATCAACTCCTCAAAGTGTGTGACTGGATCGTTCAACTCTACGTTAAGAACTTCAACAAGGCCTGACGTTCCCGTACATACTTGGCGATAAGAAGGATTTTTAGGATGGTCTTTATCAGGAGACATGAAGCCAACTGCAGTTTGCTTAATGCTATCGGGGAAACGAGCCTGAAAGTCTCTCTTGATGTACTTCTCAGTTCCCCAATAACAACCGGCTCCTAGTGAAACGATTGATGAGATTCCAGTACTTGGGCATTCGGACATGGTTCTATGTGTGTAGATTTTGTGTTTCTGATCGAATTTGTGAGAAGGTAATGATGTGTTGTTGATATTTGTTCTTTTTCCGAACCACGAACCACCTTCCCTCCTCTCGTCTCTCGTTCCCTGCTGCTTGCTTTTGCGTTTGCTAAAATGATGTTGCTCCTCTTCTTGTTTGTATCGTACTGTAGGTACTATGTTCTATTGCACTTTCCAGTTTTAGGTTTATGATCCCTGATCATGAGAATGTATGCGCAATATGAGAAGCTACGATGGCCAAACTATTCAGTGTTTGTTCGATTAATTAATTGTCATCAAGACTATAAATTGCTACGAAGTGGTAGAGTATGCTCATTATAAGGTAGATGGTAATCTAATGGTCAAGGGGACGAGGGAGGGACCATTAGTAATCTGCGATCAACGCTAAGTTTGCAAAAAGATTCAATCGATTTGTTTAAATTCGTAGTTGACAGTCAAGTTTGGATGAAATGTAGCTAAAATGAAAGTCGCCAATATGGCAGCCATAAGCAATCTGATTGGCTAATCGATGTCAATAAGAGCCTTGCCTCCATCTGCAATCTGATTGGCTCAAAAATGTCGTATACCCTATTTTTGGGTGGTTTTGCCTCCTTATCTCGACAAGTGCTCCACTTCCACTAAGATGTGAATGCAATAATTACGTTAAAAATTAAAA
>Ga0307978_1001769_pt1 | contig 15777 bp, 19 predicted proteins | sample OrgLakmetage1056_FD_203151 | JGI IMG/M metagenome (GOLD analysis project Ga0307978, IMG submission 203151) | Saline water microbial communities from Organic Lake, Antarctica - #1056 | ecosystem: Environmental > Aquatic > Non-marine Saline and Alkaline > Saline | place: Antarctica: Organic Lake...
GAGAGCAGTAGGTTTAGTTTAGATAACCAGTGACAAATCTACGGATTTGCGCAACACAAAATAAGCTCACAGTTCTAATTTATATCATTTTCGCTTCCGTACTTTTGTATCGACTTCTCGCGTCTGTAAAACAGATCTTGAAGTGGCTTTTGGTTATCTTGCTCGTGGTCGTCTACTTCCAATACTCTCAGTGTTATCATCCATTGTCGTGTGAATTGCTCCTCCATCTGACCTCGTTTATTCTTGTGTGTTGTATCGACTTGTCGTACATCACCCAGTGTTATATTGACATAATTTCTGTCTGTAATTCTGTCAGATTAACAGTCTTGTTGACTCGGAGCATTCCTCGTCGTTATATTTTCGACACTCGTGTCACTCGTCAACGTACTCACCAAAGCTCTTGCTGTGCTGTCAGAGGCAACTCCTAGAGTTGTTTATCGGGCCACAAGAACTTCGTAAGCCTTTGGTGGGCCGACAACCGCTCACTCCTACGGCGCTCTTGGTGTCGAGACCTCCTTCGTCGACAAAGAGTTAGCAAGAAGAAAGGGAACTGGTCGCGTATTTTCATCTAGAAGCAGTGAGGCAGACAAAGCCGAAGCTTGCCAGTTCACTTGACTACTTCCTTTGGCTTGGTTGCCTAAAGCCACACGAGTGGAACGTTGCTGTGCCACAGCAACTCAAATATTACAGCGCGGGTTAGAAATCCCGTCTAACTACTTATCGACAGTAGCACAGCGTTTAGCGTGCGTGTCGGAGGGCCCGGCGTGCCTAAATTGGACAGACTCTTAACATCCTCTTATTGGATTAGTCAACGATAATTATTAATAGAACAAGGTCAAGGTCAAGAATCCGATTCTTGGTCAGTGGAAGCAACAGTGCTCGCTTTCTGAGTTTCGGGCAAGCGCATATTTATCATCGGTACCTGCCTTCTACAGCGGCCACCAGCTTCCTTATTTGACTTGATTTGAGATTTTGGGATTTCTCGTTTCACAAGTGCGACATTTGATTTCTAATTGTTTATAACTATCAGATGGTAGCTCTTCCCTACATGACCCGGAACACTGCTGCGGCGGTCCTCATCAGGATCAAAACAGAAGTCTTTGGTTTGGAGGAGGGTACATCACTCGGCGCCGCATTCGAACGAGCAGGGATCGTGAATGTTCATGATTTACTCGCCTTATCTCATGAGCAGATCGATGCACTCAACTACTTCCCACGTGCTGAGACAGGAAGTACCGCTTGACCAGTAGCCGTCCCAATCAACATCGGCAACCGCAACCTCATCCGTCTATTCCAGAGTTGGATTCAACAGAAGATTGTCGACTCGGACAATGAACCACTCGACCTATCAGATTGGAACGATCTCACGTAACAGGATTTTGATGTCTATCGTATCTCTGCTGGCGCTACCAGCTCGACAGCGGACATTCCTTTAGCGTTGAGGACTCGTTCCAGTATTGCTGCAGCCTACGGTGTCTCTGATTTCAAACGAGGCATTCGTCGCGATACCAATGCCTATCCAGTCTTGAATGACAACAAGTATTTCAACAACTGGAACCGCTCTGTCATCTCCCAAGCTCGTGCCCACGACGTTAGTGATGTGTTTGACACCGGCTACACTCCTGAGACTGAAGAAGAGAAGCAGTTGTTCAAAGCCAAGCAAGAGTTTGTCTACTCCATGTTCAACCGATGCGTCCAGACCGACACAGGAAAGTCGATCGTACGTTCTCATGAAGTTGATTTTGATGCCCAAGCCGTGTACTCCAAGCTGGTTAATACAGTGAAGAAATCTACGAAGGCACAACTAACCCGTGACAAACTGGTGACGGATCTGACGACCAACAAGCTCGACTCCAGCTGGAAAGGTACGCACGAGGGTTTCGTTTTGATGTGGAAAGAGAAGATGCGCCTACTCGAGGACATTTCCCCCCAGTCGCATCATTACTCCACGGAGGTCAAGCTCAGCATGCTCCAAAACGCTGGGTCGATAGTTCCCAAGTTGAGCAGCATCCGAGATATCAGCGATAATCTTGTTGCTATCGGCAACGACCCTTTAGGATACCAAGCCTACAGTGAATTGCTCATCTCTGGTTGCAACCAGCTCGACAAGGACCTTGAAGTAACTCATAGCAAAACTAAACGCACAGTTAATTACACCAATTTCAAAGAAGAAGATTACTTTGACCGTGGTTACCTTGACTCTGGCGATTCTTATTTTACGAAAGAGAACGAACAGGACAACGCCTGGACGATTCTTGCCGCCGAAAGCTCGGCCCAAGAGAAAAGTGTTGGTGCTTCGACTCCTTTCTTCCCTCGTGCTCTCTGGGATCTCATACCCGAAGAAGTTCGTTCCATCCATCACTTTGTACGGTACTTGTAGTGTGTCAAGTATCTCAAGTGTAATCTCCTTTTACACCATGAACTGCCGTGTACCAAAACAAAGTAGCCGTAATGGTGCTTCCCAGAGTGCAGCTGTTGCTAATGTTGGTCGAGCCCACAAGACTACGGAAGGCCGAAACTACAAGGAAGTCTTACATGACGACATCTTCGAGGCGTTGAATGAGTGGTCAGCAACAACCAACAGCAAGCCCCGAGACGTTGACGAGCTTGCCTCTGAGGCCATCCTAGCCGCTCTTACTGGCTTTTCTACCTGGCTTGGAGCAACTCCCATTCTCCAGAAGAACAACACAGGAAAGTCCTGTGACGAGTCCACCACGAAGCAGTACTTTGGAGCTTTCAAGGAAGGTTTGAAAGAGGCCTCAGCCTGGTGCTCTCTTTGGGACAGCGAAGTGGCTTGGTACCCTGACTTGCTTGCCAATCTTGGTACAGCCAGCACCCGTCGCCTCTTTGTCATTGTCAAGGCCGCCGTTGTCACAGCTCTTGTCGAGCATGCTCTCGTCAATTTTTTCGTGCTGCTCCATTGTAGCTGGGGCATTTGTACCTTTCTTCTCTCTTTGGTGTACTCTACAGATGCTGCTTTTCCTGTCAATCCGAATCCTAGCTAAGGTAGATGAATAACCGCCCTGCCGTCGTATCTGATCTCTTCTTTGTAGCCGGCATGGTTGTTGTGATCCTCTTTCCGGCCATGCAAGCTACCGAAGCATCCAAAAACACTGAACATTCAGGTATATCCAGTCCGAAACAAGTATAATGCAATATTTCGAACATTTTTTACGAGTAAGCCAGGTCAAAATATCGGCTGCATGACTAAAAAGAGCCGAATAGGTCTATGTACAGCAAGGGGCAATTGTATTTTTCTGGCTATTTTCGACAATCACCAAATTTTGAAAACTGAAAGATATATCTCGCCTAAATTGCATCCGTTCAGCTGACAAGGGCGTATATAAAGTAGAGCCGGGCGGGGATTGTTGGAACTGAGTGCCACATCTTCTACTAGGAGCTGCTGTTCCTCCCCAAAACACCCCATTCACTGCTGCTCATTTCACTGCACTTTGATACTATAATCTCCATCTTGTCTTCCGACTCTTCAGACACTGAAGGGTCCTTGATTAAACTGATTGTTGGCTTCATTGTCGTCATTTATCTTCTCAAGTCAAAATCACATTCCATGGATTTGCTACTGCTGGTTGCTTTCGCTGGGCGTCACTCTTCCTGTCTTGTGGTTCCTTCTTGCTTTCCGACTCTTTCGTCTCTGTATCATACGGAGTTTGGATTCCTTGAATTGCCGCTTGTTGGGTTCAGTACGACTACTGCTTAGGTCAGTTCGTATACATTTGCACCGACAAAACAAAATCCATTTTACCAATCGCCACCCCATTCGCTACTGCTCCCATTGCCTGCCTCTGCTGTTATCATGGTGCTTCATCTGTTCCAGAATAATCTAATGGAAGGGTGTGTTCTTGTTTTTTGCCATTGTTTCCTTTGTTGGTCGTCGGTTGCTTGCTGAATCTGCATTGACTGCCATTCACCATTGGTCAGTTCCGTTTTATTCAACACTCAAACCAGCACCTGCCCTCCTTTTGGCACTACTAATTGGCATCTTCCTTTGTTGCGCGGTCCCTTGCCGTGTCTGCCTTGACTGCCGTTGGCTGATTCCCTTTAATTTGAAACAGAAATCAGCACCTGCCCTCCTTTCACCAGTGCCGTTTCCTTTGTTGGTACCTTTGTTGGTTGGTTGCTCGCCGCATCTGCATTGACTGTCGGCGGTAGGCTCTGTCTCACTTGAGGCCCAATTGAGGACCTGCCCTCGCCTGCACTCCATTTGCCACTGCTATTTCCTTTATTGGTCGGTTGCTTGCTACATCTGCATTGACTGCCGTCAAAGCAGCACCTGCCCTCCATTTGCCAGTGCTGCTTCCTTTACTGGTCGGTTGCGCACCGTGTCTGCCTTGTTGACTACCGTTGGTCGATTCCCTTTCATTCGAGACTCCAACCAACACCTACACTCAATTTGGCACCGCTAGTAGTTCTTTTGTTGGTTGGTTGCTTGCCGTATCTGCATAGACTGCTGTCGGGTTCTTCCGCGCTTGCCGTCGATAATGTTGGCGGCTCCAATGGTTGGTATATTGGATTAGTTACCATGTTGGGTGGGGCGCTACTAGTTGGTGGTGAAGTCAAGGTGCTATTCAATACACTGGTCTTTGGCAAAGTTGCTCCTCAGTGTTGGTTGGTAGTGTACTAGTACAGTTGGAGAACCCTTGCTTTGGCGGCGAAGTCAGGTAAGGCTATGCTGGGGCACTGGTTGGGACACTGGTCGGTTCTGGCGTTGTTGGGGCGCTACAGTAGCTAGTCCGCTCCGTAGTGTTGGGGTTGGGGCGCTGGTTCTTGCTGAGCTTGCTGGCGGTAATGTTTGCGAGGGTCAGCAATTATTGGTATATTGGATTTGCGATCATGTTGCTTGGGGCGCTACTAGTTGGTGGTGAAGGCAGGGTGCTATTTGATGCACTTTGGTTGGTCTGTGGCGAGGTCAGCAGTGGTTGGCTTGCTGGGGTACTGGTGGATCTAGTTGGCACCAGAGTTGGGTTGGTGATTGGCGGCAATGTTGGGAGGACGGTTTGGCGCTAAAGTCGAGGAAGGACTCGTTGGGGCACTGGTTGGCTCTGACGGTGTTATGGCGCTAGCAAGCTAGTTGGTGCTGTAGTTGGGGTCGGGGCACTGGTTCTTGCTGCACTTCTTGCCTGCGGTAATGTTGGCAGCAATGGTTGGTACATTGGATTAGTAATCATGTTGGGGCGCTAGTTGGTAATGAAGTCAGGGTGGTGTTCGATGCAATGGCTGGTGTGTGGCAAAGTCAGCGGTGGTTGGCATTGTATTAGTCAAGAACTGTTGATTTGGCGGCGAAGCAAGTCAGGGAAATGCTTGTTGGGGCACTGGTCCGCACTGACGTTGTTGTTGTGCTAGTCGGCTTGGTAGTGTCGTGGTCGGGGCGCTGGTTTTTGCTGCACTTGCCTGTTTGCGGCAAGAATGGTTGGTACTATGTTGGATTAGTGGTGAAGTCAGGGTGCCACTATTCAATGAACTGGTATATGGCGTTGCTGGTTGATCTTGTGGTTAGTGCGCTTTCATTCAATATACTGGTTCATGGTTGCTGGATTGATCCTTCATGGTTGTTGGTTTGATTGACTGATTTGCTGGAGTTTGCTTGGCTGACTGACTGATCCTCGCTCCTTTTCCATACAAACAAAGCACTTTCAGCTGTCTGATACTGTTGGTTGACCAGCACTCCCTTACTACCGCTCCTTTAGCTGCTGTGGTCATGTACTGCATCCAGCTTGATTAGACGTTGGGCTTATCTTGGTGATGGTTCACTATACTATGCTTGTCCAAGTGTCAGCTAATCGTTTACTTGGTTGCTGGTCCTTCAACAATGATTCGCCGATGGTTCCGCCTCATCCTCTCAATAGTCCTTGTTCTTATCAATTCAACTTGGAGCGCAATCCTTTTGGATCATGATCGGCGAATGTGGACAACAAAGGTTGCAGCACACTGTTGCTTGGAATATCTTTTCCATGACTACTTTGGCCGGGTCTCTGATTGAACTGCAGAGAATTGGACCTGAATTTGTTGAAAACGGCCCAAATAATACAACCAGTGTTCACACGCTCTACCACCGTGATCCGGACCAGAATGCAGGCATTGTTGCCAATATCAATGATTGTGTCAAAATACCGGCTCTCTTTTATCAACTATAGATATGTTGAAAGGTTCACAGCATAGATCTTGCTATTTCTAATCTACATCAGGATTTGGCGCTTGCTAGGCTGACTCCTCTGGATGGCAACCAGTCCAGCGAGTAGCCACAAAAAACATCAGAGCAATGTCTCTCTGGATGAATTCAGACGGCCCTAGGAATTCCTTGCTTGGAATTGCTCGTTGATGGTCTTATACGCCAAATATTATCCTTCTAGGGAGGACACTTGATTGAGATTGTGCTATCTTGTGGCTCTCCTGAGATGGGTCAATCTGCTCAATCAGGAACATCCTCCATTAGCATCTCCGTTTTCATGCCAACGGTTGTCAAAACTTCCCTTTAGCTATACCATGCTCAATCGGGTATTTATCGAGCAGTTTGACTATGTATTGATCCCGTTAAGCCTGGAATGACTTCATGCCCGTCAATCAAAGCTGACGACCAACACTAGAGGCAAAGACATGATTTAGTGCCTTATACTTTCATTTTGGGTAGATTTGGAGTCTGGGGTCTTGTAATTGGTCAGGTAGGCGGTAGTAGCTCTAAACAGGAAGGAAGACATGAACTGCCTGGGGTCCAAGGCAGCGCACTACATCATTACTGTTCAAAAAGCATCATATGTCCTATTGAATACCATTCAATATTTTACAGGCTGGTTTGTACTCATCCTGATTCTTGTCCTGTGTAACGAATGTCTTCTGATACTTCCCAATATATGATTATTTGCAAACCAGACCACTGGCACCCGCAACCACCAAGTTGCAACCACAGCCAGTAGCACACAAAAATCTTGTGGCCTTGCAATGTATCTATACCAAAGGAATTCCACAAAGCTAAGCTACAGTGCTGGTAAACAAATTGATACTACAAGCAGGCATCACCAGTTGTTCTATAGGGGTGTCAACTCCTCAAGCAGCCAGCAGATGTCTCTCGCCAGAACAGAATTTATGATGAGCGACTGGAACAAAGAAAGAATTATACATTCACACAGCCTTCTAAGAATGGCACGTGGAGAGGATGCATGCTTTCAGTGAAAAGTGGCGACTGGCTGCAAGAAGTGAAATGAGAAGCCTAATCTACCGACTATGTATGTACCTGGTAGACTAGTGTCTAGACGTAGGCACTAATACAGAAGTTCTAGAATGAAACAAAGTAGCTGCAATGTAGACTAAAGCAACCTCTTGAAACTATCTTCTGCTTAAACAACATTCTCGCCAACGTCGTCGCTCTGCAATCCAGCTGTTGGCGGTTTATAAGCATCCGATACTTCGGGCATTGTGAAACCAATAAACACGTGAACACATCCAGCAGCCAACCACGCAACTCCAGTAGTCCAATCCAGTCCATTGACGCCAGAGGAATTATCATCCCGCAATCCGAGGCACAGAAAGGCAATAAACACGAGGTAGAATCCCTTTCCCTTGAGCCCATACATGAACCCAAAGTTTTTTCGGAATGACCTGTTGATCCATCCAATGGCCATCCAGTACATGAGTTCATATAAGAACAGAATCATCGCAAAAATCACCATATAGACTGCCAGAAACGCTTCCGAATACTCGTCCGCGCTGTCGACCTCAAAATTGATGAGCGTTAGAATTCCAAGAGCAGCCATGAGGCCTGCTAGGCCCATGTTGATCGCAGAGAGTAGAGTAATGAGGCAACGTGCTCGGTTCCTAAAATACAGGAAAGACGAAGCAAGGGTGAGCATCAGCGTCATGATGCTGCTGATCAACAAAGACTGACTCGACTAGGCGGTATTTTCAAGTCTCGGGTTCCTATGGCTATTTGAATTTTACGTAGAACCAGTAGAGACGAAGGGAATCTTGCTCCTCCACGACAACCCAACGGACAAAGCATTGGATCAACGTACCGAGTTTCCCCAGAGTTGCTGTTGGTTCCAGAAGCAGCTGTCACGGGAACAGTGGTACCCGCCACTTGTGTAACAGCGTTGGTGGTATCACCGGGCGTTGCCCAGTCGGGTTCTCCGTATGGCGGCATGGTGTGTTGGACAGAAAAGAGTGCGAAGGCAGGGGTTGTATTGTGTTGTTCGAACACAGAAAATAAAAGCTCGGGAGATTCCGTCGAGAAAGTCGTCGCGCGCGCCGGCATTTTACCGTTTACTTTTTGCTTTGTGTCTATTCTTTCTCGAAGACGATGGAGATATTGCCTCTCGATCATATTTTCCCACTTCCGTGCTTGAATACTACAGCTTCTTATACAACACTCACAATGGCTGAAGTATCTCGTCACGAGCGCGTCCGGGAGGCCACGAAACGCCAAATTATGGGCGGATTCATGAACGAGGACTCTGGAGATTCGAAAATCGTAGGCAACAGCTGTGAAAATGTCTCTTCTCTCTTGGAAGCCATCAAAGCGCAATTCAATGAGCGACTAGACTCTCTCCAATCTAAAGTGAGCGTATCCAAGAGTAATCAGCAGCAACTCTACGCTTCGGGAATGGTCAAGCTGTCCAAGAATGTCAAGCGGATGACGGTGGGCGAATTCAACGCGCTGTACAAGTGCAGCTTGCTGGACATTGTACGAAGCATTCGCGACGAGTGTGGACCTGCCTCCAAGAAACGTGATCGAATGGAGGTCGAAACCCCGTCCGCATCAGTGCGTCGAAGCAGTCGGAACCTCGAGACACCATCTCGGACAGTCCGCCGAGGAGAAGTCTTGTAGTAAGTCAATATCGATGCGTCAGAATTTGAACAAGGTAACCAATCATCCTTCCAATTTGCTAACCATTATTCCATTCCTTTCACTTTTTCAGCTCTGAAAATGGATCCCCGTTGGAACAAGCTGGCAAAGGCTCATTGGTTGCTACCGTGGCGAAAAAGCGCCGAGGAAATGAGGCTTCGGACAGCACTGCTGCCAATTTCGAAATCAGCGTTGGGGATGGCAAGTACATTTCACTCACAGATCCCAGTGGTATCGGTAATTTGGACCAAGAGAACAAGCTCCAAGCATTTAGCCAACTCAAGGTGCTGCAAGACCAAGTAACGAAACTCATGCAAGATCTTTCGAACTAGCGAGAATGACAAATCGGAGACACTGCCGATAGATATAGCATGCATTGAGAAACGACAGTGTATTGCATCACAAAGGATTGCTGTAGTATCAATCGCCTTTACCATTCTTATACATTATTTATGTAACTACACTTCTTTTTGCTGTGATGACAACATGCGAGTAAAAGAAGAAAGCCGCAGAGACGATGAGTCAGTCGGTAGCGCTCTCAATCGAGGGAAGAGAGGTACTACTAGTATTTGGCTTCCATTCGTCAACAGCAGCAGAACACTGTGTCTGTTTAACATTCCAAATAAATGAATTGGTCTTAACTTTTACCGAAATTAGCTAGGGCGGAGCGGATAGACTAGTAGGGGGAAGATGAGGCAGGACTACGTATGTTACAGCAGTGCTGTGAATTACATGCGAGAGACGCCATACTGTAGATAGACGCTGAACCATAACATACCAGGTACCTGGTACAGTACAACTGATACCTCACCGTACTGTAGCAAAGAAGTTGTTTACAGTATGATAACTGGCTCGTGGTCTGTATGGTACGTGCCGGTAGACTAGTAGGTCTAGTCAAAGTGTTTTGTCTTTACCCGGGTTCCCACAGTATGGTGCAGGCTTATACATATATAGGGCTTTGGGCTCAAAAAACTGCAGGGCTTGTGCGGGGTCATTCTCCTTTGCTTGCCCATCTACATCTACCGGTACCATATCCGCCACCCGCCCACATCACAATTTTGAGAAGTCTCACCCAAACTTACCATGGCATTCACGACGAGAACAAGGACGTTGGCATCTCTAGCCTTCGTAGCATGTGGATTAACGCTGGTAATGCTCCAGGTCTACATGAGTAGTTTTGTTGCGCAAACTGCGGCCACAAGCACAGCAAGTGTGACCACAAAGGAAGCTACAGTTGTTATCTCTGGACTCAGACAGAAGAGCCACACAAGTGCAGTCGCAGTGGAGGCAAAAGAGATGATCATGCTTCTTCCAACAGAGAAAACTTTAGAGAAAACCTCTCTTGGAACATCATCATCCAGCGCGAATACCAACCCTAGCAGCAATACTTCCTCCCCAGCAGCCAACACCACGGCTACTCGTAAAAGTGGTAGTGTTTTCCACGGCGTCGAGCATGCAAAGAAAACTGAAGACAGTACCAGGCAGGAGTTGTTGACTGAATTTCAGATTTCGACAACTCCAGATCCAAACGTACCCACACTTGCCTACTTCCACAGATCCTTTTATTCTGGGTTTAGGAATCAGGGTATGGTCTTCTCTGGTTTTGTAATGTACGCCGCCGCACATAACTTCACCCAGATCCTACTTCCCACAATCCGCTGGAAGGATTTATTTGGAACAAACAAGCTTGTTGACCACGAGAAACTATTCGATGTCTTGCACTGGAACTCATTCAATGCTGGGTTGCCACGCTTCGTAACTTTCGATCCCGTCGCTCATCAGCAGTACCATGTCAAGAAGGGATGGTTAATCGATAACCCAGAAGTCAATGCCACGCAGCCCTACGCTCACGGACGCTATCAAAGAATGACAAACCAATACAAGCAATATACAAAGAAGCTCCAAAACCAATACACGCAATACACAAAGAAGCCATCCCTTGGTCTTCCTAAATTGAACTCAGCCGATCAGGCCATGATGCGGGGCGCCTTCAAGCCCCATCCAGATCTACAGAAACACATTGACGGGCTACATGGAGGCTCCGAGGATTCGTACATGGCACTGCACGCGCGTATCGAGCCCGATATGCAAAAGCATCCCGTTTGTCGAGACCTGAAAGTAATCAAACTTCAAACGATATTCGATTCGATGCAGGCAGAGTTTCCCGAGCCACCAGCATCGAAACTATTCATTGCTGTCAATCGGCCGATGCTGGAAAAAGAAGTGGCAGACCCAAAAATAGACAATGAGATCGCAGCAGAGAATTTGGCCGTCTTGAATCGTGCCTCAATGGAGGGCTTGTGGGGTGGAAAGGTAACGGTTTTCGAGGCAGGAATGCCATCGGTCGAAACCACCAAATTCGCGGCGTTCCCCGGAATCTCGGGTTCTATCGTTGACTACTTCCTGGCGGTGGGCGCAACTGTCTTCTTTGGTACCTCAATCTCCAGCTTTTCTACTGATTTGATTGCGGCGAGATTCTACAGAGGCAACTCTGCGAACTATCATTACCTACCGTCTGGGCTGGAAATGGCGACCATGCCTAACTCAACCATCCCACCTCGTTTCCATTGCTAGTAGGTGGTCGAAATAAAGGACTTAAAGTTGTGGATGCCTGAACGAACGCAATATACAGCATGCACAGCCAGTCAGGCGACACAAGATTCGTCAGTACATGAATTGATTTGCACGAACAATACTATATCGTATTCCATTTGCCAGGTTCAAAATACGTGACTTCCATTTTATATTATTTCATTTGCCAGGGTTAAAAATACGTGTCTTCCATTTTATATTATTCCATTTGCCAGGTTCAAAATACGTGTCTTAACTTGATTTGCGCGAACAGTATTATGCAATTGCTAGTCAATTGCAGTTAGCGGTTCTGGACACACATTATAATGCCTGGACAAATGAAAAACAATTTATTGCCGTCAAATGAAATGCAGTACTTATAAACGAGTATTATTCAATTGCTACGAGAAGTAAGTGGTTCTGGGCGCACATTATGATGCCTGGACAAATGAAAAATAATTCATGATGCACAGCCATTATGCAGTACATATTAAAAAATTAGGTCAGGCTCTTACTTTCGAAAGAGCTTCGGTCGAATGTCTAGTGAATCCCTTTAAGTCGTCAAATACAGTAAAGTACAAACTTTTATTTCAAGCTCTAACTGTTCGAAAGAACTTAAGTCGAACCGAATGTTGAACACCCATAAACCGTCAAACACATTAATGTAAATGCTCGAAACAAGTTGAGTTGAGTGTCAAGTGAGCACCACGCCTCATTTTATCAAATCTTTTGTAAGGTTCTGTAATATTTGGATGAGAATTGGGCACCATTACTAATAAGCATTCTGATATTAGGACTGGATCGCAGCCTCTAGATGGCTATAAGTGGGTTTATATAGCGTTCCCAGGGCAGATGATCCTCAAATAAGTTACTGTAAACTAATTATTTTTATGTGTACGAATAAAAAGGCTCATTAAAGATCGAGAGCGCTGATTTCGTTCAATTCTTTAATGTAATTCAACATTTTATATGATACAACAGTAAAAGAGATATTTCTTCTAAACTAGCTGGCATTTTAAGCTTATCTACATTTTATAAAATATTCCTCCAGATTTACGTTTTCTCTCATTTGTAATGAGGAACATCAGCCCACTACGAAAAGCCATTTGATGGGAATAATGCTCGTGAATTTGGGTGATATTTTACGATCCCAATGCAAGGCAATATACGATAATATTCAAGTATTGCTTTACCAAGGTCTTGATTTAAATCCCTGTCAAGGCTTGCTACATATTAAAATGTATTTTGATACTTGATAATTGACCTTAGCTCACTATGGCAAAACAATCATAGCAGCCAGATTGCTGCGACCACCTTTTGCAGTCACTTTGTCGATAAATAGCTATTTGGATAGACCAAAGTACATAATGTGCGCTAGATTTTTTTCGAAAATCCGATGTAAGGGAATCAAGCATATTTTTCTTATCGAATAAACTCAATTTCGTTATTTCGCTATTTGCCGTATACATCAAATTCGGGGGATTACTCGCTCATTGTAATAAAGACTTGAATGGACGGGACGGACACACCTGAGGCAGCCATCATATGGACTGGGATAGCAAAGAAGATAAAGACGACAACGTTATTATCTTAGGGTCCAAATAGACGCCGATCATCTACGACGAGTCGATGACCTACTTCACAGCAATCGTAGACCAGCAGACATCTCACCGACAATTGTCAATAATGTGAACACACTGACAAAGACTAGAGGACGCGTAGATGGTGGCATAATCGTAATTCAGGCTGTTTGGATAATTGACTTGCAGCTTAAACAAATATTTGCATTGACAAGCACGAACGCTTGATCACTCGGATGATCTTGCAACCATTTCAGGCGGCGTTTCGGACTTGCTAGCGACAACAATACCCGTGTTGTGTACATTGCTCCTACATTGCTCCTATGGGAGAGCTCCGAGCTGCCAAGAAAGAGGAAGACTTGTTTGTCTCGGTTCAAATGTTGGTGTTGTTTTGGAAATTGAGCTACGGGCTAATCGGCTTAAGCTATTTTGGTGCAAGACACTGAATATCGTCTGTTTTGGTGCAAGACACTGAATATCGTCTGTTCGACAATGGGTTGCCGAGAAAGAGGAAGACTTGTTTGTCTTTCGCGGCGCCGGTTCAAATGTTGGAGTTGTTTTGGAATTTTGGTGCAAGACACTGAATATCGTCTGTTCGGCAATGGGGGACAAGATGTGATTACCAGGTTCTCTCGAGCCGCACAGTCGGTTCCTGAAACTGCTTGCCTTGATGGTTTTCTTTTTTGGTCGCGTCACGACGGACTTTCTTTTGCGACCAGCTTTTTCGAGACGTATGAGCATAATTTTTCAGATTGTGATCTTGCTCTTCCTCTGGTGACATCGGCGAATATAATTCCTGAAAAAGGTGCCATTCATGCTCCATCGGAATTGTTCGCTCGAGAGCTCTACGTGACATCATGAGTCGACCCAAAGCGCACTCTAGCCCCAGGATCGCCCGCTCCGATAAAATTGCGATCAGTGAAGCGTTGCCTTCTCCTCCCCTTGTTGAATCATCTTCACGAAGCTATTCTGTTGGAGTCGATTCGCGAGGCGCCTACCACGTGGTGTCATATGCACTTTTTGAAACCAGGAGGAGCTATCAACCGAGTTCAGCCTGGAACGAATGCCTTTGGATGCGGTAGCTGGACGTTTGCGGCTGTGATCACTGCACGCTGGCCGGGCGGCAACAAGGAGCTCGAAAGGGATGCTGCTGACTGGCTCGACCGAACCGTCAGCAAGGTACATCCGCATGCCGAAGGTATCTATGGCTCGGATCTTGGCCCTTCGGACAATCGCCTGGCTCGACTTTCTTTCGGTCCCAATAGTTGGCGTCTTGCCGCCATGAAACGTAAGCTTGATCCACTGAACCTGTTTCGACATGGCTGTCCGCTGACGGGCACAGTGGACGACGACGGTGACCCAAGGGTAACGAGTGAAGGTGTTGTTGTCATTTTCTGCCGCCGACGATTTGCCGGTAAGAATTGGCTAGCACAGATTACAAAACGAAATATCTTGGCTCTAACTAAGAATCATGAGAGAACCATAGTTTCGTATCAGCGATCGCACCAAGCAGGAATTTTCGAAAGAGAATCCTTCCATAATGCAGACAGATTTGTTTTCGATCGATAATACAAGGAATATCATCGCAGTGCTCCTGGTGCTTTCTACGTCAAGAAGAAAGTACAAGACCTAGCCTATGACGCTCGGTGCTTTGTTGATAGCATTGAAAAGTCCGCTGCAAGCATTGTACTCTTGACAGGAATGAGAGATGGTCTGCACTACACTCGATCTCTCGCTGGTAGGCCGACGGTGCTTGTCAGGGTTGACGCCCAAGACGATGCGAAGCGTGCTTGTATCCAATATGCAAAAGCTGGTTGATGATAGTGTGCGCTTGGACGATAGGTTGGAGCAAGATGCTCGTGCGTGCTCCTTTGAAATGGTCGCTGATTCTATCCTGGCTGGTCAACGCATTCTTGCCGTTGATGATTGTTTGGCCAGTGGAGGCACTTTGGATGCAATGCACCGCCTTGTTACGGCTCAAGGTGGAACTATCCGAAAATGTGTCGGTGTCATGGAGCTGCCTGATCTTCATGGACGAGAAAAGGCACCACCGGGTGCGGAAATATTCGCCCTCGTGCAGTTTCCAGGTCAATGTTTTCCGGGTGATTGTCCAATGCAACGCGGAGTTCGTTGATTGGTCAATACGACACTAGAATAGCCTGACCGGATTCACCGCGGTAAGCGGTGAACACGGTCATAATATGCATTAGCCAGTAACGATTCGGTTGTCGCATACAACACGTTACTTTGTAGACCTTAATACTTTATCAGTTTATCAGACCCACTGTTAGACGCCACAGCTACATTACTGTGATCCCTGTTCAGTTGACACACAAGGAGAGTGAACCATTGAACCTGTCCAGAAGATTAAGGACGAGAGTTTAACGGTTGGAGAAGGCAAAAGCGTGGTGACCACGAATTCCGGTTTCACGTAGAATCGTGTACATTTCCTACCAAAGGCCAAATCTTACGGTCGGAAGGCATTCACCACAACACGACAGTGACCGGAAGCCGACTTGCAGATCAACTTCCTTGCTAACGGTTACCTTAATTACGTATCCGGCGGAAGAGCAAGTGCGGTAGTGGATCGTCTAAGTCACTTGTTATGGCAGACGAAGCGAGCAACAACGAGGCTCAACCTGGCGCTGGCGAACCTTATGAGGACGCAGAACAGGAACTCGCTGACAAACTCGATCAAGACCTTTTCCGAAGAACACTCAGGGAATTTTGCGGGCTAACACCAAATCAGCTTGATGCATTCTATGGACGGAT
>Ga0307978_1001774_pt1 | contig 15761 bp, 9 predicted proteins | sample OrgLakmetage1056_FD_203151 | JGI IMG/M metagenome (GOLD analysis project Ga0307978, IMG submission 203151) | Saline water microbial communities from Organic Lake, Antarctica - #1056 | ecosystem: Environmental > Aquatic > Non-marine Saline and Alkaline > Saline | place: Antarctica: Organic Lake...
TCCTCTCTATTTCCATTGTTAACTTTGACCTTCGCTGGCAATCCATTTCTGCAAACGGAGATGGAACTATTTGATCCATTTCGTTATTGTATCCTCTTCGCCAAAGCCATTCACCTCAACTTTATAGAATGAGTCTGCGTTGATTAGGCTTGCTCGATTGCAACTTTATGACGACTACTTATCCAGATCATTTTTGACTGATTATATGTTGACATTGCGTTTCAGCTCGTTTCAACGGAGACGTAATCTCTTTAGTTTCTAATTATCTCGAGAGAGAGAGAAGTGTGATCCAGGGTCTGGTGAGGGCTTATCAGTGACTTTCTATACATGGTCTTACTTTGTCCTGTCGAATAACTAGGTCTATCGCATTTGATTATGTAGGGGACAAGTACGAGGGGCATATACTACTGTGAGGATTTGTCAAGGTATGATATATGGTGAGGGTGGGTTTCGACGGGGTAAATATGTGTTGCTACTATTGTGCATTGCGTCCATCTGGTGCGATGGAGAGTTGTGTTGCGATGTAATCAATGTTGGTATATTAGATGCTAGCACGTATACAAGATGCCAGCGCTTGTTAATGAAGATGTTACCCATTCATATCCTCGTTTAAAGGATTGTACTGAAGTGCAATGATGTGTTAATTTAAATACACTACCTTTCGACATCATGATAACTTGGGATACCTACAAAATCTCTTGGATTCTCTTAATACTCGCATGGGTTACCTCGCTAAATTAATTCTATGGAAATCCATGAAATGCAGAACCGTGGTAGGAATTACAGAGGGATATGCCGTAATTGCGATCGCACGCATCGTTGTCTGGTAGCATCAAAATCATGAATGGTAGCACACACGAAGGACTGATGAACGCTCAAGTTGAACGCGACATCATATACAAAACGAGGCAGGAATCACTATTCTAGATGGATACAACCATGTGAAGATACGTTTTCAGGAGCGGCGATGCCATTAGCAACGAGCTATTTTTTTACCCCACTCACTTCCGGATGTATGTAAATGAACTTTTGTGTTAAATTTTAAGTCTAATTCAAAGATGAGAGTATAATTTCTGTTTCGTCGGTTGGCTTGGACTGTTGTATTTTGAAAAACATGAAGAGTTCCACCAGATATCTTGTAATGCGACGATGCTATCATGATGAAAATCAGTATCTGAGATGGATAACAGATGTTTTTCATCACCAAGATCAGGCTGCATTGTCTTTTTATGAGAGGATATCTTTCGAACACGATTTGATGCTTTCCTTAATTTCTTCACAATAGCGCGAGTAGGAGTTGAAAGAATGTTTTTCCTCAGAATTCTGTTTAACTTTAGAGTTCGGTTTGAAGTTTGTATCGGAGCCTGCAAGTCTTCGGTGGTAATAATTGTATTTGTATCAATCGTAGAACCGCTTTTGTTCCTTTCGTGTCTCTCTTGTGAACCCGTGGAGCTAGTGCAGCAAGAGGTAATGATTGTGTCATTCCGAGGATTTGAGTTATTGGTGTTCGCTCTATTCTCTATATAGCCAGTTTGTGGAAGATCGTCTTGAAGCTTTGCAATAATACTGTCAAGTTCTAATATTCTTTTAGGTGCAACTTTCTGATTGCGTAGAGAAGTAGATCCACTTGTTTCAGATTCAGAGGTATCGACGATGGTTTCGTGGCAGCTATCATCTTGCCATAATTTCTTGAATGCTGCTTGATATTCGGAAATCGCACTTAGTTCAGCATCACTGTTATCAATATTATCGTGATATTGGAGGTCGTAGCTCCTTTCTGAGTCTAATTCCTCTTCTTTCAGAGCAGTGTGAACTGAATGTTTTCCAGTAAATGATTTCTGCTCACCCCCCATTTCTTTCAGCAGAATTTCAAAGCCACCATCCTTTGAGGGAGTATCATTGAATGAACTTTCACAGGTTGTGGCAAAGGTTTCATCTCCATCACTTTCGCATTTGCTGCCGCTAGCTGCATCATTTACTGATTCACCTCCCAGTACCAAACGTCTCAACGATGGTGGTTCGTCTATCACTGATGTTTCCTGAAACCTTTCAGTGCATGCAAATACGTTGGTAAACAGAACATCTTTAGATTTTCCAGTGCATGTGGTGACGTCACACTTGAGCTGTCTCATAACGCCATCATACAATTCATCAAAAGATTTGAGGGAAAAGCTTGTCGTATGTGAGTTTCGCGAGGCTTGCGATGACTTGGACGTGCTGCTCATAACAGATGTTCTGGATGGTGAGCTATCTACATCATTCCCATGCGCATTCGCTTTCCTCAGAGTGCAAGGCCCGGGTTCGCTAATGGTACAAGGACCAGGTTCGCCTTCGACTGGCTTTGAATCTTCAAATATACCAGAAGGTCTGGAAACGAGGGAGACCCTGGAGGGAGAATCATATTCCTTGACAAGTTGAGATAGTCTGGCTTGTCCATGATTCATCATGGAGACACTTCTTGCAGGGCTGTAGGTAGTTGAAGATGTACTTGTTGAAGGCGTATAGACCGATAATGGTGATGAATGGTAGTTCTTTTGTACCGGAACACTCCAGAAAGATCTATGGATCCTACTTGTACCTGTCTCAATTATTTTCCACGATGAAGATTCTTTGCTTGGAGATTGACGTGACAAGGATGCTGCATCAGGGGTATTTGTGGAATTAATATCAAAGGTCGTGTGCATCAGTGTCTTCCTGTGATTGTGTCTTGAAGTTTTAGGCGTAGACTTTCCCCCCATCACAGATGAAACTATCAGCTCATCATGCGTAGAACTGACATCGCTCGTCTTATCACCAAGTTTTTCTCTTGAAACTTTCGACTCTAAACTTTCATTAAGCCGGTTCTCCAAAACAAGCTGTGGCATCCTATCAGCGTTCATCTGCACCTCTCTTGGCATAAATTCTTGAGAAGGAACAGCAGGCGCTTCTAAATTGAGATCAGCGCTATCGACTCTCTTCGTGCCAACCTCGTGTACAATATTTGCACAAATAATTGTCTCAACCTCTCTTTTATATTTGGACATTGTTTGAGAATTGTTTGCTCTTTCTCCAACCTTGCGAAGCCTTAGCAGTCTTTGGCGTCTTGGAGTCTTTCCAATAGGACTCCTAATACGGGTATGGTTCCTCTCGATGCTTGTGATAGGAGAGTAATCTAGAGCGAACGCTTTTTTCTCTAAGAGAGAGGATTTCTCGTACCCTAGTGCATCTGCATTGTTCCCTTTTCGCACGTCTAACCTCTCATTATCCGCTTCCAGTTGTTCCACTTCCTCATGCTTCATATCCAGATCACGAGTTGCTACTTGATCGTCATCGGAGTGTTTGCTTGAAGCAATACTTGCATTTTCTATGCTGATTTTAATATCAATTGGTATCCCTTTCTTATTCTCTTCTCTGCAGTTAGTCCTCTTTATTTGCAGCGCTGCAGAAACATGCACGGGAAGATGTCCATTCAGATATGGATGCAGCCTAGTTTTGCTCTTCTTTTGCGGAGAGGCAGCAGGTCTTTTCGGAGACCAATTCGGTGAATGTGGTGCAGATGATGATCCTGACAATGTACTGACATCATCATCATGGTCGTCAAAGTGCACAGTCTCGCTAGGGTGTACAGAGTCCATCATGCTCCTCCTAGAGTGTTAGTTGAATATATTAATAATCTTCTATGATATCGACTTTGGTGGTACGCTCGATGTGTTGTAGAATATGAGACGGAATGAAGAATCTGTTTGTAAGAATCAACACATCCAAGATCCAAGCCCGATTCAAAATGAAGGAGTCCCACAAATAACAAGCGAAACATGCTCGGCGGCGTCGTCCTCGCTCAAAAAAGGAATCCATAGAAGGGAAGACATATTTTGAAAATTGCGCGCAATAAATACTTAAGTGTCTATCAAAAGGGATTACATATTAGTTAGGGCTAATCGTATGACGTATGACTGCTAACTACAATTACCTTCGTAGTACCATACCATACCGTATGGTACGGAGTATCAAGTATCACGCGACACGCCCTTCAACAATAATGAGGTAGATTTGAAGATGTCAGTCCGTAACAAGCAACATGCAATATGATGAACTTGAACCCCTGACGATTAATTTCAGTAAACTTACCATCGTGCATAAATAAGATTCTTTGTTATCTGCACATTAAATCAGTTTCCCAGTCTCGCCTCTGCTTATCGGTAATGCTCACAACTCGTCTCGCTACTAGTATGATTATCAATTCACCGAAAACGCTGCTGCCCTATTCCCCGCCACCATTTGCGAAACCTCTTCGGAACGTACCGAAATATCGTCTCAACCTTGCAAACCTCCCTACTCCACTTCAAGAAATCGATCTACAGGCAGATGCTGTTAACGAGCCAAGTGTCCTCCAACCATTAAGAGATTTGAACATACAATTTTTGGTTAAGCGAGATGACATGTCAGCGGGCGTTGAACTTGGAGGCAATAAGATTCGGAAATTGGAGTTCTTGCTCGCTGATGCATTAGATGGTGGCTACGATTCTGCTGTGACAATTGGCGGTGAGCAGAGTAATCATTGTCGTACCACAGCAGCTGCTTGTAGAATGGTGGGTATGGAGCCTCACCTCATCCTACGGTCGAGAAGAGCAAATCAAGTGGAGAAAGATCGTGTGGAAAATAATGAGGATTCATTTGGTTATGTAGGGAATATATTGTTTGACCGTATGGTAGGTGCACAAATATATACCTGCACACCTGGTGAATATGGCAGAATAGGTAGTAACGCACTAGTTCAGAGTCTGTGTGAGGACATTGCGAAGCAAAACGGGAAAAAAGTGTATCCGATTCCTGTTGGTGGTTCGAATGCACTGGGGACTTGGGGATACATCGAAGCAGCAAACGAAATAAAGAGTCAGCTCGATGGCGAAGCGGTTGATCATATTGTTTTTGCATGTGGCTCGGGAGGGACAGCCACTGGTATAACTCTTGGATTAGCACTGGCATATAAGGACGAACAGGATAAATTACCCAATATCCATGCTGTGGGAGTTTGCGATGACCCTGATTATTTTTATCAAGAAATTCCAGACATTGCAAGAGAGATGGGGTTAGCAGTTCCTTCAGACACATCTTCTTCTCCGAAAAGTGTTGAGGAATTTATCAAGGATCATGTGATTATGCATCAGGGTAAAGGGCTTGGTTACGCATCAAGCACACAGCAAGAGTTAGAATTCATTTCGAAGTTTGCGTTAGAGACTGGAATTGTGCTTGATCCAGGTGAGTTAATTATGAATTATGATGTGTTCGAGAACTGTCAACAATTTCCCATCTAATCATGATCCTCCACAGTCTATTCGGGAAAAGCATTATACCGCTTCATGGAACAGGTACAGGAAAATCCAGAAAAATATAGTAATAGCCGGATTGTATTCTGGTAAGTTCATGTAAATATGAATACTCTATTACATTGTTTCACTTTTCTCGTTAAGCTGTGTAACAACAATTTTACTAACATTTTTGCAAACGATTCCATCGCCACTTGAACAGGCATACAGGTGGTTCCTTGGGTGTTTACGAACAGGTTTCACCCTTGGCTACAAAATTAAACGAAATGTCTCCTGTCAAAAGGCTGGACATCTATAGTAAAAAGCGTTGAAAGCTATTAGGTAGAAGGTTTCGATTTTGAATTGCAACTTAATCTAAATTATTGAAATACTATTTATACAAGCAGATCGCAATAGCTAAAACCGACGGTTACGGTTTTTCGTCTTCTTGGGCTTTACAGTTGGACTCTGCGATGGCACTCTACTTGGATAAGATGACGGAAACCTTGATGGAGAAAATGATGGAAATTTTGAGGGCATGATACTTGGTCGTTTCGACGGTATGTTAGATGGTATACTGCTTGGGATTTTTGTCGGTATTGTTGATGGTACACTGCTCGGGGTTCTTGACGGTATGTTTGATGGTATACTGCTTGGGATTTTTGTCGGTATTGTTGATGGTACACTGCTTGGGATTCTCGACGGTATGTTTGATGGTACTATGCTTGGGGATTTCGATGGTGTACTGCTTGGGCTTTTCGACGGTATGCTCGATGGTATACTACTTGGGGATTTCGATGGTATGTTTGATGGTACTATGCTTGGGGATTTCGATGGTATGTATGATGGTACAATGCTTGGAATTGTCGTCGATTTTGTTGTTGGTCGATTGCTTAGCATCCACGACGGAGCCGTACTTGGCGTCTGACTTGGAATCCTTGAGGGCAATTCAGTTGGTGGCCAACTTGGTCGATCGCTTCGTGAACTATATGCTGATGGATTGGTAGACGCCAATTGCATGTCTCTTGTTGGAAACATTGAGAGTGACACTGGCGGCAGCGATGGAGCATTTGAAGATATTTGTTGGTTGTTGTTCATGCGATCTGCCCCAGATGTCCGTCCAAACACATTCAACAACAGTTCTCCTTTCCCCATAATGGCCCCAATCGCAAGCGCACCAATGATTAGTAAAAGTATCAGTATGCATAATGAATTCAGTCGTCTGGGGGAAATTATTTGCGCTATGAGAGATCTTCTTGGTCGATTTGCTCCTTGCTCATAGTCTTCGTTGCGTATTATGTAATTTTGATGTTTTGCAATTGATGATCGCCTGGTACCAGTACTATCGTGTAGAGAACGCTCATTGTTGTAAGACAAAATATTGTTTGGCCGTTGTCCTTCATAACCATCATGGTTCGATGCATCTCTCGAGAGATCATTTGAATTACCCTCGTAATTTTCGAGCTCTTTTCTCAGAAAAGGAGAAGGTTTTCCCTTTATCTGCGCAATTTTCGCTCGTTGTATGTACAACGCTGCATCATTTTGCATGGTTCCTGCCCTCGCAACGTACTCCGTTGAATTTTTCAGACCCTTTTCCCTTTCACTCGTTTCCGTCGCAGTACTATCAACACTCGCAAATGATGATCTCAGCGATCTACTCATGCTTTCTTGGAAACCTATTACCACGCCTCGAAAACTACGCTTACTGCGTCCGCTAGAGTTCCCACTTTCGCTACCCGTTTGTTTTATTATTTGTTCATTTGCGGTCATTAGAGTTGAATGATTTTTTGTGAAACTGGATCTTTTTGAAGATGTGACTAGTGAGTTTTGTCTATTATTGTTTGTGTTCGGCACATAAATGCTTGAGCCTCTCCACACTTTGTCGACTTTATCCTTAACGCGTGAACTCAATCTTCTTCCAAGATGGTGAGTTGTTGATGTGTTTTCGTTTTGATTTTTCATTTCATGCACTTTTGCCATGCTAAACTTTCACTTGAGTCCTTGTGATTAAAAACGATTGAAGCTCATTTATTATTCAATATTTATTTTCGTGATGCGATGACCTTCAACTTGGTTGTGATTTTTTCCAACTGCGTTTGACTGTACTTAAATCCTTGCACATCATGCACACATACTTACCACTTTTCTATTTAGCAATGATGTATTCATCGCGATGCGCTCGATTGCGAGCAATGAGCAATGAGCAATGAGCAAGGTATTTATTTAGCGATAGACCCATTCACAACTTTTGGCGCTATTTCTAGAGTTCAAACATTTCTCCCAACATGTCAGGGCGACACATCATATGTAGTCATAGACCACTCATTTTCCGACTATGAACTATGACACATAACTGGTTGTAACTGGATTGAAGAGTATAATAAGTAATAAGTAATAAGCATAACGCGATATACATAGAACGACTCTAGAGCAATTTGTTGCCGACACAAGTATAAGTGATGGCCTCATCGTTTGACAGAAAGCGAAAGCTTGACCTAGGTACAAGTTATGAACCGAAGAAAGAAAACGGAACCAATCCATGGACTGGAAAAACATATTCTGCTCAATATCAGAAAATCCTTCAAGCTCGCTTGAAACTCCCTGTCTATCAGTTCAAAGACAGGCTTCTTGATGCCGTGTCGAAGAATCAAATTGTGGTGGTAGAAGGAGAAACAGGATCTGGTAAAACCACTCAGATACCTCAATTTCTAGTAGAGGCTGGGTATGCTGAACAAGGGACATCGCTGGTGGCGTGCACACAGCCTCGTCGAGTTGCTGCCACATCCATTGCAACCCGTGTTGCAGATGAAATGGATGTTCCACTTGGTGAAGAAGTGGGTTACACTATTCGTTTTGAAGATGTCAGTGATTACAATAAGACCGTTCTAAAGTTCCTTACAGATGGTATGCTTCTTCGTGAAGCGATGAGTGATCCTGTATTGAGTCACTACAGCGTTATTGTGCTTGACGAAGCGCACGAAAGAACCCTTGCGACAGATGTTATCATGGGTTTGTTGATGGCAGTATTACCAAAGCGCTCCAAAGATAGTGAATATGGAGAATTAAAGGTAGTTGTCATGTCTGCGACCCTTGATGCTAAAAAGTTCCAGGAATATTTCAACAATGCACCTTTGATGAAAGTTCCAGGTAGGACATTCCCCGTTGAAACATTCTACGCAGCAAAACCAGAACGTAATTACGTAGAAGCTGCTGTTCGTACAACTCTCCAAATTCACCAGTGCGAGGGGCCAGGAGATATCTTGGTGTTTTTAACTGGGCAGGCTGAGATTGAACAAGCGTGCGAAGAAATCCGTGCATCAGCCGCTGAAATGTGTGGGAAAGATACTCCTGAGCTTGTTGTTTACCCTCTTTACTCATCTTTGACCCCGGCTCAACAGAAAAAGATTTTCGACAGGGCACCAGGACCAAAAGTTGAAGGTGGTGCACCAGGCCGAAAAGTTGTTATTAGTACCAACATTGCAGAAACATCCCTGACAATTGATGGTATTGTATATGTTGTGGACCCTGGATTTTCGAAACAGAAGGTCTACAACCCACGCATTCGTGTTGAGTCTTTACTCGTCAGTCCTATCTCCAGAGCATCAGCGAGGCAACGTGCTGGACGTGCTGGACGTACTCGGCCTGGAAAGTGTTTTCGCCTATATACCGAACAAAGTTTCCATGAAGATCTACAGGAAACGACATATCCTGAGATTTTACGGTCCAAAATGTCAAATGTTGTTTTGACTTTGAAGAAGTTGGGAATTGATGATTTGGTTCATTTTGACTTTATGGATCCTCCTGCGCCAGAAACTTTGATGAGAGCTCTTGAGTTATTGAATTACTTAGGTGCTTTAGATGATGAAGGAGAAATGACAGAATTAGGATATCAAATGAGTAATTTACCCATTGATCCTCAGCTTGCAAAGATGGTCATCGCTTCGCCTGATTATGGGTGCTCCGAGGAAATGATGAGTATTGTAGCATGTATGAGTGTTCCCCAAGTTTTCATGAGGCCAAAAGAAAGTGCAAAGGCTGCGGATGAAGCCAAGGCTCAGTTTGCACATCAAGATGGAGATCATTTAACCCTTCTTAATGCGTATGCTGCATATGCGGCAGTACCAAAGGCCGAAAAGAAGCAATGGTGTTGGGACAACTTCATTAATGATCGTTCAATGCAGAGTGCAGATAATGTGAGAAGACAGTTAACTGGGATCATGACCAAACTCCAACTGCCACTCGTCACGACCGACCGTCGGGGAAATGGAAACTTTGACTATACTGCAGTACGAATGGCCCTAACAAGTGGAATGTTCATGCAGGTCGCATATCTACAAAAGCAAGGTAACTATTTGACAGTCAAGGATAATCAAGTAGTCTACATCCATCCAGGTTCAGTAATCGATTCGAAACCAGAATGGGTAATGTTTGAAGAATTTGCTTTGACAACAAAAAATTACATCAGGACAGTGAGCACCACTCGTGTAGAATGGTTGGTAGAAATGGCGCCCCATTACTACGAGCTTTCAAATTTCCCTGAATGCGAAGCTAAAGCAGAATTGGAATTAGCTTATAGAAGGCTGGCTCACAGTAGAAGTAAAAATTAAGTCCATACATCAAAACTCACTACCTATTTTTCAGCAAGACGAGACTCAATATTTTCGCGAGCTTGAGCACCCCGGGATTTTGCTTGATTTTGTCGACATGGTGTCGGAATTGATGTAAAGAGAACATACAGATTTAGAGCTCTACTAAAAATAATAACTAGCTAGTAAGTACTTAATGCTTGCTAAGTATAAGTATATAAGGATAAGTATTGAATTGAATGATCAAGAGGCGTCATTTTTACTAGTTGTCAGCAAACTCGTCAAGATCATATCTGGTTTACTACTATAATTAATCCAACACTCTAAGCGTTCAGTAAATACGATATCTTTCCTTTGCTGTAATATAAACCAGGAGATTTCTTGGAGCGTTAGCATGAAGTACCGCGCAGTGAGCTGCTGTAATAGGAGTAGGGAGTGAGAAATTTAAAGATCTAAATACTGTCATTGCTGCACTACCAGTAAGAGTAACAAACTAACAGCACGTAGCTGGATGGCAAAGTATCTTCTCTTTTTCTGTTTGGAACTTAGCACTCTCAATCTATTGCGTCACTGATCTGTTCTAAGTTTTGAGCGCTATGGGTGAGAAGTCGCCGCTCCTAAAAGGAACAAACACATTGATGACTGCAATACTACCTAGAAATGTTGGTGGCAGCTACACAACATGTATTACTTCTTCCCTCCTCGTATCGGACAAGAAAATCGCGCCCACTGAATATAGTCACATTCTGCGGATGGTATCAATAGCAAATTTTAGAACTCTAAATATTATGCTTTTTGCTGTAATTAATGCACATTGTGTGTTATCCAATGGAGGGATGGTGGGTGTTGGGTTGTTGGTTGGGGTTGTTGTGGGGGGGGCGGCCAATCGCGTAAACGCAATAGGCCAGTTCAAAAATTATAGAGAAACTAGACTCTGAGAGCCTAGTAATGAAGGATCACGTACAGCCAGAGGTATTTCACTCGTGAATGGCCAGCTCCTCTCCGTGCCGATGCTTCTTCATGATCAAGCACCGACTCTCTAAGGTAAGTATGATTACATTGTGCACACGAGGCATCGCATTTCCGAAGATTGAGTCAACTCGATTAATGTTCAGGCATAATCTTTGCAGCACAAAATTGATTAGTTTTCTTCTCAGTTGTTTGTGACCCCTTGACATGTCACAATCCCTCTATTTTTGTTGGATAGGGAGTATCTATACTTTGGCCGTCGTCTTGACAAGTTGGGAGATGATGCATCGATTGAGATCGATTGGCAATGAAGCAAAAAGAAACTTTTACCATCAACCATCATTCATCATCGTCTATTATCTATTATCCTGTATTCTGTATTCTGTATTCATCATACATTATCATTTAATATCATTGAATCTCTCATACCCACGTCTGCGAGATTGATCTATAACTGTACTTCCTCAAGTTTAGAATTTTGCCGACAGTATTGATATCATTTTTCACTGGTGTACTAAATTCAACATCTTTACTCGACGAAAACATGGAGTCTATGGACACGTCAACATCCAATGTTCAATCGCTACTCAAGGAGGCGAAGAATGAATTAGCTACGCTAAACAGAGTTTCGCATAGGCTTGCCATGACCGACGCAGGTCCACAGTTAGAGAAAGTATTAACTGTGTTATTACCACGTCTTTTGCGAAGAATTGGACAGAATCATGAAAATACCACAAAGTTCACAATTACATACTCTTGCCCCAATGAGTTGGAACAAGCAATCAAAAATATTTACGACCAGATCCATGCCAAAATAGTTGAGATGATGAGTCATGTAATGAAGAGAGTGAGGGCAGACCTTTCTTGTAAACTGCCATGTCTGGCCATTTTGGAAATGTTGTATAACATAAAGGAAATGGCGGCGCTACGACCAGCATCGATAAATCCATTCACGTTGAATCTTTCCCTCACATTCTTGACTATAGGGGTACCGCGGTGTTCGAAGGATCAATTAGAAGCTATTCTTCCAGGACTGTTGGCATGTCTCGGAGCTCATTCGACCTTTGCATCATTGAAGTCTATTTCCAGGAAGAATCAAGTGTTTCAAATTACACATCTTGTGCTAAGAACGATTGAAGGCGTAGTCGTTGGAGGCAGAAAAACTGCTACGAAAACTTCTTCATCTACAACATCACCGAATACTATATCAGGCGAGGAAGAAAGTGAAATGAACACGAACAAGAAAGAAAATTATTTGGAGATGGTTCGTCAGATTTGCAGCCAGGATGATGTTATTGGTAGAGTAGTGTATGACTTATTCTTGGATGTGATGTTATATCAAAGTGGAAATGAAAGCGCAACCTTACCTCCACCCGGTTTATCTTCGTTTGGCAAGGAAAGGCTATCTTGTGGGAACTCGGTTATAGCCAAGAATTGGGCATTTGAACATGCCAGTGGGTCCAGACTGAAGGACCTGAAAATTGCGCTTTTGGAATTTGTTGCGCCATGCCGTAGATTTGATTTATTTAATATTTCTGGACGAAATGTACTAATGGATGAGACTTCACGAGTTGCTACTTCTAGGGCTGTTGCTCTGATGGTTGTCTGCAGCGGTGATCAAAATCTTGATGTTGCAGAACGCGCATCGTCTTTTCTGAAGGCACATTTGGATTCAATGAGAAACACTACAAAGACAGGGCATGATAACATTAGTATAGATGGTGTTCAAAAAAACTCCTCAGATCAAGTGTTAAACCTCCTCGGGAATCCAATTGCGTTGTTGAGCGAATTGCTTTCCGCGGTTCTTGGTGGTATCATTGCGAGCAACGCAATAGAAAAGATTTCTAATCTTTCAAATTGCATTACCACATTAGGACAACCATTCGGAGTTGAGGGCGACAACAACACATTAATGTCCACTAAAAGAAGAATGGTGGCAGCTAAGAATGGGACTACAATCATAACTTTCTTGACAATGAGAGTGGTTGATGATGTACCTTCCATCTTCACCCCTTCTTCAATGAAGAATTGTGTCGAGATAATGAACACGGAATATCTCCAAGCCTGCTTTCTTAGGGCGAATGTTGTTGGAACCCTGACGTGTCTGTGTGCATTTAAGTATGCCAAGTCTGCAAGCAGCTTATCTGGGCTGTCTGTGACAGGTACTGCTGGTAATCCAAGTATCGCAGCTATGAAACTGATGAATTCGGTATGTGTTAGGCTGGCTGCTCTTTTTGATGCCATGACATCAATGAAAGAACACAAAACTCTAATTGGTCATGAACTTGTCTCAATTCATGATTGTCTTGCTCGTTGTTTTTCCAATGCTTGCGCTATTATCTCGACTGCTGCTTCGCCTCATGCAGGTGATGTGACGTCTCCTGTTGGTGTGGAGGCACGCGATGCAGCTTATGGGATCATTTCTACAATATGCAGATCGAATATGGTGACTTTTGGTGATAGCGTTATTTTAAATTGTGGAGAAAGCGATGAATCGTATCAAGGAAGTTTATGTGTGTTGAGTGCCAAAGTTCTATTTGGATGCGTTCGCAACGAAACTGAAAACTTGAGGCCTCGTGCGGTAGCTTCTTTGGATTCTCTTCTTGCTGCTTATTGCAGACTACTCGAAACAAATCAGGCGCCAGCAAAGGAAGAAATTCAGAGTGATCTTTCTGGCAATCCGTGGGCAATGCAGATCGATGAGAGTCTAACTGAAAACAATTTTGAAGCTAAATTTGTGAGTCTTGCCAATGCCCTCATTCCACTCTTGTGGAATGCTCTACAACCTACATTTCCAAAGGCGTCGAGACATGCAGCAGCGCAATGGGCGGAGGAACTTTTGAAACCGATCGATCTAAATTCAGCTTGTCACATTCTTTGCTATGTGTCAGGAGACAGCGACGTTACTGCAGCGAGCTTATCAAATGTAGCCTTGGGGATTGACGGTCAAATCGGGCTTGATATTGCTACATCATCGGTACAAGGTCAAGAAATTGCTGTTCCTGGCTTCCACGAATTCGCCGAGGCCGTGTTTGCTCAAAATGGTAGCACCTCGTTATGGCGTCCTCGATTTTACGATTTTAATCCGGCTAGCAAAGGTGCTAGTATTCGATTCGGTCTTGTTTGTCTATTGAGCGATCTCTATGGAGGCATTGACAATAGTATCACAAGTTATCTGAGATGTATTTCTTGTGCGTTAAATGAAGCCACTACAACGAAAAATGTGGGGACTGCTCAATTGCTTGATGAGGTTTCGATTTGTTTTGCGGGTCTGCTCCGCACCTCTAAATTTGCAAGAGCTGCAATAGCAAGTGATGAATCACTAAATGCAGTTCGTATTGCTGAATTGGCTCTATCTGCCCCATCCTCGAAAGCCCGTCGGTACTTAGCGGAAGCCTATCTGTGCCTAGTTGAAGACGGCACGATTTGGACTACAACAGGACTTTTTCAACCGTTACAGTGGAAAGAAAGGACAAGTATTGAAAGTATTATCAAAACATGTGTAGGATATCTAACAGATATGACGTCGACAACTGCTGTCGCAGCAAATATTCACGGTGCAGCTTATCTTGGGGCGTCGTGTATCAAGGTTCTCAGGAATTTTTGGACGGGGAATGATGAAGATACTGAAAGAGAACTTCGGAATTGTTTAATACATGCCTCTAATGCTGTCACTGCGTTAGGCCGCGGTCTTCTGCATTTAGATGAGGCACTTGGAAACGCTTGCGCTGGGGCATTAACGAATGCATTCTCCGATAATAATGTCGATACACCAATACTCTGTGATCTTCTCAGTGAAAGTAGTTCCACAGTGCTGGAGCTCACGAATGAATCCATGAAACGATTTGGAAATGGCGACCATACTGATGAACTACGAGTAACAATGATAGCAAGGGCTGCAGGGGTACTACTATCTGTAACGACTGTGCATGGAAAGTCGCAAGGAAACGATATAGGGAGACGGAGGTTGGAATGTGTAGAGGCTTTGCTCGCATTGCTGGGATCATCTGCGAATAAAAAAGATCCAGAGTTGGCGTTGGTAGTTGGTGAAGCGCTCTCGAATTATGCCGATGCTTATAGCCCTGAAGGATGCGTCTGGACATATCCAGACATAGATAAACCATCTGAATACAATCAAACATATGCTGACGATTTACCTCCTCACGCTCAGGTGAGTTTCTTTGTCATCATTTTTTCTGGAACATTCAAAATATTCACCAATCTTACTATTTTTATTCAAGGTTCTTTATAAAGTTCTGCATCGTGAGCTGATTGCAACAAGCCCACAAAAGAGGACAGCTGTTGCTCCAGTTTTATGTGAGTTTAACAATTTACATATCAATTCATTTATTATGCGCAATTTCTCACCCCAGCATTTTTTAGTGGCCATTGTCGGAAGAGCAACAAAAAGGGTTCATCAAAACTCTGCATCGTTAACGAGGGAATTCGTAAAAACAATTTGTGACCAATTAGAGAACATTCAAAAGGCATTTCTGGTATTGCTCGCAGACCCTAAGAGCAAGCAGATTGCAAGGGAAAGTTGTCAATTAGGGCTTGCAGCATGTTATGGATTGAGCTGCCTATCATTTCGACAGAAGGGAGGACAATCGACCTCAACGGGTGCCTCAACCAGTTTGAATGACAGCCTGCTTCGAGCATTTGGGCAGACTTCAAACTATGGCGGCAGCGCTATGATGGAATCGAGAACTCAACACGAAGAAAGAATAGGAGCGGCTGCAAACTCCCTAATGGAGACAGCGGACAACGAAGCTGAGGTTGGCGGGGCTGTTGGGATGAGCGAAGCCGCCCTTGGAGCATTCCGGGAAATGGCTAGTGCTTCTGTAGTTTTGGGCCGGCCAGATATTCTCTACTCCCTCATGCTTTTATCTGTATCACTTCCTTTATGGCAAAAAAGTGAGTA
>Ga0307978_1001777_pt1 | contig 15746 bp, 13 predicted proteins | sample OrgLakmetage1056_FD_203151 | JGI IMG/M metagenome (GOLD analysis project Ga0307978, IMG submission 203151) | Saline water microbial communities from Organic Lake, Antarctica - #1056 | ecosystem: Environmental > Aquatic > Non-marine Saline and Alkaline > Saline | place: Antarctica: Organic Lake...
GGGGCGTATTTTTGCGCTTGGAAGCTAAACATCACGGTTTTGATTGACTTGAGCAGTGCTATGACGTCCGATGCTTCGGCCGAGTCCGAGTGACCTGGTTGCGCTTCAAGTTTGGCTCGCAGTGCGTTGGTGCACTGGCCGTAGACCAAGCAGTATGCAGTCTTTAGGTTCTCTGAGAGCATGTTCTTCCTCTTCACATATTCGTTGACGTCCTTCTCCAAGATCCTGTTAATGGTTCTTGAGGCGTTCTCTTCAGGGTTGTCTGGCTCGGCGATGATTGGCGGAGCCAGTTTCTCGATAGCAAGTCGGGCATCAGCGCCGTACTTGTAAGTTTGTCCTACATATTCAGCCACTTTGCGAGTGGTCTTGGTGAAGGTGTCAGCCGGTTGTCTTGGACTTGATACGTCGTAGATGTATCCGTCCAGGTCGTCACATCGTCCTGTGAACCTGGGTGCTTTTGGCGTAGACACTGACTGCTTGGTGAAGCGGCGACTGTTACGATGTTTGTGCGCGTCCTCAGACGACGTCACCTTGTCGGGAGTTATCACTTCTTCTTTCTTCAAAGCTTCATCCTCCATGATATCGGTAATCTTTTATAAATGTTGAATCAACAATACACGTGTCCTCCCTTCTGTGTCCTTAGACAACAGCATTGGCGAAGAGCTAGTAAGGTGAGGTTCAATCGACGTAAACCAGTTTATAAAAGATTATGAGAGATCTACAGTCCCTCTCTCCATGCACTTCAACCATCCATGGATCTGACTTTCATATCGCATACGTATGCCAATGTTCTTGGCTTCTTGACTCACTCAGTCGTTCATATATAGTCAACATCGCATCCGTCCGCCCGCGGTTCTCGCTATCGAGGGGCGCCGGATGTTCGACCAGTCCGATTCGGATTTTCATTTATTCGACTTATGACCGCTACATATCGATACTTCGTCTTACAGTATAAGTCAAAATACGGTCATTTCAGCAATAACAGACACAAACACACAAAACACACAAAAGCTGTCTCACACACCACACACCACACTTCTTCATATTACAGTACGTAGTTCCAAAGATCCAGGACGACCATCATCATATGGCAACGACGACCAAGCAGCCTTGCGTTACCCCAGATAGACCTTCCGATGGAATACGTAATGGAGCCAACGGTTGGTGGATTAGTGTAGCATACGCTAAAGAACGCACTATTGGAAAGGAAGTATGGTGGGAGATGGAGGGATTCGCAGGCATGACAATGGCGCTGAAGCAGTATGATCCAATAGGCCCTAACGACCAGCCCATTTGGATGTGGGAGGGTGGGAGCATGTACTTGGGCGAGTGGAAGATGAAGAGCCCGAAAGGATATCCTATTTGGCATGGCTCTGGGGCTATGTATTGGAGTAGTCCAGAACAGATCAATGGCTTGGTCTACATCGGTGAGTGGCGAAACGGAATGCGTCACGGCTCCGGGAAAGAGTTTTGGCTCGAATCAGCGCCAAGCTGGAAGGAAAACGAACATGCTGACCCGTTTATTGCGAAGAATGGCCCCAGTCGTCCCTTTTTCTACAGCGGAACCTTCGTCAATAATTCCAGACAGGACGAGTCTGCCACTGTTGCTTTCAAAGACGGTACCACTCTCGTTGGACCCTGGGAAGCTGGACGGCCTATTGGAGACTGGTGGAAGAGTCACATGCTGGTTGAATCTTCGACTTTGTTTCAACGCGTCCCAGACTCTGCCGCAGTTGGAATGGGGGCACCTAGAACTAACAAGAATACTGCCACCATGGCAACGGCGACCACTCAGCCTTTCGGTCCCCCAGACAGACCTTTGGATGGAATACGCAATGGTGCCAACGGTTGGTGGATCAGTGAAGCAGAAGCTAGAGAACGTACAGTTGGAAACGAAGCTTGGTGGAAGATGGAGGGATTCGCAGGCAACACGGTGCCACTGAGGCAGTACGATCCCATAGGTCCTAAAGGAAAGCCCATTTGGATGTGGGAGGGTGAAAGCATGTACCTGGGCGAATGGGAGATGAAGAGCCCGAAAGGATATCCTATTTGGCATGGCTCTGGGGCTCTCTACTTCAATAGTCCAGAGGAGTTCAAGGGTTGGGTCTACATCGGTGAGTGGCGAAACGGAATGCGTCACGGCTCCGGGAAAGAGTTTTGGCTCAAATCAGCGCCAAGTTGGAAGGAAAACGAATATGCTGACCCGTTTATTGCAAAGAATGGCCCCAGTCGTCCCTTTTTCTACAGCGGAACCTTCGTCAATAATTCCAGACAGGACGAGTCTGCCACTGTTGCCTTCAAAGACGGCACCACTCTCGTTGGACCCTGGGAAGCTGGACGGCCTATTGGAGACTGGTGGAAGAGTCACATGCTGGTTGAATCTTCGACTCTGCTCCAACGCGTCCCAAACTCCGCTGCCGCAGTTGGAATGGAAGCTGCCAGCACCAATGCTGCCGCCATTGCAACGGCGACCACTCAGCCTTTCGTTCCCCCAGACAGACCCTCCGATGGAATACGCAATGGTGCCATCGGCTGGTGGATAAATGAAGCAGAAGCTAAAGAACGTACAGTGGGAAACGAAGCTTGGTGGAAGATGGACGGATTTGCAGGCAACACGGTGCCACTGAGGCAGTACGATCCCATCGGTCCTAAAGGAAAGCCCATTTGGATGTGGAATTCCGGATATATGTATTTGGGCGAGTGGAAGAGAGAGGGTCCAACAGGAAATGTCGTTCGGCATGGATTCGGAGCCTACTACAATCATCGTGGACAGTACAGGGGCTTGGTCTACATTGGCGAGTGGAAAGATGGAGAGGCGCACGGTTTTAGTATGGCGTTTTGGCTCGAATCGGCACCAAGCTGGAAAAAGAATACATATGCTCGATCGCCCATTCTAGAGAATGATACTGGTCGTCCGTTTATCTACAGAGGAACATACATCAGCGGTTGCAGACAGGACGACTCCGCCACTGTTACCTTGAAAGACGGCGTCACTCGCGTTGGACCTTGGAAAGGCAGTATGCCTGTTGGCAACTGGTGGAGGGACCACTCATTAATTGTATCTGTGAGTGGGATTCCCCATGTCGCAAAGTCTGATGCGGGAAAGCCTGCCACCACCAACACCGCGACCATGGCAACGGCGACCAAGCCGCTTTTTGAAGTTCCCCCGGATAGAACTTCAGCTGGAATACGCAACAGCGTCAACGGCAGGTGGATAAGTGCAGCAGAGGCTCAAGAAAGTACAGTCGGAAACGAAGAATGGTGGAAGATGCATGGATTTGCAGGTAAAACAACGGCGCAGAGGCAGTACGATCCGTTAGGTCCTAAAGAAAAGCCCATTTGGATGTGGGAGAATGGAAGCATGTACTTGGGTGAATGGAAAAGTGCGGATAGCCATTCTACACGGCATGGATTTGGAGCTTTCTACTTCAACAGTCTAAAGAACAAGGGCTGGATCTACATAGGCGAGTGGAAAGACGGCCAGTGTGACGGCTCTGGCAAGGACTTTTGGCTAGAATCAGCACAAATTTGGAAAGACAACAACGAACTCGGTTCGCCTATTCTAGAGAATGGAATTCCTCGGCCCTACACGTACAGTGGAGCATACGTAAACAATTCCAAGCAAGACGTATACGCCGTTGTCACGTTGAAGGACGGTACCTCTCGCGTTGGGCCCTGGAAAGACGGACGACCTGTTGGAGACTACTGGCAGGACCACCAATTGATCGCGGCTGCAAATATCACGCACCCGACAGAGCACTCCGCTTCAAAAGTGAAGACGGAAGAACCCGCAACCATGCCAATTGCGAGTACAAGAGTGTCCCGGTCTCCGTCCTCGGCAGCCAAGCCTCCGCATCGAGAGCCTGCTCCACCTCGAGAAGCTTCCATGGACGACCAAAAGCCGAGTGCGCAACCAGACAAGTGTCCCACGAAACATCCAGCCAGCGTTGCAGCGCAGAGGCTTCCGCGGGTTATTTTCTTGCATGCTAGCGATGACAACTTCCAGGAGAATGCAGTTTCCGCAACAGCCGCAGCTCCTGACGGAGCGGTGTCGTCGCAAGGACAAGCCAAAAGCGTTAAGGAAGGTCGCGTGGAGAAGATAACCGAATGGCTTACCAGTGTAATTGGGTTCGACCCTGTTCAATCAGAGATGGATGTCTATGCTCGCATCTTTTATAATCTTGGGCTCCACTCGGTCGAGATGATTATCAATCTTTGCACCAAGCAGCGCGTTGGAACCTTTAGTTGGATGAAAGAGTTTCACAGAGATCGCGTTGCTACTGCACTACAGGCTTAGCGGTGTTGCTCTTACACAAAGTCTTCCTTCAATAAAGCGTACGCATGCTAACTTCAGATATAAAACATTTTACAAACAGAGATAACAAGTAATGATTCCAAAATGGCTTTTAGTAACTTCGTATTCTTCTTGCGTGCTTGCGGAGTACATCCATCCAAAAAGCACCTTTATCAAAACATCCAACTACCGGGAACCCATAATATCGTTTTTCCGTGGAATGAGCATTTCATTTCTTGCCCTTCTTGTCCTTGGCAGCAGTGGTGGCTTTAATGACACCGACGGCAACGGTCTGACGCATATCACGCACGGCGAATCGTCCAAGCGGAGGGAAATCGACAAAGGATTCAACGCAAAGGGGCTTGGTGGGCTCCAAGTCGACAATGCAGGCATCACCAGTCTTGACAAACTTGGGGTTGGCCTCAAGCACCTTTCCGGAACGACGGTCCATCTTCTCCTTGATATTGGCGAATTTGCACGCAACGTGGGCAGTGTGGCAATCAAGCACAGGAGAGTATCCGTTGGAGATCTGTCCAGGGTGGTTCATAACAATGACCTGGGCCTCGAAGGAGGAGACACCATTGGCCGGACTGGCCTTGGAGTCAGATGCGACGAATCCACGACGGAGATCCTTAACGGCAACGTTCTTCACGTTGAAACCAACATTGTCACCAGGGACAGCCTCGGGGAGGGACTCGTGGTGCATCTCGACGGACTTGATTTCGGCAATGATTCCAGCGGGGGCAAACATGGCATGGATACCAGGCTTGATGACACCAGTCTCGACGCGGCCAACCGGTACCGTTCCGATACCTCCAATCTTGTAAACATCCTGGAGGGGAAGACGAAGCGGCTTGTCGGTGGGACGCTTGGGTGCGTTGACCTGATCGAGGGCCTCAAGGAGGTAGGGTCCCTTGTACCAAGCCATGTTGGCAGACTTGTCGATCATGTTGTCTCCAACCCATCCGGAAATGGGAACGAACGGGATCTTCATGGGCTTGTAACCAACCTTCTTGAGGTATCCGCTGACTTCCTCCTTGATTTCCTTGTAACGGGCCTCGTCGTACTTGACGGTCTTGTCGTCCATCTTGTTACAGGCGACAATCATCTGCTTGACACCAAGGGTGTAAGCGAGAAGAGCGTGCTCGCGGGTCTGTCCATCCTTGGAGATACCAGCTTCGAAACCACCCTGAGAAGAGTCGATAACGAGGAGGGCAACATCGGCCTGTGAAGTTCCGGTAATCATGTTCTTGATGAAATCGCGGTGTCCGGGGGCGTCAATGACGGTGAATGAGTACTTGGGGGACTCGAACTTCCAGAGAGCGATATCAATGGTGATACCACGTTCACGTTCGGCCTTGAGGTTATCAAGGACCCAAGCATACTTGAAGGATGACTTTCCGAGTTCAGCGGCTTCCTTCTCGAACTTTTCGATGGTACGCTTATCAATACCTCCGCACTTGTAGATCATGTGACCGGTAGTCGTAGACTTTCCTGTGTTCACGAGAGAGAATGAGAGAGAGGGAGTAATCGTTAGACTCGGTTCCGAGTCAAAATAATAGCCACCACGTTTTTTTGGCGAGAAGAACGCAACAATGGTATCTATTCCAGCGAGCAGAGCCTTTGCTAAAGACCATGTTCTTCTCCAGAATCCTATTCCATAATGCTGCCAGCGACTCTCCAGAGCATCGCGGTCTCGAAAGACCACGCAAGGCAACGAGAACTCCCCACAGCCACAGAATGCAGATTCGTCTCGTTCACGCTCCTACAATAGCATCGCGAAAAGCCCCGACAGGATAAAGGCGTCAATACAACACTAACAACTTGACTTACCGGCATCGACGTGCCCGATGACGACGAGACTGATGTGGACCTTTTCCTTTCCCATGGTTGAATAGACTGTAATGTATTTCTTGAACAAAGCAAAGTTGTGGCTAATGGTGAGAGGAGCGCAGCCCATACGAAAGATCCTCCCGGTTTTGGTTGGCGAAGGAAGCGCGTGGATCCTTCCAGAGCCACACATTTCGCAACGAATAATCAATCCTTGCTTGAGGACGGACGGACATACCAGGCAGGGGGCGGGAGGACGGACTGTACTTTCCGTTTCTACAGTTTTACATGTGGTGTCTGTGCTCCCAAGGGAGGTCTCTGCACACCAAGGAAAATGTTCGAACGATGATCGACGACGAACGCAACGAGTTGGACGCCGATGATGACAGTGCAATTGATCCGTTCGCTCTTCGCTTAGTAGTATCGTACCGTACCACAGCAGACAGCAGACAGAAGACAGCAGACAGCAGACAGAAGACACATCAAGCATGCCCAAGGCTTCTCGAGTAGGAAAGTTCCGAAAGACGGCATCAGAAGCTTCGGTTGCGGCTCCCTCGACTCCCGCCAACACGCCAGTCAAGGCCGTCAAAGATGCAGCAACCGTAACGCACGACGAGACTGTAGGCGGTGCCGCGTCGACACGAGAAACGCAAGCTGCCACTGCCACTTCCACTGGCACGGATACATCGAATCTAAGTCGAGGAAAGCGAAAGCGTCTCGCCAAACGCGAGCAGTATCTCCGAAAAGAACGGCTTGTCCTGTCTTCGCTGAAACTCAAACGGGAAGAAGAACAAAAGACACGCATTGACGGCCTCGACGCCATTAAGGACGCCTTACTAGCGACAGTTAAAGCCGGTATCGCCAACAAGGGACCGGAAGAAGAGGTCAAGCCGAATCTACTCAAAACAAACAAGTCCCGGAAACTCTTGATGCAAAAAGAAGTGGCCCAAATGAACTTGGTGCTGCAGCACCCCGCCTTTCAAGAGGACCCATTCGCGACGATTCGCCAACACCTAACCAATACGCTGGCAAAAGACGCGGCGAATCAAAAGAAAGAACAAGTCGTACACAACAGAGAGCGAAAGGAAAACGACGAAAAGAAAAAGGCTTTCAAAAAGGAACACGGCACCAAAAAGAAGCGAAACAAGTTTAAGGCGACGCGGTCCAGGGGCAAGTAAGCAGTAAGGTGTATCTATAATCTTTATCATTTTATATACGCTCTAGTAGCAATACAGGCGGGCATAATATTACAGTGCCATCGGGGCTGCACCCAATTCTGCTTCCCCCTTGTCCTTGCGTCGGCGCTTGTCGTCGGGTGCGTGAAAGTTTTCTCGGTCGTAAAAGGAACGCAATAAAGTGACAGCCTCTTGCTCCAATATGCCGCTTTGAATAGGATAACCCTTGTGATTGGGATCGCAATCTTTATGTAAATGAAGAATTGAACCACAGCCGCCAAACTTGTCGTTTCGGCAGCCAAACACAACCTTGCCCATGCCCACTTGGGCGAGAGCGGCCGCGCACATTATGCAAGGCTCACAAGTCACATAAAGAGTACACTGCGAGAGAATATCGACAGCAAATGATCGACCAGATCCCCAACCGTAGCTATTGCTCCAATGATCTAGATCGTTGGGTTCGTTGACCCACTTATCCTGCAAGTATTGTTCCAGCCGACTGTCGTCTTGGTCCTCTTTCCAGGTCAACAGAGGTGAACTAGTGGGTAGCGATCCAGGTCGGGCGGGCTTAGCGAATACCGTCGGTGGCAACCGCAGTTGATCCGACGAAGATCCAGATGTAAGCATGCGATCAATGGCCACGATTTCTGCGTGCCGGGTGGCGTCGCGTGTCGCATTGACTTGGTTGGCTCCGTGTGAAACGATGCAGGGCCCTTGCGGCGTTGGCAGGACAATAACACATCCGACGGGGACTTCGCCGACGTCAAGAGCGGACCTAGCGACCTTTAAGGCTTCTTGCATGTAGTATTCGTCTTCATCGGTGCCGATAGAGGTCGATAGGGGAGGTATCGACGGCTCTGAGGCGGCCATGGTCAGGGAGAACGTGTTTTGAAATTGTGGGACGAACGGAAAGGCTGCAGGTCAGATAATTTATTGATTCTACTGCGATTCCGTATTCTAACTAGTGTAGCTAGAAGCTAGAGAGAGTGATGATTCGATTATCTCTCTGGTTTGCACAATTAATTCAGCAAGGCACTGTTGTAATTTGATCTTAGCATGACACTCTTCAGATTCATTAGCAGCGATTTTACGGTATGGCAAACGACTTCAAGTCGCGCGCGAGTGCTTTTTAGTTTAAACTACTCGTAATCTTTGACGGGTAGCTGTCTGTGTCGCCCCCATTTCGACGACAGCCGCTTCTGGGTCTTCTTCTGTCTGGCCTAAGTTATGTCTCTTCTGTCGGTCCAGAATCTGTAGTTAGCAAACATAGATATTGACAAAGTGAGAAGCAGTAGACACCGACAGCGCCCGCAACCAATCGCCTCTGGTGCCCCCAGACCCTGTACGTACATAATTCAATTCCTTCTTGATATAACGTGTTATACCTGCAACCATGAGAATACTAAACAATATTCCCGACACAATCAACGTTTGATTCCCCTCAATTTCCTTAATTGCTTCCCCGTCGTTTCCCGACTTGCCGCCTGCCAAGGCTCCCGTAGATGCCCCCACAAATGAATAGAGAAACATGAGAGGCAATGAAGCAATCCTGGCAAGGACAAACGACGAGAGCGCCATCGAGGTGGTCCCACACATGTAACTCACGGGCCCCAGAGGTAAGATAGGCGTCAGATACAACATGGCCATGATTCGGAGTCCATGCTCGGCAGCGGCTGTAGTTTATATTTTAAAAAACGTTAGCAAGAGCGAACACACAAAATGAATAGGAATACCAATTCCATCCGTCTTCCCTCGCCTTTCGCTCTCCCCAATCGCAGTACGTACCAATATCAATGGCCACAAAAAGCGGATACATTTTAATCCAAGTTCGAACCTGATCTCGCATCAGGTGCCGACCTACCAAAAAGCAAGTAACGGCTCCCAAGGACGATCCACCCATCGAGACTGCCGTGGCAATGGCCAAACCCAATTTCCATCCGTACGCTCCCGTGTAAATATAACCACACCCCAACGCCAGGGCTGTGCCAATGGGAACCATGAAAACGACCGCCCCTGCAATTACTATCATGATAGCTGCCAAACCCTTGGTTGGATGCGCTTGGACCCATTGCAAAAAGACATCAGAAAAGTCGGGTTGAATGAGGCGCTTATCGGGTGCGGCAAATAGCGTGTCGCAAACCACCACAGCCACGACGGAAAGCATGAGAAGAGAAACCACCTTTTTACCCGATATTTTTAACCGCCAGGGTTGTTGATCTTTCGTAAGTCTTTTGCTGGCGTTCTTGCCTTCATCGTCGCCGTTTGCCGATTCTTCAGGGGATAAAAAGGACGGCGATGAGGGGGTCACGTACCCATCGCTTTCACTGCGATTTCGTAATGACTGTCGATGTGTCGTAAAGGATGGTAATGCAGGGGTAACGTCTCCATCGCTTTCACAGCGTATTCGTGATGCCCGCCGGTGCGGCGTATGGGGTGGCAGGGAAGAGGTCACATGCCCATCGCTTTCGCTACGATTTCTTAATGACTGCCATTGCGGCATGGACTGTTGTGACATACAATCTGCAGTGGTCCAGGCGAGATCCTTATGTAAATGCAGAAGTGAGCCACAGCCGTCAAACTTGTCGTTTTCGCAGCCAAACACAACCTTGCCCATGCCCACTTGGGCGAGAGCGGCCGCGCACATGGTGCAAGGCTCACAAGTCACATAAAGAGTACACTGCGAGAGAATATCGACAGCAAATGATCGACCAGATCCCCAACCGTAGCTATTGCTCCAATGATCTAGATCGTTGGGTTCGTTGACCCACTTATCCTGCGACTTCTGCTCGAATCGGCTATTGTCTTGGTCCTCTTTCCAGGTCAACAGAGGTGAAGCTTCGGAAAGCGATTCAGGTCGGGCAGGCTTAGCGAATACCGTCGGTAGTAGTTTCAGTTGGTCCGAGGAAGATCCGGACGCAAGCATGCGATCAATGGCCACGATTTCTGCGTGCCGGGTGGCGTCGCGTGCCGTATTAATTTGAGTGGCTCCGTGTGAAACGATGCAGGGCCCTTGCGGCGTTGGCAGGACAATAACACATCCGACGGGGACTTCGCCGACGTCAAGAGCGGACCTAGCGACCTTTAAGGCTTCTTGCATGTAGTACTCGTCTTCATCGGTGCCGATAGAGGTTGATAGGGGAGGTATCGACGGCTCTGAGGCGGCCATGGTTGAGGTCATCGGAGCTTGTGATTCATTGCATACAGACGTTTTCGGCGTTTCTTCCTTTATTTAGTTGAGATAAAGAGCCGAGTCAGTCGCGTGGCAGTGCAGGAATTGGATCACAAACATTCTAACATTTATTTGGTGTTTTTTTTTCCTTCCCCCCGCCCGTGCGTCTGTTGACTGTTGAAGTCGTGGATACCGGGGCACAACAGCTTCTTGCTGTCATTGTTAAGAGCAGAAATGCCTTAAACATATACGTTTTACGTTTTACTATGGACCGCGATTCTGTATTCTGGTCTAGCATAGAGCATCTCGCTATCTCGCTCTACTAGTCTAGTCTAGCTAGGACCAACAGGACACTCTGGCCTCCCTCGGCTGTTGTTTCTTTTAGCTAGCTTCAGAAAGACGCTGTGAAAATCGTCTCTCAGCATGACACTCTCCAGATATACAGAAATGGTTTAGCGTAATGGGTAGTATCGGATTGTATACGTTTGCTCTAGTATGGTAACAGGTTTTGACTTCATGCTCCTCACGGCAAAAGAATTTGGTAGCAAGAGAGTGCTTCCAGTTTAAACTACTCGCACTCTTTGCCGCGCAGCTGTCTGTGTCGCCCCCATTTCAATAACGGCCTCTTCGGCCGCTTCGGGATCGTCGGTTGTCTCGCCGGACTTGTGTTTCTTTTGTTGGTCCAGAATCTGTAGGTTGCAAACACAGAGATTGCCAATGTTAAAAAATAGTAAGCTAGGCACCGACAACACCCGCAACCAATCACGTTTGGTCGCTTTGATCAGTCGCTATCAGACAGACACTTTGTACTTACGGTATTCAGTTCCTTCTTGATATAACGTGTTATACCTGCAATCATGAGAACGCTCATAAATATTCCCGACACTATCAACGTTTGATTCCCTTCAATTTCCTTTATTGCAACTCCATCTTTCCCTGACTTGCCGCCTATCAGTGCTCCCGTGGATGCTCCCATGAATGCGTAAAGAAACATGAGAGGGAACGCAGCAATTTTGGCAATGATAAACGACGAGAGCGCCATAGAGGTGGTTCCGCACATGTAACTCACGGGCCCCAGAGGTAGGATAGGCGTTAGATACAACATGGCCATGATTCGTAGTCCATGCTCAGCAGCGGCTGCAGTTAAATAACGTAGGTGAGTGAGAGCGAACACACAACACAGAACATCAATAGGAATACCAATTTCAGCCACGACTGCCGCACAAGCACGACGTCGACATTGGTATCGACGCTCTTCCCTCGCCTTTCGCTCTCCCCAATCGCAGTACGTACCAATATCAATGGCCACAAAGAGCGGATACTTTTTAATCCAAGTTCGAACCTGATCTCGCATCAGGTACCGGCCCAGCAAAAAGCAAGTAACGGCACCCAAGGCCGACCCGCCCATGGCAACTATCGTGGCAATGGCCAAACCCAATTTCCACCCGTACGCGCCCGTGTAAATATAGCCACATCCCAACGTCAAGGGTGTACCAATGGGGATCATGAATACAACAGCCACGGCAATCACCAACATGATAGCAACCAAACCCTTGGTCGGATGCGCTTGGACCCATTGCAAAAAGACATTGGCAAAGTCGGGTTGAATGAGGCGGTTTTCGGGTGCGGTAAAGAGAGCATCGCAAACTACCACGGCCATGACGGAAAACATGAGCAGGGACACTAGTTTTTTACCCGACATTTTGAATCGCCAAGGTTGCTGGTCTTTTGTTAGTCTACTGCTGGCGTTCTTGACACCATCGTGACCGTTTGCCGATTGTTCTTCGAGAGGTAAAAAGGGCGGGGATGAGGGGGTCACTACTTGCCCCTCGCTGTCGCTGATATTCCGTGATAACTGTCGGTTTGGCGTTTGTCTCGACATGATAAAAGTACCGTGCTGATACTAATACGTTACTCCCTTTCTGGAACAGAATGCGAGAGGTCACTGCTGATGGTGCTGAATGCTGTACAGCCCACGTGTTCTGTAGCTCTCTTCTGGAATGTTGTGCTGTTCGAATGCCGCTACTTTAGTCTTTATGGAAGGGACTCCTTGCTGTTGCAGTCGTTCCGGTATGGTCTAGTGTAGTCTACTTCTATGGGGAAAAGAGGCGCAACGGTTCGTCAAATGTCCGATCCTAAGCGGGTGATCACCGCGGTCATTCGCGTCGTCCTCGATCCTCGCTCGTTTTGCGTTTTCTATTTCCGTTTCATGAAATTTGATTCCCGCGACTGATTGATTCCCGTTCTAACAAGACTGGATCGATCGGAGAAACTTTCAAAAGAGGCCCGACTTTCGACGATGATGACGGTGCGACGGTGCGGCATCAGTCAGTCAGTATTCATGCATTCTCCATATATCGCGTTCGCTGTTCGCTTCTGCTCTATTCTTACCCTAACCCATCTATCGCACCATGGCGTCACCTTCAGCAGCAGCAGCAGCTGCTGCTACTTCTAGCATTGGCACCATCTTAAAGTCGTCCGAGATTCGATGGGCCGTGACGGGATGGTCTTTTTTTCTGGCGGAAAACTTTATCCTTTCCGAGAATCGCACCTATCTCATTGAGCAACTGTCGGACGACACGTACCATGCCGTATACGGGACCTTTTCTACCATTGCCACGGCTTCCATTGCGTACGGCTACTACAGACTCACCAAGGATCCCTCCAAGCTAGCACTGCTGTGGAAACAACCCACTGCACCCGTTGCCAGCATGCTTGCCTCGTGGATGGTGACCACCACGGGCCTCATTGTGGCGTCGCAAGCCCTTCCAAAGTTTCAAATTCCAGTAGGAATGGGCAACGACGAAAACAGTGGTACCCGTAAACTACAAGTGCGTTGTCCCTTTGACTTTGCGGACGACAAGAACAAGGGCTCGGACGACAAGGTCCGTGGATTGGAGCGCATCAGTCGACACCCTGGTCTCTGGAGTTTGGGATTGGTGGGAATTGGAAATGCCCTTTTGCAGCCAACCTTGCCGCTATGTGTCTGGTGGATGGGTCCGGCCGCAATTGCGTGGTTGGGTGGATCGCATTCGGACAGTCGGTTCCGTCGAGGCATGGGTGGCAAGCTCGATCCGTTTTACGAGAGTCAAACAAGCAACGTGCCGTTTACAGCAATGCTGTCGGGGAAGCAAGGCTCGGTGGCAACCACTTTTTCCGAACTAGTTTCGCAAGAGATTAAACCCCTGAATGCCTTAATGGCGGCCGGTGTTTCCACCATATGGGTCGTTAGTCGCGGTCGCATCCGGGTTCGATGATTAGTATTGGTGTAGAAAAGGAGACAATAAACAAGTAATGCTCACCCCAACGGTTATATGATACCTCTGCTGTATTACGGTACTGGTGGTGGCGTATGCCAGCTTATAGGGATTAGAATCCGCGGTGAAGGGAGAGTTCACTCTTGCGGGAAGCGTCCATGATCTCGTCCACTTCTTCGTCCGTATTCTTGCTGATTTCCTCTCGCAAAGCAAGAGATATATCTTCCATACTGGGTCGATCCTTCAGGGAGGGACCCCATCCGCGTCGCATCATGTCACATAGTTCAGCGGGCCATTTCGGATCGACCTTGGGACGGCTGCCGGCGGCAATCACCTGTTTCTTGAACATGCTCATTGTGTAACCATCAAAGGGAGTTTCAATCTTTAAAAGCTGCCACAACAAAATGCAAAAAGAGAAAACGTCGCATAGTTCATTGTAAGGCTGGTTCAGGGCAACCTCGGTCGCCATGTAGCGGGGACTTCCAGTGTCACCAGTTAGCTTGTAAGTACCATCGTCGGCGACAGTTGTCGGGTCAAACTCCTTGGCAAGTCCGAAATCAAAGATTTTCACATCGCCTCGAACGTCAAAACCAATGTTATCCGGTTTGAGATCCCTATAAATTATACTAAGAAGAAAAAGGTAGGGGGTAACGGTCAAGGGTAAGGTGAGAAAGTTTGAGTCCAGCGAAACGCACCACAAACACAATGACAACAGACTGTACTCACTTGAGATCGTGAAGATACTTGATCCCACACGACAGATCGTAGGCAACAGTACATCGCTCCACCCAGAACGCCATTTCCTTCTTGCCGCTTCGGTCCATCATCTTTTTCATACCCTTGGGAAGTTGCTTCTTCCACTTGGTCAAACGCACCGGCATGATATCGTAGAGACGGTCCAAGACGACAAAAAAGGTAAGATCATAGGGGCTGCCGATAGCCATGGCTCGCATTTTGATAATGTTTGGATGACGGACGACAGCCAAGAAGCGCGCTTCCACTGCCAAGTCCACTACACCATTGATAAAGGTCTGCGCATCCTTGGTACTGCTCTCTTGCAATCGCTTGACAGCATAACGACAATCTTTCCCTTGACGAACGCAGTGGACTTCCATAAAGGCTCGATCCTGCACAATGTTGTGGATCTGGCGCTCATCCTGAACGTTCTCTTTACCAGATGTGGATACTTCATCGGACTGTTCCAGGGAGATGTTGGTGACTTCACTCACGACGCAAAAGCCACCTCGTCCCAACACGCGTCCGATGCGTAGTTCTGTGAATATGATGGCAAGATACGAACGTATGAGACAACATATGCAACGAGAGAGAGTGTGAGTGCATCTTTCTTGTGGGGACAAAAGTCAAATCTCAACTTACCAGACTCGCTAAACTTGGGAATGCGGGCTTCGACATCTCTATCCAGAACGAGGGACTTGTTCGTCTTCTCCTCGACGACGCTTTTCGCGACACCGAGGAGTTTCTCCTGGGTGTGGCCTTCAACCAGCTTCTTCGTATTGTTGAGCGACATGGTGGAGGTGGAGCGTTAAGGGCTTTCGCTTGTCTGTGTACGAATTAAAAATGGACGATACAGGAGCTTACCAGCGCGCTCAATCTGTTTTTGGTGTGGTCCTTGCAGTAGTGTGGATGGTATGAAGTATGAAGGATCTAGCAGCGTGCAGAGACCCAATCAGAAAAGTGTATCAGAGAATGCCGTCAACTGCAGCAAGGGCAATGGTCAATGGTCAATGGGAAAAATGGGCGTCAGGAGTCAATTAAGGGGCGGTGCGAGTGCGAGAGGTTTCGACAACTTCTTGGTTCCTAGCAGGGGTATCAATATACAATACACCTCATAGTGTGGGTGTCTATAGTTCGCTGTACGATACAGTATTAATACTGATTGGGGGCTTTATGCGTCGTATATTGCTTGAAGGTGACAGGTAACACGCACGGAAGAGCTGACAATAATTTGGCTGGTTCGATTAATCCGATTAAAAAGGACTTCGTGGGCTTTAGTCAGTTGA
>Ga0307978_1001779_pt1 | contig 15742 bp, 12 predicted proteins | sample OrgLakmetage1056_FD_203151 | JGI IMG/M metagenome (GOLD analysis project Ga0307978, IMG submission 203151) | Saline water microbial communities from Organic Lake, Antarctica - #1056 | ecosystem: Environmental > Aquatic > Non-marine Saline and Alkaline > Saline | place: Antarctica: Organic Lake...
GTCCAAGCAATTGGGGCTTGAAGCAGAAGATCAGGAAAGGCCAGCAAAAAAAGTGCGCACGTCAGATGTAATCGAATCGCGCGAGTTCGACCCTAAACAGGATGCATTCAGAATGACAACGCACATGGTAAAGGTAATTGCATCGGTTTCCGAGTGTTTCAAGGATAATGTCATGGCGAATATTAAATTTGACATGGATGGCATCCACATTTTTGCATTATATCATAGTAAAACCGTTTGCATTAGTACGTACTTGGGAAAAGACCTATTTACTGATTTTTTGTGTGAAAAGGAAGTATACACTTCACTAAATTTAATGGTGTTTGCTAAAAAAATAGCTAACCTTCAAAAGTTCAAGATACAGAAGCTTACCTTTGAGAACAAAGACTCAGACCTTGTACTGACTGGTCAGACGGACGGCGAACCTCCAGCTCATGTACAGCTTAAATCATTGTCATGTGATGTTGAAGAATTGGATCTAAACGATTTCGAGTATCGTGTGCCGATTCGTTTGATGTCGGCTGAGTTTGCAAAATTGATCGATTGTATGCCTCCTACTTTTACAATCAAAATGGACGCTGATAATGGACACTTGGTTTTTATTGGTAATGAGGACCACAGTATCACAAAATTACCAATGCGTCTTGACAAAGAAGTTGTTGAAAAAATCAGAGCATATCCTGCCGTTGAGAACTACAGTGCAACGTTTGTGAAAGCAAACCTAGGTGCAATTCTAAAAGGGGTGAAGTTATCGGAATACGTCATAGTAGCATTTTCTCAGGACTCTCCATTGTTCGTTCGATACATTTTGAACGAATCATCCGATCTGAATCCAGACAATAATTCACGTGTGAGTATGTACTTTTCACCTAAACTTAACGAAGATTTGGATGAAGAAGACGAGTGAATGCGACATGCCTAAGATCATCATTTGTCATAATATTCTCCCCGTGCCTTTTCCTGTGTCTCGACATACTCATCAGTCTCATCATCAGTCTCATCATCAGTCTCATCATCATTCTCATCATCATTCTCATCATCATTCTCATCATCATTCTCATCATCATTCTCATCATCATTCTAATCATCATTCTCATCATCATTCTCATCATCATTCTCATCATCATTCTCATCATCATTCTCATCATCATTCTCATCATCATCCCCATCATCATCCCCATCATCATCATCATCATCCCCATCATCATCCCCATCATTCTCATCATCATTCTCATCATCATTCTCATCATCATTCTCATCATCATGCTCATGCTCATCCTCATCCTCATCCTCATCCTCATCCTCATCCTCATCCTCATCCTCATCCTCATCCTCATCCTCATCCTCATCCTCATCCTCATCCTCATCCTCATCCTCATCCTCTTCCTCATCCTCATCCTCATCCTCATCATCATCCTTATCATCATCCTCATCGTCTCCCTCTCCCTCTCCCTCGTTTTCTTCATACTTCAAGTTTTTGTGTATGTAATCGAGGATTTTTTTGCGATAAATGGAATAGTCCGTAGAGATTTTTCCATTATGTAATCCGAATGTGTCCGTGTTTTGTGGGTCGAACATGTTTTATTTCTGTACTTATAATAAACATGAGCTGTTTCATTCTCTTCAAAGCTGAATGGTGTCGTAATTGTATACAATTCGGTAAGGAGTATAACAAGGCAGTATCTTGTCTAGAAAAGGATAACGTGCAATTCGACAGTTTGATTTACGAATACACAAACAAGGACCATACAAAATTTTTCAAGGAGTACAATGTTCAGACGGTTCCTACTATGTTATACAGAACAGCGGGCACCAAAGCGTTTGTAGAGTATGAGGGTGATCAATCAGAAATATATACATTTATGCAATCGACGATAAAAGATAAACCTTTGGCAGAGGAGCTTGAATTGAAAATCTCGAAACGAACAAAAGGATGTATATACAGGACGAGACGAAACAAATTTTGGAGTTGACTGAGAGTTATTTGCCAAATATTGTTCGGATATCGCAAAAGAAATGAACATAATATGAATGATTAGAATAATGTCATATATTAATTTTCATAGTGCACGACGAGCCACATGAAGATAAATTAGTGACTATTATAAACGCTGTACGCAACTTTCGAAAAATACTGTCGAGAATATGTGGCGGATTATGTCGTATGACTGCGTAGATTTGCGCTTGATATATGATGATCTGTCGAAGATCAATAAATATAAGGTTGGTAGTATGCGTCTTATCCAGTGCATAGATGAATTAAAACCAAATTTTAAAAATCTGGTTGTCCGCTGTAACACTTTGATCCATCAAATAAAAAATTACAAAATAAATGGTTTCAAAAATACGATGTGTAGATATGTTATTGAAATAATAAATCGATTAGAAAACCAAAACTTCCCATTGTTTACTTGTTTTACGATTGAACCGCATAGTCCGGATGAAACGATCTCGTGATTCCGGTGGTCAATCGAATGTACATGATGTCATCAGAAACGATTCTTCTGTACCAAAAAAAGCAAGAGTGACAAGCATTCAGTTCGGTCTACTTTCTTCCGAAGATATTGAAAAAATGTCGGCCGTAGAGGTGTCCGATGTGGTTATAAACAAGAGCGGCATTGTGCATAAACACGGTGTAAACGATAGTTCGATGGGTACAGTAATACGTTCGATGCTTTGTTCGACGTGTTCTTGCGAGATGCAGGCATGTCCTGGGCACACTGGTCACATTCGACTGAATTCTCCGATTATTAATATTGAGTTCATAACACATGTTCTGAAGATACTGACTTGTGTCTGCTTCTACTGCAGTAAATTGCTACTACCAGAAGATCATCCAAAGTATGCTTCTGTGATGGCTATACAGAGTAAAAAGAAACGACAGTCAGAGATACACTCTTACTGTACACGATTCCGGACGTGTGGGATGTATGCCGATCACATAAGAAGCAAAAAAGAGAAGAATTCCGATGCAGAAGAATTGGATAGATTCCAGACAGGAGAGAAGATCGTAAATTGTGAGTTGGGGTGTGGAGGTGTTCAACCGCTATATGTGAAAGATGATATTGTTATCCGAGCTGTGTTTAATTTGTCATATGCGCAGGTTGAGGGGATCAAAGCAGGAGAGTTTGAAGCGCAAACATTAACTCCTAAAAAGATACTTCAAATTCTCGACCACATTTCTGCAGACGATATCCGTCGTTTAGGTATGGATCCAGTGCATGCACATCCGTCGTCAATGATGTGGTCCAATCTGATTGTCCCTCCGGTACCCATGCGCCCATCTCGATCGAAAGCCAATAATACAAAGATCGGTGGAGAAGACGATTTGACTATTTCATTGCGCAGTATCGTGAAGGCGAACAATATCTATGGAGAGGGACTCCTCCTCAATCCTGATGTGCAGATCAACTTGACTCGTTATATGTATAAGTCTGTGACGTATCGAACAATCCAAGAAGTTCTGACAGGACACAAGAAGCTGATTGAGCCTGTAAATAAGAAGAACGTTCAGTTTTTATACATGGAATTGCAAAGGACCGTTGCTGGATACCAGGATAGTAAGTATCAGAGTACCATGTCCGAGGGTTCGGAGTATGGTCGAGACCGCAAGAGCGTGCGACATCGGATGGCTGGCCAGAAGGCAAAGAAGGGGCGTATGCGACATACTATTTTTGGCAAACGACAGAATTATTCCTCTCGAACTGTGATTACACCGTGTTCGAACATGGATATCGATGAGGTCGGAGTACCAAAATGGATTTGTATGAAATTAACGTACCCAGAGAGAGTGAATCAGTTCAATATTCATCAATTGACTACTCTGGTCCGGAATGGTCCGCAGGTGTTCCCAGGGGCAAATTATGCAGTAGACGAGAAGGGTAAGGTCATTAGCCTGAAGTTTATTGATCGAAATAAGCTTCAATTGAAATATGGATGGATTATAAGAAGACATCTAAAAGACGGGGATGACGTGTTGTTTAATCGGCAACCGTCGCTGCACAAGATGTCGTTGATGGCTCATCGTGTGAAAGTCATGGATGGTAATTCCTTTCGTCTACATATGGCTGCGACAAAACCATACAATGCCGATTTTGATGGGGATGAGATGAACCTTCAGGTTCTTTTGGATGAGTTGACCAGGGCCGAGGCCAGGGAGTTGTTATCGGTTAAGCATAATATGGTCAAGGACACTATTCCATTGGTGTGTTTCCAGCAACATACGATTGCAGCCGCGTATCTGATGAGTCGCCCGGGTGAATGGATTACAAAACACAATGCATTCCAGCTATGGTACCAGAACAAATATTTCGAACTGGATCATGTTCCAACGGATGTCACTGTTAGGGGAGGAGTTGAGTATTTTAGCGGCTGCCAAGTGTTTTCAGCATGCCTTCCCCGAAGTCTGTACATTCGATACGGTGACCTGTTGATCGAGAAAGGTCAGATCAAAGAAGGTCGTTTGAACAAGGACACGCTCAACCAGGGTGTCTTGTACACAATTTGGAAAGATTTTGGAGTCGACTCAGCATGCGATTTCATCAGCGGTATGCAACTGCTCTTAGAGAAATACCTAGACACAGAGGGTCTCTCAGTCGGGGTAGATGATTGTTACGTCGAGATACCAGAGAACCTTAAAAACAGCGTGAATACTGCGATGAAGTACGTTGAGTCTTTCCAGGAGCATAAACCAAATCATACGGGCAAGAGTGCGGAAATCATTGAAAACAATATCTGTCTTGTCCTTGACAAGGCGCGAGACTTAGTAGGTGATTATGTGTTGGAAGGCATGAAAGGACTGGCAGACAACCGCCGGAAACGAAATGGATTATACGAGATGATTAATTCGGGGTCAAAAGGTAACGAGACCAATATTGTTCAAGTGGTAGGATTGGTCGGGCAACAAAGAAATCATCATTCGATGCGTATGTCCACTGTAACATCTCATTTCAACTCTGGTACAGACAAGAGTCAGGCTCATGGAATGGTCTGTCGCTCGTTTTTCCGAGGCTTAAGACCATGTGAATATTTCAATCATTTAGTGGGATCCCGGGTCGGCTTGGTTGATACTGCGGTGAAAACCAGTGAGACCGGATATAGTCAAAGAAGAATTGCAAAGGCCATGGAGGACTTGGTGGTCAATCTCGACAAGACTGTTCGAGACTCCAACAAAGAGATCGTACAATATATTTATGGTGATGATGGATTCGATTCAGCTTCCGTAGAGTGGAACATAATTCGTCTGTTACAATTGTCTGAGGAAGATGTTGTGGTAAGATATCGCTGTATGCCTTCGACTCGAACCAACCAAAACCGCATGGATGCAGTGACGGCGATTCGCTGGCAGACGGAGGTTAAAACCTATTCATCTGTATGGAAAGACGAATTGAAGAAACTTCTTTCTCTTCGACAGCGGCAAGTCGAAATTATGGTACAGGGTGACGAGCATACTTTGAAGTGCTTGTGTCCGGTTGCATTCGAACGATTATTGAAACGTGCTCAGTTTGAACATGGTCCACAGAAAACGACGGATTTGACACCCGGCGACGTGCGCCAGACCATGCTCAAGTTCTGGGACAATCTTTTGTCTGAGAATCTGTTGACCCCTACCGCTAAAATCGAGTGTTTATTCTGGGATTGGTGCTCGACAAAGACGCTGTGGGCGACATATGGATTAGATTTGCGAGCCCTGCGCTGGTTTATGGCAGAAGTTTATCATATCTTTCTGACGAAATCAATCACACCCTATGAGAGTGTGGGTATTATGGCATCACAACATTGTGCCGAACCCCTGACGCAAATGACGTTGAACCGCTTCCATAAATCAGGACAATTCTCCCATCTAGTCAGTGGTGTGGCTCGCATGAAGGAAATCATCAATGTTGTGAAAGTACCAAAGACACCGAGTATGGCGATTATTGTCAAACCAGGATATGACTTGGAGATACTGGCTAAAGACTTAATTGAGGTCATGGCCGATCAAGTCTGCGAATCGTGGCAGAGTCATCCGGTCGATGTCGAGCGTAATCGGTTGTTCCGTAGTTCCTGGAAACGATGGGAAGAATCAACAGAGACGGAGCTCAAGCACCTCTGTATTATTATGGATCGACGAGAGAGTATCAAGTTGGGTGTTTCGCCCAGAGGATTGTGTAATGCTCTACGGTACTGTGATTATCGAAAAAAAATGGTTGAATTCGATACGATTTTTTCGTATTCGGAGTTGGAGTCGGATGTGTGGTGGGTCAGTCTAAACATGAAGCCAGATGATTCGATTTGGGCTATAAGTGATGCCGCTATTCTAAAACACACGAATGGCTGCCCGGCCGATGACGACATGGTAAACATGCATATTTTTGAGAAACTGATTAAGGATTGCCTTGTCAAAGGCATTCGAGGATTGGAAGATTTTTATATCGGCACAAAGGCATATACAGAGGAGGTCGACGGTATTCCTAAAAAAGTGAACAAGAATGTGATTTTTACGAAAGGTACTAATCTGGTGGATTTAATGGATCGTAAAGAGGTTGAATCACGACTAGTCATGACGAATCATATTCGCGAGATTGAAGAGGTACTCGGTATTGATGCTGCCTGCGCAGCTATTGAATATGAATGGAGAACAGTTATGACAATGAACAATGCACATGTTGGCATGCGACACATCAAGCTGATATCGGAGGCGATGTGCTATCGAGGGATTGTATGCCCGATGACGTACCAGGGAATCTGTCGGGAAAACAGTTCTATAATCAAAAAAGCATCCTTCGAGAAGGCAATGGATTCTTTTTTATGGGGTGCTGTACAAGGACAAAAAGATGACATCAATGGTTGTATGGATTCGGTTTGTTGGAACGGTATTCTGAAGGCAGGCACAGGCAGCGTCACGCTGTTTTCTGAACCAGTGAATTTACCCAAATCGATCGCTTTCAAACAAGATCAGTTGTATGCACGGAAACATATTGCATACCAACCACCGTCCAAAGAGGAATTAACTCACAAGTTTTTAGAGCCAAAAACAAAACGAAGGTTTAGCAAAAAGGCTGAGCAAATCACCTTGATGAATGTTCAGGTACGTTTCACACCCACGAATTCCGTTTCGTTTCGACCGTCCTCTCCAACCAGGCCACGGAAAGACAGAATGGATATCGAGGTCCAATTTTCTGACGGATGCTTTGTACCATGGACACCGTAAATTAAATCGTGACATAATTGTCCCATTGATTCGTGAAACGCGATGGAGTAATCATACAATCACTTCTTAATTTGTTTTGACGATCGTAGTACAATTTTTTTGTGTAATAAACAACAGCAATAATCAAGAGTATCAACAACAGGGTATTAAAGAAGATCATCTATGTTTTGTATGTATTTATTCGGCCAGTTCCTCAATTCTGACACACGAAAAAGTTAGGCTTCGTTCGAATGTTTCTGTTCTTGGTCCCGGTCGTCTGTAATGTATTGCTTGTGTCTATTTCTGTGTTTATTTTTCTGTCTACTCTCACGTGCCCGGTGACGCACCCGGTCCACATGTTTCCCAGTATCGGGAATATCGGGAGTATTGGGAGTATTGGGAGTATTGGGAGTATCTGGAGTGTCTATATCTTCTGTGGCTTCTGTGTCTGAACATTCTTGTCGATAATACGTTGGTATCATTTTGGCATGCTGGTTCAAGGGATGTGGGGATAAAAACCCGGGACATTGCGCCATAACATCTTGTAAAATACGTGTATATTGATCAAGTAAGATAGTCATCATGTGTTCCGTATCAACCGAACACAAAGAGCTAGCCAACTCGGCGCCATATCGACCGTGTAAGGATTCCATTAATTGTACTGCCTTAGTAATTTCAGTGAGTGCCAATATGGGGTTAACCGTATTCGATGCCGCAATCGAATATTCTGCGGCTTGACGTACACTCGTTTTGTCATGAACAGTAGCGTGTGCAAGTTTACCGGTCATCGAAAAATGATGGAGACACAATCCTAGAACGAGTATTACAGTGATCAACATTAGAATAGCCTCAAGCATTTGACGTGTTTAACATTGACAGCAATATATATTTGAGAACAGATTTAATGTTTATTCAGACACAAAAAACATAGCCTCCTCAAGCCCCGCGTATAGAGTGTCACCAATCTGGATCTGCAAGGGCCTCGTACTAAGGCAAGTATTTTGCATACGGTCAGATCCACTGAACACAGTCTGTAATACTATGCGAATACAGTACACGGCCTCTTTCTCAATCCACAGTGGTACAATCATAATGTCTTTCCATGTGACATAATCCTGAATTAGAATCGTTTCCAACATACAAACCGGTTTCTGAGGAAGATAACTCATCAAATTTTCAAAGGTAACGGTATCGAGGCGATGAAGAGGTAGTGGTGGGATGTGGTCATCTCGAACCGTATCCAAAACGGAACCTTTTTTTGGGAAATCATACTGGTTTTGAATAATCTTTTCAATTTTTCGAATCACTATCGCTTTGGACCCATATACCATGGATTCCGGTGTAGAGAAAGCGAGCTTGATTGCCGACCCAGATGCCGAGATCCCGAACAATAGTGCACATTGCCAAAGATGAACGGAGGAGAAAAATTCAAGTGTACAGTGAATATCTTCCAAAGTATATGAATGCCGTTTCCAGACTGGAATAGTCAAAAACAATGGTAGATGCAAAGTCACCGTTCGGGTGAAAATACTCTTCTCACTACTGTGTGATCTCTTGTTATGTTGCTCGATATTATAATTCACCAGCGTCTCCTGAGTCAAACCTTGATTTCTGTACGATATTTTACTACTCATCATTGCCCGGTACTATATAAACAGATAATCTATTTTTATATAGCTTTGTAAGAAAAGATTTCAAATACAAACGAACTTATTCAATACAAATCAAACAGACATTACATCACTATTACTCTACTTCTTGTACTTCTTGTCCTTCTTGTACTTCTTGTCCTTCTTGTACTTCTTGTACTTCTTGTACTTCTTGTGCTTCTTGTGCTGTTTGCATGGCCTGAGCTATCTGAGCGATTTGAGCCATTGGACCACCGGACTTGTTTGCACCACCAAACATAGATTGAGCCATCTGAGCCATCTGAGCCATCTGAGCCATCTGAGCAGTTTCTGTGGTTTCTGTGGTTTCTGTGGTTTCTGTAGTTTCTGTAGCATGTCCCGATTGTACTGTGTTCATCATGTTTTGAAGACCCGAAGCCGAAGTTGAGAAATTTTTCATGAATCCATCTAGAACTCCAGTTACTTCCTTCTTGTCAACATCCTTTTCGACATCCTTTTCGACATCCAAAAGATCCTTGAAGTCGTTAAGATAAGAATCCGCTTCCGAGCCGGGATCATTTGATTGTAGAATATTTCCAACATTGTCCATAATATTTTTCAAACACTCTGGATCCTGAAATGTCTTCATCAGTTTTTTGGACATCTCGCTTCCATTGCTCATTTCTTGGAAAAGTTTCATATGATAAGTCTCAGGTGCACTTCCCTTGTTCAAAGCCATGAAATCCATTGCCATTGTCTCCATCTCACTCAATTGGTTCCCACACGCTCGCAACATCGACGAATATCTACACAGCGCCTGTAGGTTTTTCCAGAAGACGTTACGTTCAGATTCAAGCATCCTGTCATAAATCGAAATTAGGTCACAGTCGTTGAAAACAGAAATTTTCTGGTCGCTGATCACTTTTGGGTCTTTCTTGAATGCTTGATCAATCTGTTCTTGAGTGACATCATTTTCAAACCGTTTGTGAAAATCGGAACACGTTGCATCCTCTGAATGTTTCAAGACAATTTCGTCGTACACTTCACGAAGCTTCGGGACATCATCAAAAGAGTTGCACAAGATACGGAAAAAAGAGACATATGAGGTATTAAACACGAGCATAAGTTTCATGGCGGCTGTTGTTTTTTTATTCTAACAAAATATGAACACTGTACGCCGATCAGACGCAAATTTAAACCCTTTTCTTAAAGAAATGTACCCACAGGCCTGGGGACACCACTTCTGGGCAGTGATGCATATCTCTATCTACTGCTATCCAGAGAACCCATCAGTGATTGAGCAAGAGGATATGATGAAATTTCTAATTAGCATTACAGGGATTCTACCATGTCCTGGGTGTCGCGGACATGCGACGACATATGTACGTGAAGTTCCACCCGCTAATGAAAGTCGTGAATCGCTGATGGATTGGGTCATTACCTTCCATAATGTTGTCAACAAGTCGACAGGAAAAAGAGTTTTGTCCAAAGATGAAGCTACGGTAGCAATTGACCAGTATTTCCAGGTTAGCAAATGGACCGCACTCACGCATTTTGAGAACGCTCGCCAAGAGGACGCCAAGGCGGTTGCAGAGTCAGAATCAAAAATCAAAGATGCACAATCAACGATTACACAATTGACTACTGTACTATACATTATTTTGGGTACGTCGTTGCTAGCGGCCATGGTTGGTGGTACGATGCTTTGGCTACGAAAATCTAGACGTAATAGTAAAGAATTCCGTTCTCCCTCACATTGAATCCATGTGTGCACTTTAGGTCTAAGATGTCTTCAAAAGTGCCCGCCCCTACCAAGGAGACAATATTACACTGGTCATCATAAAAATACCATTTTGTTTGATTTCTAAAGATAAGTATATAATGTCCACCATGCGAGTTTCCCTTGTGCACTACAATCGCGGACAGTTCAAGAAAATATGAGCCGACTAAGATGCGGGATTCGGGGTAGATTGCATTTTGTAAATATTTGCCCCGACCAAAACCATCATTCACAACACGATCGGCATAAAAGATCAAGTATGGTGACCATACAACAGTTGTTCTACTGATCCGTCGTTTGTAAAGACATCCATCAAACGGACTCCGGGGATAATCAGAGATGTCAAAAGCACCCGAATCCAGGTGTGTTGTCAACAAATTTGAAATCTGACAACCAAAAGGAGTGTTCTTATCGAGTGTTTGAACAATCTCCGAAGGAATATATTGTATCACACTCCCTTTTCGGTCTACAGTTCTGGATACATATTTATCGTTTTGACACCAAACGTTGGCATGGGGTATACATACTTCATTAGTATAGAGCGTCTCTGTGATCGTGTGCGAGGTATTTAGATCAAAGAAGTTCGCAAGAAAACTCATGAATTCACCCGCATCACGCTGTGCGTACGGGGAACCAAACGATTCATTACCAAGACCATAGTTTCGTTCCAAACAACTGTGTTCCCGTAAGACACTCTGAAAGTCCGAACAGTCAACGGCTTCGCAACCACCCGTCCCGGCACGGATCTTCGAGGCAAGAATTCGAGCACTTGTAGCCAGTGGACACGTCAAACGATTTATGATGTGTGTTTCAATGTATGCATTTGGTACCGCTAACAGTGCCATCAGTACCGAATCCATATAACAAGTTGCACCAAGCTGCTGTGGGCCGACTAATCCTACTGTCCCATCCACGCACGACACGGTCCAACGCTCAGATTTAGACATATCCCAAATAAATCTTTACCTTTTACGATCTTGCGACGTGATAATGTTGGCTACACAGTTTAGGATATTTCGGTTTGTGATGAACGGTACGATCATTATATCGAAACCGGACATGGTCTCCTTTACGTATCATGTGCTTGGACCCCACGGCTATTTTGAAAGTGCAAGGCACAGTAACAAAGAGCTCCGAAAAAGTGTTTAAACCGTCGTACCGCGCAATCCCGAAACTCTCTGGTTTGATTTTGATGACACTGTGTACATTCCGACCAGGCACATAGAGTCCGATTGGATCTCGCATGATGATACCCTCACCTCCTCTAGCCTGGATGGAGCGCAAATAGGCCTCAACGTCGCGTGTTTGAATCGCAGTATGCCGACACACGTAAGAATACGTTCGTATGATTGTCTGGTATCGTTGCAAGAATGTACCACCGCAATGAATATCGAACACATAAAACTCAACACCGACCCAACGCCGTGACAATCGATTCGATTGAGTTGCCACGATCACTTCGGGTAACCGATTGCGGTCAATGAAAAATTCACCATCGACCGCTTGCACGGTCATCGTCTCCCTAATACGGTCCGGAATATCGATCACAAGCCCGGATCTACTCAGCATCTCAGACCCTGTCCAGTACCCTCTGACACCATCTAATTTTTCACTACCCAACCATCCGTCTTGAATCAATCTTCGGTTCGAACCAGCCAACATTAATCTAGGTTTAGGTCGTTTTGACTCCCATGTAGTTTCGATTTGGGTAGGAACGACATATCCGGCTAGTTTCAGATGTTTACAGATACGTGCATTCGTGGGTTTTCTTTGAAACTTCCAACTCGGGCATGAACAAAAGCCTGTCTCTTTATTAGTAACATACATTTTAGTTTCAACAAAAAACAATTTTCAAAGAATAATTCTAAACTAATTACAGATAAAGGTACAAGCGGATTCAAACATGTCATCAAGCCCAAAGTCATCAAAACGAATATCACCAATAATAGTCTCAATCTTAGCAACCAAAGTAGCATCATTTAAATCATTGTTCACATAATCATAAAATAATTTCGCCCGTGCAATCGCATTTCTTTCCGTATCACCACGAGCCAGACCTTTGACAGAAGATGGTTCCAATCGCTCCACAACCTGACTAACATCGGCAGTAGTAAATTGTTCGCTCTCATAACATCCTTGATCTTGTTTGAGGATACTCATTGTCCAACGAACACGTGCCTCTCGGGCCTTGATTTGCTGTAGAAAACACGCATCTATAACGCGGGACTGAAGTTGTTCATACAACTTGATCACAATCTCTAGAGTAGCATTCGGGAACATAACGGTCTCTGAAAAAGATGACGCTAACTCGCCATTCAAGATTGTTTGAGCAACCAATCCAAAAAAGGAAACAGATACCGCACCAGTCTCGTAGACAGGCTCACCACGGACAACGAATTGTGCATCATCAACAGTAATCAGAGGATTTGATACAGTCCCTACCAATGACAGGTCCAAAGCGTCCCTAACATTTTGCTCAGAGATTTGAATCCTATTCTTTCGTAACGCACACAGAGGTGTCGACGAAACCGTCGAGAGCATACAGACAGCTACAATCAAACCGTAGAACATTTTAAACAACATTTCGTTTCTTTTATATAATAAACATTATTAACATGTCGACCATCAACAAGCACACGAGGAACATTCGTCACGCGTCTGCAGAGAACAAACCAACGCATTTTCAGTAGCAAGCAAGGGCTCGGTTTTCTTTGGTGTATTCATTTGAACTGATTCACCCGATGCGTCCGATTTCATACCTACAGTGATCTTGACAGCCTCAGAAGGAGCTTGAGACCGTAAGTAGTACATGCCGGTTTTGAGCCCCTTCTTATGAGCATAAAAATGCATCGATGTCATTTTCGAGTAATTTGGTTTGGCCATGTAACAATTGAAACTTTGACTTTGATCAATGTACACACCTCGATCAGCCGCCATATCGATAAGTGTTTTCATTTTCATCTCCCAGACGGTTTTGTACAGAGCCCGAATCTCTTCCGGAATTTCTGGAATCATTTGGATAGAACCCGAGTGCAGCATAATTTGTCGCATCATAGACGGACACCAAAGACCTTCCCGATTCAGGTCAGCAACAAGTTCCTCATTCAAAACAATAAACTCCCCCGCCATGGTACGACGGACGTAGCAATTATTGTTTAGAGGCTCAAACGACTCCGTGTTCCCCAGAATCTGTGCCGTAGAGGCGGTTGGCATAGGGGCAGTCACCAAAGAGTTGCGAAGGCCGTACAATTGAATCTCGGATTTCAGATGATCCCATGGCCAACGCTTCGAATGTGGGGAGACACCCCATAAATCGAACTGCAACCGCCCCTGACTGGCAGGACAGCCTTGATATGAATCATACGCACCGAACTTTTTGGCCAAATCCTTGGAAGCCGTCAGACAGGCGAAGTAGATGGTCTCAAAAATATCCTTATTCAACTCTTGGGCAGCAGTGCTTTCATATGGATATCGCAACCGAATAAATACATCCGCCAACCCTTGGACACCAACCGCAATCGGCCGATGACGGAGATTCGAGACCTTAGCCTCTTGTACGGGATAATACGTCACATCGATAACCTGGTTCAGATTTTCAGTGAGCGCATAGGCTGCATCGTATAATGCAGCATGGTTATATGTTCCACACGAATCGACAAACATTGGCAGAGACAGAGAACCTAAGTTACAACAGGCAACTTCTTCGGGTGATGTGAATTGTACAATTTCTACACATAGATTACTTGATTTGATGGTCCCCAGATTCTGTTGGTTTGATTTGCGGTTAACCGCATCCTTATACAGCATATACGGGGTACCCGTCTCTTGCTGCGACTCAATAATCGCAGCCCAGACCAATCGGGCCTTGATTTTACGCCGGAACATGCCCTCACGTTCGTACTGTTCGTATAGAGTGTTGAAAGCATCACCCCATAAGTCCTGTAACCCGGGAGATTCGTTAGGACACATCAAACACCAGTCACCATCCTCACGGACTCGATCCATAAATATATCACAGACCCACAGACCATAGAACAAATCTCTAGCTCGTAGCTCATCCGAACCGTGAGGTTTACGCAAATCCAAGAACTCGAACACATCCGCATGCCACGGTTCAAGGTACACCGCAAAAGCCCCCTTTCGCTTCCCGGATTGATTGATATACCGAGCAGTGTTGTTGAACACTCGGAGCATTGGCACAACACCATCTGAAAAGCCGTTGGTGCCTCGAATATAACTCCCCTTGGCTCGGATACCCGATACTGCCACACCGATACCCCCCGCATGTTTGGAAATCTGGGCACACTGTTTCAGAGTGTCATAGATACCATCCACCGAATCACCCTTCATATCCAGCAAGAAACACGAGCTCATAGACGCTGTCTTAGTCCCAGCATTGAACAGCGTAGGTGTAGCATGAGTATATCGTTTTCTCGACAAATCCTCGTATGTCTGTAGGATCTTCTGTAAATTCCCACACCAGATACCACAAGCGACCCTCATCAACATATACTGGGGCCGCTCTATGACCACCTTACTGACACGATGCAAATATGAACGCATCAGAGTCTTAACAGCAAAGTAGGAGTATGTAAAATCACGTTCATGTCTGATCGTATCATCCAAAATCGTTTGATTCTGCTCGATAAATTTCAGAACATGACTAGCGAGTATGGACTGTTTTTCACCAGTCACGGGATCGACGAAATCAGACAATACTCGCATTGCGTCCGAAAAGTTGGAGGGCGTGTTCTTGTGCAGATTCGACATGCAGACTCGTCCTGCCAAAACACCGTACTCGGGATGATGGGTCGTCATCTGTGCACTCGTCTCCGACACCAATTCATCCAACTCAGATGTCGTAACACCATTGTAGATCCCAGAACAAACCTTCTGAGCGATTATCACTGGATCGACATATAGCAACCCATCGCACAGTTTCTTGATACGGCTAGTCACTTTGTCAAATTGCACCCCTTCAACTCGACCATCACGTTTCGTAACATGCATCTTTGATTGTTCGTTCCTTGTCGGTGTGAATGTTTCAGCACAATGAATTATGAACGATTCAAAAACATTCAAGCAAAAACATTCAAGCAAAAACAGTTTTTTTAGTACAAATTTTTCCAGGTCTGAACAATCCCACACGCCTGTACATGGGATTGATCAAGACACCAAGGAGAC
>Ga0307978_1001783_pt1 | contig 15725 bp, 9 predicted proteins | sample OrgLakmetage1056_FD_203151 | JGI IMG/M metagenome (GOLD analysis project Ga0307978, IMG submission 203151) | Saline water microbial communities from Organic Lake, Antarctica - #1056 | ecosystem: Environmental > Aquatic > Non-marine Saline and Alkaline > Saline | place: Antarctica: Organic Lake...
ACAAAGCGAGCACCGCAGGAGAGATTGCTCTGCCCGCGGCGAACTACAAGCTCTACTGTTGGAAAGTTCGTAACGGTTCCGCCGTGCGTGCTGGAGAGACGATCGCTCTGGCGATTCGCAAGGACACATCAACGACAGCGTCGACGATTGCAAGTGTAGTAGAACCCACAAAAGAAGCAGCTGATGCTCCCTCAAAACACAAACGTGCCACCAAGAGACGACGGCCCGGTGTAAATCCGACCACTGAAACTATGAAGAGTGATGAAAGCAATGGTATCGCTGCCTCCAAAGATGCTGACTTCACTTCTGCTGAAATCGAATCGAAGGATTCAACAGAGCAGCAGGTTGCAATTGTAGCGCAAACTGACGGAATCCTTAGTATGGGGCCTCGCCACTCGAAAGGAGGTATCGAAGTGATTGGCAGTATAGAGGTATGCTTCCATCCAACCGTCGTGGACGGCTTGTGTGCTGTCTGCGGCAAGGCCACTGGACCTACTGATAATACACTCAGTTCTGACTCTAATGGTGATACAGCTGCCAACGGGCCGCAATCTGCCAACACTAACAGCGACGACAACAATCGTAAAATGTCACGTGTGACTGTCTCGGGGTTGACAGTCACGGTATCCGACGCCGAAGGCCGACGCATGGCTCAACACGACAAGCAACGACTCATCAAGCAGCAAAAGCTTTCGTTGGTCCTGGATCTCGATCATACCTTGGTGCACGCCACTAGTGATGTGCGGGCACGTCAGCATTTGGGGCGTGAGGACGTGCGAAGTTTGGTACTGTCCGTGTTGGAAGAACCTACTCCGCATCAGCAGCAAATGTATATGCAGCACTTTGTCAAAATACGTCCACACGTGAAAGAATTCCTGGAGGGTGCCTTGTCACTATACGAGATTGGAGTGTATACCATGGGTACTCGGCACTACGCAGAAAACATTTGCATGTTACTGTCGAGACACATGGTGGGCGCAAACTGCGATCAGGTGGATCTAGAACATTTACGGCATCGAGTCGCACATCTAGAGGCCGAGGTGGAACGCGAAGAGCGATCCAAGGCATATCAAGCCGACCAGATGAAGAAAGCGAGTGATGAAGTATTCGAGCACGCTGCTTTAAAGCCGTCCTCCGATTCCGAGCTCAATGGATCAACACCTCTTGCGTCTGATGACGTTGTGATGAATGGGTCAGGGGAAGATACTACGAAAGCTACAGGATCAAATGGTGAAGAGAGGCACGGCAAGAAACGAAAGCACGTGACTTTTGAAGAGCTGCCGCCAAATTCTAGACAAAAGACAGAGCACAAGACCTCTGCCGATCATCTGGAAGAACTCAAATTAGTGTTGGACGAAGCTGAAAGGATGGAACGTCTCGCTGTGGTAATGCGCAACCGACTATTTGGAAGCCGGGTTGTTTCGAGAACTGATGTTGTTGATCTTGGTCGCGATGTCAAGAGTCTTAAGCGCATCTTTCCATGCGGGGGTACAATGGCAGCCGTAGTGGACGATCGCGAAGACGTTTGGGCTAATGCAGGGGATATCAACTCGGCGAGGCGTGGGGACCCTCCAGAGAACTTGCTGATTGTGCGTCCTTATCACTGGGGTCCATTTGTTGGTTTCGCTGATGTGAACAATGCCTCGGGAGACGATCTGTCTGGAGAAGATCCTAACAATGGGCCTGAAACTGATGATCAACTTGTGAAGACAATGGATATCCTCGACCGACTACACAAACAATACTACTCCCCGAGCAACAACGAGCCAAACCGCCGATCAGTCCCCGAGATACTCCGCGGAATTCGGCACCAAGTGTTGGCTGGAGCAAAACTGGTTCTGTCAGGTTTGGTACCACTGCACAAACAAAACATGGCGGACGGATCTGCCAAGCCCCGTCCAGCTGTCGTGCGATATGCCGAAAGCATGGGAGCTGTTGTAATGCCGAGCGTCAAAAATGGCGTCACACACGTGGTGGCTGCTAAGGACGGTACCGACAAGACGATTGCTGCCCGCAAGCTCCGATCATGCGTTGTTGTCAAGGCATCTTGGCTAATGGAATGCATTTGGTCTCTTCGACGAGAAGACGAAGCGCATCATCTGTTGGGACCGGTGGTGCGTCCCGACCGACCGAGCAACGCTACTGAGGCTTCAATGGACTCCAAAAAGGAAGGTTCGTCTACTAGTAGCAGCGAGGATGATGACGACTGGGCGGCTGCGTTCGAGAGTGAGCTGATGGAAAGCGAATCGTAGTATGACTAGAGCGTCTAAATTAAAGTATTTGAGTAGACTGCAATACAGGTACCTGGTACGCCTGACACTGATTACAGCTGTTTGTATTTTACAAGCTCATGGCTATCTACAACATGTGGAAGGTTCACAAGCAGTCGTCCAAACGAATTCCTACAGTTCTGTACCATGCTTGTGCCCTCGATGCGCATGGCCATGTGCGTGAGCCTGCTGAGGTTCGACTGGTGCCTCCATGCTGCGATGGCTGTGATCGCCATGCGCTGCCTCATCTTTGTACTCGTATTCTTCCATCAAGTACACGAGATATAAGAATCCTATACCCGCGAGAAAAGCTAGCAACTGCGCTAATCGAAAGCCAATCGAGTGCCGATCGTCTTCTAGTACCTCCGGGAGTATAGTGACAGTAGCCAAATAGATGAAGCCACCCGCCGTCACGTATAGGAGGCGTTCACCTACCCATCCTTCCGACAAGTACAAGGCAATAACCGTCCCTGTAAAGGCTGCAATAGCCGTCATGAACTGAGCTTTTACAGCTTGCGATTTGCTGTAGCCTGCTCTCACCAACGTGGCAAAGTCTCCAAGCTCGTGAGGAATTTCGTGACACAAAATCGAAAGCGTTGCCAAGCCTCCACGACTGAGTAGTAATGCCGTCACGGATATCTTGTCTGGAGTATTCGCAAGGGCAAAACTTGTTCCGATAGCGAGTCCGTCGGTGAAGTTGTGCATTGCGTCGGCAACAAGATTGAGTACAATGACGGACGAGTTGGCTATGTGGTGGTGAGAATGTTCCCCATTGCCCGCCTTATCGTGGGGTGAATGCGAATGCCCTCCTCCTAATGATCGTATCAGCATATCTGTCATCAAGAATATTGTAAAGCCTAGCAGTATCATGAGCTCCACCTCTTCAACACCGGCAGTAGCTGACGGTAGAGTGTGCAGAAATACGTCGCCGAGCAAGCCGCCGGCAGCCAAGGCTTGCCCGAGTGTTAGAACCGGTGAAGCTGCTCCTTCACCAACTGCATAACTAGGAAAGGCCAAGAGGATCAGATTCGGCGCCAGACTTATGAATCCTGTGGACAGCAACGCTGCTATGGCAGATGTAGAGGACACCATGGCGCTGATGTGTGGTGGCGCACGGGGAAATGAAAAGTGAAAGCGTGACACATAAAAAAGCAATAATCATCGTCAGAAACGAAGCGAGAAACGAACGCGAGAAAGCGAAGCAATCGCGATCCGGCTATTTCTGGTTTGGCAGGAATTTATTGCTTGAATGTTTACGTAGTCTAGTCTACGTAGTAGTCTAGTCTACATCGAGGAACTAAATGGAAGGTCGTCAGCGTCAGAGAGAGGCAAACGGCCCCGGCCTCCACCGGGACCAGGAGCCAGAGCGACACTCTGAAACATCTGCTACCAATCCTACGGGGGAGGCAAGTGTATCGTATGGATGTTCCATAGGGAGGATTAAAGATGGATACGCTTGGGTTGAAAACGAAGCACTGCTACTAGCTAGAGAGGAGAGAGGAGAATAAACTCAGTCTGTCATCGCTGACTTTAGCAGATGTTTCATGATAATCCCTCTATCTACTTTCTCCTGTCTCCGTCTTCCAAAACCTCGTCATACTGATACGCAACCCCGTTCTCTCGCATGAGTTGCTCGAGTCGTTGCTTGATTGTACCTGCTTCAGAGAACTTGTTCTTCTCCAACAAGCTATTCATTTCCAAACGAAGCGACTCGAGTCTCTCGAGCACTACCTCTTCGCTATCTCGCTCTTGTCCAGCGACTTGAACGAAATCGAGTTTGGGAAGTTTCAACCAAGGCAATGGATCGCTTGTACCAGCAGTGTCTGTTTTTTTATCGACTGGTCGAAAGCCCGACTTTTTAAACCCAGACCCGTCGGAAAGAAAAGCCCCCAAGCCACGATCACCCGACAAGAGCTGATTGATCCAGCCCTGTGCCGCCACAAACAATCCAATTGCTACAGTCAGCAACGCTGGAACCAAATAATTGGAATCTTCCACGTCCAGTATTCCTAGTTGAAGCGTGACCGTGGATCGAACCATTGGCTTGCTCATGCTGCAGTATCCATGTGGATGTGGGACAGTTCGTCGTATCGGGGGTTGCAGCTGATTAGTGGGCGATGATGCAGATCGCGCCCCGGTCCATGATGCTTGGTTCCTCATTGTCGTCTGGAAAAGACCAGAATTCCCTGCCGGCAGTGCGCCACTCCATGCTCGACAGGTGCTTGCTAAACACAAGAGGTGACAGCCAAGGAGAAAGAGGGCGCGATGTCTTGGCATGGTGCTACAGTATCGTATGCTCGCTAGTCTCTTTTGCTTGTGTTTCGCCTGGTGGTGTCTTTTATTCGAAAATTTGGAAAGAAACAGGTTTTGAGGCGCCAGAGCCAGATAGATGCCTTCAAGTACCGTACGCACGCGCAGATGACGTGGAAGGAAGAACTGACCAACAAGATTGGACCACGAATAAGGACCACGACTACGCCATGTACGAGTCAGTCAGCTACGTGTGTGACAACACTATTCCATTATATGTAAAATAGCTAGCTTGTTACGGTATATAACCTTCGTTTCAATTTAACGATACCGTTTTGCTTTATCTATCTACTTAATCCTCTTTTTAAATGATCTGGCGTGTATTGCTGGATTGATGGAGCATCTTACCGTTTTGTATGATAGTATTGTACTTCTTCGAAATGACAATAGAACTACTTTAGAAGATATAGTACTCCTTATTTCAATATGTATTGCGCTACCACGAGTCATTTTTGGTCGCTCTAAGACACTATTAGTCAAGTCAAAGGCCTAACGTGTGACGCACGCGACCGCTTGGGCCTTTTCGGCTCGAAAAAGCGGGTCATTCTCCTCCACGAAGAAAATGCCTCTTGCAAAACCAACGACCACCTTTGCCCTTTGCTTGCAGCGCATCGCAGCAGCAACTATACGTTACTTCCGGACCCAAGCAGGATTGACAACACTGTTTACGTCTCCAAGGTGCAACTCCGATCCACTCCAAATACTCTTACGGTTAGACAGTCACTTCCTTTAAGGGAAAGAAGCTAGTCGGTAGACTATCAGTATCAAGAATAGACCATGAGGTCGAACACAGTGACTTCTTCCGAGGTCTACACAAAGCACGGAATCTACAGACGCAAGTATCGACTCCGAGCAACCTTTCAGTCAATCGCGTTCATAGTGTTGGTCGCAGGATACTGCGTCTACAATTGTGTTGCTAATAAAAATGGTGCTATACAAGAAACCACGTTTCTAAAGGGGGGAGGCGCAACACCGTTGGAGACTACCACGCCCCGGCGTTTGTTGGAAGAACCAGTATGGATAATTCCAAAGAATGCCTCCGATGCAGAGACAAGACACCCTAGAAAGAAGAACAGACGTACAAATGAACTCAAGTCCTGTGATGATCTCGACAAGGCTGATCCCGGTTGGGTGGCGACTTTTTACGGAATTGGGGTCCTGTACATGTTTCTTGCCCTTGCGATTGTTTGTGACGAATTCTTTGTCCCTGCACTGGAAGAAATGTCCAGTAGTCGGCACATGAATCTCAGCATGGATGTGGCGGGAGCTACGTTGATGGCTGCGGGAGGGTCGGCTCCGGAGCTCTTCAGCAGTCTGTTCGGTACCTTTACCGAGAGCTCTATTGGTTTCGGAACCATTATCGGGAGTGCGGTCTTTAATGTTCTCTTTGTTATTGCCATGTGCTCTATCTTCTCCAAGGAACTATTGGCGCTGACTTGGTGGCCGCTGTTCCGCGACAGCCTGTGCTACGCCATTGGTCTTGTGGTGTTGGTCATGTTCGTTGGAGTTTCTTCGGCGGAAGAGATCGAGCTGTGGGAAGCCTGCGTTCTCTTTTCCCTGTACTTTGTTTACATTTTTATAATGTGGAAGAATGCTGCTATCTACAAGTATTTGACGGGCAAGGAAGTCGTATATCCGGAAGACATCGGCGACGAAGCTGAAGATGCTGCTGCCAACGAGACCTTGGAACCGAGCCACAGCACCACGAACGGGGTCGACGAACCATCGAGACCCGAAGAAGCGGCCAAAGAACCAAAGGACGAGGAGGACAAAGATCCCGAACGCCCTGCGCTCACCAAGACACCTTCGGCGAGTTCCATTGCGAGTGCGGCTAGTCTCGGCTACTTTAAAAAGGGCCTTTTGCGGGGTTTCTCCAGCAACAACTTCGACTTTCGTTGGCAGGGAACCTTTCGGGCGGGTATTCTCAAGCTCATGCGTGACCCGCGCTCTTGGGTCGAGACGGGTGGAATGGGTATCGTCGCCAAGATTGCTGGTGATGCGGACTACGTATTCAAAAGGACTGACAAGAACGGCGACGGTCACGTTGATAAGGAAGAACTCAAGAGTCTCTTCGAGCAACTTGAATTTCGTGTATCTGATAGTGAGCTAGACGAGGTATTTATGACTTTGGACTTGAACAAGGACGGAATCATCAGCGAAGAAGAGTTCAACAAGTGGTACACCACGTCTGTGGAGCTAATTCGCTCCCAGACCAAGACGGTCTTTGATTCTCTTGACACTGACAAGTCTGGCACTATTGACAAATTCGAGTTGAAGGCTCTGTTACTGGAGCTGGACCCTCGAGTAACAGACGAAGATGTGATGCTGGCCATTGATTCCATGTACAAACACGGATCGAAGGATGACATCTCCTTCGAAGAGTTCGAGGAGTGGTACGAACGCTCAATTCTCTACCAGCGTCAGTTGAAGGCCGTGGAGGAGGATATGGAAGGTGCTTGGGAAAGTTTGAAACCTCCATTTGGTGAAAACTTTCTTACCTGGACACAGTATATCGTGGTCTTTCCGCTTGTGTTTGTGATGGCAATGACAATCCCAGATGTCCGGAGACCAGGTTGGAGTAAATGGTGTTACGTTGCGTTCTTCACATCCATTGGCTGGATTGGCGTATTCTCCTATTTGATGGTTGACTGGGCAGAGCTAATCGGTAACACTATCGGCATCCCCTCCGTGGTAATGGGTTTGACTGTTCTCGCTGCAGGTACCTCCGTGCCGGACTTGTTGTCGAGTGTTATTGTGGCGCGAAGAGGGGCTGGTGACATGGCGGTATCCAGTTCGATCGGAAGTAATATCTTTGATATTCTGGTAGGATTGCCCGTTCCTTGGATTCTTTACACATCATGGCCCAACAAGCCAGACGTTGTCGACATTGGCGCAGACAACCTTTGGATCCTGATCTTTGTCCTTCTCGGAATGTTGGTTTTCGTTATCGCAGCGATTCACCATCAAGGCTGGAAGCTTACAAAGTCTCTTGCAGGAATGATGCTGTGTTTCTACGTGGGGTTCCTGGTTCTGGGTATCACCCTCGAGTTACCTTTTGAAACATGTGTACGTTAGGGTATTATGATATGCTCTCGACTATTTGATGATATTAATTGCTTATTTTGGTTCTAGAATGGCTTTTGCCTCGCCTTATTCTTACTTATGACCTGGTGGCTATTAGACAGTCTTTCAAGATAACACGCAGTGCCTCTTTCGTCGAAGCCGTTCCTTTGAGTCCTAGTCCCTGCTTCAGTTCGCGCAACTCCGTGACGCTCATACTCGCAAGGTCAAGTCGACCTGCCTTGGCTTCGTTGATCTTGTGGGTCAAGAGCGCTAGCTTGACGACGAGTTCACTCTTTGAACCGGTTCCAGATAAACCAGCAGATTCTAGCCGACCCTTCAGGTCAGAGGCTGACAGCTTCTCCAGCTGTCCGACAATTTCCGCACCAGAGGCACCCATTACCATATTGCGATCATCTGGTTCATACCGAAGGTAGGACAATGCATTTTGCAGAATAGCCATACCATTTGCCGGACTTGTAAGGATAGATTCAGGGTGAAATTGAACAGCCGCAAAAGGAAGCGTCTTGTGTTGAATACCCATGACGATACCATCCTCGCTCTCGGCCGTAACTTCCAAACATGAAGGAAGACGTTCCTTGATTCCGTACAAGGAGTGATACCGAGCAACCTCAAAGGAATCTGGTAACGTGGTAAAGAGGCTGTTTTCTCTTTTACCCCCGCTTGTTATGGTAATCTTGGACGGTTTTCCGTGCATTGGGTAGCCGAGCACTCCCAGAGAACCTCCGAAATGCTCAACAATTCCTTGAAGACCCAGACACACGCCAAAGCCTGGTATTCTATTCTTTAACAAGAACTCGATTGTTGTTGAAAGACCAAAATCGCTCGGATTTCCAGGCCCGGGAGAGAGAACAACCAAATCGGGCTGCTCGCCTTTGTCGACCATCGCCTGCATCGCCGCAAGAGCCGACGGACCACTTCGCAGAGTACAAATAGAAGCTCCCGTCTGTCTAAGGTAATTTCCGAGAGTGTGCACGAATGAGTCTTCATGATCGACAAGAACCACCGACATGCCCTCTCCGACCTTGGCTGATCTCGGCTTGAGCACAGGGCTCGTCGAACCGTCATCTTCCGGGCCTGCCTGCACAATAGCGTCAACCATGGCAGATGCCTTCAACTCGGTCTCCAATTCTTCCGCAGGTGGATTAGAATCGTATAAGAGAGTCGCACCAGCTCTGACCTCGGCGACACCGTTCTTAACGCGAACTGTACGCAACGTGAGACCCGTGTTGAGACCTCCATCGAAGCCGACCATTCCGACGGCGCCGCCGTACCAGCATCTGGGCGAGCGCTCGTTTTCTTCAACAAATTTCATTGCCCACGTCTTCGGCGCTCCAGTAACAGTTACGGCCCACGTATGGCACAAGAAAGCATCCAAAGCGTCGAATTCCGGTCGCAGATAGCCTTCGACATGGTCAACGGTATGAATTAATCGACTATACATCTCAATCTGGCGTCTTCCAATTACCTGAACGGATCCAGGCTCGCAGATTCGCGACTTGTCGTTGCGATCCACATCCGTACACATGGTCAATTCACTTTCTTCCTTGGCGTTCATCATTAAACTCTTGACGCGCTGCGCATCCTCGAGAGCGTCCGATCCACGAGCCACTGTGCCTGAGATTGGACAAGTCTCAACACGGATCGCACCCGGACGATAGTCATTCTCGTTTGTCGCTTCACAGCGAACAAACATTTCGGGGCTAGCACCAACCAGATACTCTTGTTCTCCCAGATTAATAAAGAAGCCGTACGGCGCAGGATTACGTGCCCGCAAGCGACGAAAGAGGAGCGACGGAGGCGTCTTTTGGTCCAGTTTTTCGCGAAATGTTTGCGACAAGACCGCCTCGAACAGATTTCCAACGGCAAACTCACGCTTGGCCTTTTCCACACTTGTGGCAAATTCTCCAGGTGGAGTATCACGTGCAACATACTTTCCAGTATTTTCGTTAAAGGGTTCAAAGGCTTCCGAGCGCCCTGTTCGCGGCATACCCTGTGTGGATCGTTGGTCAACGCAAAATTCGTACGAGACTCTCCAAGCGTCACGCTTGTCCTGATCGACTACCAGCATGGTATCTGGCAAGTACATGAGCAAGTCTCGCTGCTCTGGATCACGCTCTTGCGCAAGATTAATGGGTTCAAACTGAAAAGTCAAATCGTAACCAAAAGCTCCATAGAGACCCAACTGCCGATCACCCCCTTGATACCCAAAGAGATCCACCAGAGCACGAATAACCGAAAAGAGTGACGGCTGTCGACTACGTTGTTCTTCACTAAAGGTACCAACTTCCGGTGGCGGCACAACCTTGACTTGGATAGTGTCCGCCGCGGACTGCAAGGCATCCCCCGACGACTGTTTGCTGGGGTCCGAAAAGTGTTTCGTCACTGATTCCAAGACTCCGCTTATTTTGAGTTGCTCCATTGCTTGTTCGATGGCCGGCAGCAAGACCTTTCCACGGTCGTTGAGAGCCTTGATTGTACAATCCGAGCCACGTCCCGACACTTCCAAGGGTGGATCGACGAATCCCAGAGACCAACGCGCGTAGCGTCCCGGAAACTCGTAACTGCTCTTGAGCAAGACACCACGCTTGTGATCCAAATCTCCAATCAAGTCCTCAATGGCATCGGCAGCGGTACCGGCTCCAGTGGGTGTTGCCGCAAACTCGAGGGGCTCGACATGCGCCGTTACTTGCAAGCCTCCCTTTGTCAAGTAATGACCGCCTTGGGGGCGGGCAGGAGGAGCTCCCAAGGAAAGACCCTGAGACATGGCCTGTTCGGAGGCAGTTACGGCTCCAACGCCACCCTTTTTGACCACGTGAACGCCGTTGAAATCTGGTACTGTGGTATCGGCGTCGGCGGCAGTGGAAGCCCCGAGGGCATGCTCAGGAGAAGCGGTTGTGGAGCGAAGAAAGGGATTCTGCCGAGGCAAAAAGGCGTCGCTTGTCTGCAAGGCGACAGCTGCCAACAAGAGGCTTCCTAGTAGACGCACCATGGTTGTGGACTACAGTGAAACCAACTGATACCTTGGTCGAGACGTGCGAGTGCGAGACTATCTTATTATGGGTGTCTTCCCGAGAGAGAACACAAAACACAACCAATAGTCGTAAAGCTCGAATTTTGTGAGGTTGAAGATATATTCATCGTTTTGGGTCTGTTGAGGACAGATGATCAGACGATTTTGAATTCTGAAAAAGAAAAATCGATCTCTACGATGAGTTTTTCGCGCGAAACTCAAACTCTCACAACGTCAACAGACGACGTCAACTTGTCAACATACTTATCACTGTATCCCATACCGACGATACTGCTGGTAGTCTAACGTAGCTACAAGCGCTATACTGTAGACAGGGCGACTTTGTGTGCAGTGGAACTAACTTTAAGTGTCAAGAGCAAGATAGAGAGAGAGGGAGAGACTCTACGTAGGAAAAATCGACTGTTGCGACACTATTGCCTGTACTACCCAAGCAACCTCTGCATTGAACTAGAACCAATGAGTACCATGATTCCAGGCTACATTGGCATTGACAATGGGACACAAGGGCTCTCAGTCATCTTCACCAACGAGTCCTTGAAGGTTTTGGCGAGTGGATTCTGTTCCTACGGCTTTGTACCCAATCTACCTGGAGGATGCTATGAGCAAGAGACAACTCAATGGGAAGGAGCGTTGGAAGACGCCATGCGGCAGGTTCAATTGGTCCTTCCCAACATGCATGTGCTATCGATCGGTATTTCGGGACAAATGCACGGAGAAGTGCTCGCTGATTCATCCGGAATGTCGCTCGGTCCCGTGCGACTGTGGTGTGACGCTCGCAACGAAGCCGAAGGACACGAGCTGACGGCGGCCTGTGCCGTGAAATTTGCCAAGCGAGCTACAGCCACGCGATTCCTGTGGACGGCCAGGAACCAAACTGAAAAAGCTGCAAAGACACTCCACATGACGACACCCGGTGGCTGGTTGGCTTACAAGCTAACGGGAGAATGGAACGTGGGGATTGGTGAAGCGGCTGGAATATTTCCTGTGGACCCTGTCACGAAAGATTACGATCAGGCCAAGCTAAAAGTTTACGATGCAATCGTGCCTCCAGACGTTGGCATTCCACCACTCGCCAGTATTTTGCCCACCATCAAGAGAGCTGGTCAAGATGCTGGTAGTTTGAATGAACAAGGGGCTGCGCTCTTGAATCTACCGACTGGTATTCCAGTCGCTGCAGCCGAGGGCGACCAGGTCGCTGCTTTGGCTGGTAGTTTGATTGGACGTCCCGGTATGGTGTCGTGCAGCTTTGGGACGTCTGTTTGTGCCAATATTGTGGGAGACGATCGGGCGTTTGAAGGAGTGTCGCCCGCGGTAGATCATTTTTGCGCAGCTGACGGTAAGCCCATTCACATGGTCTGGCTACGAAATGGGACGACGTTCCTCAATACAGTGGTGGAGTCCTATGGAGGCGTCATGAATACTGCAGATGACATCAACGCATCTACATTCGACAAAATGATGCCAGAACTGGTCAAAGCGGCTCCTGATTGTGGCGGTCTTATCGCTTTGCCATTTATGGACGACGAACCTGGTTTGGGAGTCGCCGTTGGCGGTAGCGCCATGATTCTCGGCTGGAATCCTGACAATGCCACTGCTGGGAACGTGGCCAAGGCTGCTTTGCTCTCCACCATGTTTAATCTACGATTGGGGTGCCAAGTGTTGGACCAACAAGGTTTTCCTCGGACCGAACTGGTCTTGTCGGGAGGTCTCACCAAGACGCCTGCTTGTTCTCAAATACTGGCGGATGTCTTCAATACTCCAGTCTCATTGCTCGAGAGTGCTGAAGAAGGAAGTTCGTGGGGAGCTGCAATCTTGGCCAAGTATCGATTCTCTCTGGTGGCTACTACTACTACATCTACGAACGACGACGGCGATACTACTAAGGTTACGGGGGCAGTGGATTGGCCCACGTTTCTGGAAACCATCAGCACCGAAGCACGCCATCAACGATTCGACCCCAACCCAGCCGCCGTTCCAGTCTACGAAAGACTGTTTGTACGCTATCAAAAACTCATCCAACTGCAGCCGGCCTTGACGCAAGTTTCTTTATAAGAGAGAGCCTCTAACCTTGAAGAATCTGTTCATAGTCTAAAATATTTAGATATTCTACTTTTGCGGAAGCGGTGGGAGTTTGGCCTTGGAAGCCTCCATTTCCTGCATATTGACGAGAGGTGTGTAGGGTGAGTATCGAGTGCCCGCAGAGTGAGAGCAGAGAGTAGTGTTGCTGCCGTAGTTGGGGATTGCTATCATGAGGCACAAACTACAACGTACCGCAGCGGTTCTAACGCGAGACTTGTAATACGTCGCCTCTCGGACGCTTTTGCACTTTCCGAGCTGCGCTTCGAGCTGTGCGGGTACAGGCAATGGATCCACCATGATTTAAAGCAGTGAAGGAAGCAGTGCTGGACTCTATAGAAGCGCAACAAGCAACACGTTTTGGTGATTTGTGGGGATGGTATGCATGGTGCTGGCTGAAAAAGTCCCGCGCGTCGTCGTCATCTCGCGCCGTTCCTCGGTGTTTTCCGGGTCCGCCGCCCGGACCGTCCGATCGATATGTGTCGTACCGTAGATGAAAGATAGATTACAGTAGACTAGAAGTCTATTATCACTATCTTGACCCATACCGTACGGTACCAAGTAGCGGAATGGTATGTACCCTTCATAGAAAGCAAGTGCTAGTGCACGTATTTACAGTGGAAAAACACACAGACGGTCAATGATACGAATGCATATGTACGGTAGTAGATCACTATTAGTACTTCGTCTGACGGTAGTTGCGGTCTTGTTATTCCCGAGACAACACGTTCCACCACTCCAAGAGACTACTACTCGGTTTTGTACGGATCAACATGGGATGTCGGAGCCACTTATTTTGCCGGCATTTTTTTATCTCCATCTTCGTCGTCAAGAGCAGAGCCAGGGGGGTCCTTTGAGAAGTCACCCGCTTGATGGGAATATCGCTGGGTGTCCGGAATGTAGTACGCCACCCCACAAGCTTCCAATCGGCTTGCCTCGAGCGCCTGCTGCAACATTTCCGCTTCTGACATGGGAATAGTTGGCTGCTGCTGCTGCTGCGTCGAAGATTCCGACATGCTGAGAGCCTTGGCCATTTGCAAGGCGTCGTCTTCTTCGAAGTCTCCGTCTCCCTGATACTGCTGCTGATCATACAAAACGACAGGTTCGTCCGAACTACTTCCAGCTCCTTGTTGATTCGTCATGCTACGAGCAATGGCACGTTGCAGGTTCAAGTCCTTGGAATCATCTCGCGGCTTTTTTTCCTTTTTACGAAAGCGCTTGAGGAATCCACTCTTTTCTTTTTTACTCGGAGTAGCAGTGTTTTTTTCGGTTGGAATCATGTCCAGCGTAGATTGCAAGTCGTGCAACCGCATGTCAGCCTCCTTTCGCATACTGTCGTCGGCATGCTTGACATTGGAAGCTCCTGACGGAGGCTCGCCCCAGACGCGTTCAGCAGTTCGGCTATTCTTGTAGTAACTTCGAACCACGAGCTTATCAGGCCCTTCACATACGGTCAAGCGCTCGGTCCACGTATCGCCGTCCGCCACGGCCAAGTCGGACGCGACACGATTCGATCGACGGGCCGTATAATCTTGGTCGTCTTGCACCGGGGGAGGATTCTTGAGACTCGCGGGTGGCATGGCGGCCATCCATGACATACTCAACGGCTCTTTTTTTTCCGACAGAGGGGGAACGTGAGGTGTGTACTACTAGCTAGAGAGCTCTTTCAGCTGGTGCTAATTCAAACAGTCAATGCAAGGTTTGACAACCTTCTTGTGAAATGAAGACGATTGGAGAGGCAGCTAGTTAGACTCCCGAGAGGACAGGAAGGTGATGTTGGCCAGTGTCAATGTCAAAGGTCAGAACGGCCGAGACGATTTTTAGGGTATTCGTTATTCGTGAAAGTTGGAAAAACAAGAATCCAGACCTGTTACGTATTTACAGTACTATAATATTATACGACTTTCTATTTTCTTTACTATATTGTTTATAGCTGTGTGAGCGGGGGATGCCTTGATTTGGATGTCCTACGGATAAAATATCGTTTTATAGATAGGTTTGGATTACCGTATACTGTACTGTAGAACTATTTCTCTATATGAGTATTTTATTGTACGTAGTCGTCGTCATAAGCAGACCAATGCTGGAGTACCGGTAAGCGGAGGCAGATCAAGGGTTGGATGCATCCGACATTTTAATCGACCACACCGAGACTCTCCAACCAATATTAAGACTCTGATACAATGCGTAGGCATGATGGCGTCGGAAAGCTGCCGCCGCTAGTTCTTATAGGTATCCGGTTCCTCCGAGCTAGGCCTTCTTCATAATATAGGTAAAACAACTACTAGAAATTACGTTCTGTATGTGCCGGTATGTACCTGTACGCTTTTAGGAGGGCGAACTAATGGTGGCCTTGGTCATCAAGTCCTTGTCGAAATCGCATGCTTTTAGCTCCCAAGCATCTAACAAGTGAGCGAACGCGACGCTTGTAGCTCCCCGGACAATGGGGTCATTCAAGCAAAGCATTTCTTGTTCTCCATCTTCGATTTCCGGGTCACGCAAGCAAAGCTTTTCTTGTTCTCCATCTTCGATTTTGTCGTCAAGTGCAGAGCCAGGGGGGTCCTTTGAGAAGTCACCAGCTTGATTGGAATATCGCTGTGTGTCCGGAATGTAGTACGTCACCCCGCGAGCTTCCAACGGACTCATCTCGATCGCCGGTTGCACCATTTCCTCTTCTGACATGAGCATATTTGACTGCTGCTCCTGTTGCTCGTGCTGCTTCCGCTCCTGTTGCTCTCGCTCATGTTGCTCTCGCTCCTGCTGCTCTTGTTCCTGCTGCTCTTGTTCCTGCTGCTCCCGCTCCTGCCACTCCTGCTGTTGCTCCCGCTCCTGCTGCTCCCACTCCGGCTGCTCCTTCTGTTGCTCCCGCTCCTGCTGCTCCTTCTGTTGCTTCCGCTCCTGCTGCTCCCGCTCCTGCTGTTGCGCCAACGATTCCGACATGCTGAGAGCCTTGG
>Ga0307978_1001786_pt1 | contig 15706 bp, 16 predicted proteins | sample OrgLakmetage1056_FD_203151 | JGI IMG/M metagenome (GOLD analysis project Ga0307978, IMG submission 203151) | Saline water microbial communities from Organic Lake, Antarctica - #1056 | ecosystem: Environmental > Aquatic > Non-marine Saline and Alkaline > Saline | place: Antarctica: Organic Lake...
GATAAGGCGCTTTCATGAGGGCGCTGCCCCGGCTGATGGTCGCGCCCAACGGCGCGCGGCGCGGCAAGGCCGATCATCCGGCCCTGCCCATGACCCTGCCCGAGATCGTCGAGACGGCGCGCGCCTGCTGGGCGGCGGGCGCGGACGGTCTGCACCTGCACCTGCGCGACGCCCAGGGACAGCACCTGCTCGACGCCGCCGCCTATGCCGAGGCGCTGACAGCACTTCGCCGCGCCGTGCCCGACATGGCGCTGCAGATCACGACCGAGGCCGCCGGTCTCTACGCGCCCCCGCATCAGCGCGCCGTGGCGCTCGACGCCGGTGCCGATCTGGTCTCGGTCGCGCTGCGCGAGATGGCCGCGCCGCCGCATGACGCGGAGGCGCCCGCCTTCTATGCCGCCTGCGCCGACCGGGGCATCGCGGTGCAGCATATCCTTTATGAGGCCGGGGATTTCGATCTGCTGGACCGGCTCGTGCCGCCCGGCCTCAAAGACGCACCCGACCTGCAACTGATCTTCGTGCTGGGCCGCTACAGCACCGGGCAGCAAAGCACCCCGCACGATCTCGATCCCTTCCTCGACTGCCTCGCACAGCGCGCCACAGCGGCGGACTGGGCCGTCTGCGCCTTCGGCCGGTCCGAGACCGCCTGCCTCAAAGCCGCGCACGCGGCGGGCGGCAAGCTCCGCGTCGGGTTCGAGAACAACCTCGTGAACGACGACGGCAACCCCGCCCGCGACAACGCCGACCGCGTCGCCGAGATCCGCGCGGTCATGGCAAACCAGCACACACCAAGCTGACCCGTGTTTTTCTTGCCGCACCGACGCGGCTGCCCCGGCCTGTTCGGGCCGCGCCTGTCACGCGGTCTTTTCCGGCGGATCGGGTGGGGGGTAGGCGTAGGGATTAGCTTGCCACTTGCGCCATCGCTTTTCGAAATTGCGTCGCAGCTTAAATTTAGACCAATGCGCGGGCCAGTCTTCATGCTCCGGCCCATGTCCGCCGGGCAGCGTCACCGACGCATCCCCGAACATGTCCTGCACATGTGCCGCGATTTGTGGTACCATTTCAAAGTCTACAGACTTCACGGCGGACCCACCAAAAGAAGTCTTTATAACTCCCGTGTTCTTATCTAACCGCGCTCTCGTGAGGTTTGCACCCTGCAGCTGCGCCATTGCTAGGTTTGCGCCCTGCAACCGACTCTGTCGGAGGTGTGCCCCCTGCAAGCTCGCTTCACCAAGGTCTGCGCCCTGCAACCGCGCATCCATGAGGCGAGCCCCCTGCAACCGCGCATGCCAGAGTACTGCCCCCTGCAATCTCGCCTTCCCGAGGAATGCCACCTGTAACAGCGCCAGCCCGAGGTCAGCCCCCTGCAGCTGCGCCGTTCGGAGGAATGCCCCCTGCAACTGCGCCAACCCGAGGTCTGCGCCCTGCAACCGGGCATCCATGAGGTCAGACCCCTGCAACCGCGCCCGGCTGAGATCTGCACCCTGCAGATAAGTTCCGATTACCAGCGCGCCATTAAGATCCGCATCAGACAGATCCGCGCCCCGCAGGTTGGCACCGCGCAAGTCCAGACGGTAGCCTTCAAAACACTTGAGGGCCGCTAGCCATGTGTTCAGATTTACCCGGTAAACGTGCAGCGCGGCGTAGTCATGGTTTTCCTTTGGCCCGTCATAGTCGGGGCAGGGGATGTCGAACGGAACCGGCGCCTCGACGCCGCGCCCGGCCTCCAGCCGACGCTGTTTCGTACTGCGCCGCCCGATCACCGTCAGCGCCGTCTGAATATCCTCGCGAATCGAGAGTTTGGCCTTGGCTTCTTCCTGCGCTTTCCTGAACGCGTTCAGCCTATCCACCCAATCCGCCTCCAGCGGTCCCTCGTCCTCGCTGTCCTTCATCTCCAGTTCCGGCCAGTAATCTTCGGCCGGGGCCGGGGCGTTCTGCCGGATATAGGCACAGAGGATTTCCATGATCTGCACATGGTCGCGGTCACTGTCCTGCGCGATCCGCTCCAACGCATAGATCGCCCCGATCCGCACTTCGAGATTGGGTTTTGTTTGAGTGAATACTTGCCACTTGCCTTGTTCGGCAGGGTACATGCCATCTGGAAGCTGAAGGGGGGTATCTCTCCATTCGATCTCGGTGTGACGTTCCTCGCTATCCGTGCCATCCATCGCGGCGTGATTGGGATCAGGCTCCCGAAGAAAAACAGGACGTCCGATCTGGTTAACTTCTTTTTGTGCCCCCAACCCCTGAACAGCGGTGTTAATCCGGTCGGTGATCTGACCCTGCACAGAATTGGCATGATCATTCTCAGCCGCTTCGGTCTGTCGGCGTGTCAGCACCAATCGATTGAGGGTGATCGGCAGGGCGATCACCGCCCCCGCCACGGTGGTCACCGCCACCAGTTGTGCGATCGAAAAACGCCAGTCCCAGACCGCCTCCTGCCCTTCGGGTGCATCCCGAAAGATCGTCTGCCACAACACCGCGTAGAAGCCGATGAAGAGCGTTAGAGCCACCACCGCCCATGTCGTCGCCAGAATCAGAAACAGGGTCGGGGGCACCGCGCTCAGTCCCGTTCGATCCTGTGCGCGTCGCAGCCAGTCAGGTCGCTTGGGAAGGCGCAGCCCCTTGACCTGATTCAAGAGCTTTCGCAGCCTGAACCGTTTCAGAATGTCAGGCTTGTCGTCGTCGCGCATGCCGCCTCCGCCCCGCTCGGTCCGGCCCAGATTAGCCGCGATCTTGGCCCACGGCAAACGCCGCCCCGCGTTGCGTACCTTTCGCGCGTACGCAATGTACACCTTGTACGCAGCTGCTCAGGCGCTGCCGCCCTCCGAGGACAGCATCAGCGCCGACACGCCCAGCCGGTCGAGCGCGGTTTCCCACTTGCGCGCGTCCCTCGTGTCGAACACCAGATCCGCATCCGCGTCGCAGGTCAGCCAGCCGTTCTGCGCCAGTTCGGCCTCAAGCTGCCCCGGCCCCCAGCCCGCATAACCCAATGCGATCAATGCCTTGGCCGGTCCGCCCCCCTCGGCCAGATCCTCTAGGATGTCGAGCGTGGCGGTCATCGCGAAGGCCTCGCTGACCTCGAGCGTGGAGATCGCCGAGGTGTAGCCCGCGTCATGCAGCACGAAGCCGCGCCCATGCTCCACCGGCCCACCGAAATGCACCGGCAGATCCCGCAACCCCTCCCCCGGCGTGATCGAAAGCTGATCGAGAAGGTCGCGCATCCTTAAGTCATCGGTCGGCTTGTTGATGATCAGCCCCATCCCGCCCTCGGGCGAATGCGCGCAGACGAGAACCACCGAATTGGCAAAGCGCGGATCGCCCATACCGGGCAGTGCGATCAGGATTTTTCCCGTGAGATCGAGCTCTTGCGTCGCGTCTGGGTCTTTTTCGGTCATCCTACAAGAATGGAGGTGCGGGGCGGTCTGTGCAAGGCGGGTATTCCGGTATGGGCCGCATTTCTCGCTTTAAAGTGAGTTGGCATTTGCCGCCGCATCCGCCATTTGTGAGGCATGTTGACCCGAATGACAGTCGCGATTCTCGCCGCAATTGCGGCTTTTGCCACCCCGCTGGCGGCGCAATCACCGCGGGATATGATCACCGTCAGCGTCCTGCCGGGCTGGCAGATGCCCGACGGCACCCATGTGGCGGCGTTGAAATTCAGCCTCGCCGACGGGTGGAAGACCTATTGGCGCGCCCCCGGCGATGCCGGCATCCCGCCGCGGATCGGCTGGCGCGGATCGCGCAACCTCCACGCGGTCGAGATCGTCTGGCCCACGCCGCAGCAGACCACAACCAGTGGTATGCGCACCATCGGCTATGCCGATGATCTGGTGTTGCCGGTGCGCCTGACACCGGGGCAGGCCGGCCGCGCGATTGCGCTTCAGGTGCGGCTGGAGCTCGGGGTCTGCAAGGATATCTGCATGCCGGTCGAGATGACGGTCGCGGCCGATCTCCCGCCCGGGACCCACGAGCGTGACCCGAGGATCGCCGCAGCGCTCGCCGCCCGGCCCTACACCGCCGCCGAGGCCGGTGTGGGCCGCGTGGCCTGCAGCCTGTCGCCGATCGATGGCGGCGGGCTGCGTCTCGTGGCCGAGGTCGACATGGTCCAGATGGGCGCGCGCGAGTGGATCGTGGTCGAGACCGACAGCCCCGATCTCTGGGTGGCCCAGTCCGACACGCAAAGGCAGGGAAAGCGCCTGCGTGCCGTGACCGAGGTGCATCATGTCGAAGGGCGCGGGTTCATGATCGACCGCTCGGGTCTGCGTCTGACGGTGCTGAGCACCGGCGATGCGGTCGAGATCGAGGGCTGTCCGGCAGGCTGATATGGCTCAGCGATTGCGCCGCCGCGGCGTGCCGTCGGGCAGGGCGATATTGGCCACCTGCTCGGATATCGGGTCATTGACCAGCGGATGCGCCTGCGCGTGAAAATCCTTCGGATCGCACATCTTCTGCCATTGCCCGCTCGCATAGACCTCCAGCCCCGCGAACGAGGCCTTGTAGCCCATCTTGGGGCTGCCGGGCACCCAGTAGCCAAGATAGACATAAGGCAGCCCATTCTCGCGGGCGATCTCGATATGATCGAGAATGATATGAGTGCCAAGCGATGCCTTCGCGCGGTCCGGCTCGAAGAAGGAATAGACCATGCTCACCCCGTCATCGAGGATGTCGGTCAGGCAGACGGCGACCAGATCGCCGGTCTTGGGGTCGCCGTATTCCACGACGCGCGTGCGGATCGGGGTTTCCTCTACCATCGCGGCAAACTCGAACGTGTCCATGTCGGCCATGCCGCCGGCGGCGTGACGGCTTTCGAGATAGCGGCGGAAGAGGTTGTACTGGTCCTCTGTGGCCCAGGGCGAGGTGGCGCGGCGGCGCAGATGCGCGTTGCGCTTCAACGTGCGTCTCTGGCTTTTCGACGGGGTGAACGCGGCCACGTTGATGCGCGCCGAGAGGCACGCCGCGCAATCCGCGCAAGAGGGGCGGTAGAGCACGTTCTGCGAACGGCGAAAGCCCTGTTTCGACAACCCGTCATTGAGGCTTTGCGCATCGCCGCCCTGCAGGGCGGTGAACAGCTTGCGCTCCATCCGGCCCGGCAGGTAGGGGCAGGGTTGCGGGGCCGTCACGTAGAATTGCGGCGCGATGGGGAGCGTGTGTCGCATGCTTGGATCCGGGACCGTGTTCCTGTCTTCTGCGCTGAACGTAGCAACCAAGGGTGCGGTCGCCAAGAGGCTTGTCACATGCCAGTCACATCGCGGCGCGGCGATTGATCGCCACGCTGCCCAGAACGCGATCCGACAGGCCCTGACCCCGCGCCCCGGTCAGCATCAGCACGATGGAGATCACCTGCAGGATCGGCAGCGCGAACGAGATCGTCAGACCGAGGGTATGCGCAAAGGCCAGCGGCAGGTCGAAACGCTGACCGTCGGCGGCGCGAAACTCGATCGCCATCAGGCCCATCCCCCATGTGGCCGATCCGCGCGCGATCGTCACCACCCGGTAGGCGAACCCTACGAGCGCCATCAACACCGGAAAGAAGAACAGCCCCGTAAAGGCGGTGAACGGCACCACCAGCAGGCTGATCACGAGAATCAGGAGCGTGTCCACCACGAAGGCCACAAGCCGTTTGGCCGCGACATCGGCATAGAATTCCGGCTGCGTGTCCGGGTCGGGCAGGTGCCATGTGATATCGCTCATGCGGGGGGCGTCCGTTTGCCGTGTCAGGTGCCATGAAGGTTGCCACGGGCGCGGCGAATTGCAAGGGATCACGCGGTGAACTCTGCCAGCTCGGCCCAGCAAAGCGTCAGCAGCCCCTGTGGCGCGATCCCGAACAGGTGGCGCGGCGTGCCCGCTGCGGCCCAGACCTGCGCGAACTCCAGCAGATAGGGGTCGAAAAAGGCGCGCGGGCGCGTCAGATGCCCGACCGGCGCGACCCCGCCGATGGCAAATCCGGTCTGCGCCCGGATCAGCGCCGCATCGGCCTTGCCAAGCGCCTCGCCCGCCACCTCTGATGCGCGCGCGTCATCGACACGCGACGCGCCCGAGGTCACGAACAGGATGGCCTCGCCGCTGACCTGCCCGCGCAGCATGACCGATTTGGCGATCTGCGCGACGTCGCAGCCCAGCAGATCCGCCGCCATCCGCGCGGTCGTCGCATCGCCGATCTCGACCGGCGCGATATCGAGGCCGGCCTCCTGCAACACAGCTGTCACGCGGCGCACACTCTTGCTCATGATGTCCCCTCCGGTCTTTTCGCAGTATTCCAAGCCGGCGGGGCATTGACCAGCCCGATCCGGCTTGTATCACTCGGACCCATGAATTTCGTCGATCGCATCACCCGCCTGCCGCGCGCCCATGACCCCGCCGAGGGCGAAGAGGCGCGCGCCGCCTTGCCGGACCTTTCGGGTCAGCTTTCCGATCTGCTGGCCGGGGCCGGGGGCTGCAGCCCGTTCCTGAAATCGCTGATCCTGCAGGAGGCCGCGTGGCTGCAAGGCGCGCTCGACGCGCCGGACGAGGCGTTCAGGGCGCTTCTCGCCGATCTGCCGGAGGTGCCGCCCGACAGCCTTGCCGGGGCGTTGCGCACGGCCAAGCGCCGCACAGCGCTGCTGCTCGGTCTCGCGGATCTCGCCGGGGTCTGGCCGCTGGAAGAGATCACCGGGCGCCTCACCGAATTTGCCGATCTGGCCTGTGATCTGGCGCTCAAGGCGGCGCTTGGCGCGGAGATCAGGCGCGGCAAGCTGCCGGGCATGACCGAGGCCGACATCGCCACCGGGGCCGGCATGGTGGTGTTCGCCATGGGCAAGATGGGCGCAAAAGAGCTCAATTACAGCTCCGACATCGACCTGATCTGCCTGTTCGACGAAACCCGCTTTACGCGCGACGATTTCCACGAGGCGCGCGCCAGCCTCGTTCGGGCGACCCGCAAGATGGCCGCGATGCTCAATGACCGCACGGCAGAGGGCTATGTCTTTCGCACCGATCTGCGGCTGCGCCCCGATTCGGGCGTCACGCCGGTCTGCATGGCCATGGCGGCGGCAGAGACTTATTACGAAAGCCTTGGGCGCACATGGGAGCGCGCGGCGTGGATCAAGGCGCGGCCCTGTGCCGGCGATCTCGACGCGGGCGCGCGGTTTCTGGCCACGCTGCGGCCGTTCGTCTGGCGCAAACATCTGGACTTCGCCGCGATCGATGACGCCCACAACATGCGTCTGGCGATCCGCACGCATAAGGGCCTCGGCGGGGCGCTGTGCCTTGAAGGCCACGACATGAAGCTTGGCCGTGGCGGCATCCGCGAGATCGAGTTCTTCACCCAGACCCGGCAATTGATCGCGGGCGGGCGCGACGCCGATCTGCGGGTGCGCGGCACGGTGGACGGGCTGGCACGGCTGGCCGGCAAGGGCTGGGTGCCCGAGGATGCCGCCGACACGCTGACGCGGCATTACCGCTTTCACCGCGAGGTCGAGCACCGGGTGCAGATGCTGCGCGACAGCCAGACCCATGACCTGCCCGACACGCGCGCGGAATTCGACCGCCTCGCGGCGTTCATGGGGCGCGACACGGACAATCTGCGCGCCGACCTGACGGCGCGGCTGACCGAGGTGCACGAGCTGATCGAGGAGTTCTTCGCGCAGGATGACGGGGACGCAACCGGCCCGGACGCGGTGCCCGGGATGCTGGACGCGGATGTGATCGCCCGCTGGCCCGGCTATCCGGCGCTGCGCTCCTCCCGCGCGGTCGAGATCTTCAAGCGCTTGAGGCCCGACATCCTCGACCGTCTGTCCCGCACCGCCGAGCCGAACGAGGCGCTTCTGGCCTTTGACGGGTTTCTGTCGGGGCTGCCTGCGGGCGTTCAGGTCTTCTCGCTGTTCGAGGCGAACCCGCATCTCATCGACCTGCTGGTCGATATCGTCGGCACGTCGCCGGTTCTGGCGCAGTATCTGGCGCGCAATGCCGATGTGTTCGACGCGGTGATCGCGGGCGATTTCTTTGCCGATTGGCCGGGATATTCGGCGCTGGAAACGGAGATCGCCAACCGGCTCTCGGTCGAGGGCGATTACGAACGCGCGCTCGACGCGGCCCGCCGCTGGCACAAGGAATGGCATTTCCGCGTCGGCGTGCATCACCTGCGAGGTCTCATCGACGCGGACCGGGCCGGCGCGCAATATGCCGACCTCGCCGGCGCGGTGATCACCGTGATCTGGCCACGGGTCGTCGCACAATTTGCCGAAAAACACGGGGACCCGCCGGGGCGCGGCGCGGTGGTGCTCGGCATGGGGTCGCTCGGGGCGGGGCAGATCAACGCGAAATCCGATCTCGATCTGATCGTGATCTACGACGCGGGCGATTCCGAGGCGTCGGACGGGCGACGCCCGCTTGGCGCGCGCGCCTACTACGCGCGGCTGACGCAGGCGATGATCACGGCCCTTACCGCCCCGATGGCCGAGGGGCGGCTTTACGAGGTGGACATGCGGCTGCGCCCCTCGGGCAATCAGGGGCCGGTCGCGACAAGCTGGCCCGCGTTCCGCAATTACCAACAGGACGAGGCCTGGACATGGGAGCATCTGGCGCTGACCCGCGCCCGCGCGATCGCCGGTGACGCGCGCCTTGCCGAGGATGTCGAGACGTTCCGCGCCGGGCTGATCGCCGGGACATCCGCGCCCGCGTCGGTGATCTCGGCGGTGTCGGACATGCGCAAACGCCTTGCCGACGCCAAGCCGCCCGACGGGCCGTGGGATGCCAAGCTGGGCCCCGGCCGGATGCTCGAGATCGAACTGATCGCGCAGGCGGGGCTTCTGATGGCGGGGCGCGACGCGCGCGATGTGGTCTCGGGTCTCGAGGGTGGTGTCGCAATCGGCTGGCTGAGTGACGCCGACAGCGCAGCATTGAGCCGCGCATATGCGCTTTGCTGGAAGGTGCAGATGGTGGCGCGGCTGATCAGCGAAAAGCCGTTCGAGCCGGACCGCATCGGTGAGGGGGGCGCGGCCTTCCTGCTGCGCGAAACGAAGGAAGAGAGCCTCGATATGCTGGAAACCCGGCTTGGCGAGACCTGTGCGGCGGCAGCGCAGGTAATCGACGCATGCCTTGCCCGCACGCCCGACCGCGCGTCCGGGGCGCAGTGACCGCGTGGACCGTGATCCGCTGGACCCCAAGGGCCTGATCCGCGAGGCCTACCGCATCGACGGGATCGGGCCGGGCGAGTGCCGGTCGATCTTTCTCGACTGGGCGCTGTCGCGACCCGACGACACGCCGACCGAGGACAGTATCGCCCGGCTGATCGAGCGCTACGGCGCGGCGAACCCCGATCATCCGATGACCGCCGTGCTGCGCGAGGGGCTGACCCGGGCCGAGCATCCGCGCCGCCGGGGCGGCTGGCGGTCGCGCCCGCGTGACACCTGACAGGGGCGCGCAACTTCGCGCTTTCCCGGCCATGGCAAAGCGCGTAATGGGACGGCATGACACATCCCCCCTATCCCGTGATCCGTCTGCGCCCCAAGGCGCATGACCGCGCCATCCGCCATGGCGCCCCATGGGCCTTCGACAACGAGATCGTGACCGACCGGCGCACCAAGGCGTTGCCCCCCGGCGCCATCGCCGTGCTGGAGGATGCTGAACGCTTGCCGCTCGGCCTTGTCGCCGTCAATCCCGCCTCAAGGATCATGGCGCGGATGCTCGACCGCGATGCAGGCGTCACGATCGACGCGGGCTGGTTTGCGGCAAGGATCACCCGGGCGCTGGCGCTGCGTGCGCGCCTTTATGACGCGCCGTTCTACCGCCTCGTCCATGCCGAGGCCGACGGCCTGCCCGGCGTGGTGATCGACCGGTTCGACGACATCGCGGTGATCCAGCCGAACGCCGCATGGGCCGACGCGCTGTTGCCCGCGCTGACCGAGGCCGTGCAGGCGGTGACGGGCGTCAGCACCGTGCTCAAGAACGCCGGCGGTCGCGCCCGCGGGCTGGAGGGGCTGGACGACCACAGCGCCGTGCTGGCCGGCACCGCCCCCGAGGGACCGGTGCCCGTGCCGATGAACGGCGCAACGTATCTGGCCGATCTGACCGGCGGGCAAAAGACCGGGCTTTATTTCGATCAGCGCGCCAATCACGCCTTTGCAGCCACGCTGGCGCGGGAGGCGCGGGTGCTCGATGTCTTCGCCCATGTCGGGGGGTTCTCATTGGCGGCCCTCGCGGCGGGGGCAGGCCACGCTGTTGCGGTGGACGGCTCCGCCCCGGCGCTGGATCTGGCGCGGGACGGGGCCGCACGGATGGGCGTCGGGGACCGGTTCGAGACCCGAAAGGGCGACGCCTTCGAGGTGATGGAGGCGGTGGCAGGCGAGGGGGCGCATTTTGATCTGGTGATCTGCGATCCGCCCGCCTTCGCGCCGTCCAAACAGGCGCTTGAAAAGGGCCTGCGCGCCTATGAGCGTGTGGCACGGCTGGCCGCGGCTCTGGTCGCGCCCGGTGGTTATCTGGGGCTGTGCTCCTGCTCGCATGCCGTGGATCTGGGCCGCTTCCGCAGCGCCTGCACGCGCGGTATCGGGCGCGCGGGGCGCGAGGCTCAGTTGATCCATACCGGGTTTGCCGGGCCGGATCATCCGCTGCACCCCAATCTGGCGGAGTCCGGCTATCTCAAGGCGCTGTTCTACCGGCTATGAAGGTGCTGCTGGACACCTGCGTGATCTATCCCACGGTGATGCGCGAGATGATCCTCGGTGTGGCACGGGCAGGGGCCTTTGTCCCGCTTTGGTCGGAGCGGATCATCGCCGAATGGGTGCACGCGACCGCCAAGATCGGGACGGATGCACAGGCGCAGGCGACCGGCGAGGCGGCGCTGATGGCGGCAAAGTGGCCGGGGGCCAGCATCGCCTGGCCGCCCTCGCTCGAGGCGCGCCTGTGGCTGCCCGACCCGGCGGACCGGCATGTGCTGGCGGCGGCAATCGCGGGATCGGCCGATGGCATCCTGACGCTCAACGCGCGCGATTTCCCCAGGGGTGTGCTGGCCGAAGAAGGGCTGTGGCGCGCCGATCCCGACGGGTTCCTGCACGGCATCTGGCAGGCGCAGCCGGATCCGGTGGCCGAGGTGGCGCAGGGCGTTCTGACCAAGGCGCGGCGGATGTCCGAGAGCCAGTGGGAAATGCGACCGCTTTTGAAGAAGGCGCGGTTGCCGCGTCTGGCCAAGGCGCTTGGCGGGGGCTGAGAGGTGGGCAGTCACCGGGGGCCTTTGGCGTTGAGCGGACATCTGACAAAGCAGCTCCAGCGCATGTCCGCGGGCAGGCGATCCGACGTATTTTCAGAGCACTTTATTTCACCGATCCCGAAAAAGCCCCAATCGATGCGCCAACTTCGACAAATCGCCTGTCCGGGGGGCGGACATGCGATGGCGCTGCGGCCTACGGCCGCGTATCGCGCCCGGAATATAGCCGCAACGTCCGCTCAAGGCCAAAACCTCCCCGTCTGCCCGGGCACGCTCTCAGCGGACAAGCTGCCGCATGCCCTGATCGAGCCCTTCGAGGGTCATCGGCACCATCCTGTCATCGAAGATCTCGCGGATCATCGCAATCGAATGGGTGTAGTCCCAATGGCTGCGCGGCACCGGGTTGATCCACAGATGGTCGGGCCACTGGGTGCGGGCGCGCTCCAGCCAGACCTGACCAGCCTCTGCGTTCCAGTGTTCATTGGCGCCGCCGGGATAGGCGATCTCGTAGGGCGACATGCTCGCATCGCCGACGAAGATGCATTTGTAATCGGACCCGTAGGTGTTGAGAACCTCCGATGTCGGGGTCTGCGCGTTCCAGCGCCGCGCATTGTCGCGCCACACGCCCTCGTAAAGGCAATTGTGGAAATAGTAATGCTCCAGATGCTTGAATTCGGCCCGCGCCGCCGAGAACAGCTCTTCGGCCACCTTGATATGAGGGTCCATCGAGCCGCCCACATCGAGAAACAGCAGCACCTTGACCGCGTTGCGCCGTTCGGGCCGTGTCTGCACGTCGAGATAGCCATGCTCGGCGGTGGCGCGGATCGTGCCGTCGAGGTCCAGTTCCTCATGCGCGCCGTCGCGCGCCCATTGGCGCAGGCGTTTCAGCGCGACCTTGATGTTGCGCGTGCCAAGCTCGACCTGATCGTCGAGATTGCGGAACTCGCGCTTGTCCCAGACCTTGACCGCGCGGCGATGGCGGCTTTCCTTCTGGCCGATGCGCACGCCTTCGGGGTTGTAGCCGTAGGCGCCGAAGGGCGAGGTGCCGGCGGTGCCGATCCATTTCGAGCCACCCTGATGGCGGCTGTCCTGTTCCTTGAGGCGCTCTTTGAGCGTTTCCATCAGCGCCTCGAACCCGCCAAGCGCCTCGATCTCGGCCTTTTCCTCGGGCGTGAGGTGCTTTTCGGCCATCTTCTCCAGCCAGTCGGCGGGCAGGTCCACCGCTTCGAGCACCTCTTGCGGACTGATCGCCTCGAGCCCCGAGAAGGTCGCGGCGAAGGCGCGGTCGAAGCGGTCGATCAGCCGCTCGTCCTTCACCATCGCGCTGCGGGCGAGGTAGTAGAAGCCGTCGATATCGTAAAGCACCAGACCCGCGCGCATCGCCTCGAGAAAGGTCAGGTATTCGCGCAGCGAGACCGGCAGGCCCGTCTTGCGGAGATTGTCGAAAAACGGCAGGAACATCGCGGCCTATACCGTGCTGCGGTAGATGATCAGGCTGGCGAACAGCGTGCCGATCGCGAAAAGCAGGCCGTAGACGAAGGCGTAAAGCAGGATATCGGGCAGCTTGCCCTTGCGCCGCCATGCAATCCACGCGCCGGTGCCGGCACCCAGAACCGCCCCGATAATGATGATCATCGTCTACCCTTTCGGTTCACCGCGCCTGTCACGCCGCCCCGCAGCGCGGATATCCAAGCGTGATCCGAAGCCGTAACGCGCCCATCCCAGACTGTCCAGCCTGACGCGGTGCGCCTCATCCGCCCGTCCCATGATCTGAAGCGCGTCGGCGCGCAGCATCAGCAGCGTCGCGAGAAGGCCTGCGTTTTCATGGCGTTCCGCGACGCCCCGATACCGGTCCAGCAGTGCCAGCGCGTCGCTGCTGCGCCCTTCGACAAGGGCGTTGCTTGCCAGTTGGACGGCGACATGGGCGCGGTGCAGGTCGGTGCCGGGGCTGCGGCTGTAGACCTGATCGGCGGCGATGAACTGTGCCTGTGCAGCCTCGGGATCATCGGCCTGCACCAGCTTGCCGAGCACGAAATGGCTGAAGCCGCGGCGGTGATCGGTGATGCCCTCCGCACTCGCGATGCGCAGCGCGCGCGTCGCCTCGGCGCGTCGGGCGGCGGGGCGCGTGCCGGGGCCGAGCGCGGTCTGGATGGCCTGGGTCCAGGCGCGTGGTGTGGGTGTCTGGTCCCGTGACGCGATCCGGTCGCCTTGCGGGTTGAGCCGGCCGAGGATCGCCGGCAGGCGCGCCGCGACATCGGCGCGGGTCATGCCCGAGGACAGCTCGGGCGCGTAATAGGCGCGCAGGATCAGCATGTCGAACCCGGTGAGCACCGCGTGGATGTTGTCGTCGTTGAACACGGAGTCGGCGATCCGGTAGAGATCGTTGAGCGGGCCGAGCGCCTGTGCCAGCTCCTCGTGCAGGCAATCGCGCGCCTCTTGCGGGCTGGAATCACCGGGCACGAAAATCGCGATCCGCTCTCGCGTCCTGATCTGGGTCCAGTCGGTGCGGCTCAGCCTGCGGGCCTGTCGGTAGTCCGACAGCCGCGAGATGTTGGGCACCACGAAACAGGCCGCCGTCGGCACGTGCCGGCGGATCTGCGCGCGGCGCACGGCCTCGATGGTGATGTTCGCCTCACCTTGCGTCACCCGCCGGATATCGAGCCCCGCCTCGGCCCTCAGCCGCCCGATCAGCCGATCCAGATCGGCGGCCATCGTGGGCGGGGGGGCACCGGTCAGGCGCACCGTCACCGGCCCCTCGAAGCGCGAGAAATACGGCAGGGCGCGGCCCGATTCCATCTGGAAACTCAGATCCAGGAAGTCGCGCATGATATCGCGATTGGCGCGCTGCGGCGGTTGCGGGCGCGTGTCGGGAAAGACCTTCATCTCGGGCAGGGCGGCGGCCGGTGGCATCGCGGCGCGCGATGCGGGGCCGCGCTCGCCGCCCGCGCAGGCAGCTACGGCAAGGCACAGCACGACCGTGCAAAGACCGCGATACGCACCGGCCTGCGCCCGTGCCGTGACCGTGCCGCGCGCCCGCATCCCGCTAACGCTGTCGTCGCGCCATGAAGGCGAGGCGCTCGAAAAGATGCACGTCCTGCTCGTTCTTCAGAAGCGCGCCATGCAGTTTCGGCAGCGCGTCGGCGCCATCGCGGCGCAGGTCGGCGGGGGCCAGATCCTCGGCGAGGATCAGCTTCAGCCAGTCGAGCACCTCGGAGGTGGACGGTTTTTTCTTCAGCCCCGGCTGATCGCGGATCTCGTAGAACTGCGTGAGCGCGGTGGTCAGCAGCGCCTCCTTGATGCCGGGGTGATGCACCTCGACGATGCGTTTCAGCGTCTCGGCCTCGGGAAAGCGGATATAGTGAAAGAAACAGCGCCGCAGAAACGCGTCGGGCAGTTCCTTTTCGTTGTTCGAGGTGATGATGATCACCGGGCGGTGTGCGGCGCGGACGGTCTCGCCGGTCTCGTAGACGTGAAACTCCATCCGGTCGAGTTCCTGCAACAGGTCGTTTGGAAACTCGATATCGGCCTTGTCGATCTCGTCGATCAGCAACACCACCTTGCGGTCGGCCGCGAACGCCTCCCACAGCTTGCCGCGGCGGATGTAGTTGGCGACGTCATGCACGCGCTCGTCGCCGAGCTGGCTGTCGCGCAGGCGGCTGACGGCGTCATATTCGTAAAGCCCCTGCTGCGCGCGGGTGGTCGACTTGATGCTCCACTCGATGAGGTCGAGCCCGAGCGCCTGCGCCACCTGCCGGGCAAGCTCGGTCTTGCCGGTGCCCGGCTCTCCCTTGACCAGCAGCGGACGCTCCAGCGTGACGGCGGCATTGACCGCGACGGTCAGGTCGTCTGTCGTGACGTAGCTGTCTGTTCCCTGAAAATTCATGGGTGTCTTGATCCTTTCGAGGCGCGATCCGTGTTTTGTTTCCAAACCTTACGACCTTCGACAATTCACATCAATGGCAGGTCTTTGGCTAGTGACAATCCGCCCCGGCGGGTATAGAGCAGCCGCATTGGTGGCCTGACCGTTGCAGGAGATGATGATGCCGGACACGTGGCGTGAGGAGGGAACAGAAATGAAATCCGAAGTGTTCCTGCCCGAAGATTATCGACCGGCAGAAGATGAACCATTCATGAACGCACAGCAGCTTGAATACTTTCGCCGCAAGCTGGTCGCTTGGCGTCAGGATCTGCTGGATGGCAGCCGCGAAACCATCGAGGGGCTGCAGGACGGCACACGCGCCATCCCCGATATCGCCGACCGGGCCAGCGAGGAAACCGACCGCGCGCTCGAGTTGCGCACCCGCGACCGTCAGCGCAAGCTGGTCTCCAAGATCGACGCGGCGCTGCGCCGCATCGAGGAGGGCGAGTTCGGCTATTGCGAGATGACCGGAGAGCCGATCAGCCTCAAGCGTCTCGATGCACGCCCCATAGCCACGATGACGCTGGAGGCGCAGGAGCGCCATGAGCGGCGCGAGAAGGTGCACCGGGACGATTGATGCGGTCGGCGCCGATGTGGCGGGA
>Ga0307978_1001789_pt1 | contig 15689 bp, 16 predicted proteins | sample OrgLakmetage1056_FD_203151 | JGI IMG/M metagenome (GOLD analysis project Ga0307978, IMG submission 203151) | Saline water microbial communities from Organic Lake, Antarctica - #1056 | ecosystem: Environmental > Aquatic > Non-marine Saline and Alkaline > Saline | place: Antarctica: Organic Lake...
GCCACGCGCCAAATTTTCGTTAGAATATTTCAACTCAGAATTTTGTGTCACATCTCACATCATAAAGAATTTCCCTTCAATCTGCTTCAATATCAAAAGAACAATCAACTTCAACAGAAACAAGGACACTGTTGTAGCATTTTAATTTGCAAGTTAACCAGAACAAAGAACACTTAGCTCATATCTATCATACATAGTTACATCCTCTCTGATCAGAAGGGTTTAAACTTATATTCCCAGAGCCGCTTTGTCTATCTCACGGACACAACCAAGATATCATTCTCATTCTTGTTGACATCACTACTAATCATCACAATACCTACCTGTCATACTTTTATCAACGATACAAACTTCAGAAGACATTGCCAGATATTTAGAGCGATTTCCCTGGATACATCACAACCTTGCCCTCTCGAATTTACTGAGATTTCTCACAACTATCCGTAGACGCAATGAATTCTCAGAAATGTCAGAGAAGGAATCTTTCACAGGACCCACAGTTTCCTACAAGAAAGAATATGGAAACACAGAACCTACGGAACCTCAATGGGGTTCGTTATCGTGCTTTTTCACGCATCCAGACAAGGGTTAATATGAAACTTCATAGAAATTCATCTCCTCACTTGGGTTACCTACGTCATGCTCCCAAGACAACACCTACAAGGTCAAGACTTACCAATGCTTACCACTTTGTTCGTTCGGGTAATACACATTTTCACAACGCGCAGTTTCTATCCAAGCATTATTCTAGTCCCTATGTGGGATTCATTCGACATGCACCTCCTTCCTCTTCGTTATTATATTCTGGAAAAGCTAGAAAAAATAACAAGGCTTTGAAGAATGCAGGCGTGTGGGAAGGGTTCCTCCAGAAGCACAATTGCAGTGGACGTCTTCCTGGTGGTGGAGAAGACGGTCCACCAAAAGTTACTGCATCGAAATTCTCTAAATCTCTTGCAGAAAACGATTTCTCATCATATTCCATTTGCCGATGGTTTGAAGCCAGTCCCTCCAGCGGCCTCTTCCAACTTGATGCATCCTCCACCAAAAGAATGACAGATGCGTATCAATATGGCCCCCATGATACACTTGAAATGTTGAACAAGCTTGCATACTGGTTTCTGTTTCCTATTGCGCTTGATAACGATGCAAACTATACCTTCAAAGATTTAGGTGAAATGGACTGTCTTCGTGGTTTCGCGTCATTTTTATCATCGTTGATGAGAAAAGTATTTCAGACTAATTTTAGTCATTCTACAGGCACTACCTTTGAAGAATGTGTTGAAGGGGATACTGGCCAAAATAGTGAACATCACCTATGCGCCCAACTTGATCAACCCCGTCTATTTCAATCAATTTCTAGCATTGATTCGGAGGAGATAAGAAGTCCCAGTACTGTTGGAACTCAGCGGTATTTGGACATCGAAAGTATTCTCAAATTACCTACCATGACGTATGAGGAGGAAAGCTCCTGTGGTGTGGTAGGTTCCGTCAATACTTATGATACAGATGGCGGCAAAAGCTTGAAAGTGAGTGAAGATGAAGAACCAGTGGAACGCCCAGGGAAAGGGCTGGAGTGGAGTTGGATCACCGTGCCGAAAAATCCTTCACAGTCTATGGAATCCATTACAAGTCTGATGGAACCGAATATCGATCATCATTTTAAAGATGATCAATGTGTCATCTGTCTTGAGAAATTTCATACTGGAGACAGGCTTCGTATCCTTCCTTGTCAGCACCGTTTCCATACAAGCTGTATTGATAAGTGGCTCTCTGGTTCCTTCTCCCATGACGACTGCATGAATGCGTTGTGCCCCACTTGCAAGTCTGTCCCATGTACAGATGCCGACTTTTCACAAGGGCAGTGTGTTGAGTCAATGGTTTCTGACGGATCATTCATCGAAATGTTCGATGATGATTCTATGCAGAGCATGAATCTTGATGGATCGGTACCAAGTTGGGCATTTGCATTACTTGGATCGAAAATCGCAAAGTGAAGAAAGGGATTATTCACATCAATGCTCAGAATAGTGTGACGACTATATCCTGCGTTGTAAAGAAGCGTTGCGAAGAATTTTGTTGAGAATGTTTTAATGTTATTTAAAAATATCTGTTAGAGAGAGAAAAGCGCGTACATGCCTTCGTGGCTGCCATCTTCCCCTTGGCCTGACAAATTGTATCAGCTGCTAGAATTTATGGTGCGAATATTCGTAAGCAAATGTATACCCTCTGCTGCAAAACGATAAGTTTGAATCGCTTGTTTGGTTCTGGTTTTGTTCGTCTGTATTCTTCGAAAAGGTGTCGTCGTGAAGGATGGAACTTTACGTCCCGTTGGAGCATTCGCACAAAAGGATCTCCCCATTGTTTGAGTCAAGCTAGAGTGTATGTTACATAGATGACATTAGATGATAAAAGATGGATGAATTCATCATCCTCTCTCCTCCATGAAAAGGTAAAAGGGATTGAGAAAATGAGAACTCGTAGTGTCAAATGGAAGCAAAAACTAGGGCTATTTTGGACTTTCAATAGGAGAAGAGAGAGAAGAATGGAAAGCGGACAATGGGCAACTGACAGAATACAGAAAACAGAATCAGAAGAAACTAGAAGAAAGCACAATAATTAAAATATTGCACAACAAACACAACATCCAATAAGACAAAGATAAACTATCTGTCATACATACTTCCGATATAATCAAGGCGACAATTCTTCATATCAATCATGCTTCGATTAATTCCGAGTTTATGTCGACAAGCCGCCAATAAATCAGCATCTTCGATTATTGGTCGAAGGGAGCTTCTTGGATGCGTCAAATTAAACAACAACTCAAGAATATATTCGTCGTCTGGTATGCATAAAAACGCAAATAAGACTGCATCGTCACAGCGGCTAATTCTTCAAACTTGGAATGATTCCATTGCTGGCATATCTACAATTCAAATCCGCCACTCCTCTTCCAACAGGTCACCAAAGCCACCGAAAATAAACCCTTCTCGCCTTTCTGGACTTGGAGCCATTTCTTCACTGGCATTCCTGTCACTGACCAAATCAAAATCAATATTGGCTGCTCTCAAGCTCACAAAGTTCGCATCATTAGGATCCATGCTTGTCACTGTTGGAGCATACACGACCATCTACGGCTTTCCGTATGCAGCTGGAATGGTGGGATTAATTTGTGTTCATGAAAGTGGGCATGCTCTGATGATGCTACACAAAAATATCCCATTCAGTCCAATGATTTTTGTTCCTTTCATGGGAGCAGCGATTGCAGCCAAAAAACATCCAAAGAATGCATATGATGATGCTATGATTGCATTAGCTGGTCCTGTACTAGGAAGTGCCGGCGCGACTGCAGTATGGGGAGCAGCCATGATGACTAACTCTCAACTGTGTTATGCTCTTGCCGATTTTGGATTCATGGTCAATCTCTTCAATTTGATTCCTGTGGGGATGTTGGATGGAGGTAGAATTGGAAATGCTTTGAGTCCCTACATTGGTGTTGGTGGTGTTGGTATCGCAGGAAGTATGATTTATAGTGGAATGATTTCAAATCCTATTTTTTATCTAGTCACTCTCGCTGGTGGATATCAATCTGGTATGAGGATGTGGAATCATCACAAGGGAATCGTAGATACTTCCCTTCCACTGAATTTTTACAATATCACTCAGGGAGAAAAGATGGTTATTGGAGGTAGTTACTTTGGACTGATGGGTCTACTCTTCACAGCCATGGCTGTCAACAGTGAATTCAAAAGGAGTCCAGAACAAATAAGATTTGAGCAAAGAGCTTCGTCTGATATGCTGGTTGATGGAAATGGGCTACAAAACATCTATCGGGATTCCTAAATACCATGAGTTCTTGAGATTGATGAATATCAAGAGTAACTATTCTAACATTAGACCATCGTTTCCTGGAATTTCGTCTTCGCCAATTTCCTTCTGAAAGAGTTCCTTTATCTCTTTTTCAACCAAAATTCGTTTGACTTCTTTCACTTCGAGAACCTTTCTCGTCATGACAAATCGCTTTCCTCCGGCATATTTGTACTGACACCTAGACTTTTGAACTTGGTACTCTGTTCCATCACCAACTTCAATGATATCCCCGCAATTGGTAGATTTGTCCAATGCGAACTCACCCACAACTTTATGCATATCGCCATCATCTCCTCTGGTGTAAATAGATGAGGTAATGGAGTCTCTTCCATCCATCCCTACTAAATTCTGTCTCTTCTTGTTACCATCGCTATTTTTGCCATTCTTGCTTGTTTTACTTTTTGCAAGTTTTGTGTTCAACTTTGCATCTTTCTTCATTTGTTCGTTGGAAGTGTATGGATCAGGAGTAGAGACTTTGACCAAGAAGGGCAGGCTATCTCTATTGTCCAAAGTTCTAAAATGGGTTCCGTTCCTCTTCTTCCTTCTTACTTTGGCATCAGAAGATGTGGATTCTTCTCCCTTTGTGATACCTGCTGATTCAGGGTCAGCGAGCATGTCTCGTAAAAACATTTCTTTCGTGACAAATTCTTCTTCGTCTTCATAATGTTCATCTGATGATGCGCTTAGAGCAAAGATGTTTTCTTTATGAGTGCGAGAGTATTTCGTAGATTGCAACGAGTGAACATTCGTCCCGAGGCAGGGCAATATCGAAAATGCATCAATGCGAATAACTACAACTGTATTCGTAGATAACAGGAGGAAGGATGATATCAAATTTATGCGCATTCTTCTCAGCTATAATTGATTAGTTTCTCCTCAATGATTCAGGCAAATCTATTGTTGGCGTTTAACTCGATATTGTGCTAATAGTTATTCATGGCTCATATCTCATAGCTCATACGAACGTTTACGCCATTGCTTATTGGTCGCCTGGCGTCTGACGCAGTGCACTCAGCAAGTAGTAAGACAGCAGGTAAAGATGAGAAGAAGAATATGATTTTAATAGTTCTGTTTCCTGCTGTTTCAATGTTTTTTTTATTTCAGTCTTTGTAAAAAGTGACGTCACAAAGAACAGGAGGATTAAGGATTTAATCATTTTTAAGTGCAACAACAACCAACATCATTATTCATTCCTTGACACAAACGATCACAACGCACTGCAATACGTGATACGTCCGTCCGGTTCAGTTTCCGTTGTTGCTGCATGTTAAGCATGGCACTCAAAGAATCATAAGAAGAAACCAAAAGGATCCGTGACCATGTCCGACACGAGTTTCTTCGATGCAACGAATGACCTTATTTGCACAATAGAAAATATTCGAGGACTGGAGGAGAGGAAATTTAATGAAGAAGATGATTTTGACCATCACAGCGAGAACAACGAGTGCCATTCGCGACCAATGGTTAAATCGAATGTCAACATTTCTCTTTCTTCCCTTGATATCCTGTCTTCCATTATTGCGCCACCGATTCAAAAATGTAAAACACATAATGACGAGTTCTTGGTGCTGTCTAGTGCTGCCTCCTTATCCCCTCGTTGTCAGCAAGCATTGAGTAGCAGGAATGATAAATGGACCAACGAAGATCACAGCATGCTCTACCAGCATCCACGAGATGACTTTTTAATGAATGCAGCTAGAAGACGTATTAGACAGGACAAACATAAGGACACAAAGAGGGACACAGGATATTTATATAAGAATATTTGTAATCACGATAATGAGGCCAGATCCGAGCATTCCAACGCCTTCAAATGCTTTGATGCGTTTCGAAAGGAAATATATGATTTCATAGAAAAACAAAAACTTAGTGTGAAATCAGGTCAGCTCCTTCCTTCAAACGAATTACAATCGTTTGTAGCTAGAGTGGAACATGCATACCAGCACCTTGGAGACGAAAACCTTGCAGAGAGCATTGATAACGACAACATCCTAAAGGATAAGACAGAAGAAGCGGTATTAATAAAAACAAAACAAGTCATAGATGCTTTTTTAAAGCGATGCAAGAGGCGTGATCTCACGCTGGAAAAATTACAGCTATTTTCCGGTTCACTGTATAAAAAGCAGGCTGCTCATCCAAGCAAGGGAAGAAAGGTGCTGCACAAATTCAAATATTGGACATGCAAATTGTGTGGAAAGAATGATTTGAGGTTTGAAAGGAGAACGTGCGCGGTGTGTGGAAGGCCAAAGATGTTCCATCCGTCGTCGCCGATCCTTTTGATGGTTACAAACAGCAGTCTTGGTGGGGCCGTGTGGAGAAAATCTGATGATTCATTGAGAGAAGGAAAGTCATTTCCTATTGAAACTTTTCATGAGTCGAAAAAGGTTCACGAAAGCAGGGGAATTGATGAACGAATCCAAAGGCAATATTTGTATAAAAAGGTAGACTTTGATTCAGAAACTAGAACTTCATTGAGGAACGAAGTGAAGGACCTCTTGGGCTCTATCGCATCTAGACCTAATGACCAGTTCTAGCCTAATCGTGGAATAAGATCAAACAATCGTCATTTACAATACTTTCACTTAAAGCTTTCTTAACATAAAACCACAATTCAAAGTCATTTTAACTTCAGCTACATTACCTGAAATGACTATGAATTCAAGATTATTGTGTTGTTCGCAGTTGTTGGCATCTATTGGCATCAATTTTAGCTACACTAATTGAAATGACCCGTGGTCTCGCCAAACAATTTTATCATCAACAAAAAAGCGAATTGAAAGTCATTACTCGAAATGACTATGAATTCTAAATTATTCTGTCTTGGATGAACACAAAAATTTAGAGTCATTCGGGTCTATAGCTATATTATATGAACAACGCCCAGTAGCAAAGCACATTGACTTTTTGCGAACGACAACAGACGCAGATTATTACTAATATAGCTAGTAAATAATGGCTAAAAGAAGAGATTTTGCCGGTTTCGATAAGTAATTTGTTTTGTGAAAGGGGATTGATTCAACGCTCACAGTAATTATTAAATGCCTAAATGATGTTTAGAATTCTTATAGGAAGCAATGGTCTAGATGGACACACACTCCGGTACAAAAGTTGCTTTAGCTCTAAGTAATAAGAAGTTACAAACAAATTGGCAAATCTGCTGTAGTAGGTATGAGCATTCCTGTCTTTCCTAATATACAAAAGAGTATCTATTTTCTCTTCAAGTCGAAATCGACTCCTCAATCATTTTCGGCGGCCACCCCCCCCCTCCGGTCCCGTGTCTATATTTTTCATGGGTTTGGTTTCTACGATTTTAAAGACAATGATATACATCATACATTGTAATCCGTCGAGAATTGAAACGAATCGAATCAATTGTACCGGTAGGACATACTATATTCACATTCAATTGTACCGATAGGACATACTATATCAGATATGAGTTTCCCAGTACAGGTATGTAGTTAGTCTCGTCTTGATTAAGTTTGTATAGAGTCAAACTGGCTGCGACAATACTAGTCAACAAACTTGTTGCTCTGACAAGAATAACGGAAAGAATCATATGAAGAACAGGTTCTCATCGTAAAAGCGCTGCAGCATCATCACCAGCAATCCTTGCCTTAGCAGGATAGCGAGGTGTTTATGAAGCATACGACGGCTAGTATTACTACTACTGTCACTAGTGCTGAGCACGACAGCGCTGGTGGTCTTAGTGACGACCTTCGTCGTAGCTGCTGATGTTGCTGGTGTCTCTTAGCACTGGTGGTGCAAGAAGAACTGTCAACACCAATAGGATAATCACTCACAACAACAGTTTTCTCCTCTCGTCCACTATAGTTGATGAATGTTCTTGAAATGGAAGAGGTCTCGGATATCATATCTTGGCCAAGAAGAGGTCACGCCGATTATAATCGAAAGCAGAATGCTGGGGGGTTCGTAATTCTTGATAAGAAGAGGATTGAGACCATCATAATGCCCAAGTATTTCAACACCGACGGAAAATATTCGAGTTTCTCCCGTAGATTAAGGCGATGGGGTTTTCGTCTTGAAGGAAACGGGCGTGGGAAGTCGTCATCCTGTTTCCATCCTATGTTTATTCGAGGTCGAATGGAGATCTGCAAGCAAATGATAGCCTTGCCTCAAGCCCGAAGCAAGTCTATGGTGGTACGTGAAGGAACCAGTACTATCATTCCTGAAACCCCAAAGTTAACGAATGCTTTCAAACCTCCACTGGTGGGGCTGACCCCAGACCCCAGTGCCTGTTGGGATTTAGAGGGGTTCGGAGGCCCTGGTTCAAGAAGTACGATTAGTGGAAGGACAAGAAGACTAGCATCACCGGTGTGTGTGCCTGACATAAGTTCCAATGCTTCAATGCAAAGAAGAAGAATGGCAATGGCAGCAAGAAACGCAGGTCATTTGGATTTTACCATGATGCCATCTACAATTCAGCAAAATAGTCATCCTGCTTTTGCTGTCGACAATTTTGCGTACTGCTGGCCACAGCACCAGAAAGAAGCATTACTAGTCATGCAAAGTCGTCCTTTGATGTTCCTCCAGCAGCAGCCCCATGGTAATGATCGAATACATGGAGTCTTCAGTAACCAACAGGAACAACGACATAACGTGTCGGTCCAGCATACAATAAACAATCGTTGCACAGGAGGATTGTCACCAACAAGGATGGCAAGAACAGCAAGACGAGGAAGTGAGGCTGATAAAAATGCGCTTGCATTGGCTTTGATCGAGTTGAGGCAAGAAGTTGAATAGATAACGAAGTTAATGATATATTTTATAAAAAGGAGGAGTTCAAGGTCATCATCTTGTTGATCACTTGGTGTGTCTACCATGTGTGCATTTAAAAGATCGTTGTGTATCACATATGAAGAAATAGATACCGCTAGGGAACGAAGAAAAACAGAGCTCAAGGTAATGGAATTATTATTATTATCATTATTAGTAGCAGTAGTAATATTAATAGTAGTAATAGCAGTTATAGTAATAGTAACAATAGCAGTGATAGTAATACCTAGTAATAGTAATAGTCTATTAAGACCAAGTTCCTCTCTTCGGCAGCAGCAGCACATGATGAGGATATAATGCTGTTCTTGATCATGCTTGCTCTACTCGCTAACGACGAAACAAAGATCACGAGGAGGACGAGCCGTTGCCATAGGCTTCTTGTTCTTCCCAAACGTGCAATAGTATAGTAATAGGCAAAAGCATGCATGCTGTATGAGAGAAGATGTTTTTCATCAGCAAATTGAAGATCTACTTTTACTCCCACAGCGTCATCACTACAACGGTATTTCCAACTTTGAATTTGCCTTCTTCATCTTTTGTCTTCAACGTTTCCTTGTTTGACGTCGTCTCCGACCAGCCACCAGCCAGTCATCAGTCATCACAGTCATCTCTCTATTTTCATTTCGTTCGTAAAATGTAAATATGAAATATTTGATGATGATGCAGTAGGAAACGATACATAGGTACATATGACCTCCTATGACATTCATGCAACTGGTTAATGTTACAAATTGGAAGATGCTTACGTCATCATATCTTTCTTGTTCCAAAAGAGAAGATACAACAGAAAGAAGGAATTTATGGTTTTTGGATGGCACATAATTCAACAGAAACATACTGAGAAAGGTAATTCCTTACTATACGTTCTATTGTATTGCTGTCCTACCATCTACCCATAGCAAATCAAAATGAACACCCTAAGGCTTGGCACAACATCTCTCCTTCGTAGCTTTAGGTCAACTCCAGCAAAGCGTACTTTGGCGACTGCATCCAGTGAACCTTTGGTGAAAACGGAACTTTACGACTTGCATGTTGAACTAGGAGGTGACATGGTACCTTTTGCTGGATATGAACTCCCCGTTTTGTACAAGGCAGAAAATGGTGGTGTCATGAAGGAGCATCTCTGGTGTCGTGACGAAGGGAAGGCTGCAATGTTTGATGTTTCCCACATGGGTCAGGTGAGTTTTGCATTGCATTGCATTGCACTTGCATTTGTTTTGCGCTTACAATTATGCAAAGATACTTTTTTAAACTGGAACCATGAGATATTGCACTCATTCGAAAACTCTTTATTTTCGACACTCATAGATCCGGTGGCATGGAAAGGACAGAGCGGAATTTCTCGAAAAAATTGTTGTGGGCGACATGAAAGGCCTCGCGCCAGGATCTGGATGCCTCTCTCTTGTAATCAACGCTGACGGTGGAATCATCGACGATACAGTTATTACGAATGCTGGCGACCATATTTATATGGTTGTCAATGGAGCAACTAAATTTGGGGATATGAAGCACTTCAAGGAGCAAATGGAAGCTTTTGGAGGAGATGTTACCATGGAATACCTCGAAGACTCAATGCAGCTCCTCGCCATTCAAGGACCTGGTGCCGCTGCTGCAGTTGCCAAAATACTGCCAGATGGCTTTGATCTCACCAACATGGCATTCATGACTGGTGTAGATACAATCCTGGGAGGTTTTGAAGGGTGTCGCATCACCAGATGTGGCTACACTGGAGAAGATGGATTCGAGATTGCCATGCCTGCTGCTTCCACTGTATCTATTGCGACAATGTTGCTGGAGGATCCTACTGTCAATCCCACCGGTCTTGGTGCTCGCGACTCCCTTCGTCTTGAAGCTGGCCTTTGTCTTTATGGAAATGATATTGATGGGAATACGACTCCCGTTGATGGTGTGTTGGGGTGGACAATGGGAGGTCCCAAGGGACGTCGTCGCAAAGAGGGAGGATTTCTTGGAGCCGAACACATTCTCACTCCTGACGGGAAATTCAAGAAATCAACTAAAAAGCGAGTGGGAATTATGGGAATGAAGGCGCCTGCACGCGAGCACACTGAGATCTATGATGCGACTGGAGAGAAACTTATCGGAGAAATTACATCTGGAACTTACAGTCCTTGCTTGAAGAGGTCCATTGCTATGGGATATGTTGAGACTGGAATGCACAAGGCTGGTACTGAAATTATGTTGAAGATCCGAAATAAGATGCAAAAGGCTGAGGTCACAAAGATGCCCTTTGTGGAGTCTCGCTACTACAGAGTACCTGAATAGCGATCGGAGGTATGAGATTGGATCAGTTTTCTTGATGTTGCGCCTTTTAACGCTCGCTTGGAAATTTTTACTACGTGTATTTGTACAGTACTTAGCGCTAATGTTAAACATAATGCTATGCATTAATGACAGTCATGAAGTATCTTATTTTTCAGTTAGGATGATGCGAGATGAGATGAAACCACTACATGTTATCCGATACTAATAACCTCAATTAAGTCCCTGGAACCTGAACTTTTCCAGTTCGAACTTGATTCTGGCGACTGGTTCCAGTGAGTGTATTACCTGATTTCTATCAGGCACAATTATTGCACGCTTTGATTAGAAATTCGTTCCGTTATTAAGTGGTTGTCAATCACTCTCGTGAATGCACTATTTTCGCAAGGGACTGTTGAACTTAAATAAAATCTCTTCACCCAAGGAAACTCTTGTTGGCAGTCGAAGCCTCTATTGTTCAGTGAAGTCACCATGGGAGCATGCATGAGTGGTAGTTCTAATGCGGACGCATTGAAAGCATCGAGAGAACTGGATAAGATCATGAGCCAAGCTTACGTTCTTGAATCTGACAAGATAAAGTTGCTCTTGCTCGGCGCTGGAGAATCCGGTAAATCCACAATATTCAAACAAATGCGTGTGCTTTTTGGGGCTCCCTTGACAGATGAAGAAAAGAATCAAATTACTCCCGTTGTTTATAGCAACACAATCAGCTCCATGAAGGCCTTGATGGAAGCAGTGAATGACTTTGGGTATGAAATGGAGGTAAGCAATAAGCAAGACCTAGATATTATTGTGGACTGAATACTTTTCTTTTTTTTGACACAGTGTAATGCTGAATGTTTTCCCAGGTTGACGAAAGTAACAAGGATTGCATAACGCTTCTGGAATCGACTGATGATGAAGACGATATCGATGAAGAGGTAGGAAATGCAATCAAATCATTGTGGAAAGATCCCGGTGTAATGAAGGCATGGAAACGCAGAGCGGAATTTCAAATTGTAGAATCTGTCAAATACTACTTTAATGAAATTGATAGAATCAAGCTCGAGGGTTATGTAGCAACACAGCAGGACATGCTTCTCGCACGCGTGAGAACGTCTGGAATAGTTACGGAGAAGTATGTTATCGATGGAAAAGATTTTGAAATGTATGATGTAGGAGGGCAACGAAATGAAAGGAAGAAGTGGATTCACTGTTTCGAGGATGTCACTGCTGTGATCTTTGTTGCGGCACTCAGTGAATATGACCAAGCGCTGTTTGAAGACACGTCAACAAATCGTATGGTCGAGGCAGTAGAACTCTTTGATGATATATGCAACAATCCATGTTTTATCAAGTCCAACATGCTCTTGTTCCTGAACAAGAAGGATCTCTTTGAGGAAAAGATGTTGTCTGTGCATATTGGAGACCAAGAGGCATTCAAAGACTTTGAAACACCATTAGGTGCAGCAGACTACTATGATAAGGGAGTTGAATACTTTCTTGAAAAATTCATATCAAAGAATTCCAATCCCGATAGACAAGTGTACAATCATATCACTTGCGCTACCGATTCCAAGAATGTGGAAGTGGTATTCGAGGCATGCAAGGATATTATTCTTCGGGGTAACTTGGAGGAAGCCGGTCTCTAAGATGGACCATTCGGCTTTTTTCCAGTTGGATTAATAATAACAATTGATTATATAAGGTCATTACATCTCCAATTCTTGGGATAGAGTTGAATTAGGTTCGCGTCTTAGTTTAGCATATTGTATGGCTGTCTATAATCTGATAAAAGCAAATACTATCATTCTTCTTTAAAACAAGGAGTAAGGAACGTACATAGTACTTCCCCATTCTGTCGATACCCTAATTTTTCTACCACTATGCCTACCTACCTCTACTACTCATCTACTAACGCTACATGCCTGTCGTTCGTGTTTGTCTCAGATGCTTTATTGAAGTAAAGAACTACTGGTAAATCGCAGCAGTTCTAGAGACAGAAGTCGATCGAAGACCGAAATTAGGAACCGATCTTGGCACACTCACATCTCAACACCATTCTGACGACGGTGGTGAAGGTCTCAGCGATCGGACTTCCTTGTTCCATGATTTGGCAGCACATGTCAGCTATCTGCGCGCGGACTTAGTGCTGCCAAATCATTGGGACCTCATGAACCTCTTCATTGGAAAGTCATGAACTTGGATCATAACAATGGGGAGCCTGTCAAGAAATCAGCTTGCAGTATGGCAAGGCTTATGTCATACAACTTTGCTCCTTCAAGACACGGCTTACTCCTAACGAGTAACAACTTATTGTATAATCGACCGAAAGCTCTTGAAGCTCCGATGGATAAACCCAATGGACCATTCATGCATAATACGATACCCAAAGGAAGCATGGGATGCATCGACAGCAAATCACGTATACTTTAAACCCACCACCTCTGGCAATACAGCAGGATAAGAATGTCAATATTGAGGACTATGATGAAGGATTGATATTGGGATTCAAGACTATGCTGATTGATGGGAGGAAGCAGCGGAATACATCAAGACGCACTTTCCTTAAGTGCGCATTCTCGTTAATTTACAAACGAATCTGACTCATCAATATTTGCCATATAAGAGAATCTTCAATCATACGAATGAGGAGAAGTATCTTGGACCATCGTTGGAGGCATTGACATTCATCAATTTCAAATGGCGTTGGACACGAATATGCAAGATATGTCAACATTGATTGATCTGGATAATTGGTCGAATGATGTAGAGGTTCTGAGCAGTGTAGTCAAGTGGATGGGGTATAAACAGTGTTAATTCAATGAGTTTGTTCAGTTTGTTCATGAGAATAATAAGGGATATTCGACAGATGCCCAGACTGTACTCCGTGTCGAAGATGATTGCGTGTATCCTTTTGCAGGGATTTAATATAAGCTAGATAGATTTCCTAGTTGTTTCGTGGTTGAGGAACATAATTAAATATCGAGAGTATTCCACATTCTTATTCACAACTTGTTATAGGGAGTCGCAGATATTCTAAAATCTAAGAGGATACGATTTTAGAAAAGGTGCCACAAACTGTTTTAATGTCATTATATATACCGTCATGGACTGGATTAAACAATTGATCACAACATGACGCTATTCCTGGTAGGAATTTGGGTGCCCGGTTGAGATTATTGACAAGGAATACTTCATACTTTGATACTGTTGTATATTGGATTGATCCTGTCAAGAAGTATTCATCAGCACAATTGGCTGGAAGCTCATACGTATGACCAATGGCGCTCTGAGATAAAGCATTATAGTTTACAGCCGAGTTAATGGGAAGATCATTACCTCCCCCAAATCGTTACCTCCCCCAAACGATGGACATAATCTAGAAGGTGATATACTGCGTCTGCCGTCATGGCACTTTTGATGGGCATCTTCACTGGACCAATACCTGCATCATCCTTTAAGTAAAAAGGACACAGAGGAGGACTTGAAATAGATGTTAGGGTTACAATCCATTCCACATGCAACATCTGTGTACCCCTTCAAAGATGTACTAGCCATCACTGTTATTCACAACTGTGATCGTTGCGCTCTTGACATCGCACATACGATGAAAGTCAGCACCACTCCACCCGTCACGTGATGCACGATATAGTAGCTTCGGTTGCTTGGCCTTCCTGGCACTTGCTAGCCACTCCTCATCTGATGCTTATCATTAGCATCTACAATGATGTTACTTATAAGGAAAAACGGTCTTAGTGCAGTTGCAATAAACCGAGCGGACACAATTTTAAATATCATCTTATGAAATGGGTTGAAAAGGACGACCGGTACTTCTTTTACGATCGATGATTCATGTTGCCTTTCTTTTCTTCGTAGGTGCGCAATTATGGACACTGAATACTTCATACTCTAGTACTGTGAATGTGCGTGATCCTGTCAAGAAGTATTTATCAGCACAATTGGCTGGAAGCTCATACGTATTGCCAATGGCACTACTAGATGAAGGACTTTCATTTGCATTCGAGCTAATGAAAAGATCAGAACCACTGCCGAATGATGGACCATACCTTGAATTGTGGCTTACCGCCCTTCTTGTCATGTCACTCTTGATGGGCATCTTCACTGGACCAATACCTGCATGATTCTTCAAGCTATGCAAAAAAGAGATAGATGAGGGCTTGTAAACAATATTCATTCCCCAGGCAACATCCGTATATCCTCCAAAGATGTACCCATCACTGTCCTTCACAACTGCGATCGTTGCACCCTTCACATACGATGAAAGTCAGCACCACTCCACCCGTCACGTGATGTACGATATAGTAACTTCGGCCGTTCGGTCTTCCCGGCACTTGCTAGCCACTCCTTGATATTCTCTTCGTCGTCCATGGATGTGATGACGGTGCTCTCAATTCCACCACTCATCGATTGAACCATCTCAGAATCACCACCATGAAGATATTTGATCAACCTCGGCATGTACTCGGACACCATGGGCACCTTCTTTGCTCCTTCAGTGGTACCACCAGGAGTAATGCTCTTTAGATGAACGTAATCTACCAAAGCCTGGGCTCCAGGATACTCCACAAGAATACACACCTTGCCATCTTCGGTCACAATTGTATGCTCACGGACCCAGGACTTATCAGACAAGTCTTGGGCAAGCTTGGAGGTCATGTCTCCAGTAAACTGGCTCCAATCCCACTCGGCATCATCATCATACAGAGCACACCAACATCACGATAAACCGCCACATCTCA
>Ga0307978_1001793_pt1 | contig 15669 bp, 1 predicted proteins | sample OrgLakmetage1056_FD_203151 | JGI IMG/M metagenome (GOLD analysis project Ga0307978, IMG submission 203151) | Saline water microbial communities from Organic Lake, Antarctica - #1056 | ecosystem: Environmental > Aquatic > Non-marine Saline and Alkaline > Saline | place: Antarctica: Organic Lake...
GCACCAGCTTCGCAATCGCCGTAGGTTAAATTGGCGCCGCGCACCAGGCAGGCTCCATCCGCAGACCGCTTCAGGAACAGTCGAGCATCGCTCTGCGTCGCCAAAGGAGGCGAGGACCAGCTGCTGCTGCCCGCGAAGCCCCAAACATTAGCCAGGGAAAGGCTTGCGAGAAGCAAAGTGCTGGGATTAGTTCGCTTACGCATGGCAGCTTTACGATACACAACGGGGTAAATATGCCATGTTCAATGTTCGGACCATTTTTCGGATCATGAAAGTAAGCAGCCTGACGTCAAGAAGCGGCGCGGCGGGTCAAACGGACATTCTGCACGTTTTACCCGTCGGGGCGTCGGGATCTACAGTATGTAACAACTTACGGGAGGCCTACTACGGGGCTACGGGAGACATAGTGACATAGTCAGTTGACGGGCACCTTACATGCCCTTCTTCGGCTGCCATTCAAGCGGCGGACATTAATTTGATAATGATGGCTCAATGGCTAATATCTCGGGAAGAGATGGGGAGATGGGCGAGAGAAGTATACGACGAAAATGCTTCGTATGGTAACTACATGAACCACGAGCACGGCTTTCGAGCCGGGCCAGGGGATTCCTATTGATGCCGCCCAAATGGCGCTCTTCTCTGTGTAGGTTCTTAACACCAGTTCTCCCCTCGGGGGAGGCGCGAAAAATCCTTGCAACTCCGGTTCTTCCGGGCCTGTGTCAAAAATATGAGGGAGCTGAGCCAGCAAATAGAAACAGCTGCGGTGCTCTGGAGCTCAAACATCCAACAAGTATATTTTTTGTCGTTGAATGCCGTCGCTGCTGGCAAATTTATATCCAACTTCAGAGATACGTAATCTTTACCTGTTTCCTCCAGAGAAATTATTTCTCAGGGTCCATGAGAGCAAAAGATTATAATTCTATTATGCAAAAGGGCACTCAGCCCAGCCAGACTTGTTCTGGAGGTTTTATCAATACACAGCTTTGTGCTATTTGTTGATGTTAATCCAACTCAATCTAAACTAATCTAATCATATCTAATCTCTTCTTATCTAACCCAACCCAGCCTAATCCAACCTCACCTAATCCGATCTTTGGCAATGGCGATGAACTCATCGAATTCCTCCACTTGTAGGTTCACTGTGATTGGTTTTCATCACTTCGCTATTCACAAATGTTTTTTGTTCACTTGGTTCTTGTATAACGCGTCTACGTATCTACTACAGTGTACCGAATTCTTCGTTGATCGCGGTAGCTGCGGGCCCGTGCCGTTGCAGTTACTGCGTTACTATAGGCACTCCCTATCGTTCGATATCCTACGTAGCACACAGCAGCAGTAGGTGAAATCAACGATGATGTGTGCAGTGGAGAATTTAAAGCTTTGAAGGTTGAGTAAGGAGGATACCGCGAGGAAGTTCGAAGTGTGCACTGAGTTGCTTGGAAGAATAGGTGAGAAAGGTAGAGCGCGAGGAATGTGGCTGCATATACCTCGAGACGATGACGTGTGGTACTTTGCCATCAACAAACAACAAGGAGGAGGAACAAAGACATTGAAGGAGGACACAGGATACCATCAGGAAGTAAAACATAAAGACGAACGTATACAGTTCGATGGTTTAAATTTTAAATAGGACCTGAATCGGTGACGATGGTCAAAAGGTGGTGGCGAGTGGAAGAAAGTGTTTACACTCCGAGACGACCTCTGCCGATGTATGTGTGAGGCTGCTTTACTGAGGAGTACTGTTCTGTATATGTTCCGTACTGCTCTGTGTTCTGAAGATTAGTTTAGATTAGTTTAGATTAGATTAGATTAGATTATACTCCCCAATTGCAAAGAAACAACAACAAATAGCATAAAGCTGCGTTTTGGTGAATTCTCCAGAACAAGTCTGACTGGGCTGAGTGTCCTTTTGTGTAATGCCATGTTCATCTTTACTCTCATGAACCCTGTAGGATCAGTTCTCGGAAGGAGGCATAGGAAGAACAAATGTCATCCGGTGGAACTCATAAAGTTGGTTAGAGTACTAATACGTACTACGTACCTATAGTAGATAAAGGATGTATGGATGGGCATCGACTGAGCATTGGCTTCTGTGTCATTTGGGTTTGTATTAGTTCGAGTTCGAGTTCGAGCAACTTTCCATTCCCGGAATTTGCCGAATATATTCGGGTAGCCACGCGAGTACTTCAAGCAAAAGTGCTTGCGGGCAAAATCTTGAAATTCGCTCAATACACGTTCTCCGTTCTCCCCTGTAGCCTCGAGGCCTCTGGTTCGCTAACTTTGTTCGCTAGGCCCGTGGTGCCCTGGTCTGTGCTAATCGCGCGGATTAGCGCGCGGGTATGGGATTTCATGAATGAAGTCCGTTCGAGAAAGATCTCTTATGTAACGGATCCAGTACACAGGCGCAGTCACACAGCATAAACTCTAAAGACTGAAAGACTGGGAGCTGGGAGTTGTCGGAGTTTGAGTTAGTGTTCTGAGCTGAAACAGAAACCCCCAAACTTAAGCTACTACCTCGAAATGCAGCTATAGGTACGGATATACGTATACTATGAGCCTCGATTAGTGTTCTTTTCTATGTAGAAAGAGAATCAGGTATTCGAATTTTCCTTAAACTCGGTCGTGACCAGAGATAGGACTCATTACAGTTACAGGTCAGTTACATTTTCGTCTGTCTCTAGGGCAGCCGGTAGCGGCAGGGACCCGCTGGTGTTGTGATTCCCCCCGTCATAAGGAAGCATGCTTCCTGCTGCGTCAGCAACTTGGCTGCTGCCAGTCAAGGCTATGTTGCCTTCGATGGTAGAATCGGGCATTACACTAAAGCCGCTACTCTGGTCGTAGCTCTCTGCGTGTGGGTCCCGCACACTCAAAGCATTTGCTATGGTGTCCGCGTCGCTCACCACCTCAGCCCATTTTGATGCAAGGTCGAATACCATTGTTGCAACTACACCGTCACCCTGGCTGCTCAATTCATCAAAGACTGCGAACCATCGGGAATGCACCGATACGAGGCCCGCACCATGCTCTGTATTGACGTTGATGGCGCTGTTCAGCGGCGGTGAAGGTGTTAAAGGAGGCGGTGGCTGTTGGTCTAATACTGACACAGGAGGCGGCGGCAGCGGTGGCGGTGGAGGCTGTCCTTGTACCATCGACACAGGAGGCGGCGGCAGCGGTGGCGGCGGAGGCTGTCCTTGTACCATCGACACAGGAGGCGGCGGCAGCGGTGGCGGTGATGGAAGCGGTGGAGAAGAAATAAGAGGTCCGGACTCTACTTTTTGAAGATGCAAGTACTGCGCTTTGATTTTGAATGCTTCAGCTGGGGCGCTGCTGCTTCCGTGGCTGTGTGAAGGCATGAACACGCAGATCAGACTTCCTTCAAGCTGCACTGTCGAGTCACTGTCACCTTCAAGCCCGTTGTAGAATTGTTGCTCGCGGCGGCGTAGGGTTACGGTCACATCCGAGCGCCAAATCAGACCACCACCGTCGAGGCACAGGCAACAGCTCGGGGGCGTGTGGAAGGTCAGCACCACATCCCAGGCCTCCAGCAGAGCTTCGTACAGAGTGCGCATGTCGGCACGGTCGAACACGGTGGAGGCAGCAGGCGAAGCCTCAGAAGCAAAGGAGCCGTCGAACCAATGGCCAAAGACCGTGCATTTCAACGAGCAGAAATTCACTAAGGTGTCGACTTGGCGAAGACCAAAGGCATTGGCCCAAGCCGATCGGCTCGCGGCGAGCGCTTCAAAATTAGGTTGCGTTGTCCCAGTGCCCATAATGCCAGTTCCAGCGTGGCCATGGCTCCCTCCGCTGTTGCCAGTGCTTGGTGGGACCGGCAGCTGCTCTGTAAGATTGGGTAAGCTGGTTTGGAGCCAGCGTCGCACGCAGCGAAGATCTTGCGCCAAAATACCGAGCACCGTTGTGAAATCGCGGCACCTTGACCTTACCTCTTGTGCCGCTGCTGCCCACGCTGCCAGCTGTCGCACAGCTTCTGGCGACGGCGCCTCTGGCACAAGAGGCAAGAGACCTGGAGGTCCATTGTCAGCATCCACATTCTGAGTGTAGCCCCGGGGCCGATACCCCACAGCCGTCGATTGGCTGCGGGCACGGTTGCTCCAATCGTACGGGTCATCTCCAACGATGGTGGCCGCGCGGGAGGCCCGGGCCTTCAGAGAGCTCTGCAGGGCTGCTTCCAGGTCAACCACAGCCTGACTCGCTTCGAGGTCCTTGGCTGCTTTTGCCGCCGCCGCTTCTTGTGCAGCCTGGGCTTCGACGAACGCGCAAATTTCAGCTTCCAAAACGTCGTCGTCGACTTCTTCGAGAGGCACAGGCGGTTTGTACGCTTTACCTGGCTTCTTCTTCGTTCTCGTAGAGGCACTTTTCTGGCTGCTGCTACCATCTTGCTTCTCCTGTTTGGCTTCACCCTTCTTCATGTCATCATCCTCAGCATCGCTGTGAGCACTGCTGCTCTCCTCTTCATCACTCCAAGCGCGTCCGAGTGCCTCGTTCTGATCTTCCCAATAGTGCCAAGCAGCTTGCTCCATCAGAAACCGATCCGAATCAGTAGCTGCCACGGAAGACCGGCGCCGTTTCGAAAATACTCCTCTCTTGCCCGTTCTACTCGCTAAGTCTTTCGCTCTTTTCTTGGCAACTTCCGTCTGTTTCTTTGCTAATTGGCGACGCAACGACTCCATTTGTAAGCGCGTTAGGGCTAGCTTGTCGCGGAGCTCTCTCGCGTCCCGGTCATCCGACTCTTCGCCTTCCGTGCTTGCGAGCACTTTCGACGGCAGCGACGCCGCACGCACCACGCGCCAAATCGCCAGCACCGCTGACTCTACCAACACGTCAGCGCAGGGAGCACCCGGAGTGCTGAGCGCCTTCACGTCGTCAAAAAGGGGGATGGCCACGCGGCGCACCTGCCGCTGCGTCAGCGTGAGCGACACCGCACTGGCAAACTGCGCGCTGTGCGCCTGCAAGAAAGCGGCCTCCGCGTGACTGCCGCCGCGCGCGTGGCGCTTCGCAGGGTCCTGGGACGTGATGTGCCGGGTGCGGTTGTCGTAATAATACACCCGGCCGTGCAGGTCCCGGTGCTGGGACCATCCCGTCGGCAACGGCCCCCGCAAAGGGCGCTCCCAAGCCGTTTCTTTCGTTGCGAAATTGGCCCAATACGCGGTGGCTGCGGCGGCGGCTGGAGCAGCACTGCCTGCAGATGCTGGCTTGAAGGCATTTATGGCAGGAGTACTGTCAGTTCCTCTAGAAGCTGAAGGAACACCATAACTTGCATCACCGGCAGCAGGAGGAGCATTAGCAGGAGTGTCAGGTGAAGATGGCACTTCAATGCGCTCCCAGCCCGGTGCGGGCTGAGACCAGCGGCGAAGAGCCTCTTCCAAAGGGGCTACCAACACTACGGCCCCGTCAAACTTCTCGTCGAAATCGTCCCCGCCAGCGAAGAGAGCACTGCTCAGAGCCCCGCGCAAACGGGTCCAGAACCCACCGTGCGTGCTGCGAGTGGCTGAGATGATGCTGTGCCGGTTGCTCATCGCTGCTGCTGAAGATGACAAAGCACCATTGCCACCACCAGGATTCGCAGCCTCCTTCCACGCCACTGGGTAGTCCAGCGCGAACGGGTTGCTGTCCACTTCGTAGCGCAGTTGCGCAGCGCTCACCGCGTCCAGCGTGGCCTTCAGGGCAGCGGTCGCCTCTTCGGCCGCTATAGCAGCTGCAGCTTCGGCCGTAGCGGCAACTTCGACTGCCTTGTCACACTCTGTTGCCACAGCTGCCGCCGCCGCTATGTTCCCGTCATCACCCGAAGCTGCGAGGGGTGAGAGTGGCCTCACCGCTGCTGCTGCTGCTGCTGCCTGCGCTTTTGCGTAAACAGCTCGTGCTTTCCCACTGGCGATGTCCAGCGTTGCCTTCGCTTCCTCGAGATGGTGTTCGGCCTCCACGGCTGCTTGCCTTGCCGTCGCAATGGCATGGGCGCCGGGAGCTTCCGGTGCGCGAGGCCGTGCTCTGGGTGGGGGGTCCCAATTCAGCCACTTGGACTGCTGAGCACCACTGCTGCGCAAATTCTCGCTGTCGATTTGGACTACTGCATCAACATCCAAGGCGCCTGCCGAAGTTCGCACGTCGCCAATCACGACTTCGAGGAAGAGGCCACGGCCCAAATCCCACGCGCGCTTTTCCGAGTCGAGCACCGCGCCCCCTGTGGGGCCTTCGGGTAAGCCGGTGGTCGTGGTGCCGAGGCTACCACCACTCGTGGCAGCGCCGCCAGGTGCTCCAGGAAGATCTTGGGGTGACCCCGCAAGTGGCGAAAGAGCACCTGCTGCCGCTGTGGAGAACAGGTCGGAGCCGGGCCCGAGGTAAGTGGCACCCCCAAAGGGTGGACGAGGCCCGCCAAGGACCCGCGCTGCTTTGCCGCGCATTTTGCTCCAGCCACCGCCGACGCTGTTCCTCGACGGCCCTTTCGCGCTACTGTTTGGCGACAAAAAGCTGAACAAGGAGGCGCGGTTGTTTCTTCCAGCGCCGCTTTTAGATGCCCTGTCACCACCTTGATCATTGTCGTCTTCGTCGTCGTCATCGTCCCGGAAGCTGCTGCTGTCGCGGCCTACACTGCCCCGACTATTTATAGGGCCACTGACAGTGACAGGTGGAGGTGAAGAAGCCTTTTTGAGCAACTCTCCTCCGCTGGTGCTGTTGGTTGGGCTCAGGCTCAGTTCGTGTGGAGTTGCAACTTCAGCAACCGTCGTCATCGTCGTCGTTGTCGTGGACCTTCTCCGCTGCGCTGCCATCGCCAACGGATTCAAACTACTCGCACGGCGCTCTGGCTTACTGCCTGCGCTGCCGTTGATATGGCCGTCGCCGCCACCACTACTACTGAAGAAGGTGTTGTCGCTGCTGAATTCTTCGTCGTCGTCGTTGAAGCCGCCACCGAAGTCCGCCATGTCAAGCTCCACCGACTGCCGCCCAAACCCACCGTCGTAAATATCGTCCAAGCTGACGCGCTTAGTGTTGCGATTGGTGCTCATGTCGCTACTAGCACCTGGCACATGAGTTGCTGCTGTTAAGGCACTGCTGTGCCGACTTCGAGCAGCAGTCGTCGAAGGGCTGAAGCTGTTGCGTGCGCTGGCTTGCATCCGTGCTGCCAAACGGTTACTTCCAGGGCTGCTACTCGTGCTCGCACGACCTTGCGCACTTTTAGCAATACTATTAGTTTGAAGGTTTTGGCGGTTCAAACTCAAACGGGAGCTCAACAGGCCCTTGCTTGGACTTTCAGCATTCTTACTTCCCTCGAAATCTGTGCCATGTGCGCTATGCGCATTGTCGCTTCTTTGTTCGTCTCCAATTCTACTAGCTGGAGTTGTCGGTGCTGCAATTGTTGTTTCACCTGTACCAGCAGCAGTAGCAGCGCTCGAAGTGGATAGGCCACGCTTGAACGCTGCCACGTCTTCAGCACTTTTCGCAGCGGCTTTTTCGGCTTCTGCTTCTGCCACCGCCGCCAAGGCGAGCGCCTGGAGCACGCGCTGCTTGTCCACGGCCATCCCATGCTTGGCCGCAAATTTCTCGTCTTCGCGCCGCTGGTCGTCTTCGGCTTCCTTTTGCAGCTGCTTGCGTTTTCGCTGGTCCGCTTCCGAGTCCAGCATGCAGCTGAGGATGTCCTGCACCGCTTTGCGTTCCATTTCGTTGGCCACCACCAGCTTGATGCCCCGCAGCCGCATCCCGCCGCGCGCCCAACCTGCGCCATTAGGGTCAGGCAACACATCACCGCTGCTGCTCTTGTTGCCACTGAACGCACTGCTGTGTTGAGCCTCGTCGTCGTCTGCTGCTGCATGCGCGGCTGCTGCTACATCCCCCGCTTCGCCCTCGGCTGAGTCAGCTCCAGCGAGGGCTTGCTCTTCGTAAGCTTCGAAGTCCAAAAGGTCTTGGCCGTCGGAAGCTGCGAGCAAACGGTGCAGCGACACTTCCGCGCGCAGCTGCACCAAACGGTTGCGGCGTTCGGCCGCCCGCAGTGCTTCCACCGTGGCGCCGGTGTCCGCAATGCGCTCAAATGCAAGCGTAGTGGTGGCCTGGGCTTCCTGCAGCTGGTTCAGCTCCACTTCCAGGAAGTCGTCTCGGGTGGCGAGCAGCACGGTAGCGGCACGCCGCCGCAGCCGCCGCGCATACGTCACAAACAAGCTCCGCGACAGCGGTTCAAAGCCTGCCGGGGCCCACGCGGCGGTGCTTTCGTCATAGCCACTGCTGCTGCTGCTGCTGCTGTTGCCACCGAAAGTACTACTGCGCATGCTGGTGGAAGTGGCATCAAGGTCATCAAACGGCTCAACGCGCCCGACGAGGACTGGGTCAGGAGGCTTCTCATCGTGAACTTCATCTCCATCAGCGCTGCCGTCGTGGCCCTTGCTTCTGCTTCCTGAGCCAAAGTAATCGTTACGGCTCGCGGCACCGCTCACCAAACCCTTGGCTCGCTTAGCACTGGCCGAAGTACTACTCCCGGTGGTGGTGGGCGCATCGAAACCGAGCACTAGCGAAAGCTCGCGCGTTGGCCAATCCGCTTCGTGAAGCTTTTGCTCGTCGGGAGGAGGGCGATCCACCACGAGGGACACCACCAAGTCAAACCGGTTGGTCGCCACGTTGGACGTGTCCTGGGACGCGGCAAACATGTACATCAAGCTGGCGACGCCGTGGCCGCTGCTTTGCTTGGTGGTGTCTTCCACGGTGGAAGTGTAGTGCTGCCCCACTACGGAAAACTCCCCTGCGCGACGGCTGAACCCGTGGCCCCGCAGCGAACCGTTTTGCTCGTCCAATTCAAGCCACATGACCGCTTCCGCGCCCCACATCCTGCCCTTGTAGTACAACAGGCGGGCTTCGTCGCGTTCGTCAACTCCGTTGGTTCCTGCCACTACACCACTGCCACTGCTACTACTCTTACCACTACTACGACTGTCCCCACTATCTGACTTTCGAAAGCCATTTCTGACCCAGCTCCACCAACTCGACTCTTTTTGTGCTTTGGGTTGCTTGAGTGCCAACTTTTTCTTGGGCTTTGCAGGGAGCTTTTGGTCGCGGTAGGCGCGCACGCCATAGTCTGTGATAGGGCGTGCCAAGTTTTTCATCGGGGCATGGTCAAACACCAGAGCTACCTGCCGCGGGGTGACGTAAATGCCTTCGCGGCTGGTGATTGCCTGGTGAAGTGCTTCGACGGTCACGAACTGCGACGGCACGGACACCTTGTAATTGGGGCGCTCTAGAGTGCTGCGGAGCGCCCCCACCGGCACCAAGTAAAGCTTGAAGTTGTCGCGCTTGAGGAGAAGCTTCATGGTAGTGCGCCAGCCCGCTTTCACTCGGCGCCACGCTTGTTTGCCCCGCGACAACAACACGCGCCCCAGCTTGGGCGCAGCAATGGTACCAAGCACACTCACGAGAAAGGCGTTGGACACGATCAGAAACCACGAAATAGTGGACACACTGAACTGCTTGTCGTCTGCACCAATGTTCACGCGCAACAGGAGGCCAATGAACATGGTCCACAGGATGCAGAGTAATGCCAAGGACTGAATTCGGTTGTCCATTCGCGTCTTGAACGGGTAAGTGGCTGAGTGCACGGCAACACTGAGCATGCAAAACGCAGTCGCGGTCGCAATTTGAGTGGCCGTGTCGGGACGAACGAAGATGATGGCGCCCGTCAAGAACAGTTTTCGAATGAGGTCATAGACTTCGAACCACCAAAATTGAGGCGTGTACGAAGCATACAAAATGTGCACGCGCTCCCCCCACAAGTGGTGATTGCGGCCAAAGCGCAAGAAGACAAGCATCCCCACAGGAATGCCAATCACGTATAAGCTCACACATGCCAGCCCCAGGTAGTAGTAAAACTCTGCGCGAAAAGATTTCAAAGTAGAAATTTTAAATCAAAAAGAAAAGAGTAAGACTGAAGACAACTACGTAAGGCTGAGAAAAACACGCTACTACTAGAATACGCAAGATATCATTATTCAAAATTACCGTATTCTTCGTCGTCGCAGCTGAGGTTGTAGTCTGCTGACAGGAACCTTCGGCCATCGATTTGCTTGCAATTTAAAATTTGCAGACTCACACGGCTGACCGAGGGGTACACCACGAGCAACATGAAGAAAAAGAGCTCCCAACATTTGGTGACGTGCTGTTCGGCGTGCGCTTCGTATGCTTTCCGAGCTTTCTTGGTGACTCGAGTCAGCGACAAAAGGGACCGGCCCCGGTAGCCCACTTTCAGTTTCCAGTAGCCCCAGCCAAGCACCCCAAGGGCTCCAAATATGAACACGCACGCCAACGGCAGCGAAATGGAAAACACAAAGGTTTGGTAGAAGTTGACTTCGTATTCGCAGGCCACAGCCAAGTTCAAATTGATGGTCCCGAAAATAGACAGGGCAGGCAGGGAAAAGAGGTTCATGTCCATGAGGACGCGGTAATACGCCATCAACTTCACGAAGTCTGCTGGCCACGCCACGTCATACACCACGTTGTAGACTGCGCTCACTTGCAGAAAACTGAGCGCAATTTTGATCTTGCCGCTGTCAATCAACTGTTCTTTGCTCGCATATGATTTGGCTGCTACATCACCACCACCACCACCCCCACCGCTGCTATTGTTCTGGCTAACACCTGCTTCACCCGCCACGGCAGCAGAGAGGCGCTGCTCGCGGGCAGCAGCCGCGCTTTGCACCAGGCCGCAAGACCGCAGCGCCCGGATCACAAACGGCGGCAAGTGCACGCTCACCCAGCCCAAGTACGCAAAGGTGGTGAGAAAGAACGCAAAGACGCCGAGGGCGCCCACGAAGTACATGGTTTCCGTTACGTTCGTGTTGACAGGGCAGATGTCGCAAAGGAACGAGAACTCGTAATACGACAAAGCTTCGTATTGCATTTCGTCATCGTCGAAGACCTGCTCTTGAAAGCCCAGGGGTGCCGTAGAGTAACCGAAGTCTCCAGCGGCAGGGTGAGGCGGAGCCTTCCTGCACACGGAGCAGAGAGGACGGCCGTCGGCATGGCCCCGATTGATCCACGGCCCATCGCCCGCCCAGAGGTCGTCTCCATAGAACACATACCGGCGGTTGTTGTCGTCGTACCAGCGGTCAAAGCGGCAGTCGCTGTTGCGCGGCTTCCCTGGCAGCAGGTACAAGTCGTTATTCGCCGTCAGCGGCCGCGTAGAGAAACAGGCTTGGTCCGTCAAGCAAGCGTAAAACTTGTACTTCTCAAAGTCTTCCTGGTCGTATGCTTCAGGGGAGCGCCACCATCCGTCGAGCCGTCCTGGGATTACGACTCCTGTGGTGTTGCAATTGCCGCCTGGCGGGCACGGCAAACACAGCCGGTCAAGGCAGTCAACAGCACCCATATCGTTGTCGTCACCACTGCCGCAGCGCAACGGACTCGCCGCAGTTTGGGACACCGAGCCGCTGTGCCACATGCTCAAACGAGGCTTGAAGTAATTCATGGGGCAAAAGGAACAACTCTGCCGCTTCGCACCGTCGGACTGAGGCTGCTTGCCTGCTCCACAGAACACTTCGCCGTACAAGGCCTTGTCGCCACCGAAAATCACACGGCCGTTGCCTGCAGAAGCACCGCTGCTGAACGCAGTTGCACCAACCAAAGTTGCGTTCGCGCTGAGGTGTGGGTGGTTACGCAAGCTTGCTTCCAGGTCGTCATTGACAGACTTCTTGGCATTGGACTCACCATCTACGGTGAAAGCAGTTTTGACAGTGATCCAACACTTGACAGTGCCATTGATAGGGGCTACAAGTTCATTCTTATCGTGTCCCCAATTGGTAACCCACAGCATTCCCTTCGCGAAGACTTCAATGCCAAGCTCTTCGCTATCTTCCACGTTTGCTGTGAGACCGTTGCTGATTGCTTCTTGTTCCTCGTCCGTGAGCAGCACCCGGATGTAATCTTCGTCGGTCAAGTACTCGTTTTCGTACCGATGCACACCACCTGCCCACATTCCTTTGTTCGTAGTGTATTCCATGAACATTTCGGCACGGCTGGGTGGCAGCCTCAGCGTAAGGGTGGATTCCGCAAGCACTGAAAAGAAGCCTGTGTCATCAAAGTACGCAAAGCCATCCTTGTCTCTATACCGCTGCCCGTTTACATCCACCACAACGTCAATCTCCTGGCCTGTGCCCTTGGCAGAGCCCACCTTGATAGCTACCTGCTCAAACCCGCCACTGCCGTCAGGTACCAAGTTGGCATACGAAGGGTATTCGCAAATTACAATGCTATGTACTACAAGCACGTCCACAGCTTCGCATTCGCGCGAAAAGTTCCCTGCGCCCTGGAGGTAAACTCTAATTTGTCTTGCGTCGTTGCCAAAATTTGTACCTTGCACCACAAGCTGTTGGCCACCTTTCACATCGCCTTGAGACGAAGGCGTCAAGAGACTCACGGTTGGTGAGTCATAGGCGAATGGATAAGGTTGAGAAAACAAGCCCTTGACACCCACGCGCAGCCCATCGCTTCCTGTGCCAGGTTGAAGTTCACAATAAATCAAACCTTTGCCAGGGTTTGAGACTGGAGTCTCTCCAATGAGGCAAGTGTAGTTGTTGCCGATTTTGATCTCCACTTCCTCAATGACGCTGCCGAAATTTGTGCCTGTGATGGTGACAATCACCCCTCCTTTCGTTGGGTGATACTGTGCTCCATCTGAGTTGAGGTTTTCCGCCGATGTCACAGAAGGAACTTCGTAAGAAAAGTACCCACTGGAACTTCCTTTGGTACCACCGACTTCCACAAAAGTTTGCAACAAATTACCAGTCCCTCCTGGCATCCCTATACAACCCACTTCAGTGTCATTGCGCCATTCCGTCGACCTGCATGTAAAGAAAACCCCATCAGTGCCCAGGATGTAAACGATTGGGTCAAAATCTCTGCCACCGAAGTTTACGCCTTGAACTGTGAGATTATATCCACCTTCTGTCACACCAGACGTGCCTGCAGTTGCATCGTTCGTGACGCTTGTTACCAAAGGTGCGCTGTAAGAGTAAGAGTCGTTAGCGAGGAAGTTCAATAATGGAAGCTCGTCGAATATCGCCGACACATCGAGCTCGGCACCAACTCCTGGAGGGGTTACAATTGAAAGTACACCACCTGACGCATTATTCAAAGCGGTTAGATCCGCGGCGGATGTATTTTCGCTGCGGAATGACGTGACATTGATAGCTGCGACGAAATTTGCTGCATTGCTCCAAGCATATCCATAACTATCACTGAGCAACATACCAACGCTAAGTGCAGCGCCTGTTTCGAAATTGAAATGAAATGGCACGTCCCAAGAATCTACGACAAAATAGGCAAATTGTCCTCCACGAGCTGGCCCAGGGACATTTGTATTCCCAACAAACACAAGAGAGCGCTCAATGCAGCAATCAAAGACGTAATTGATAAAATTGGCCTCAGGCAAGGCTGTCACGACACCTCCATTTGAATAGTCCTCCCGAGCCAACACCACGTGCACGCTGTCTTCCGCAAACGAAAGTCCCCACGCAGGAGTACTACAGTTCACTTCAGAAAGAGACGAGATAGTGGCATTTGTGTCCATAAAATTGGATGAATTCAAATTGGATATAAATCGGCAATAGAGAGACGAAAATCGAAGAGGATTAACACAGAGCCCAGCACCACTGAATAAAATTTCCTCTCCTCCAGCAGCTCCCCCTCCATTTGCTCTATTAGGATAAAGCTCCACTCCAGAGAGTGCTTCGAAAAAGTCGTATGACTTTAAACCTGAGCCTGTGTCCAAAGTTACACCATCTTGAATGACTCGAAGCTCTGATAAGGCGGCACAATTTTCGATGCCCCATTCAGGAGTACGACACTGGAGGCTTGATACTGATGTTTCAACCACCTCAGTTGCATTTACAACACTGCCGTTAATGACAAACTGGCACGAATGACCCAATGTTTGGTTCATGCCTGGCACAGTGATGTTAAGCATTGTTCCTCCTAAAGAGCCATAATCTACCCCTACGTCATACCCCAAGACCACCGCTTCAAACTTGAACGATAACTCGATACCACCAGCATCATACCAAAGATCACCATCATCAGTCGTAGCCAGCCGTCGCCGCATGTATTTTCGGCGCAACGTCGCATTCAACGAATCATCATTTGAGTCGTCTTTGATTTGAACTCGTAATCTGACTTTGGCAGCTGGAAAATGATATCCCCAGGCTGGCACCTCAAGCTCAAGAAGAGACATCGAAACCGGTGCAACACCCTCAGAGTAGAGCGTGTTACCCTTCTCGTCAAAGACGTAGCACCGGTAAAGCTCATTGGATTCAAAGAGACCACTAAACTTGAGAGATTGACCGCCGGTAGCTTCCACTTCAGTTGTAGTATTTGTGGAATAGTTCGCGACGGCGAGTACCTGTTCGTAAAGAAATAGAGTTTCTTCTTGCCCAAGTGACGCCGGCTTGACTACCTGAATTTTATTTGAATCCTTCATGATCTCTAGTAGCGTCAAGCTTGCAACTTCCACCCAAGTAGGTGTGATGCATGACATTTCGTTTGGGGAATCAGGGTAGACATACGCAGAATCAACCGTAAAGTTTTCGTTTGATATCGAAGTGAATCGACAGAAGTACAACGACTGCGCATCAAAGCCATAAACAGCCAACTTAACAACTTCACCGCCACTAACCAATCCGCCTGGACCATTTTCGTTTGGGTAAGACAATACCCCGCTTTGAACCTCATAAAAATCAAAGTCCCATGCGAGACCTCGAATATCATATGCGGCGGGAATGATTTCCACATCCAAGGAACTAGGGGCCATGCGGATGAATCTCACACTCGTGTTAGTGGCCTTAAAATGTGTCCCCCAACTGGGGGTAGTGCAGACCAAGGTGCTCCTCGCTACGAGCGGTTGTAGGATGGTGCAATTTCCGCTCAAAATATCACTGCCACTTGAAAATTGCAAATAGTAATCCGCGCTCGCGTCGACTCCGAATAAAGACATATTTACCATATCGCCTCCCCTAGCGCCATGCTGCATAATGCCTCTTGTTTCAATCAAGTACCACGCCCCATAAAAAGTGTAATTGTAGCCAAGTGCTTCAACACGATCATGAGAAAAAATTGAAGTACCGCTTTCAATTATAAGCAGCAGCCGAGTCCTAGCCGCAGCAAACATAGCTCCCCAGGCTGGAGTGGCACATTGGACTGTATCTTTTCCCAATATCATTGCTGGAGAGTCCATGAAGTATTCGCTCGATTCAAACGAAGCTGTGACGTTGTAGTCGTCGGCACGCAAGAATCGGCAGGAGTACGTATCTACATCATTTAAATTATTTGCTTGGATCAATACTGTATCGCCTCCTTGCGCGCCGTAGTGATGTGAAGCATTTACAAAGACATCAAGCAGCGTTGGAGTCAGTGTTGGCAACGAAGTTGGCAGCAAAGAAGGCAGCAATGAAGGAGCAGCTGAGGGCAATGCAGTGGGTACCGGGAAAGGAGCACGAGAGGGCACCAACGAAGGTACTGAACTTGGCCACAGTGAAGGCACATTGCTTGGTAGCAAACTTGGAGTGGACGAAGGAGCAGGTGTGGGTGGAATCGTGGGTAAAGCGGTAGGCTCTACCGAAGGGGCAATCGTAGGTGCTCCTGTTGGCTGAATAGTAGGAATAAGAGTGGGTTGCGACGAGGGAAGCAGCG
>Ga0307978_1001798_pt1 | contig 15641 bp, 8 predicted proteins | sample OrgLakmetage1056_FD_203151 | JGI IMG/M metagenome (GOLD analysis project Ga0307978, IMG submission 203151) | Saline water microbial communities from Organic Lake, Antarctica - #1056 | ecosystem: Environmental > Aquatic > Non-marine Saline and Alkaline > Saline | place: Antarctica: Organic Lake...
ACATAAAAAACACCCCAAGAGAGTTGTTGTTTTTTTACAATTCCTCCTTGGCTTCCCCCTGAAAGTACTTCAAAAAGGGCAAGACGCGAGTAAACATGCGCCGAAAGCCCCTCCAGTCAACCGATATAATTTGCTCCTTAGGCAAGCTCGCCAAGTACGCTTCCGAATCGGGCAGTCCCAAAAAGAATTTCTTGCTCTTGAGCAGTGGCGCATAATGCGTGCACATTTGTTCCTTGATTGAACACGTGGTCATGACAACGGCCGGATTGCCAGGTCCAGTTTTCGCTAGAACGCGTTTGCGCAAGGCGGGAATGACCTTGTAGGAATGCACCAAGGCCGAGACAAAGCCGCCCGTAAAGGGAAATTGCACCGTCGCGGCCGCGACCGTGGGCAAGGTTGCGGCTTGGTACGGGAGCTTGGGCCACAACTTGCCGGCGGCCAGTTCGTAAATGTCGGCTTTTGTGGCTGGTACGAACTCTGCGTTCTTTTCCAGCAAGGCGCGCTTGATTAGCTTGTCACCGGGACTGCTGAGGTGTCCGCAGGCGAATCGCTGGCGACGGCCGCCCAGTTTGGCAGGATCGTCCATGTATAGCGTGTACATGGTATCCGCGTACTGCTTGGGTTTCAATCCCACGTCCTTGGCGACGTATTCCGTGAGACTGCCGCTGGCGGCGTAGTCTCGACTGGTGTGCTTGTAGACGAATTCGCCACCGGGAAATATTCCCGATTCAATGTGGACAGTGTTGAAACCGCCCGACGTCAAGACGGAGTGCAGAAACACTCCGGCCATGACGGTGCAAATGAGCAGAAACTGCTTTCGCTTGGCGGGCGAATGCTGGCTTTCGTTCATGGTCATTTCGTGGTAGTTAAGCATGCTCATGGTAGTGCTGGCTGCTTTGCTTTGCTTTGTATTAGTACTAGCAGGAGGGTGGAAGGAGTAGTTGGGTAGTTGGGTAGTTGGGGTACCGTATGGGGTAGTCAAGGACAGGGAATGAGAACACGATGAAAGTTGGGTCTTTAGCTTTCGGTCTTTCTCCTCTCCCCAAGAAGATTTGCTTTGATTCATTCGATTCAAATATTTTCGCCAGATGCCGGAGGCAGTTTCGGGGTTTAAATTAGTTCGCGCGCCTTTTCGAGGCGAATTATGAAATGTCTCACGGACATTTTTCAGACAGTTTCTCGGTGAGGCCGAGCCACGAGCCACACGCTTTTTATCCTGTAAGACGCGCTTCCCATTCGACAATGAAGATTGGGAGCATTGCGCAAGCACACGCATTCAAACGACACCCAGACGTTCTCTTCAATTTACACCGTACGAGACTAGCGTAGCGGAGCGTACTGTAGCGTACTGTACTGTAGCGAACTGTACTGTAACGATCAACCATGGCGTTTAGCTTTGGTAGCGCGGCGCCTGCAGCTCCAGGAGCGACTCCATCACCCACTGCGGGCTTTTCCTTTGGCGGCTCGGCGGCGGCACCGACGCCTGCTGCTGCTGCTGCGACAGCACCTGCTGCGACAGCAGCAGGTGGATTCTCCTTTGGAGGATCGACCACTCCAGCACCTGCTGCTGCGACAGCACCAGCACCAGCGGCTCTACCAACGCTAGGGTTTGGTGCACCTCCGACTGGCAACACGAGCCTCACAAATGCACCAACAACTCCATCACCAACTGCGTCCACGGCGCTACGCGTCCCCGACTACGACACCGTTTTCTCAGGCACTGCCATGGCCACCAAAATCCAGACGCTCTTGACTGCCTTGGAAGATACTGCTACTGCTGACGGTAGTAGTCGCAGCAATAAGAACAACAACAACAGCAGCAGTCACTTGGCCGGCCAAGAGCTGGTCCACTTACTTACACCCAACCAGCCCGTGGGTCAAGCCCTCCTACAGCTGCAGCCCTGTCCCTTTACAGCTCCTTGCCAGCAGACGCGCCAGCAGCTGGCACAGCAAAAGACGGTATTCTTGACCAGTGCCGGCAAGGAAGCCGCCTTGACGGACGCCATGCTGCAGACCGCGTTTGATTTGTCGGACCGCTTGCGCATTTCGGAACCCCACGCTCTGTCGCTGTACGCTCGGGCCGTGGCGGCGCCGCGCAATCCAACAGCAGCGACAACAGCGTCGACGACAACAACAGCCGTCACCAAGGTGGCGCACGCATTGTACTTTGCGGATCGCGGCGCCTTGCTGCAGACCCTGCTCGTACTGTTACAGCACCGGACGGCGGGACACCCGGCCGTGGTGCAAGCAACGGACGGTTTGCTGCAAAACGAGCAGCAGCAGCTCGTTTCCCACTGCCTGCTGAAATTCATTCAGCAAGGAACGGCGCAGATTGACGAATTGCAACGCGAGTTGCGGCGCATACAGCAACAACAGCAGCAGCAGCACGCGGATCAACGACCGTTGAATGCGGCTGCCAAGAACAGTTCGAGTCCAGCTGCCGCTGCCGCGCGAGTGCATTACGAGTTTGCCGTGGCGCAGCGTCAGACGGCGGCCGAATGCCTCTTTTTTGTGGCTTACACGACGCAACTGACAGAATTAGAGGTCGTGGTATTGTTGGATCTGGTCAGAGACTTGTCCAATGGCAATGGTACGGGTACCGATACAGGGCTAGTCATCTTGGATCCTTTTGTGGCCGTGCCCGATCCCTTTCTCAAGCCGTCTTTGAACGATATTGGCGCCCAACCAACGTGGCCTTTTGCAAATGCTCCGCAACCTCCGCAACACGAAAAGGATGCCGTTGCGTGGCAGCAAGAACTGGTCCAACAAACGTGGGAGACGGGACAGCCGCAGCTGTTGCGGGCCGTCAGTACCTTGGTCACGACCATTGTCTGCGCCTTGGATGCTCGCAACGTCTTGATGGACCGACTGACGCACCAGCCCAATGTCTTTGGCACTGGCAATCAGCTCCTCCCACCACACACATCCAATACGGACAGTCTCGCCAACATTCACAGTCGCCTCACTAGAGAGGCAGTCAAAGACTGGCAGCGTCCCGACATTTTGGGAGTTCTGATGACAGCTTTTGGCATGTTATTGCGCACGGCGCCGTCCGCCTTGTCGTCGCCCCGTTCCGGTGCAGCGTCTCTCAAGGTTGGCAGTATTGATATTCGCAAGTGTTGGCGCGAATGCTTGGAGGCGCCGATTGAATTCGGATCCTTTACTGCGGCACGCTTGAGTCTCTTGCCAGCCTTGCAAAAGCCGGGTAGCAGTGGTGGAACGTGTCAAGTGGCGGAATTCTTTACCACGGTCTTGGCCGAGTTTACCGCGCACTATTTGGATGTGCTGGGTGCGTCGGGGGAGCGGCCCATTTCTAGAGCCAAATGGGAGCAAGAGGCGGAAGAAGAGCTTCGATTGCGTCGATCGCACCAAGAACAGCAACAGCAGTTTCAGGCCTGGTCTGGCACAAGTGCTGTGGATGAGGAGGTTGTTCCGGCCGTGGTGGACTTGATGAAGCGCCCGGACTGTATGGACGATGTTATTGCCTTTGCAGTAGCAATTGGCTCGTTGGGATCGGAATATGCGCTACGATTTTGGTCGCAGGAAGATCATGTCGACCATGATGGTGGTCAGACTCAAGCCGGTACCATCAAGTTGGTGGCTAGCCGAGCCCTCCGAGAACTGGAGCGTCAACAGACAGATGACGACTCTTTGCGTCCTTGCTATCTTTCTTTCCTAGCAGTCCTTGCCCTTGCGGAGGCTCCCTTTCTCGTTCAGAATGGCGCAGCTGTCATTCACGAAATTCTTTCAAGTCAGTCTGATCAGGACTCGACGCTGGAAACCAACTGGGAGTCTTTGATTGGAATTCTTCGGTGGTACGTCCGCGAGTTGAGTCCCCAGGACTATGGCTCTACTTCATCTTCCTCGGCTACCAGTACCAGTGGTGGTACTGGTGCATCCACTGCTTACTATTATCATGCTGATAGAAGCATGAATGAATCCATGGCCTATGGATCGTCTCGAGAAAGCTCGCGCAGTGAAAGTACTCCCTCGCGAGCCAAGCCACGAGAACTATCCGATGATAATACGTTTGTTCTCTTATCGCATCTTGCGGTGATTGGTAAAGTTGCATCAAAGTCGCCGTCGGCAAGATCCGCCATTCTCTCTGTTAATCTTCCGATTCAAAGCCCAGACGGGACAGAAGTTGTTGGACAGGATTCAGCATTGATGGTATTATTTACCCTTGCTGGGGCACCGCTGTCTCCTGAGCTTCGCGGCGCCGTGTTTGAGACGATTGCTAATATTCTTCAAACAAATGGATCTAGTAAAGAAGAAAGTGACAAGATGCGAGAGATGGCAATCAAGGGATGGGAACTCCTCGAAGCTTGTCAGATTCTACCTATTCACTTGTTGGATCAGTATCCAAGCATTAGAGAGGCGGACGCTCAGAACATACCCGGCATCGCGTTTCCGCCATCATCCACTGCAATGGTAAGTCCCTTTTTCGAATGCGTCCTGGTCGGCTTCTAGTGCTGCTTCAATACAATTTGGTAGCTCACATTATTTGTTATGCTTTCACTCGGCTTAGGTAAAAGACAAAGCTGGCAAATCTTGGATTCCCCCCGACCCAAGGTATGCGATTGTGTTCGAAATGGAGCACATTGAGAGCGCCATGGGAGTATACCCGTCCACGTGTGGCTTCCTGCGGCTACTGCATGCACTCTTTACCGTCGGCGGCTCCCCTGCCAACCTCGGAGAAAACTGGCGAGTCCGTTGCGGCTGCGCTCCTTATATCGAGTATGTCATTCACCTTGTGCTCCCCCGTGTTACTGGACGATTTCCCAGCCTTCCATCGCTACCGTTTCGCTCGGTAGAAGACAAGAGCCGCATCTCTGCACTGGCCCTCGCAGTGGTGGAGACTCTTGTGACGAGTTACGCCGTTCCTGCCACGATTCCTGCTTCATCCGAATCAATGGAGATGATTGCCGTCAAGTGTCATCGCGATACCCAAGCGGCGGCAAGAGAGCAGCTAGGACATCGTACTCTGGCTGATACGGTGACGGTTGCTCCCATTAAAGAAGACGCAAAATTGTTCATGGAAGACTTTCGGTCTAAGTCGTCTTCATCAGCAGGCACGCTTAACACCCACTCGACCTCGACAATCGCTGTCGCTGCGGCCCAGCAGGACCAGTGGACAATGTCAGCCATGTCCAGATCTATGGCACCTTCAGTACCACGGCCGAAGGCACCGGGGTTTGCCGTCATCGTGGAAATACTGTCGTCCACCGGAAACTTGTTCAATTTGATTGCGTCCATCCTGGTGAGCCACCAGAGTGTTGAAGACGAAGGACTGGAAGCTGACAAGATGGCGCTAGCATTTGCAATGTTTGGTTCGACTCCTCCTACCTTTGCTAGTATGAAGGCGAGCAGCAAAAAAGGAGGCAAATCGCCATCGCGACAGACATTGCTCAAGACGCTTCGTCCCAGACCAGACTCTCCCACCTACAGCTGTGCTGCTGATTTGAGGGAACAAGGTGTGTTGCGAGTGCTGCGGATTATTTGCGCCGTGCTGTCAAGGGAAGATCTACTACATGGGATTATGAATGCCACTCATGGCCAGTCGAGTATAGTACCAGTTCTGCGCTTTCGGAACAAATCGACCGCCCCGTCGAGGCTTGTCGTCCACGACCTTCAGCTCTCTAAAGTGGCGAACCTACTGCTTTCAGCCGAGAATGGGAACCAAATCCTTTATTCAGTTGTGGACTTTGTTGGGTACACGGGTGCCTCTTCAAGTGCTCTCGAAGTGGACCTTGCGGCCGCTGCGGTAGGGATTCTCTTTTACGTCGGAAGATCGCAACATGATTTTGGAGTGATTTGTCGCGTGAGTGAGGACGGGAGTGCCCACCCAGCACGGTCGTTCGCCCGGCGGCTTATGGCGTCGGCGGAACGCTGCAATTCGATTCCTGACGCCCAACTGCTCCGGATGATCTTGGAGCGTTTACTCCAGGATTTGAGGAGTGGTGTCCATTCGGATGGTTCATTTGCGCATATTATGCTCGGTCTACCAGGTAGTTCTTTCGAAGTTGCACCAAGCACGTCCGGTGAGGCCTTCTCGGAAAAAAGAACTGGAGATTGTTTTGATGCCCTGCTTAAGATGCTTAGCGAGACAAACTTTGTGACTGCCGATGAAAGTGCTGAGTTCGCCTCGTGTTGCTTTGAAATTTGCTTCCGAGTGTGCGAGCTGACGGTGACTAACAACGCAGCTCTGCAACGAGTCCTGTTTGCTGTCAACAAACTTCGTGGTGTTGATTTCTGGAAGGCACACGTCGCTCGTATGCTTTTGACGATCTGCCATGATGATTCGTATCACTCTCCCAACGGGGCTTCGACCGAGGCCTTGTTGAACAATGAACACATACTGCATTCTCTATCTTGGATTTTAAGGGGAACTGCAATCGAGCTGAAGCATCTTTTGGGCAGACCATCGTGGTCTCATGGTGGCGCCACATTTGGAAGCATAATGGGCCCACAGCCCAGCCAGTACAAGGAGTTGGTGTCGCTCTTATTTGCACCTCCTTACGACTTTGTGGTCGATCTCCTCCGAGTTTTGCCTATTGAACGGATTTCATTTGATACGTCTAGTGCCGTCCCTTCGGAAGCAGCTGTACGTGGAGCGAAATACAACCTCCCAGGCGCAGAAGACGTTGTCAGGGGTTACGAAATGATCAACGGTCCGAAGTTAGCCGAATCAATGAAGAATTCGAAGCTTGCCTTGAATGAAGAGGCACTTCGTAAATGGGCTGACCAGTGGAATGTATCCATTGCAAGGGACTGCGCAGTTTCTCATCTCACGAGCGCTTTGCATGTCTTGATGGGGGTTTCTTTCGCCGGCAAAGAACTTGCAGTCATTGACTTGTTACCCGACACAGTCGACGGGTACAAGCTCCTAACGCACCTTCTTGAACGTTTTACGACATCAGGTGTAAATGGAACGCGGTCTGGACTGAAACTGGATGATGCCATGTTTACGACAGCGACCCGAAACCTTGCCCTTTCTGTATTAGCGACCACCGAGTACGTCGTGAGCAAAGCTGACCGGATTGCTGAGGGCAATGGATGCATTGATGGCCCCGCAACCTGTGCTCTGCTTGCTTGCGCTGTCGTCAGCTCTGGGTTCGGCTCTGGTCTTAGCCCCAATTCGACCCGAATCAACGAGCGCACTGCAATCCTTACCACGGCACTTGCATTGATGCTTCAGCATCTCTCCAGAGAAGACGTGAGGGATGTGGACCTTGAACACTACTTCAGTGCGTCCGTTATTGTGTCACGCCTTGCTGGTACAGTCGCTGACAGTCGAATTCCAGTTGTTCCGACAACCGAGGCCCTTGTAGCACGATCCTGCCTTTCGTTGCTGCTAGAGCTCTTTGGAAGTGAACCCTCACTCTTGCGCGCGCAGTCGCCTGTACAGGCGGTCTTGGTCGAAAACAGCGGGGGTGGTACCTCAGAGAGTCCTATCAAGGTCCTAGTCAGACTTGTCGCGTCTCTCGATGGTCAAGTTGCGAGCTTTCTTCAAAAGGTGGCTCACCTCCCATTCGGCGGTGACGCTCTCCTCGAGACTGGCGTAATTGAAGCGTTACAGACTGCTGCAGAAACTTACAAAGCTGAAGAATCAAGAGTGCGGATATCTCACAGGAATGATGTTGCATACGACAACGTGTCCATTGTAACGCCTTCCTTCTTACTTGGCCACCTTGGTCTCATGAGTACGTTGATGGCGACTGAGCTGTTCAGTGATCGCAGCCGTGATCTCCCATCGCAGATCATGAAAACCCTCCGCATCTACGACTCTGTATTTGAACGACTGGTGTCGCGTTTCCCTGTTGACGGCGATGTGCTGCAGTCCTGCTTTCGTTGCATTGCCCAGGCTCAGTCGTTCTTCTCTTCTACCACAGGCGATGGGCTGCGTCCCCTAGTTGTTGGAGGACTACTCAGTGACGGGGCATTTATAAGCTCGGAATTTGATAACACTGCCTTGGTCTTGACCATGCATATTGCCGAGAATCCTTTCCCCCGTGATATCCTATCAGCTCTTCCTTCCCGCCTGTCGAGACGATATCCCGTCTTGAACATGGGGGCTGTTTCCATGTCAACGTCCACCGAGAAGTCATGGTGGGAAGCGATGAATGTTGCGAAAGCGTATCCCGCGGCGGGCTGGGTTCGTTCCGACTCTAAATTGACGGAGGAAATGTACGACTACAGCGCTCTTGGGGCGGACATGCTGAGTAGTGGTCTTTGCTTAGTTCGGGGAGTCAAGGCTCTGAGCTTGTTGGATGAGCCAACACTCTCTCGTGCATTATGTCGATGCGTGAACGCTGTTCGGGTAAGTTTCATGTCGTTTCACGCACCACTTCTTCGCTTTTATGACAACTTCGCTCATATTTTCCTCTCGCTTCCTCTAGATGATTGATACTCGCATCCAAAGTGCTTCGAGCACTTGGAATACGTCGAATAATGACGGTAGAGACTGGAAGCTTCTGCAATCAAAATGGGAAGACACCGTCACAGAACTTCTCCTCATCGTCTTGAAGCGTACCCGCGAGATAAAGAACGATCAGTTCAGAGGATCCTCAGGGGCAGGGGACGATTTTGGCAAATTGATTTGCTTTGCTATAGAGCACACTGGTCTCGAAACCTCGGTAAGTTTCATCTGATTCGCAGCTTCTAGTTGCATGCAGTCGCCACTGTTGTCTCGCTGACACTTCACTCTTTTCTTACGACAGGGAATCGGGTCCTGTCAGACCAGCGTAGCGGATGAGAATCGACCAAACTACGCCATGGAGCTTTCCAGAGCGCTCCGGACGGAGCTACAATACTAAGTGTATCATAAAGGATACACGTAATTCAGACTACGTTGGCCATGGAGCTGCTCCGAGCGCTTCGGAAAGGGGCTACAATACTAAGCGCATGATAGAGGATACAAGTAATTGAAATCTAGCACGTAATTGAAATTCAGAGAGGACTCTTTCTCAAGGTAGACAAGCAATTGTCACCGCATTGATTTCTTTTCGGACTTCCTCCTGAGCATCCTCCAGTCCATTGACTTCGCCACCGAGACCGTCGTCTGAGCCTTGACTGCAGTGTGACGTTGCGTCCCACTCGTCGTCTGAAACCATTGTGATAAATGTGCGTTTCTTGTTTTCAGCATCCTTGGAAAGAATGGATTCCTCAGCCTCAGCATCCTCGAAAGGTGTGGATTCCTTAGTTTCAGCATCATTGGAAATAGTGGATTCCTTGGCCTCGAAAATTATGGACTCTTCAGCCTCAGCATCCTCGGAGAGTGTGGATTCCTCCTGAGCATCCTCCAGTCCATTGACTTCGCCACCGAGACCGTCGTCTGAGCCTTGACTGCAGTGTGACGTTGCGTCCCACTCGTCGTCTGAAACCATTGTGATAAATGTGCGTCTTGACTTCTGCTTCTTGTTTTCAGCATCCTTGGAAAGAATGGATTCCTCAGCTTCAGCATCCTCGAAAGGTGTGGATTCCTTAGTTTCAGCATCATTGGAAATAGTGGATTCCTTGGCCTCGAAAATTATGGACTCTTCAGCCTCAGCATCCTCGGAGAGTGTGGATTCCTCGGCCACAAGATCCTTGGTAATCACAGGTTCTTCAGCCTCAGCATCCTCGGAAAGTGTGGATTCCTCGGCCACAAGATCCTTGGTAATCACAGATTCTTCAGCCTCAGCATCCTCGGAAAGTAAGGATTCCTCGGCCACAGCATCCTTGGTAATCACGGATTCCTCAGCCTCAAGATACTCGGAAAGTATGGATTCCTCGGCCAAAGCATCCTTAGAAATTTCAGCTTCAACATCCTCGGAAAGTATGGATTCCTCGGCCACAAGATCCTTGGTAATCACAGATTCTTCAGCCTCAGCATCCCCGGAAAGTATAGATTCGTCGGCCACAGCATCCTTAGAAATCACGGATTCTTCAGCCTCAGCATCCTCGGAAAGTATGGATTCGTCGGCCACAGCATCCTTTGAAATCATGGATTCTTCACCTTCAACATCCTCGGAAAGTATGGATTTCTCGGCCACGGCATCCTTGGAAATCATGGATCCTTCAGCCTCAGCATCCTCGGAAAGTACGGATTCCTCAGCATCAGCATTATCGGAAAGTATGGATTCCTCAGCCTCAGCATCCATTGCTAGCTTAGGTTTCTCGGTCTCATCCTTGGACAGCATGGAAGCCCAGGCCGATGGCGTAGCAGCACCAGCGACGCTAAAGTCGACGACTTCTTTCACCTTAGTTGGTAGAGCTGGAAAGCCGACCACAGCCTCGATTGAGGGCGCCAAATCAATGGGTGGCAGTGGCGCGATATTGACCTTTTCCTCCGGAGAAGGATGGGATCTCGAGCGCTTGGTCTTCTTCTTCTTCGTCTCGTTCCTGGCTTCTCCTACCTCAGTTGTAGTATTCTCTGTGCTGTCACTCTCTGGTAGACTTTCAAAACCTTCGTTGGAGTGAACTTTACCAGCTGCAATCTCTTTTATCTTAGCCAGCGCTCCTTCTCGGCCTTTTTCTGTGCCCCCATGAACAGCAACCTTGAGCTCGGTACGGTCTATTTTGACCTTGCAACCAAACTCTTGTTCCAATTCACGAATATTAGAGCCCTTGGTCCCGATAACAGCGGGGATCTGATACTTTTTCAAATCCATCTGTAGAATGGCGACATTCTTGGCCTTGTCACGTGCTGCAAGCCAGTCAGTAGCCGCAGCCTTCGCAGCAAACACCGCCTTCGCGTCACCCATTAGACGAACGGTCGATGACATATTCTTGATGACTTGCACATCAATCGAATGGGTCTGTGCGAATTTGGTAATGTGCGCACCTGACCGACCCACGAAAGCCGGCATATCTTTCTCTGGAATCTGAACAAAGACACAACTCTTTTGCTCGTCATCGACAATCTGTTCTAGCATCGCTCGAGCCTTATTGACGAGCTCCGCATCGTCCGCAGTAACTGTAACTTTTCGCTCTTTGCTCGAGATATCGATATTACACCCCAGCTCTTTCCTCAACGACTTAATACGAGCTCCCTTCTTCCCTATGATGGAGGCGATTAGCCAGTCCTCTGAAGCATCAAGATGCAACACGAAAGCAACCTTTTTGGTAGCTTGAAGCTTTGTGTTCAGGATCTCGGCGGCCTTCTTAACTCGACTAATATCAGCCGACAATATAAACAGTGCGTTAGTGTCTCTGTCGAGCTGAATAGCAGCCCCAGAAACAGCCGCCACGTCGCCAAGCGACAGTGTATCTCTTCCACTGGCAGCCATGAGACCAGGAACTTCAAGCACAAGAAAGTTCGACGAGAAAAGGAGCTGAAAGAATCTCACTAGCTCCACCTTCGCTGACTTGACGTCTGCACGCTTCCCACGAACCAAAAGCTTCTTGTTGTCAGAGTCTAAGAAAACCTTTGCACCCGAAGCCTTCTCGATCCTCTGGAAATGAACAGGATCGCGACACGCGTCACTGAGTCTACGGAACATAGCCGTTTCAAAATCGACACAACTTTCATAGACACCACTCAGCTGTTCCTTAATTAAAGATACAGCGTACCGGACATCAGCAGCAGAGCCGCGGACTTTCATCACTCCATCCACAGTGGAGACCTGAACCGAAAGCGACTGGGAGATCTCTCGTGTTATCTTCGATTGGGCGACATCATTTTGCTGGGCTTCACTAATTTCAACAACCTGAGTGACCCTTGCCGCCGAGATGAGCTTCAATATCTCAGAACGGCAATCTTCAGTTTGAACTTGAGGGCCACGTAAGGTAACAGAATTCTCGTCACGGTGAACAACGACTGAGACTTTGTCAAACTTTTGCTCCAGTTCAGCCTTTGTCCTCCCTCGTTTACCGATAATGACACCGACAAGCTGCTCGTCCAGCGCAATTTTAGTTACCACGAGTCCTTCACCTCCGTGCAAGAACCGATTAATGCGCTCATACGCGGACTTGACCTTTTCCATCTCTCCCTTTGCCTCAATGACGCTGCGATCACGATCAGAATTCAATCGGACCCCAAGCTCCCCTGAAAGCTTGGCGACCATGCTGTTCTTACCACCTGACAACAACGAATCCATATCCTCTTTCGAAAGCTGGATATCTTGGGTATAGTGCTTTGAAAGGTAACCATTGACGACTTCAGAAGCCTTTTTGACGCTTTCTGCGTCGCCTCTTAAAAGGATCACCGAATCGGCCTCATCTAGACCTGGGAAAACAAGGTCGCTGACCTCCTTGCCGACCTTAGACCGTATGAGTTCGCGATACAGAGACTTCAATTCAGGAGTGTCAACACTGATCCGCTCAACGAGATGCTCAGCAGCCAAGCTTCGAAACGACTTTTCTAAAGTTTCGACTTCAGCCGGGTCAGGTCCACACAAGACAATCTCACCAACGATTCTATCCATCTCAACGTTGACAAGCTTGCCATCCCTCAGCTTTTTCATTGTCATTCCACCTTTTCCAATGAAAGCTGGAATAGCGAACGGATCCACCTTGATTCTGACAATTGACGCTTCCACTTCACGGCTTGATTCCTCAACAATATCGATTGCCATCTGCATGGCCTTGGCTTTTCCTCTGACAACTACGCCATCATCGCCCATACTAAGACCAAAAAAGCAATTCTTTTCCGACGTCGCTTCGTTAACCTTCTTGTTCAAGTTCTTGATTCCCTCACCGCTCTTCAAGAGAAACATGGCCCTCACGTTGGGGTCGACGGCCACAGTTAGACTGATTTCCTTGTTGGCACTCAGCATCAGTTCGATTTCCCTCACCGCAGTCTCAACTCTGTCGGCTGGACCTGCAATAGTGATTACCGAGTCCTCTTCATCCTTGCGCTTGACATCGATTGTTGTCTGGTGTGACAAGATGAGTCGTTCAATGGTTGCACCCTGCTTTCCAACAACAACGAGCGACTCGCTGGGAGCAGCGCGAAGCTCCTTTTGAGTAAGATCAAAGCTGAGCAAGTCTTCCTCTACCGTTTCGATATCCTTTGCAATTCCCCGGATACGAACTTGTGTACTCGAACGGTTAACCGCTAAATGTGCATAGGGATGTCGACTTCTCAATTCCGTCAGAGCCGTAATATTTTTGGCCGTCAGGTAGGCAATCAAGTCTGGAGATACCTCGACGCTCTTCTCAATTGTTGCGATGATTCTACCAATATCCTCGCATGCGTTGCCCAAAGCGTCATGGCAACCCAGAATACGAACATTTCCATCGTGGCGGTTGATGTCCACGTTAACCTTGGCCTTCTCCATGATCTGCTTCATCGTGGATCCTTTCTTTCCAATCAGACTGCCAATCTTGTTCTCGGGACAATCCAATTTCATCCCCAGCAACTCTTCCACGTTGCAACCCAATTGCTCAGCCGACTTGCGCACATAATGCTCTATTCGCAGCGTACTGACAGTGGCGCCGACGATTTTCAAGGATTCGCGCAACGTAGCCGTTTTGGCCTTGCGGTCCTTGATCTTCTGGTCGTAAACTTCAAACTCTTCCACCTGACGCTTGGTCTTTTCGAGTCGGTTGATCTGTTTGAGAATCTCTCGTTCATCTTTGAGTTCCATACTCCTCTCAGTACGGTCCCATTCGAGTTTTCTGTAAGTAAGAGAGAAGAAAGCACAAATTGAGCAAGGAAGAGGTATCAATCGATAATCGACGGGAACCTGCACAGAGTGACACATACGTACGCTAGCTTGGTCTCGAGATCAGCAAGCTTTTCACGAGGCCTGTTCGGACCCTTGGACAATAGCTTGTCCAGCTCGCCCTGCATCTGCTTCATTTCCGCCTTGAATACAAAGAGGAAAAGGAGGGTAATGACCGTGTGAGAACGAAGGATCATTCCGATTTGTGACGCGAAGATCTTAAATCGGCAGAAACACGAACGCGTCCAACGAAACCAGCTTATTCATACCTGAAGCGATTCCCTCTCTGTTACAGCTGCCTTGAGACGCTCTTCCACACCAGCGGGGGCCGGGACGCTTGACGTCTGTGTCTTGGTTACAACGTTCATTGTCGTTTGCGAGCTTCAACCAGTGTGCCAAGAGCAAAGGATGTAATATTGTGCGAGATTATCAGTATGCGCATCGATAATGGGTCATTTGAGTCATTCCAAATTATTGCTGCGGACTTTTGCCGCAGTGACCCCGGGGGACACCGGCAATAGATATATATAGTAGTCAATTTATAAAGTAATATCCGGGTTTAGTCAGATGTCCTGCCTGGAAAATGTTCGGGATCGGTCGGGCATATAACATGCTTCTTTATTAGAGTTCGTGAAAGGAATCGGCTATGTAACTTACGTTAGTACAGTAGTATTTACAGTATTTTATGCATCACACTGGAACTGGACCCGCTTTAGAAACTAGCTCGAAGCAAGGAAGACTGACTCACTCATCGACCGCCACTTGGAAATGATGAGTTGGGGAACGTGGAGAGGATATAAAATGGAGAAGTAGTGGTCGTGAAAGGCAAGGCTGTGTACAGGACGAGTAAGACATGGAGATGTTCGCTCTCGTGTAGCTGATGAGATGCAGGAGTTAAGGTTGATAAAGCAGAATGAAGGTGTCGTGAAAGAGCTAGTACCAGGCTTTGCCTCATACTTGGAGATCCCATTGGCTCGAAGGGATCACCAGATAAGAACGCGTTTAAGACAACCAGGCACGGCCCTCTCCGTCACGCCATCCTTCTTTGCCAGCCTTAAAAAGGAGACCAATAGGCGCTAGGTTCCTTGAGCACACACATACTGCTGTAAGGAGTTCTATATACTGTACCGGTCATCTGCGGTACGTATAAATTTACCTTGCACCTCTTTCGCGGATACAGGGAAACCGCGTAATCTGGAAATATTGAAATCAATCATCATGGTGGTGGTCAAATCGTTCTCCTCCTCGACCGGCCTTTCGACGAATCGACCGTGGCAAAGAGCTTTATAAAATCTTGGACAAGCAGCACGCTCCTTCACCATCGCAACAGGCTCCGTAGCCAATAGAGACTAAGGCCCCTTATGAGACTGGAACGGATAAGCGAGATAGCCTAAAACTATGGAAAGATCCAAAGAAATCTACTGCAGGTATGGTTCCTCCTAGAAATCAAGATTTCGTATGCTTTTATCGTCCTTCCGTCGCTCCTTCGAGATATCGTCGTTTCATTCTCCGTCGTCCGTCGACCATATTTTCGGCCATTTTCTTTGCGAAACACTTTTGGCTGACTTGACCATGGCGACTATTACAGTTCTCCTCCTCGTACCAGCAGCCGACGAGACCCCCTATACGGAGACTCTATGTGAGACTTTGTACGAAAAGTTTGGCATTACGCAAGTGATTGTCCGCTCCGCCACGGCTCCTGCTGATCGTCTCTTGACTGCCGTCGGTGCTGGCCCTGTCTTGTACGTGGTGTTGGGAACGCCGACGCCTTCCACTGCCATTCTTGAAGCTGAATCGTCCGCTCCTGTACTCAAGTTTGAGGGTGCATCGGATCCTGTATCAACGGCTCTGGCCATTGCCAAGTTTTGCAGTCTAGCGTCGGCAGAAGTACGGGCCGTGGTGCAAACGACAGTCTTTTGCAGTCGCCAAGCACGTCTCGTCGAGGATGCGCAGTGGCGCACCAGATCGGCACCGTACGCCGCAGCCATTACC
>Ga0307978_1001799_pt1 | contig 15631 bp, 16 predicted proteins | sample OrgLakmetage1056_FD_203151 | JGI IMG/M metagenome (GOLD analysis project Ga0307978, IMG submission 203151) | Saline water microbial communities from Organic Lake, Antarctica - #1056 | ecosystem: Environmental > Aquatic > Non-marine Saline and Alkaline > Saline | place: Antarctica: Organic Lake...
GAGTCATAGAATAATGCGATCGATCCATTTTTGGATCAAAGGATCGCTCTCACAGTTTAGTTTATCAACCATTACGAATCACTTTGTCTCTTTGCGTCTGCGGGTTTTCACCTAGATCCTTGAAGAGGATTCCTTGTGGAGAAACTATCTATCAAGCCTTCTGCCTTTACACTTCTTCTCTCCTCCGTTGTCATCGTGCATCACCGTCGTACTTCATCGTACCTCCATCGTCGCCGTTTTCGTCGCCGCTCCAACCACCGCTGACCGCTTGTTTGATTGTGTTCGTTCGCGTACATTGCATCTTCACCGCATTGTCTCGAGAACTCACAATCTGTGCAGTCGAGTCTCAGACCGACTACCTTCCCTGTCTGGGAAGTCAATAAGTATTAACAAAAGCAAGATGTGTATGCATGAGTCAGGTTGTCAGGCGCGACATACAACGAAGAGCATTGCTGTACATGTCCTCCTCGGCAACAAGCAATTCCATTCAGAACGCCACAGCACATTCCCAAGCTTGCTTGGCTCCGGAGAGGATTGATGAAGATAACTTGCTGGTGCCGTGCCAGCTTGCAGTGATGTTGTGATTTTGATTCAACCGGGGCGACTGTAAGAGAGAAGTGAAGGAGTAGTCTATGTTGAGAAACCGATATTACAGAAAGTTTGATCTGGAGCTAGCGGACAGACGTTCGCGTTGCCAACCAAAAAAAAAGTGTCCGAACAGATGGAGGTCGCATCTGCTCCCACGTATGCGTCAATTCTCAAAAAGGGCCTCAAGTGGGCACCAGTGACTGTTCATTCTTTTTGATTAATCCCATAGTAAGAACAGTTTGATTGACTTTTCTTATAGACAGACTATTGAGAGTTCTGATACACTACAGCTGAGAATTGAAGGTTCGAGGCGTGATAAGATTCTCCTAGAATCAACAGTCTAGTCTACAGACCTATTCGGAGGCAACTTTTGATTTCTTTCACGGAGTTACCGACAGTAATCGTAGGGTTAGAGTTAGGGTCATCGTTTCCGGTTTCGGTCATTTGGAATACGCGCAGCCAAAAGTCCGACGACCCTCGTCCTCGTCCTGACGACCATCCTCTACTAGTCTACGTCGTACTCTCCGTATTCGCTGCCAACAGGGAACAGTGAAAGCACTGCACTGCACACGAATAAAGCCACTACTTGCCGTTTGTTGCCTCTTTGGTCCAACATTAGAAAATCGACTAGATACCGTTGAATTCATAGACAAGCGCCCAATATGGTAACAGCCGAGGAAGCGGGGGTACCGAACGAGGCTGCCGCCTACCTGGCGTCTCTGGAAGACGAGGAGGTCATAGAGCGTGTCCGCTGTGTTATTCTCGACGCACACGTTTTTAAACTTCCACCTAGGCAGACTGCCGGTGGATGGAGAGGCGCAGACTGGGACCAAGAGGTCTGGCAAGGAACCTTGAAAGTCGTAGAACGAGGAGATTTAACCGTGGTCTTGTTAACGGACAAGAAGAGCGATGCGATCTTTGCGGTTTGCCCGGTGAAGGAAGGCGCGGTTGATCGATGCGTAGACAGTAGCCGCTACTTCGTTCTTCGAGTCGAGAGCGAGACAGGACGCCACATTTTCATTGGACTGGCCTTTAACGAGCGTAACGATGCTTTCGACTTCAACACTTCCTTGGAAGACGCAAGAAGGGAGAAGGAAGCCTCAGCCAACCCAGTTACCCTGGAGTCGGGCCCACCAAAAGACTACAGCATGAAGGATGGACAGAAGATCCATATCGCCGTATCCAAAATTGGCGGGAAAAAAGGGTCTGGAGCAAGCCGCCGCGGAAGCAATGGCGGGGCTGCTGGTGGGGGCTTCTTGAAACCGTCTTCAAAGGACACACCGAGACGCGCCTCAGGAATCGGATAAACTCTGGTAGCACAACCATCGCGGTCTCGACGAGAATCTAACCGCTGGTGACACGCAAGGTGGGCCTATAAGGGATAAAATGTCAGCCCACTTTCGGCCTTGGCTGGTTTCTACAAGCTGTGCATTGTAGGTAGATATTAAATAATGAGCGAGCTTGTTCAATTGGTCTGTAGGAGGGATCTCAAGCTAGTTGTGATACGATGGGAAATCCCATTTGCACACATTGCCATTGGCCGCACCTGCAATTAGAGTATCGCCGTCGGGACAGAACGCAAGCGAACGAAAGGTCGTCCGATGTCGCTCTGGCGGAACAATCCTTTTTATTGGCGTGATAGATTGAGCATCTATCTTCCATACCAAGAGCTCACCTCGTGAATTCCCGACAAGGAGGAATCTGTGCCAAAGATCTAAGGCAAAGGGTACGTAGCAAACTTTCGCGTGTTTGTACGCCCAAGTCCGCACAACTTTGATCGTCGCAACAGATTCTGCAGGCAGGGGATCAGGAATATCAGGATACCAAAGCAAGAGTTTACCTTCAAGAGATTTTGAAATTATCAGATCACCCACAAACTGGATACAGTCAACACAGTGTTTGTGAATCTTATGATCTGAGAACACGGGGAACTGCATGAAGACTGGTTTGCCAATGATGACCTCCCTAGCACGGAAATACCTTTCCGCCGTCTCGTGACTTGCAAGCTGCGCTAGGCGAACCGATGACCCTTCACCAACGTCCCATATCTTGATGAATGTATCAGCCCCGGCGGTAGCTATTCTATCACCGGAAATGTGCCAAGTCAGGCAAACAGGCGAATCTTGATGTCCTTGATGACCACCCAGGATGGCAATGCAGCTCCCAATCTTGAGATTCCACAATCGAATGCTTTGGTCTTTGGATGCGCTTGCCAGGATCCATTCATCGGCCGGTGAGAATTTGAGATCCCAGATTTCGTCCCCGTGTCCCACCAATACCATCATGTTGCCACGAGACGCCGTATCAATCACTTTGATTGTTCTACAGTGACCAGCAACGCACAAGAGTTGTCGACCCCCCTGAGAAGCTTCTTCCTCTGTCATCTGTTCGACCTCTTTCAACATGGGATCGCCACCGCAGTCATCCATTCTCTGTCGCTTCAATGGCCTCTTTCTTTTAATCATCCTGGTACTTTGGGTCTCTGAATAGAAGCCTGTCACTTGGTCAGTCAGCACTTCTGGAAACGCAAACTTGAAACTATACGGTATTCTGGATCTTGCTCCAAAAGCACAAACGTAATAGCATTCGTTGGGGTTGTCATCCTCATAGGATTGTTTCAAGACTAAAGGGCCGCTTCTTGAAGAGCCTGATATCTTTCGGCGAACCTCAACTTGGTAAATGCTGACTTTTCGTGAGGAGCAAGTAGCCAGGTATCGGAAAAAGCGTCGCTGCAACTGAGGATCTTGCTTACTTTCATCAGGAATGGAAGTGAGATCAGTAGACCAAGAAAGAGAGAACACTTCATTTTCGTCTTCAGCAGATACAAAGCCACTCTGCTTGACATTTAACGAGCTCCCATTCGAAGTTGGGCGGCTTTGTCGTGTCATGGTCCCCACTTCTTTACACACACATGGTGGTTGCGGTGCGCGGTGCTGCAGTACTGCAGTACTGCAGTACCTGGTACCTGGTAAGAGTAAGAGATAATGCCGTCAGTTTATTTTTAGCAGACTTTATATATGTAAAAAACACAATTATGATGCCTACCAGAACGCTAAAATCTCATTCTCGGATGCATTTTTCCTCCGAGAACTGTGGCATTCTGGACATCCGGCCAATATATTCTTTGAATTCCCTCGTGGATATGTCTTTTGCACTGTGAATCGTTATCATGGACTTCCGCAACTTTGCCGTTTGCTCGATTCTCCGTGGCTTGTTCTTTTTTTGAAGAATGGTAGTTGACGACCGGGATCAAGAAGAACGGCATTTTGACTACAGAACCGGTAGTCTAAGGCCAATTATTTTAACTTCTTGCAGTCTTGCCGTCTTGCCTCGCTACTAGATTAGATGGAACTTGGCTCCTCGAGTGGTATTTTTGACAAATTCCTGCGCGCGCTTCACGCATAGCCGGACGACGGACAGGAAATATGGTTGGACGCCAGAAGAAGAATGACGTTTGTGGAGCTAGCGAAAAGTGATGGATGGTGTTGGCCGAGAGAAAGTGATGGCTGCCACCCAAAGATCCCATCCCGCTAGACCTCGCGTAAGCCGAAGTAGTTATCATAAAGACGCACGGTTAGTTGATACAGATCACCATGAAGTTCGTTTTCTCTAGTGCCGTTGCGGCTTTCCTCCTCGCGGGATCGGCCGCTTCATTCCAAATTCGAGGCCCCTCTGTCGCGAGACCCTCGATCACCTTGATGAACGCCAAGAAGGTTAGCTTCAAGGAGGATTCTCGCCGTGCCCTTGTTAGAGGTATCAACCAGGTTGCAGATGCCGTCAGAGTAACATTGGGACCCAAGGGACGTAATGTTGTTCTGGAACGTAACTACGGTGCTCCTGAAATTGTGAACGATGGTGTTACTATTGCCCGTGAAATTAATTTGAGAGACCCCGAGGAGAATGTCGGTGCTCGTCTGATCCAGGAGGTTGCTGCCAAGAGTGATTCCAAGGCTGGTGATGGTACAACTACCTCCACTATCATGACACAGGCTCTTGTCAACAACGGAATGCGTGCTGTGACATCTGGTGTCAGCCCAGTCGGTTTGAACCGTGGCATCCGAAAAGCCGCCCGTTTGATTTCCGACGAGATTACTAGAATCGCGACGGTAAGTAGTTTATGACGGTGTCTAATGAACAGCAACGTCAAGTCTGAGGCGAATGATCTCTAACTTTTTAGATTTCGTCTCTTTCGATAGCCGGTAACTGGAATCGAGGATCTGAAGAATATTGCCACTATTGCGTCCGGATCTATCGAGATGGGACGCATTATTGCTCAGGCAGCAGACAAAGTCGGAGACACCGGATCTACCGTCGTGGAAGAGAGCCAGACATTGGTAGATGAGATTGAATTCACTGAAGGGCTGACTATCGACCGTGGTTATCTGTCCCCCTACTTTGTTAAGGATCAGGAACGTCAAATCGCCGAACTCGTCAACCCTCGAGTTCTCGTGACGGATGCCAAGATTGACGACGTGAATGATATTGTCCCTCTTTTGGAACAGCTCGTCAAGAGTAAGGATCCTCTACTCATCATCGCAGAAGATGTCACTGGCGAGGCTCTCTCTGCTCTCGTTGTGAACAAGATGCGTGGTGTTTTGGATGTTGTGGCCATTAAAGCCCCGGGTTTCGGAAACCGACGACGTGAGTACACTCAGGATATTGCCATTGCGACAGGCGCTTCCTTCGTAGCCGAAGAGCTTGGCATCACTCTCGACTCCGTCACGCTCGATATGCTTGGAACGGCGGACCGTATTGTTATCGCGAAGGAACAGACTACCATTGTGACCGATGGAAAGCAACAAGAGGCCATTAACGGGCGTATTCAGCAGCTTCGTCGTGAAGCCGCAGCTGCCGACACGGATTATGATGCGGAGAAGTGCCTAGAACGTGTTGCATCTCTCGGTGGCGGTATTGCCCGAATCAAGGTTGGAGCCGCGACTGAAACTGAACTCAAAGACAAGAAACTTCGTTATGAAGATGCCCTCAACTCTGTCAAGAGTGCCCGGGAGCTCGGTATTGTTCCAGGAGGAGGAGCTTGTCTCGCATATTTGCAGGTAACGATGAGAGAGAGTATCATGGCTTCCATGTCGGATCCGGACGAGCAAGCAGGTGCTAAGATCATGATTGATGCTATGGCAGCACCCGCTATGCAGGTCGCTACCAACGCCGGTATTGAAGGAGCTGTTGTGCTAGCAAAGATTCAGGCAATTGCACTTGAAAAGGGATTTGGCCACGGCTGGGATGCTGCTGCTATGGAATACTGTGACTTGATGGCGCGTGGTGTCATTGATCCAGCCAAGGTCACTATCAATGCCATTGAGAACTCTGCCAGCGTAGCTGGTCTCGTTCTAACAACTGAATGCTTGGTCACTGAAATTCCGATCAGCATTTCTGAGGAAGACAAGCAGAAGATGTTTGACCAGCAGAATATGGCCGCAGGAATGGGCGGGGGTATGGGCGACTACTAAGCATTATTTGGCTGAGTGTTTGGGCTCAAGAATGTAGCATAACCACGTCTTATTATTAGGCCTAATATCTCCCACCGAACTTAGCGTTTAGCTTTGTAATTCCGCTACCGTCTTGATCTTTCGGTGCTTGCCACACGTCTTTCTGTGGGTCACTGTAGGTCGGTGCCTGCTTCAAAATATCTCCTTTGCCGCTACCGGTACTACTTGGCGATGCCGATCTCCTGCTTCCAACGGCCACTGAACCGACTCCTGCTGCAGAAAGTACGGAAAGCGTACCCTTGGGCGGCCCAGTCGGCCGCTTGACCTTCTGCTTATAATCATTTAGAGTCTCAAACAGTGGTACAGGCATCGTTGGCGCGGGTATAGTAGGCCCCACCACACGTGTCCGTTTCGGTGGCGGCATGAAGAAGTCCCTTTGCGGTGGAGGCCGCATGGAAGAAGCGCCTGATGCGTTTGAAGTAGGTTCCACTGCAGTTGCTGGCGGCATCACAAAGGCGTCACTCTCCCCGGATGCAGACATCATTTCTGCACAGCTTGGGGGAGGTAGCATTCCAGGCGCTCCGTTGCTAGGGACAGTACCTTCGCCGACAAAACCGGTTGCTTCGTCGACTGTAAGCTTTGGGTTGACAATGTTCAGCAGTCGCTTGGATTCTTCCATTTCCTTATGTAGCTGTCGCCTTTTGTGCTTCATCTTGTCAACCGCTTCTTTGGATAGGTTTAGGTCATTCTGTATAAAGAAAGCAGCTTCTTCGTCACCATCGGCTTGCGTCGCTGCTAGCCTCTTTTCTGTCTGTAATACCCTGTGTTTAGCATGTTCGAGATCAACTCGGCACCCTGTCAGGAGTTCGCGATCGTCTTTCCACTTGAATGTGAGACTCTGTTCGGTCTCGCCATCATTTATGTCCTCACCGGAGGCCGATGATTTCGTGCGATCGTAAAAGTCGTAATCGTTTTCCTCTCCGTACGTCGTTTTTTCTTGTCTCGCATGAGCCGGAGCATGCTTACCGGGAAACACTTTCCGGTGCAACTCTGCTTCCTTCTGATCAGTTTCTTCTCGTAGTTTCTGCTCGCGCTCGTCGTTACGCTGCAGCTGCTTCTCTTGGCCTTCGGAAAGCTCCCCTTTGCGTCGAATGCGTTCCGACTCGGCCTGTATGTTCTCCAGTTTGTATGTGAGTGCCCGCAGCCGCTCATGTTCTTTGCGGTGCTTGTCATCGATTTTATCTTCTACATCATGTGGCAGCTTCAAGGTTAACTCTTCCGTTTCTGCATCCTCCATCTCACGTTTCCCTCTGTCCATTCCTTCCTGTTTCTCGACGGGCTGCTCCACAGGTAGCGCCGCGTTGGCCTTGGCCTTGGCGATTGCAGCCCTGGCGCTTGCAGCACCTCGCTCGAATTCTATCGGTCCCTCGAGACAAAAAATGCGGGTGGACGCCCCAAACTTCAGTATATCCCCCGGATACAACACGACGCCTCTGCTCCCTTTCTTGGTACTCATCGAATCGCATCGACCGATTGCGGCGGTAGGCAATCGTTTACGGTTAACAGTTGAGCCATGTGTGCTCTCTAAATCTCGAAACCAAGGAGTTCCTGCTCCATCAAAGGCTATACGAGCGTGCTCGCGACTAGAACTCTCATGCTGCAGAGTAATGTCGACTTGATCAGCGGCGCGGCCGAGCAAGACGCAAGGTTTGTTCAACACATGCTGTGCTATCTGAACGCCGCCTTTGATTTCTGTAATGCTCCACGAGCCAGTGGGAGATGCTGCCCAAGGTGGTTCTTGATAATCTGAAGACATCTGGGGGTGTTAAGTGCGTGGTTGTCACGATTGTGCGCGCACTCGGCCATGGTCCGTTGCTATACCTCGTTGCTTTTTATTGTTGCTTCCGTTCGACGTTCGTGCTGCCGAAGTGTATACATTCACAAATACATATACAGTTTAGAACCATAAAATTGAGAGAAAATTGCCGATTGACGACCGACTGACGATTGACGATGCTCATCGATCGTCGGCCCTTGTCGATCTCTGTCAACCACGCATAGACTAGACCCACGTTCCATCGTAGACAACAGAAGACACTCCTAACGCCCACGCACCCACTTCATTCTGTTTTGATTGCATCATGAGACGGCCGTTTCAATTTTGCGCCCTCACCGCTATTTCCGTTTCAGGGTTTACCTTGCACCCAAGCACCACTACCAAGCAGCCTATCACACTCGCATTATACGCAGGGATCGATGATATCGACCCGATAGAGCATGAAGTCAACGGGTTCAGCAAGTCTGCAGGGTTTGACAGGATCGGCGTCGACCCCACTGCCATGAGTCGACCGAGCAAGACGGACCTCTACTCGGAAGATGAGCTATTTAATCTACTGCAGCTACACCAGAACTTGCAGGAAAGCACCCCTGAAGCTAGACCTAAAGAAGAAGAAGAGTCGATAATCCCGCCGTCTCTACATGACATGATTCTCAAAACCGTTGCCGAGATTGACGACGTGATCAACTCCAGTGAAGATAAGGAGACAGAGGAAACCAACACGACGCCCGCTAACTTTGTCATGAATCAAGCAATCCGAGACACTATTCCCAACATTCGAGCGATTGCCAGCGATCTAGATGGAACCATTTTGTCATCAAAACATACGCTGCATCCCACGACGAGGGACGCTATAAAATTGGCCGTCGAAGCGGCTCTGTCGCCCACGGAACGACTAGAGCACTTTTTCTTGGCCACGGGCAAGTCTCGAGCCGGTGCCTTGGCGAGTGTCGGGCCAGAGACGGCTGCTCTCCTGTCAAAAACACCCGGTGTTTTTGTCCAGGGACTTTATTGCGTCGATGGCCAAGGCAATGTCGTCTTTGAAAAGAAGCTCGCCCGGGCTCAGATTGAAGCCGTCGAGCAGCTGTCGCAGCACTATGGAGTTACCTTGGTTGGCTACGACGGAGACAACCTGTTTGCTACCAAGTCCTCGGATCCCAAGGATTTGGCTACAATTCACGATCGCTGGGGTGAACCCGTACCAGTTGTACTTGACTCGCTAGTGGCCTACGAACCGGGTCTGCACAAAGTGTTTCTAATGAACGACGATCCAGAACGAATTTCTTATATTCGAAACCCTATGGAAGCACTTGCTGCTGCAATCGGTGCCGAGATCACTCAGGCTGTGCCAACCATATTGGAGTGTTTGCCGTCCGGATGTTCCAAGGCTGTCGGTGTACAGGAGCTGTGCAAAGCATTAGGTATCGATCCGTCCACGCAATTGTTAGCCGTGGGTGATGCCGAGAATGATCTAGGTATGTTGGAGCTCGCGGCCATTGGAATTGCAGTGGGGAATGCCTCGCCAGCGGTCAAGACAGCTGCTGATCTCGTCATGAAGGAGACGAACGACGAAGGTGGCGCCGGTGTTGCTATTGAACAGTATGGCCTTGGTAAAGCATTGGACTAGTACCGTAGTACAAGCGATGTTTCCATTACTTCCATTACACCACCGATTCTTTCGGCACATTTATTCTTTTCGCGAGGCGTAAAACTGGTTCAAAACTCACGTAGGTCGTCGCGCGATTCAAGCGCGATTTTCATAAGTTGTAACCGGGATAAAGAGCTTTCTCCGATCAGAGCTCACAATGGTCAATTACCTATAGCAGTAGTACTGTGATAGTCTACGACGGATGTAGGATAGCCCGTGCGTGCTTCGGGAAGTTTGTGCCGAGCAAAGCCTTATTTTTTTTTAAAGAATCAACAGCAGTACATACAGTACCTACTGTACACTGTATGTACCACCTTCACAGGTGGTATCATAGCATACAGTACAGTTACAACTACTGTATGTACGTTACTACCAGGTACCACTGTAAGAGCCAGAGAGGCCACTATTACTGTACCGGTACGCTCTCGTCCTGTACCTTTTCAAAGAGATTTTTACTTGTAAGATCTTGAAAAAACAAAAATGACCCTTTCCCGCTTTTTCACTTGTTGGGGCTACCGTACCACGTGAGCATTGTGCAACCTTTGTGGCGATGAAAGGGATGGGACCAACCCATTTATACATTCCATATCTAGATAGAGTGAGTCATCTGCTGTGTGATTGGGAGCCGCGGAGACCTATTTTGAGATCTCGAATTGGGTGGAATTCTTGTAGTACGGTAGTTCGCTTCCCCCTGGAAACCCTTTCTCGTTCCAGTCATGCATGACACGCCAAGTTTTGTGCGTTCTCAAAAGAACAAAACGGTGTCAACGAAGACGGTGGATTGATCTTATAAAATTGATCTTGCCGATCTTATCCATTATGAACACTCTCCGTCATCCCGCCCAAAAGGCTTCCGTTGTCGCTGTTGGACGCCACTTTTCTGCTGGAGGGAAGCATGGACCGGTGCAGCCACTGTTTCAGATGTTTAAGTCCTCCAATGCTGGTATCAAAAACCCGTTAGTTCCGGTAAGTGCTACCCGCGGATTCGGTTGACAGTGTGCCGTTCGAAAATCTTCTTCTTACATACCATGAGTCCATCTTTTGCTCTGCGTTCCATAGGAAGTCTACCAGTACAGTCTCAAGAAGGCGTTTTTCTCAGACTCGGCCACGTACCCTCTCATCGTAGTTTTAGTTGGGACTTCCGCCTTTATTGTGGGAATGACGATCAACGCCCTCAAGAACAACAAAGATATCAAGATCAATACTGATCACAAACACCAAGTCGTTCGCGATTGGGGCGAGAAGCCGACGAAAACTTTCGCAAAACGTATTCCCCTGGTTGGTTGGAACGCCAAAAAATACGAAACTCTCTCCCGAGAAGGTTTGGGAGTGGACCATGCCGAGTGGTTGAAAGCAAAGCACGCAGAAAATAAGCCCTCTTAGTATCGTTTAGACCTTATTCCCCCTAGTTAACAAGATACCACTCGCAGTCTACTCGAAGCGCTCCGCTCGATCGCCGGTTATGTACTGTAGCCTGCCTCTACTCTTTGATGCTTAGTCGGCACCCCCAGAGATGAGCTACTATACCAAGTGAACTGTTTTTTTAATTATGAGTACTGCTGCTCCTGCTCCTGTTGCTGCTCTCTTGGCTTCGGCTCGTTTTGCGCGAATTTGTCTTGCTTTTCTTGTTCCTCCTTCTCTTTCTGTTGCAATCTTTGCACAACATCATCCATGGCGGATCGTAGATGAACAATCGTATTCATGCTATTCTGGTTGTATTTGTAGAGACCGTAGAACAAGTCGAAACTGTCAGCTGTTGTACTGTCGACCAGCTGGAGCACAGATTGGAAACCACTCGTATCAATCGGCGTATGCTCGAGGCCTTGTGACCCAAGAATGCGCCCCATGAGATGCGTGATAAACTGAGAGTTGGCAGCAAAGGTATCGTGTTTCTGGCAGCTCATGGGCACCATATGACAGCCTTCTTCTTCCCAAATAGACAAGAAACGTTCCATCCGATCCATACCTTCGACATGAGCCTCGCTGTCCTCGTGGACGGAGTGGGCGTGCCCAGCATGGTCAATGAAAACCTCCGTATTGCTGACATCCTCCTTAGTTGCAGTAGCATTGAGTACAACCTTGTCAATCCGAGTCCTTTCATAGACGAATTTGAGATTTTTCCATCCATCTCTACCCGAGTCGGGTCCAAACATGGGATGCGAACAAAGAATGTCGCATTCTGGAGGCAATGCATCGATCATGACTTGCCGAGCATGTTCCTTGACACTGAGTACATCCACCACTAGCGGTCCATGGAAACCTTGTCCAATTTCTGACCGTCTCTTCATATCTTGGAGTATATGCGGGGCAAAGCTCTGAACCGTCGATTCGAAGCTAAGAATACTGACGGCGAAAACGAGCACATCAAGCCCTTCCTCCAGAAAGGCGTCCGGGTCCGACAAGGGGACATACTTGGCCCCCATTCCGTTGGCGACCTCAGAATAGTCCGACCGGGATGTTACCACAACACGGCCATACTTTGCAAAGCTGCGAGCAATAAACTGACCGAATCGACCAAAACCAACGACGCCAATCGTCAAGGGTCGACTTCGGATTGCCGACAGCTTTTCTCTTCGAACAGCTGCGAGCATGGTAGCTAGCTCTGCTTCTCGTTGCTTGAGCTCTTCTAGTTTCCCTGCTTCTACGCGGCCTTCACTTCCAACACGAGATTCTTCCAAGGGTATCGCATGTGACGCTGTATTTTGTCGTTTGATGGCAGGCTCCATGAATGCGGTCGAAAAGGCCCCCAAAAAATCCAAGAATAGTGCCAACAACAATACAATTTGCGAGATACGAGGGTTCATGTGGAGAGTAGTTTCGTTTTGTCGTTGCGCACGTTGCCGACGATCTGCCATGGAGCGATCGACGATATTCTATCGATGACACATGCCGACCAACGAAACATTTTCGTGGCCCGGGTCTGACTTCGACATTACTCGGAACGACGGAGAAGCCTCTTGATTGTCGGACGACGTAAGGGCCGTATCTAGCTGATTGCGATGCGATGCATGCATGCGGCATGCCATTAGACTACCTGGTAGTCCTACTAATGTACGCGTACCGTATGTAGCTAGATTATTACCTTGTAGGAATGTACAACGGGAGCCTGGAAGAAACAATGCACAAGGATTCTTAAAGAAAAGAACAAGATGAATATGCGTTTGGAGGTTGTCAGTCGCGACAACAAAGAGCATTATGGCTGCTGCACTGTGTCCTCGGTAATTTCATTCATCATATCCTGTTCCCGAGGATCATGAGTCATGAGTTAAGCTTTTTGCTTGACTTCAGAGGGTTTAGGAGACAACAGTGCTTATGCTCCAAGAGCGAGTGCCAGCTGCTGTTGTGCATTTATTCAGCCGGGGCATTGGACTCTAGGAGAGAAGTCGTGAAGGTAACTTTTTTATTAGTTCAATGCACGCGTTATAGCCTTGACCGGTTGAGCCCCTCTCTCACCGTTGTCTTAATGATTTCTACGCAGAAATCAGCGGCTGGCGCAACTTGCTCAGGAACACTGACGAAATCATGCCGCAGCTGTGGCATGTGGGTAAGCGAAATGTTGTTGGGAATGATATTTTGAGCTTGGAGGTCTCGGAGATCATCCATGTGAAAGGCGGGCGCCCAATGATCGTCCCCGCCAAAAAGAATGACATTGGAACACTGCCGGCCAATCAAGCGCAATGCAGCGACCTGCGTCAAGAAAAGCAGTAACAGATGTAAGCATACAATTAAAACGGCATCATATCAATCAAGCCATGCTTACATCGAATTCCTCTGGAACATCTCGGATTTCCTCACACCCCAGTGAGTAAAAGTTCCTTGCAAACGCCGGCTGTCGGACGAGTTCCACCGCTACTCGACGGCCTTCATCGTCCGGCATAGTTGGTCTCAAGAGAAGGTCGACCCAGTGTAGAGGCAATCGCTCCACAACGCGCATGAGCCCCTCGTGGATTCGAATCGTCTGCTCGGGTCTTGCGGCCACAAAATCGAGTAGAAGCTGCTGCCGTGTTGGTGCATTCATGCGTGTAAAGGGCATGAGACTAATCAAGAGACGTGTTTGTTTTTGATTGTTTTAGTATGTGTGGCCTCAACATGAACATGCGTTGTGTGAAATGGACACCAATCGAATGTGATACAAAAATAAAGCGCGGTGACTCGGTACTATCAGGAAAGCCCCAGCATTTCTTCAGTGCAACAAGCTCGTCGATGATGCCTTGCATATACACGCACTTGTGGTAGATTGACCGTCGACGGTCCAAGGAATAGTAGCGTCTCTGTCTGTTGAATCCTTCCACTGCTCCACGTTCAGGTGCGAGTCGACAGTCGAATGGCCCGCATTTGACACTCCACGCGCCGCAAAGCCTGGACCCAGTGTCTCCACTAGCTGGACGAACATGGGAAGGTACCATTCCACGAGGCCTGGACTTCCCGGTATAAAGACTAGAACGGTATGCGGAAATTCAGCTATTGGATCCGTCGTGGTTGTCGTCGTCGCTGCTTTCGTCGGCGGAGAACAGAAATCCACTGCAAAGGTGTCCGAAGGCCAACCGAAAACGGGAGACTTGTCTCCTTACTATTAGCCGATCTTTAGTCACCATGACCTCCTGCCTCACCGTAGGTAGGAAGAGTTGAGTCGGTGGTTGGTAGCGGTAGACGGTAGACGTACTGTATAGTCTCCCCTCTCCCCTCTTTGGCTTTATTTGTGGATATCGATTGTCGATTTAGATGATTGTGATCATGTGATGATGATGTTGTGACGATAATACCATAAGTATAATGTGACGGTAATACGGACGGTGATGCATGGTTGATTACGACGTACTGTACTGTACGTACAGTACTTGTAACTGTCGCTAAACGTTGTCTGACACTACGTTGTTTGACACTACGTTGTTTGACACTACGTTGTTTGACACTACGTTGTCGATAGTGTAGAAAGCCTATTACTTGTTGATAACTGTTGTCTGACACTACGTTGTCTGACACTACGTTGTCGATAGTGTAGAAAGCCTATTACTTGTTGATAGCTCGATGCGATAGATGAATTATAAGTCGTTAGCGTCGTACCGTAAACTAAGAGCTCCGATGGATAGTCTCCACATTTGCGAAAGCAATCGATCCCTGACTGGTTAACCGAACCTGGTGTAACGGGACCTGGTGTGACGTATCGCAGAACCCGTCAGATGATGAATACCACACGGATATGCGACAACAGTAAGTCGGACACTGACTGACTCATCATCGACTGACTTTTCGACTTTTCGCCTCGTCGCCGCTACAGTTACAGTAGAGTTAGTGTCGGGAATCCGAGTGGAGTCCCGGGAAAGAGTCACGTTTGCTCCAACGTCGATGAAACGGTTCCATGATCTGCAACAGTTTCATTCGCATTGGACTCGTTGAGTGATGAAATACTAAGTATCCTCGGTCCAGATCACTCCTTCCTCCACGATTATTCCCCAAGTAGAATCCTGTAGCCTTGGCTAGAAGGGCCACGCAACAGAGATCGTAGATTTGTAATCTAAAGCTCACTTATTTTGTTTACTTCCTCAGTTTTCAATCTACTAGTCCTCCATTCTTAGTCTACGATTCATCATGGTGATCATTTGTCCAGCTCTTTGTATCCCTGGTTGCGTCCAAGGGTCTTCCAAGCTTTCTTACTTACCGGCAAGTTGCCGCTCGTTACTATCGAGTCCCAGAGGGGATCGACCATCATTCCGTCAGTTAGCTAGTAGAGTCTATCTATTGTCGTACCAGTATCGATTAATCTTTTCTTTATGTCGTATTGACGTCGGTACTGTAAAACTTTCCAATTCATCGCATCATGAGAAATTTAGACTTTCAATTAGTAACTCGGGCTTGGCTCTCGGCTCTTGACTTTCATAACACCACATATCATCACCCATGTCTTTGGTTGCAACTGCATATCCTGTTTGTTGGGCTATGCTCCATCACAACAGTGTAAGTCCAGCTTGGGCCCGACTGGCGTGAAACATCAGTGCAGGCACCAGCACTTTGTCATGTGGATTCCCACGACGCACATTTCAGGAGGTACTAGCTTGGAAGAGTGGGATCACTCGGTAATAGAAGGCTTGCTTGTCCAAACCGGGAACGTTG
>Ga0307978_1001810_pt1 | contig 15571 bp, 15 predicted proteins | sample OrgLakmetage1056_FD_203151 | JGI IMG/M metagenome (GOLD analysis project Ga0307978, IMG submission 203151) | Saline water microbial communities from Organic Lake, Antarctica - #1056 | ecosystem: Environmental > Aquatic > Non-marine Saline and Alkaline > Saline | place: Antarctica: Organic Lake...
GAAACGAGGATCAGCAAGCGTTTCAGGATGGATGCCACGACTTACCAGGTATTCATGTTTTCCGGCTGGCTGACTGCGACCAATAGCCTGCAAGACTTTTTGACGGTCTGCTGTGCTCGGCAATGGCTTCTTGATCCTATGATTCATCTGCACCGGCTCGGCACCGATCCAAGGCCGTAGCTCTTTTCGAACTTGCCCCAGGTTCAGCCCTTTCCGTTTCTGGACGAAATCAACAATGCTGCCGTTGTCTTGGTTATCACGAACCGAGAAGTAAGTGCCATGACCATCAGCCGCCGTAGCAATAATGATCTTGTCGTCATCGCTCTCGCGCTGCATGATGATACTGTTTCGGCTCGACTCATTTTTGATCAATTCGTAGCCTTCAGCCGCTGCATATTCAGGCAAGCTAATCTCACGCTTGAAACACTCCAGTTCGTCACCCCTATACTGCCTCACCGCTCCAATTCCTCTTTCAAAAGATCCGCTACTTCTTCGTAACGCTCTATCAGAATTTTCTGCTGCCCTGCCAACCGCATCACTTGCTGTGCTGAGGTAGCGACCTGCTCCTGCAAGCTGTTCACCTGCACCATCAAACGCTGCTCGCGCTCTTGTGACTCCTGCTGTGAAAGCTTCAACATATCCACCAATCTCTGCTCTAACTCTGTCATAACCTGTCCTCAGGGTTTCTTTAATTTGAGCGCCCAACTCCCAGATTCGGCCTGATAGAGATCGGGTTCTGTCTCGAAAACTAGATATTGATTGCCCGACTGCTCTAAGAATTGAACTTTTTCGGGAAGCTTCTCCAAAATTTGCTGGGCCGAAAGGATCTCCTGCTTTGTCTCCATAAGCTCCTGGAACATCAAATGCATCACTCCCCAACTCGCGCTTAAGATGGTCACTAAGACCAGAAACGCCGGAAGGCTGTACTTCAGCCATCCCCACCTCAGACTGTTTAAAGCTGATGTTTTGTTCCGATTGGATGCCTTTTCGATCTCCACCAAGTCGCATTTCAAACGATTCTTGGTTGAGTTGCTGACTTTCGATGCCTCTGATTGCAGTCTCTCTATCAAAGCTGTGATTTCTTTGATCTGGGCGCTGATATCGCTCTTTGTGGTATCCAGCTCGTCTTTCAATCCAGCTCTCAAACTCCGAACGAGCTTCTTCAGCTCGCTTAATGTGAGTTTCTCGATCTGTTCTTTGTCCGTCTGGCGCTTCTGAACCAGACTTTCCGAGAGAGCTTCCATCGAATTCTTCTGCATAGATTCCACCTTTCAATCTGACAGCTTTGGTAAAGCCGGATGGCTTAACCGAGACATGATCTTTTCCCTTTCGGGTGATTTCCCCCAGTTCTTCCAGGCTGGCAACAATGCCCGCACGATCAGTAACCAAGCCATCAAAAACACGGCTTGTGAGCCATTGCGTGATTTGTTCACGAACCTTTGCATGGTTTACAAGGATCGGCTTATCGTAGGTAGGCGGAGTGTTCACCAAACGGGCTCTAGCCGGATCATCGGGACGCGCCCAGCCTTGCCCGTAATTCCAGGAATCACGAAGCGCGTCGTAAAATTTTGCATGGCCAGGAGGCGCAATGTTCAAGGCTTTGCCAGTAAATAGCTCGACTCTCGGCGCAACCATATGCAGCTCGGTATTTCCTTCATGCTGGTGTCTCACCCAAAGAATGTCGTATTGGTCAAACTCTAAACCAGCAAAAGCCAGACGTTCAAAATCGTCCATGAGCTGCTTTTGCTGCTCGTCAGTAGGGACATCATCAACGTGAAAAGCGATCACACCCGATGTGTACTTATATTTATTGTTGATGTTGTCGATCAGTCGCCGCGTCGTTTCTGGATTACCTCTCAAAACTTCGGGCAAAGGATCGCGACGAGAAAAAACAACATTACCCTGGTCATTCTTCAAGTGTCGACCGAATGAATCCGTCTGACGCACATACTCATTGGTTAAGTATTCAGTCGGGCCTCGGCCCCCACCGGTCCCTCGCTTAAAAAATTTAATATGCATCTGAGTCCTCCTCGCGCCTGCCAGGCTGCGTAGGAATGCCTGAGAGCTGACGCTCTACAGACAACAAAGCACGGAGAACCGCCATCGCTTCAGCATCTGATTTATAGATATTTGCCCATCGTGAAATCTGGTTCAGGTTATTTCCAATTTTCGCAAGCTCACGGATAAGAGCAGGATCGACACGCTTCACCCGTCGCTTCTGCACAGGTTCCCTGTAGACCAGTTTTGCAGCACCCATGTGCTGCCTGATCAAGTCAGAGAGAGTCAAGCCATCCGCTGCTGCAAGCGACTGCCAGGACTCCTTTTCGGGCCCTGAAACTTTCACGTGTACCCATTTACTCCGATTCATAACGACCACTCTTTTTCCTACTGCCCATCTGCGGAGCAAATAGATGCGCGACTCGTCGCAGCATTCTCTGGGCCGATTTATTCGGCCTGGGCCCCGTTTATGGGGTGGGGGATTGAAGGGGGCAAAGCCCCTTTCACCAGACCCGGTAGCGTAGCTACCGGGTAGGCTGGCTTAACATACTTAACACTATAGAAACAGTGTATCAGAGATGCAATGATTTCAGTCTTGGTTTTACTAAAAAAGTTGCCTTCGGCAACTGGGCAGTAGGGAAAAAAATATTGGCTTTCTCTTTGATTTTTTGAGGTTAAACGTATCCGTGGAGTGAAACGCAGTGTTCATTTTTTATTAGGGAAGGCCCTTCGAGGGTCTTCCCGTTAGTATTTCTTAGTAAATACTAGTACGGTTTTTTGGACGATCGCTAAATCCCTCTGTTGGCAAGGTATTCAGGCCTATTTAAGAAAAAAAAACGTGACTGCTATAACGATAAAGTGTGACCGCTATAACGACAAAGTGTGACTGCCTTAACGATACCTCATATTCATTTGCGATAACCAAACATCAACCACTTACCGAAAAAAAGCCCAAAACTAGCCCTTGAAACAGTGTTTCTGACCAAAAATCTTTGCGTGGTATGGAAAAAAATGTGACCGCTTGAACGATATCGCTTATGCTTTTTGCTCGATGACATTAGGTCGAAAGACTTGAGCAATCGCTCTTTTACCTTTTCCTTCAACCTCGATACGCCAGCCGTTGAGGCCGTTTATCTCGTCAATGGCTTCTTTGATCCTCTGCCGTCGTTTCCTGATGGCAGAATCGGTGTTTCCAGTTGCCTCACCCCAGACTTTTTCCGACAATTTGTCGAGAGATATGCGCTGTGTCCGGCCTGGCCTTAGCCAAGCCGAAAGCCAAGCGTGTGCTAACTTTGCTGGGTCTTTGCTGAGTTTCTGGCGTTCATGCAGGGATACGTGAACATAGTGGCCTGTGAGAGCAGCTGCAAAGCGGGAATTTAGAGCAATATGCAAGGTTTCGTCCGGAGATAAAGAGTACGACAGGAGCCTCATAGACCAGTCATAACCTTCTTTTCTGGCCCGACAACCGACGTTTGATAATCTTTCCAAGCAGTCCTCAAGGCTGTCGTAATTTTTACCACCCTTTCCTTCACCAATAGCCTTTAGCATCCGATACCTAGAAGTGGTTATGACGATTGCTCTGTCATCTTCGGCTTGATGGCTTGGTTCTAAGTTTTGCCAGAGCTGTTGGCCTTTTCTATTTGGGGTATCTGCGTAGAGTTCCTGTCCGCCGATACCAGCAAAGCCAATCGCGGTAAGCAGGACTAGTTGATCGCGGGCATCTAGTGCTTGCCAAATAGCAAATTTAAGGTGTAGACCGTCATGGTGAGTTTCGATTGATAGTCCACCAGGCCTGTTTTTAGTGTCGTAAAGAGGCCTGAAAAGCGAGACCAGGGCAAGGGCAGGATCGTGTCGAGCATACTCGACTTGTTTTTTATCCACTAAATTCACGCCGGCCTCCTTTTTTTGCAGCATCTTGCAGTTTTACAGGGACTAGAACACCACCTTCCTGTCGTTCATACCATTGATCAAGTGGGGTGGCATCGTAGTTTTGCTTTGAGATGCCGAATCGGACAAAGAAGCCACGCCTATCACTTCCAATAGCAGATTTATCACCATATCGATCTGAAAGTCTTTCTGATTCTTCTTCGGTCATTTTTGCTATGAAGCCGCACCATCGAGCATTGTCTACCAGAGCAGACGCTCCGCGAGCGGCCTGCTGCTGATCTCCTTGACCATCTTTAGCGCTGCCTTTGCTAATGTGATGTAGGTACAGAACTGATGCGCCTGTGGTTGCTGCAACGTGTTCCAGGGTGCCGACTAGCTTTGCCATATCGCCGTTGCTGTTTTCGTCCATTTGGTGAATGCGCGACAGGGTATCAAGTATGATCAGCCGGGCACCGGAGCAGTATTCAATTAATCTTTTCAGATGTTGTGAATCCATGACGTTGAGCCGTTTTCCCATGATGGGTTCAAGGATTAAGTTGTCACTGATGGACTGCCTCGCAAACTCACCGAGGTGTTTACCTATCGCGTGTAAGCGCTTAATCAAAGCCGGTGCTGGATCCTCACCTGCGAAATAAACCACTGGACCATTTTTCGAAGGATTAAGTTTAACAATGTCTCCACCGTCCACAGTGCAAGCCACGGCCATTGCTGCTTCTAGTGCCCAATAGCTTTTTCCCGTTGCTCCAGGGGCAACCAGGGCACCCACGGTGCCTGTCAAAAAGCCAGGCCAAATAAAATCGAGTTGTGGTGGCTCCTGAGTGAATGCATCCAGTATTTTGATCGCCATAAAAATTCCTTTATATATTTAATGCTATTGTGCTATCATTAATACATTAAATCAAGTAGTATTGTTTTAAAGAATTATAGAAAGGTGGGATATGATCGTTTTGGTCGGTAGTGAAAAAGGTGGTGTTGGTAAGAGTACGATAGCTGCCCACACAGCAGTCAGACTAGCTATGACGGGCAAGCCAACAATGTTGGTTGATGCAGACCCACAAGCGACATCTTGGGCTTGGGCGCAAGCTCGGAATAAATATAAGCCTGATTCGCTGAAGGTAGAAACAACCAAGATGACAGGCGATATAAGGCCAGGAATAAAAGACCTAGCAGCGTTATACGGCCATATCGTAGTTGATTGTGGCGGCGCTGATTCCGTGGCTTTACGGAGCGGTATGATGATCGCGCATAGGTTAATAATTCCGTTAAAGGTGGCACGGAGAGACCTTGAGACAATGAAGCACGTTTCCACTCTTGTGCAGTATGCCAATGAAAAGCGAAAGGATGAGGGACAGAGCCAGCTCCTTGCTCGGGTAGTTTTCAATATGACCAGGGCACTACCAAATTTTTGGACCAGAATCGAAGGAGCGAAAAAAGTGGTTGAGTTGCTGGGGCTGGGAGTTTGCCCATATCCGATCGTTGAGAGAGTCAGTTACGACGATACTCAATACCAAGGTGGAACAGTTTTCGATGATAAAACTGACCAAAAAGCTATCGATGAAATGGAGCGTGTTTTGAAATCATTGCTTCGTAAAGAAAAGCCGGAGTAGGACTTATGACGAAAGCAAATTATGATTTATCAGATGACTTTGTAAAGGGCGCTGAAGGTCGAGCCAGTGAGCACAAAGTAAAGACTAGCGATGCCTTGGTAATGCTGAACACAAGAGTGCCGAAAGAGCTTCGTGATCGCGTTAAAATGGCAGCTCTTAAAAATGACTCATCGATCACCGCGATCATTGGCGAAGCGCTTGAAAAATGGCTGACTGAAAATGAGTCTGGAAAACCCAGCAACAATGCTTTTGCTGACGATGGGCTTTAATTCGCCAGGTGAAATTTTAAAATTCGTTCTGCATGAAAAACCGGCCTCACTGCACCATAAAGTTGGTTAATAACCTTTAAGATTAGAGTATTACAGCTTTTCAAGTTCTTGGCTTGGCTCATCGTCAGCCTTCTGATCGATGACTTTAAAATCTTTTTTCGTGCAGTCCGGGCACATCATTTCTTCTTTACGCATCTCATTTTAGTAGTATTGAACTGTCCACTCACTGAATATAAGGTAATACACCAGGCACTCTAATTTCGCTTTAGTATCGGTCATTATCGATCAGCCATTCCTCAAGATCCCTCACTCGATTATTCAAATACTTCCACTGCTCAAGCTGAAAGTTGGCAGACAAACGTGAAAATGGTCGTTTTCTCGCCAGGAGCCTGCTATTGAACATAATCGCTGTTGTCGGCAATTGTTGGACGGCTAAACAAGCCGATAATGGTCTTTTGAATCGTTGGTCGGAGCGTTTAGAAAACGATCCATTTTCACGTTTGTCTGCCAACTTTCTAAGTTATTTTAATGACTAGGGGAAATCTGGTGAAAACACCTGGCCGAAAAAATCGCTAACACCAGAATTTTGTAAAAGATGGTTAAAAATAGCGTTTTCTCCTTCGTTAGGTTGCTTTTTCACGACAAAACCGGATTTTCGATGTCAGACTGATAATGAAGTCGGAAAATGTTCCAGCTCGTCAAAAATTGAAGAGTTTAATAGTATCCCCAAGAGTCTCTTAAAGGGAATCAGCCCTTTTTTGAGGGGGCTGATTCCGGCGCTGCCGCGTCTGTGTAAAGAAGGTTCTCCCCCTTTTCAGAGCGTGGATTAATCTCAAAATGAGCATGGTAGCGTGCAATCGAGTTCAGTCACCAAAAAGTGTACTAAAAATTGATTTTTTCGAACTTCTATGAACACTATGTTGCTTAGCCAAAAATTGGGCATCTTCATGTTTTTTGGTTGAAATCTATCGGTGATTGGTATTACCGTGCAGCGAGTATTTTGTATGTGCTATGGCCTAATTAATGAGCAGCAGGATAAAGTTGTGGTCGCGTTAACCGCGATTTTGGGAAACCGACTATGACCAGTGGAAGCCGTGTAGCCATCATTCCTGCCCGTGGTGGCAGCAAGCGTATTCCCCGTAAAAATATCCGTGATTTTTGCGGCAAGCCGATGATTGCATGGTCTATTGAGGCGGCACAGGCTAGTGGTTGCTTTGAAAGGGTGGTGGTGTCTACCGATGATGCCGAGATTGCCGAGGTGGCTAAAAAGTACGGGGCGGAAGTTCCTTTTATGCGCCCGGCAGAACTGTCGGACGATTACGCCGGCACTCTTCCTGTAATCCGTCATGCTGTGGACTGGTTAATCCAGCATGGAGAGCATATCGAGTATGCCTGCTGCGTCTACGCGACTGCGCCGTTTATTGCCAAAGAAGATCTACAGCGAGGCTTTAGCCTCATGCAGCAGCAGTCTAGCGATTACGCTTTTTCAGTTACCAGTTACGCCTTCCCAATTCAGCGAGCCATCTGCATTACGCCTACAGGGCGAGTCGCGATGTTCAGTCCTGAACACTTCAACACCCGCTCCCAAGATTTGGAAGAAGCGTGGCACGATGCCGGGCAGTTCTATTGGGGCACGGCGAAGGCCTGGCGAGAGGAAAAAATGATTTTCGCAGAAGGTTCAGTTCCCATTAAACTGCCGTGTTATCGAGTGCAGGATATTGATACTCCTGAAGACTGGATACGGGCTGAGTGGATGTTCCAGACTCAGACCAAGTAAGAATAGTGAACGTATCGGATACGACATCTTTTAATTCAAGGTAACTCCCAACATGACTGAATCAACCACAGAAAACGTAGTGATCGATGGACGTGCAATTGGTCCAGACACTCCACCATATATTATTGCTGAAATGTCCGGTAACCATAACGGAAATATTGAAAGAGCTTTCCGCTTGATTGAAGAAGCGAAAGCCGCCGGTGCTGACGCAATTAAGTTGCAGTCTTATCGAGCAGACACAATTACGATAGATCATGACGCGCCTGAGTTTTTGGTCCATGGGGGGCTCTGGGATGGACGGCGGTTGTATGAGTTGTATGAAGAGGCTCATACGCCTTGGGAATGGCATACACAGCTTTTTGAAAAGGCTCGTTCTGTGGGCATTACTATATTTTCTGCCCCTTTTGATCCAACAGCTGTAGACATGTTGGAAGAACTTGACGCGCCAGCCTACAAAATTGCGTCACCAGAAATAGTAGATATACCATTAATTGAATATGTGGCTCGTACCGGAAAGCCTATGATCATTTCTACAGGAATGGCTTCCTTTGAAGAAGTTGTCGAGGCGGTTTCCGCAGCGCGCGGTGCGGGAGCTACTGAGATTGTCTTGCTCCACTGTACGAGCGCCTATCCAACGCCACCGAATGAGGCAAACCTGTCTACCATTCCCGATTTGAGGGAGCGTACGGGCTTGCTCACAGGGTTATCGGACCACACGTTGGACACCGTGGTTGCTACTGCGGCAGTTTCGTTGGGTGCTTGTGTGATAGAAAAGCACTTCACCTTATCCCGAGCTGAGGGTGGCGTTGATAGTGCTTTTTCTTTAGAGCCCGACGAACTCGCGAGGCTGGTGGAACACACCAGGATTGCTTGGTCTGCACTTGGTAATCCGAGCTATCGACCCACCAAAAGTGAAGCAGGAGTGCTCAAGCATCGCAGATCTTTGTACGTCGTCAAACCGATCAAGGCGGGAGAATTATTTACCACTGAAAATGTCCGCTCTATACGACCGGCAAATGGCTTACTGCCAAAGTATCTTTCTCAAGTTATTGGTGGGAGAGCAGCTTGTGACATCGAATTTGGTCAAGCTTTGAAAGTTGAATATTTGGCGTGATTAACATTCTGGAAAATTAATAGGCTTATTTAGATAACACAGTTTAAAAATCAGTCCCACAAAACTGCCATAGGGTCGACGCCAGTTGAAGTAGCGTCAAAGACTAGTTTGGCTCAGAATCTGAGAAAAAGTTCAATACCAGATGGGGAACTACTGGATAACTTAGGCGTTTTTTTGACTCGACAAAATTTATCTAGAATAAATTTCATTCAAAGTGTTTACGAGAAAATTATCCCTGTTCACGGTGTGATCATGGAGTTTGGCGTAAGGTGGGGGCAAAATATGGCTCTATTTTCATCGTTGAGAGGTATGCTTGAGCCATATAATTATAATCGTAAAATTATCGGGTTTGATACTTTTGAGGGTCTCTCTTCAATAGATAAAAAAGACGGTGTAGTTTGCGAAACTGGAGATTATAGTGTTTCTGAAAATTGGGAACTTGAACTTGAAAATATTTTAAATTTTCACAACGATAACTCACCTATCTCACAGAAGAAGAAGTTTGAATTGATCAAGGGTGATGCTTCAGAAACACTTCCTAAATATCTTGAAAAAAATCCTGAAACAATTATTTCTCTTGCCTATTTTGATTTTGACATATATCAACCTACAAAAGATTGTTTGAGAGCTATATTGCCACATATTACAAAGGGAAGCGTTTTGGCGTTTGATGAACTGAATTGTTCAGAGTTTCCAGGTGAGACTGCGGCGCTTAAGGAAGTTATTGGGCTTGATAAGTATGCAATTCGCCGATTCCCAAATAGCCCTCTGACGTCTTATGTTATTGTGGAGTGATTTCACGTTAATTTTTATTTTAATTTAAATATTGCTAGTTTTTTAGAATTTTTTATGAATAAAAAATGCTAAAGAAAAATCATGGGCTTCTGAGAAATTATAAATAAACCAAATAACCAAGAGCTGCTTAGCTACTGCGTATACAAGTACTATCGGACCGAGCGAGCTAACTATTGGAAGAGTTATTCTTGAGAAGAGATTGAATTTATCCGAATGAAAGTGTAGTGACATAGTGAATTTGGTCAAGCTTTGAAAATGGAATATTTGGCGTGATTAACATTCAAAAAAATTAATAGGCTTATGTAGATGACACAATTTAAAAACCAGTCCCTTGATCCTGACCTTACTCCTGCGCCACGCAGTAATATTTTGATCAGTAGCGCATCCAGAAAGATTCCGTTAGTTCGATCTATCGTAGAGGCAAAGCAGCGCCTTGCAAAAAGCGCATTTGTTTACGCAGGAGACATCGATAATGGGGCACATGCACAGTTTTTTTGCGATGGTTTCATCGGTTTGCCAAAAACAACAGAAAATAACTTGGAAGAAATTCTAAAAATCTTAGAAATTCATGACATCGGGATTGTAGTCCCTACCCGCGATGGCGAGCTGGATTTTTGGGCCAGAAACAAAGCAGCATTTGAGAGTCTTGGCATTGCAGTTCTGGTATCTGATCCCCAAGCTATTTTTACCAGCATTGATAAATTGGCATTTGCTGAATTTGGAAACACGCACAATCTTCCTATTATTCCAGCATCGGAAGATCCTGCGGGCCCCGGCCCTTTTGTAGTTAAGGAACGTTATGGTGCTGGAAGTCGGTCGATCGGACTAAACCTTCAAAAGGACAATGCGTTAGCGCACGCTACTGAACTTTCGAACCCTATATACCAGCCGTTTATCGAAGGTCGTGAAATCAGTGTGGATGCCTGGCTGGATAGCCGGCACAAGGTGAAGGGATTGGTTTTGCGCGACCGCAATGAAGTGGTAAACGGGGAGTCGGTTGTCACAACTACTTTCAGAGATTCATTACTTGAATCCGAGTGTCGGAAGGTACTGGAATTTCTACCTCTCCGGGGGCCTGTGGTGCTTCAGTTAATTATTGATCATGCAGGACGTCCACATATTATTGAGTTGAACGCTCGCTTTGGTGGAGCCTCTACAGCATCAATCTCAGTGGGTCTGGATATTTGGTACTGGACCCTGATGGAACTTAATGGGCAGGATCTGGAATCGATTCAGTTTCAGCGCTCCACGGTGGAGGTTCGTCAAATTCGTGTGCCAACGGACATTGTGCTTTATGATCCTGATATTTGATCTAGACGATACCCTCTATGATGAGCGAACCTATGTGGTGAGCGGTCTCAGAGCAGTCGCAAGGTTCGGTTACGAACGTTTTGGCTGGTGCCCTACGGAGTCGTTGAGCTTCATGCAAAATGTGTTGGACAAATCGGGTCGCGGGCAGATATTCGACCTATGGTTAGCCTCGCGTAGTAGGAGTACTCGTTCACTTGTGGAAGAGTGTGTGAAGGTATATCGTCATCACACGCCTTCGCTGCAATTAGCACTTGGAGTTGAAAAACTTCTGGAGCGATTGTCTTCAGGTTACTGCTTATACCTCGTTACAGATGGCCACAAGATTGTTCAGAGCAAAAAAGTGGAAGCACTCGGTATCTCTCATTTTTTTCAAAAGGTAATGATCACTCATAGATACGGAATACGACATGCTAAACCATCGACTTATTGCTTTGAGCTCATTAAAAGTCGGGAAGAATGTGAGTGGGAAGAAATGGCATATATAGGCGACAATCCTGCCAAAGACTTTGTCAACCTCAACGTTTTAGGGGTGAAGACAATAAGAGTTAATACGGGAGTCTATCGTAACTTGTCGGCCAAACCCGGCTATGATGCGAAGGTGACACTAGCGAGACTGGATTTATTGACTGAAGCCGAACTGAGAGACCAGGTCGACCAACCGTAAATTGATTCCGCGTTGGCTCATGCGCTTCTGGATATGCTTAGTTTTTGTCACGGTAACTATCCTTTACTTGTGTATATTCTGGGATCTAGATTAGCACAAACTAAAAATCTCGTAAAATACTAAGTATTTTTGTGAAAATTTATTATTTTTTAAAAATTGAGTGCGGGCTGAAAAATTTCTGATCATGATATAAAAAATAGGATATCACCTCCGGAAAGTTCGCTACGATTACGTATCATTTCAATATTATGAAGATCACACTTCTGCTTCATCCATTTTTCTAGATAGCTATTAATCGGATGATTAGGATCACTGCATAGAATGGTTATTTTCATGAGCTTGTTTTCCTGATTATTTTCAATATTAAACGAGAACAGCCTCTGCCATCACATATAGATTTTGCGTTATGCGTTAATTTTATTAATTGAACTTCAGAAGCCATCAACTTACTCAAGAGCAAGCCAACACTCTGAATGGCCTGGTCGTCAATAATGAGATGCGCGCATCCATTCTTTGCCAATGCATTCCCAATAGCGCGTTGATTTTCAGCCAGAATTACGATAATTGATGGAAGCCCAAGGCAACAACGCTCCCATGAAGTACTTCCTGCTGCACCAATTGAGATATCTGCAAGACGCATACGCTCAGCCATGTCATTGACGTTAACACTCACCTTTGCTTGGAACGGGAGACGGTTAGATAGCTCTCGTATTTCTTCTAGATGAGGTGCCGTAGCGCCCATGACGATATCCAGTTCCGTGGTGCGCGGCAGAAAGCTATTCGCAAGAGTGTTGAGTACCTTTCCTGTTATGTTATTCGCGTCGACACCCCCAAGAGTGATCAGAATACGCTTCACTTTTGGTTTTACGCGCCGCTGTAGGCTGGTTTCGCGGAGTTCAGCGAATTCTGGACGCAAAAGTGCGTACCGGGGGCCAACCAGCCGCACACAATGATTGGGAACCTTATAATCGTAATCTCCAACTTCACGCCCCAGATTCTGGTCTAGCAAAAGATCGCAGGCGTGATCTCGATCCGCCAAGTCATCAATCACCATTATCTGGCCGACTGCTTTTGCCAGCAACCTCTCCCAACGGGCATCAAGAGCGTAATGGTCTATTATCAACCAATCTACTTTCATGGCATCAAGAGCAACGAGCGTCTGCTCTGCATCTATACGCCAACTAACCCCCAACCACTCGGCGTGGGCCGTATTGTCGCTTTCCAATGCGGGATTAAAGCCACTAAGAGCGGACAGTAAGTGAATGAAAAAGCCTTTATTTTCGATGAGATCGCCCAGATTACCAGTGTGCTCCCGGCAGATAAAAATACACCGATGCCCAAATCGTCGGAGTTCTTCTGCGAGAGTCAGGCAGCGCATGACATGCCCGGTGCCCATCTGAACGGACGCATCAACTCTGAAAACAACGTTCATTGATTGCCTTTCGAAGACTGCGTGGCTTTGAACATCCATTCGGCCCTAGTCCAGTCTTCCGGAGTATCGATGTCTTGTACCCTATGGCAAGGTAATTTAATGGGAACACCAATCACCTGATGAATTTCAGCCAAAAAACATGAAGGTGCACAATCTCTGTGCCAAGCAACATAGTGTGCATGAACGTTCGAAAAATCAATTTTTAGTACATTTTTGGTGATTGGACTCAAATTGCACACTACCGTGCTCAAATCACGGTCATTTTGAGATTAATCTGTGCTCTGAATAAGGAGAAAATCCCCGCTGCCGACAGCGAGTGTTATGGTAGGCTAACCGTTACATCCGGACGAAAACACCCCGGCTTTGCGCTACCCTCACCTGCTCAAATTCCAGATTTGCAGGAGCAAGACGCCACTATGCGACTCGACCAGTTACGCCTGTTGTTTGACGCCGGCAACCTGATGGCCGTCGACATCGTACCCGCGCTCCTGGAGCCCGATCCCGCCCCGCGCTGGAGCTGTCAATTTCGCCGGTGCAACGGAGCAAGGGTGACACTGAACCTAATCCGAAAGCGCCACGACACCGACCAGGTGCAGATTTTTAACGGCCTCGATGCGGCCTTTACGACGTGCCAGGCGGTGGGGTTTCGGGACGTAACCGTGCACCGGAGTTGAGGCCTTCATGAAACAGGTTATGCTTTTCTAAACCGGGTTAAGGCCGCAATTTGCTGACCTGCAATCCCGTGGACCAAAGCCGCCTCCTTTCCCAGCCACACCACCTCGCAAAAACAACGGGCAGTAGGAAAAAAGAAAATTTTACGTGCTGTCCTACTTTTAGTAGTTCGAGGTTATTTTTGGCTCATTTTTCATGTTTGCCTGCCAACCCTCAAGTTGGATCCGGCGGAAGATCAACCTCTTTGAAAATGGCTTTCTTGTCAGTCATTACTCTTTTTCTTTTGAGCATTAATGCCTTTCAGTTCCCCTCGCAATTCAGACGCTTCTTTCTGTGCTGATTCCAGCTTTTCGCGCATCTTGGCTGTAGCTGATCGGTGCTGCTCGATTTCGGTTTGAGTGGCTTCTAATGAAGACTGAGCACGCTCGTTGGATGATGTCAGGTCTTTATTTTGACTTTCCAGGGACTCGATTCGTTTGGCCTCGGTTACAAGGGCTTCACGATGCTCAGACTGAATCGTATTGATCTCAGTTTTGTGATCCCTGTGGAGCGTTTCAGTTTTTTCTTGATGATCCTTTTGCAGATTTTCCTGCTTGGATTCAAGAGATTCTGAGCGCTTCTCGGACTTCTCCAGGGACTTGCGCAACTCGGCAATAGTCGCTTTTAGAGACTCAATTTCTGCTGTCTTTTTCGAGAGTGCCTCCGATGTATCTGACCGAAGATTCATCAGGCGGTCTTTATAATCAACCAGTTCTGCTCGGACTTTTTGAAGTTCTTCAGAAGAGTCAGAAACTTGTTTCTTCAGATCTTCTTGCTCAGATTCCAGAAGTTCGACCGCTTCCTGGGCTTCAGCCAGTTCGGATTCAGACTGTTCACGAGCAACCTTCAAAGCTTCACGTTCAGTGGATAAACGGCGTTCAGCTTCATTGATAGCAGCGTTCCAGATTGCACCTTGGAGCTGCTCAAGGCGTTCCGTAATAACTTCCGGAACCTGAACTTCGGCAAGCTCATGCTCCTCAGTTCGCTTGTCATTCCACAGTTTCATTGCTTCTGAAATAGTCGTAAAGGAACCACCGCCAAGCTCAGTACGAACTTTAGCTTGAGTTGGCTTTTCACCACGCTCAGCAATGCGGTTAGCAGCTTGATGGATAGTTTCAGTTGTGATGGCCATAGTAATAGTCCTTGTTGTATGTAATGTATGTAAATAGTATAATACTACATACAACATAATACAACAACTAATACAAAAAAAGGGCCGAAGCCCTTTTCATTTCTTAAAATCTATTATTTTGGCGCTGGCCCTGACTTCAACTCCGTTACACAACCGCCACTTCCGCTATGACGAGGCCAGGCAGTGCCTCTGGTACGGCACTCAGCCGCCCATTTTCTTGGATTCTCGATGTAACCTTTCAAAGTGTCATTCCAGTCATTACCGAGCTTCGGAGCGTCACGCAAAATAATCATGCCTTCGGGTGCCAAATCTCTAAGTTGTACTTCAAAGTCAGATCCGGATTTATCATTATCCGTTGCAATCACCAGCGCTTGTCCAGCTTCGTGAGCATTACTAAAAACCGCTTTCAGAACGTTCAACTGGTCGGGGCTCATGCTACCTGCAAAGCTCACATAAGCGTCTTTAGGTGTGCCTACGACCTCGGCATAGCTCAGAGCATCAATCGCGGTTTCTGTGAGCACCAATCGCTCAGACCTACCTGTGTTCGTTGAGTACCAAATCGATTTTTTCCCACCGGAAGCAAAACCCGTAAAACCGCCATAATTCTTGGTTTCATAACCGCTAAGACCCTCGCGGTCATAATGCGGGAATAGAGCGTTATCACGCTCGTCACGGCGAATAACCCCTGCGAAACGAGGATCAGCAAGCGTTTCAGGATGGATGCCACGACTTACCAGGTATTCATGCTTTCCGGCTGGCTGACTGCGACCAATAGCCTGCAAGACTTTTTGACGGTCTGCTGTGCTCGGCAATGGCTTCTTGATCCTATGATTCATCTGCACCGGCTCGGCACCGATCCAAGGCCGTAGCTCTT
>Ga0307978_1001811_pt1 | contig 15570 bp, 11 predicted proteins | sample OrgLakmetage1056_FD_203151 | JGI IMG/M metagenome (GOLD analysis project Ga0307978, IMG submission 203151) | Saline water microbial communities from Organic Lake, Antarctica - #1056 | ecosystem: Environmental > Aquatic > Non-marine Saline and Alkaline > Saline | place: Antarctica: Organic Lake...
GTTTTGTGCAGTTTTGTGTGGATGACTTGTGCTTTGTGCTGTCTTTCGCTTGTTTGTTGTGTGTCTCATCGTTCACAGCAAAGTTGTTGGGTTGGGAATCAAAATGACAGTTTCTAGTTTCATTTTTAAATTTTGGCATGAATTTTGAATCATCATGAACCTCTTTTTGAACGACTGCAGAGACAGACAAACTAAACTGCCAAAGAACAACATATTATTTTTTGTTAACCTACTAAAGAAAGAAGCAAACTCCAACATCCATACATATACACACACACATACCGTAATATTTATTAAATGAGTCCTGCTGCTACGATTACTGCTAATGCTAATGCTAATACTAATGATGATGGCACTGCAACACGAACCGCTACTTTTATTTCAGGAGTGCATCAAACTGTTCACCAGAACAAAAGGAGACGCTTGCAAAACAGTGCAAAAAGTATAAAAAAAGAACCATATAGTTCACCTACTTCCACTGTTACTATGCAGTATCTTGACTCTATTCCGTGCAACAATGGTAACATATTTGATTCTAAAACCATCGCAGATATTGATGCTATCGATGCTATCTTTGTCCACATCCTGGACTTCTTCGTTGGTTCGAAAAATATTGATGCTGAAACTATCCTGAACATCATGAAAGTCAACAAAAGATGGAATCACTTATCCACATCACAGAGATTTTGGAGAAATGTGCCAATCTTTAGGAGTAGTCCTTTAGACTCATTAGATACAAGGCTAGTGCGATATGCAAAGATAGAGAAGTACACGCATGAGGATTGCTGGAAGGTTCGAGATAGAGCAACTGGCAAATTGGTGAAATTGGAAGTCAGCGTTCTTGGTGTTCAAGAGCGATGCTATCAACAGCGTCATTTGCGTGAAGTTGCTCTTAGGAAAAGAGTGGATTGTTTAGAAAAAGAGGCAATGACACATTTGAATATTTTGAGCGATTGGGACGTTTGTGATGGACATGCCTTGCATTGGCATGAGTGCCCTACATATACTTTGAAAGCGCTGCTGCAGAAAAAATCATTGAAGTCTAATCCCCAAGTCATGAAAACCATTGTGTGGCAGATGTTGCTGGGTTTGAAAGTGTTGCATGAATCTGGTGTCGGGCACTGTTCCCTGACTGCTGATAGTGTTCATGTTTTTTATAAAGGCAGCAGTGGATCAGTGCCTCTGATCAAGATTGCTGGGTTTGAAAATAATAATGACCTACATATCCTAGACGCAGATGAGGCAAAGCCTTTATTCGATGCGTCGTCTGTTTCTGAATCAGCAGATATATCTGCAGTAGGCGCAGTATTTCTCTTCAAGCTTCAAGAAGATACCACTGAAATTAGCAGTGCTTCAAAGCTACAGGAATATACATCTATTATTGGAATAGATGGGATTGATCTCTTGTCTAGACTGCTCTATGAGTCTCCATCGACAAAGTTCTCGACATCGAAAGCCATCCAACATCGCTACTTTCATAACTTTGAATGTCCACTACAGGTGGTGTCAACCAATTCATCGAAAGATGTCCAAGGATTGACGCTTCAGCAACATGCAGAGAACGAGGATTGGTCACAAAATCACCGTGAATTTGTTCTATTTGAGCCGTATCAGGCAGCTGCAATGGTTGACTGGCTATTTGAAATTGCTACTGTCTTTCAGCTCAGCACCAGGACTGTATTCGTTGCAGTTGGATACTACAATATCTGCTGCCAAGTGTCGGTAGTGGGAAACATTCTTGACACACAAGAGACCGGAACCAAGAAATATCAACTCCTCGCCGCGACATGCCTATACATTGCATCAAAATGTGAAGACTGTCATCATGTGCTGGTTGGCAACCTTTCATTTTCTGCTGATCGTATGTTTAATGAGGCGGATCTCATTTCAATGGAACGCAGAGTCCTCGATGCTATAGAGTGGAACTTATACTTACCAACTATTTATGATTTTGCGAGATCATTCATGAGCAGTATAGAGGTCAATAGTGGTTCTCAAGCATTCTGGATGGCTCTCTATATCAGCGAGCTCGCACTCGCGACTGTAATACACGTGGAATTTAAACCATCAATGATTGCAGCATGTGTACTCGTGCTATCTAGGCTCGCATTGAACGCCGAGGAAATTTGGCCAGCACGTCTTGAAAAAGTTTCTGGCTACCAGTGGAATGACCTTTCGTTGTGCCTTCTCAAGCTGTCTATTCTGCTGGAAGTTAGACATAGATTCGATGAAATCAGCATCACTGATAGAAGATACACAAAAGTATCAAGAATGAGTGTTGCAAGTGATATTCCTATAAAGACAATCACTACATTAGAGCAATTGCAGGCAATAGATATTTAACGGTAACAATTGATTATGCATTTTTATCACAGTGATTCGTTTATTAGAACCTTACCGCTGCTCAGGGTAATCATTCTATCTGCAAATCTTTTCAAGTGTTGTGGACGGTGAGTAGCACTGATTATTATCGCACCTGCCCTCGACAATTCTCTAAGACTCTTTCCAACCCTGGTGGCCACAATTGAGGTTTCAAAGTCCAACATCTCGTCGAGTAGTACGATTGGGCACGGTAATTCAATTTCACCGTCATCTTTCTCGTATACAGTTTTGGCAGTACTCTGCACACAGGCGCAGGCAATTCCAAATATATATTGAGCTGAAGGAGAGAGAGAAGATGGATATCCGTTCATCTCCTCGTCAGACAATGACAATAGAGTTGCAAACTTAATTGCAATTGCTCGGCTTGCTTCTACAGTAATAAGATCGCTATATGCTTTTTCCTCTATACATTTCAACACTGTAATTTTTTTCTTGTTAAAGCAGTCTGGCTTTTTGTCAAGTCGAATTGGTGTTGCTAGCTTTTCAAATCGCCTTTCTAATGAATATAGCTGATTATCATTCAGAATTACACTGCCTGATACCGGTTCCTCAGATCCAGATAGCACACGTAGCAAGGTTGATTTCCCACATCCCGATCTTCCCACTAACAAACAAAAATTGTTAGTGCTGGTTATCGGATATATGCCTTGCTGTCCAAATGAAAGTGTTATATCCTGGATAGCGTAATCCCGTTTTGGCACTGATGAGAACAACTTATTTAGAAGAGTGATGGAATACGATTGTGTCAGGTCCATACATTTGATTTCTGATGGCAACAGTCTTACTTTCTTTTGCTTCACAGAAAAAGAATGCACCGACCCAAAATAGTAAGCATTTATTAGTAGAAACGATATATTTGAAATTGATGCTATCATACCGGTATCTCGACTCGAACACTATGCAGATGCTTGATGCTTATAATAACTTTCGAACATACAACAACCAACAACTCGTGTCTCGTGTCTCGTGTCGTATCGTTACGAAGGGGAGGACGAGAGGACGACGAGTAAAAGAAAAAATACCGGGTGAAAAGGAAAACACGTCACAAATATTTAGATCATAAAAATAAAAATACAGTAGTAACACACTACACATCTACTACCAGTGTGTCTTGCAACAACAACGTTGTTGTTGGATTGCCATTTGTGAATCACTCTAGTTTAGGTGGATGCCCTTGCTGAATACTCTAAAAATCTGTTGATCCAAGGTCACATAGTTTGTATAATAGATTATCAGACTCTGGCAATGTTGCAATTGCTCCTACTTCGTCACCCATTGCAAACCCAGCTAAGATGCCATTTGGTGGACGAACAGTTACTAGCAATGCTAGACTTTTGCCGCATTCGTCTCCCATTACAAAGCCCGTGCAACTTTTGGTGACAATCAGTCCATGACGGAGGAGGAAGATCTATCATTTATTCAGTTTGTCATGACCCCTTCGGAGTAGTTTGTTGGTACCATCTAGCAGTTATACTTATGTTAGAACGATTGATTATAAAACATGATAGTTATAATAATAATATTTAATTTTCTGTTTAGAAGGTGGTTTTGAGAGCAAATGTGAATAAACTTGTGGTTGCATTGTTGGATGCTGTAATTATTTGAGATACATTATTCCTCACCTTTATTCTTCTGTTTCGATTTGGAAAGAATGGGTGGAGGCTTCCAGCTGAATTCTGCAATGAGCATCACAAGTCTCGAAGGGATAAGATATCCTACAACGTGAATTAAGAGCGCATTCACCCAGCCAACGACAATTTCTTGGCGTCCTCCTATGATTGATCTCACCGTGCTCTCGGCAACTATCTCGGGAGTTAAACGGCCAATCGGAAACTTCCATACTATAGCATTTGCCATATTTGCACTGGAAGCAAACTTTGTCTCTGCAACTGCTCCTGGAATTATACAAGTAACTCCAACTCCATAATCTTCCATCTCTCTTCCTAGCGACGCAGCAAAGCTACGTTGATAACTTTTTGTCGCAGCGTATACTGCAGTACCTGGGACCCCTGCCACTGCCCCAGTCAAGGACGACATGAATGCGATACGTCCCCTTCCTTTCGCTTTCATCTTTGCGCCAAGTAATTGGGTAATTTTTGTTGTATTGACTATATTCAATTGACAGAGCTGATCAATGGTCGTGTCAGACATTGCAACTACCTCATAAGTACCCCCTACACCTACATTATTAACGAGAATGTCAACGTCAATATTCTTCTTTTCAAGTATTTCAGATATCTTAGTCACGGCATCAATATTACTCAGATCACTCTCAATCACTAACGTATGTACTCCATAGCAATCTTCAATAGAAGTGGATAAATGATGAAGACGACTTTTATCCCTTGCAACAAGTATCACAGGAATCCTTCGCCTTGCAAGAGAAATCGCAATAGCGCGACCTATTCCACTACTCGCACCAGTCACCAATGCCCAACTAATAGACTTCCCATTATCAGCGTCAGCGCCTTCACCGTTTTTCTTCTGCTGCGAAATTAATGTCATTCGTAAAGCGTTACAGCGCTCCTTGGAGACGAATTCGTCGTCTGGGAGGAATGGAGGGAGATGCTTGTCCCATCGTGAAACGACTCTACCGTCACCATCGTAAACCTTCGATAACTTGATTTGGGCGCGCAACGTCGAAACCCAGCTCAGAGCGATTGCAACTAATGGAAAGTAGTAAAGATATAACATTGGATAAGAAACAAAATAGCTTGTGAAGTAATTGCAGCTTGTATTGCAAAGCGAAATATATAGCAGGATGCAAGAGCACAGTGCAAGAGGCAGATTGATCATATTGACGTGCGCGAGATTGAAGAGAATGCTGTTGCTCGTCAATAAGATATTGCTTATTGTTATTGTCGCAAAGAAGTAGAAGAATCACATCAAATATTCTCATTCGTCAGGTAGTGATTAGTGATTGGTGACGAGAAGCGATGAGAAGCGCGGAGGTTGGTTGTCTTTCTGTCAAAAAAAAGATTGCAAATTGAAGCTGATTTGAAGCGCAAAAAATGAAAATGGATTTCTTGAACGGTTAAAAAGTTGTCATCAAAGGACGTTAACTATTTTTCAGCTTTAGTATCAACTGAGTTTGTGTGTACCATAAGTAAATCAACTCATAACTCAAGTTGAGTGTGTAGCATTCTGCATTCTGCATTCTGCAGCATACCACCAAGCATCTAAATATTATGTTTCATACAGTAAACTCAAACTACGATTTGCAGCTAACTTTATACTTGTCTGATCCAACAATCTGGTAAGAAGAGGAATGAAGATAAGTCTTAAAGATGTGTTTGGATTCTATAAAAAAGAGAGCTCTCTTGAACCTTCTCATCCAACGTGGACAGAAATCCTAGAATGCCTGCAACATTCTGATGCTGGAGACTTTTATCAAGCGGAGATCTCCGAGCATCAAAGCTTTTCCTGGGCTACAATAATTAATGACGAGAAGTCGCTCCTGCATTATCATTTCTCAAGCGATTATATCACTGGTGAAGATAATGATGAGATCGCTGTCGCACGAATGCTGATCGAACGATCAATAGACATGGGCGGCTCAACAGTCCGATCGGGGGAAATGCAAGAACATGACGATAGCATTCTCACAGTTACAGACATCTATGGCAAAACTCCGTTGCATTATTTATTCGAAAATTCATACAGACAGCACTCGCATATCCGATATGTTGAATTGATTATTGAAATGAGCGCAAGGGTTGACGAGAAAAGAAAGACTTCTTTCTACTGGAATGAACTTATGCTACAACAGAACGATTGGGGCTGCACACCACTTCATTTGATGGCAGCGAATACATCCATTGAATATCTTGCTGTTTCTTCAGTACTGAAAAAATGCAATGATGCTTGGGAAAGTCGATGTTTGATTCATCCGTTACTCCAACGCGATTCCGATGGCGAGCTTCCAATTCATTTCGCATGCGATCAGACAGATGCAAGCGAACAATGGATAGAGGCTTTCGTTGGATTCTTGGACAGCGACTATAAAGTGACGTACGACACGGTTTTCACATACAAATGCCTACTTCATATACTAGAGATCTTTCTTGAAGATCATGACGAGGAGTTTGAACAATTTTGCAACGACAACAATTGGTGGTCATCGGAAGAAAGGCAGTGTATTTCTCTTCAACAATTCCTCTCGTCCGCTGAAAGGATGGATGACATTGATTGGTCATCTTTCAGAATACCGTTTGATGATATATTGCCGAAGCTGAGAGTTCTTCTTGAAACAGCAGTGAAGAGCAATATATATCATACCCACCAAACGCAAGAATATGAAATATCTCCCGAACCTGTTCATCTTGCCTCATCTGTTCCGAACTTCCCCACGTTCATATTGCAGATGATGGTTTTACATGACCAGTCAGCATTGCTGCGAACTGACGAACATGGTCGAATTCCTTTGCATTATGCTCTAGTTGCAACCCCTGGTAATCAAGAACAAGATTCTCGCAAAGATTCTTGTCGGTTGGACCTTGCATATTGGAGTGCGAATTTTGAGTCAAGGTCTTTGGTTCAATTTATTCTGGACAATGCTCCTAGCAGTGCGGATATTCAGGACAGTGATGGAAGATTACCTATCCATCTTGCGATTGTAAAGAATAGAGACCTAAGCTCTGCAGTGCTACCAATAATTGCCGCTTATCCTGGCTCAATAGCTGCAATTGATCCTTACACCAATCTGAAACCATTTTTGCTGGCTGCTTCGCATGACAACGCGTCACTGGACTTGATCTTTCGCTTAGTAGTGCTGGAGCCTAGTCTAGTCAATGCGTGAAATATGTGACTGCAGTGACATGTGGAATCAAAAAAATTGAACAGCAGTTTAATTTACATCATATCTGTATAATTGCGATTGCTCAATTCCAGTCTTGTGGATAATAAATCCTTTAAATTCATATTCATATCTATTTAGAAATGTATATTTTAAAATGGTAGACCAATTTCAAAGTGATCAGTGCAATGATTTTATTACTGTTGTTGTGCTTCGCAGTGAGGGAGGGGGGGGCTAGAGTAGAATAGGAGTGCGCGACTTTAGAGAGAGTAGTACTGTTGTAGCATCAGGACGAAGGGACACAGTCGGCCTTGTTGCTCTTGTTGCAGCAGCAGAAGTGACGGCAATGCCACTTCCTCCTCTGGTGATGCTACTGCCAGAGATTCTAGTAATATCAGCATGGGGTGGGACAACTTTACAAGCAGCTTGACAGTACATAATAATATGATAATAAGTGAGGACGAGGGGGGAGAATCGTAATTTAAAATTGGTAAAAATGAAGGACCATTAGATGGCGCGAACCCATTCGAAACTCATGAAATGTGTTTTCCTTCTTTCACCTTCTTCCAACTTCCAATTCCACTTTCGTCGTATTCACCAATCATCACCATCACTACTCGTAGCCTCGGAGGTTGCTACATGCTAAGTACATCATGCTACATGGTTCATGGTGATACAGATTAGATAGCAACCATAGAATAGGAAAAATAACACATTTGAACTTTCAAAATGCAAGACAGCCTCAGATCTCGGCTTCATAAGATATTTAGCAAGTTTCAGGAAGACAGCGTGTCAACTTCCGGCCAGAGTGATGCTGCAATCGACACCACGAACACGAACGCAAGCACGAATCCCACCACGAATTCCTCTCAAAGTGGCATAGATATTATTTATCGTAACCCGCATACGATTCTGTCACTAGATCCTCAACAATTATCCTCCATGCTCAATGTGTCTCTTGAAGCGGTGGACCGTCTACGCATCTTAGCAGCGAATGCCATCGCAGAGGATGCTACCCGCAACGAATCAATGATGTCCATGTCCTCTTCCTCAAAATCATTTCTGGCTGGCGGATTTACGTTGCTCCAAGCACACGAATCTTTCCAAAACACCATCATGTTGCCGGAACATCGAACACAAGCTATTTCTACAGGCAGCCTGGCTCTAGATCGTCTCGTTGATCCTTCGTCATCGAATCATGCGCAAAGGAAGAGAATGCGGTCTGAGGACAACCATGGTTCGAACCCATTCGATTCGACAGATGTGGCATCTTTAAATGGCATGGGTATTCCCTATTCGAGAATTACTCAGGTATCTGGTCCTTCGGCATGTGGTAAAACGCAATTAGCTCTCACGCTAGCAGTCAATGCAATCAATGGAATACATACAGATGCAAATGGAATGGCAAAGTCGGCAACATCAAATTATTGTACTGTACATTATATTGCTTCCGGAGGTGGAAGTGCAGGATTAGTGCCTTTCGCGAGAAGACTGAGGCAAATAGTGGGTGAACTTGATAAGCAAGGGAAGATACAAATACCGAGAGAAAGGGTTCTAGAATGTGTGAGATTTGATTGTGTGAGAGATGGGTATGAGTTGTTGGCGCTCTTGAGTCAGCTCGAAAATGAATTTCGTGTCAACAAAGGATATGCTAGTAATATGTTATTGGTGGTTGATTCCATTTCCTCGTGTCTGGCCCCGTTGCTGTATGGAGAAGGAGACGGTGGTGTTGGCGCAGCTCTGTTGAATGAAGTGCACTTGGCGTTGAGGAGGATATCACGCCTTGTGATAGAAACGAAGCGAATTGGGATATTCATTACGAACGGAATGGTATCAGATCAAAAAAGGGGAAGGAAGCCGGCATTGGGAGAGATGTGGAGGGCAGCAGATTTCCATATTGTATTGGAGGCTGGTCGCGATATTTCCGTCATATCGGAACAGAACCTAGAAAGGGTTACTCTCAGGAGTATCCGGGCAAGGGTTGAGAATGGTTGCAATATCGATGATACTGCCAATGGGGGAATCGTAGAATTTGGTATTGGAGCTCCTGGAATTGTTGATTTGAATGGTCAATGAATTCAGTATAGTATTTTACATTCATGTACTATAACAGTAAAAGTATTATATAAAGTATGCCATTTTTTCGAGATAACTTCATTCTTGCAACGCAAAGTCTGCAGTAGATTTAGATGTCTGGAGGTAGCTTTATACTCTTTAAAATAGCTAATAGATACTTAATGCTTATTAAATGGATATGCTCCATTAGAAATGTCTTCAAACGGTATGAGAGAAGAGGGAAACATAAAGGCATACATACACACCACAGTATTGATGAATGGAAAAGCCCAATATCTTATGTAACCTATCCATAATTTGTCAAAGCTCAGCTGCCACAATAGGAATGTCCTACTTAATAGCGTATCAACGATGTTCCTTTAATAGAACCTTTTGGAGATCCTAGTAGTAACCGTATCAGCTTGGGTGTTCTACAAACCACTCGATGTTTAGGTTTTTTGATTTATTTGTTGTTCTTTCTTGTCACAACAAAGTACTAATAGCGAAGTAGACAATTCAAAGAGTAGGATCAAAAAAGTTTAGCATGGTCATGATCGTCGAATCCTTCCCCGTAGACGAGGAAGATATGCCTATGCAGGGAGTAGAGGAATCTGAGAAGTTAAATGAAAAACCAACTCTATCCAAATCGTGGACTGAACAATCTGCCCATGCTCCATCTTACTCTGGAGGAAAGGTGACACTTTGTCATACAAAAGGAACTAGGAATTTATATGGGCACAGTGATAATGAAGAGACAGATTTAAACAGTGCTGTTCCTTTTCTCCTTGCCCCCTGTGCTGGTGATCTCACTTTGATTGATGCTGTACATGGCATCAAAGCTAGGACTATTCGTGAAGGATGTGCAAATTCATCTGATCCTGACGACGAGGAAGATGAGAGCATTGACACAGATGCTATCGTTGCTTATGCGTTGGCACCAAATGACTCTGATCTAATCACTGCGAGTAGAAATAACATATTGAGGCATTATGATATCTCTGGATCGCCATCGCACTCTTATTCTGGAGTAGATGGGCGTGGACCAGCTAAGGTCCGTAAGGTTTTGGGTCGATCTGGACATGATCTACCTGTGACTAGCATTGAATTTCATTGTAGTGGAATTTTCTTCGCTACTGGAAGTGTGGACGGAAATGTGAAAGTATGGGATCTTAGAGGAGGCTACGCTACGCACTCTTTCAGATATCATGCTCCCGGTTATTCGACAAACATGGCTGGTAGAGGAGGACTTAGAGGAAGTATTACTTGTCTCGATTGGTGCCCAGATATGACTAAACTATGGCTAGGCGTTGGGAGAGATGATGGATCTGTTCGAGTCCATGACTTGAGAGTGAAAAATGATGAAGAAGATGTAGTCGAAATGACGGATCATGTGGGCGCTGTTACCTGTATGGTATGGGCAAGTAGCAATGGAAAAGGCAATGCATTTGATACTTTTTTTACGGCAGGTAGGGATGCAGTCGTAAATACCTGGTCAATTCAAGAGGAGGAGCGAATGAACTTGTCACAGAGCAAGAAGCAAAAGAAGAACGAAAATGGGGAAGGTAAGCGTACAACCCACTTCTCAAAACATTATTTCTTATTGTTGACTTATCCTTTTGAATTTTGTGCTTAGTTCCAGCAACCAAGATGACATATAAACGCCTACATACCTTGCCTGTTTACGAAAATGTTGAAGCTGTGCAAATTTTACCGAACTTTCATTTCTATTACAAGGGAAAGGACGAATCAATAAATAAGGATGATATTGTAATTGCCACAGCAGGTAGTAAAGGTGTTGTAAAACTTTGGAAGTCGACTAGGAAAGAAATAGAAGGAGAAATTATCGGCTCGATCTCAGGATTAAAGTTATTAAACATACAGGATGCATCTTCTGCATTTGGAGAAAAGAGAGGTGGCTACACAGGTTTGCTTCTGACCTCGCATAAGCACAATGTAAACAGAGCAAGCGATGACGTTTTGATCGGAGGCTCGGAGGAACTGATTGCTATTGATGCAGAGCACAATATTTCATTTTTGAATATTACAAATGTAGGAGATGACTCCGGAGTGCCTTTACTGAATGCAAACCGCACAATAATTGGACACAATGACGAAATTTTGGATTTGAAAATCATACCTAATCTTGAAGGTATAGGGGGAGATGACGAGCGGAAGATAAGACGAGTGGCAGTTGCCACAAATAGTGCACAAGTGAGAGTCTTTGAATTGGGGTCGTATTCCTGTCAAGTTCTTGAGGGTCACAATGACACAGTACTTTCTATCGATGTGTCTCCGTGTGGGAGATATCTTGCTACTTCTGGAAAGGATCAAACCATGAGGATATGGCATCTGAAGACTGGAAAGTGTGTAGCAGTTGCCACTGGTCACACAGAAGCTGTGGGAGCGGCCGCTTTTTCTCGAAAGATTGGGCGATTTGATGTAGCTGGAAAGGCCGCAAAGAATGGTGGTGGGTCATTCGCTGTGACTGCAAGCAAAGACAAGACTCTCAAGCGTTGGAATCTACCTGGCTCGACATGTCTTGATAATATTGGTACATCAAATGAAGATAGTCATGATCTGCATGTCTTTATTAGTGCTCGAGCTCATGAAAAGGTAAGAGGGTGTTACAGACCATTTTATATGTGCGCTCCTTGCTTCATATAATAACATTATCATTGTCAACTATGCATCCAAAAGGATATTAATGTGGTTACAGTCGCCCCCAATGACTCTTTAGTTGCAACTGGTTCTCAAGACAAAACTGTCAAGTTGTGGAATTCCACTGATTTAAGTTTGAAGGGCACCCTACAGGGGCATAAGAGAGGAATCTGGGATTGTCAGTTCTCATTGCACGATCGGGTACTTGCAACCTGTAGTGGTGACAAAACTGTGAAACTTTGGTCTCTTGGAGATTTTGCATGCGTAAGAACATTTCAAGGTCATTCAGCAGGTGTTTTGAGAGTTAGATTCCTCAGTGGAGGACTACAGCTCATGTCATGTGATGCTGAAGGTTTGATTCGTTTGTGGAATATCAGGTCAAATGAATGCGTATTTACAATGGATGCGCACGATGACAGAATTTGGGCTCTTGACCTTGAAGATGACATGCTTGTTACCGGCGGTGCCGACTCGCGTCTGAAGATGTTTAAAGACACTACAAAAGAACTTGAACAGCAGACGAGAGAAGAGGAGGAACAAAACATACTCAAGGAGCAAAAGCTTGCAAACCATATAAGATTCAAGGAGTATGAACAAGCTCTGGACATAGCCCTAGATATGGACAAGCCGCGTCAAGTTTTAAAAGTCTTGGTTGCCATAGCGGAGAACGATCTGTCTAGCGGCAAGGATGCGCTCGTTACATTACAAAATCATGTGAAGACGTGGGCCATGACTCGGGTCACTCAAATCTTAAAATTTTGCAGGGAGTGGAATACACGCGCTCGTAACTCACACATTAGCATGCTAACTGTGAAAGCCATTGTCACTTCATTCCCAGCTAACGAATTGGCCCTTGTTGACGGCCTAGCTGAGATACTATCAGGTATTGCTCCTTATGCAGAAAGGCATTTTGAACGAATTGATAAATTGCATGCGAATTCATATCTTATTGACTTTGCTCTTTTATCGATGGGAAATCTCGATGGTGATAATGATGAGTATCTGGAATGGGAAAGATTGAGCAAATTAGTTCTACCCCCAAAAATCGTCGATGGAAGAGTACAGATAGGCGGTAAGGATATAGTCGGTTTCAATGCAGCTGATAGTGAAGATGAAGAGGCAGCATCTGACAGTGATGTTTTGACAGTTGGTGAAAGCGACAGTGAAGATTCTTCTGACGATAGTGATAAGGAATAAAACAGGTTGCCGCGTTTCTAGAATTTTAGCATAGTCTACTATGATTGAGAGACACAACCGTGACTTACACGATTAGAAATAAATCCCGTTCAATTATTCCTTAGGGATTCAAGAAAGGAAGGATCGCGTTTCCGTCATTTGTTGAAGCCTGTAATCACACTGCCACACTGTTCCAGAAAGATTTCATCAAGCGGATCTTTTTAACATTGCGAGCTTGTAATCTTACAGTACAATGTCCATTGCCTCGTCCCTTGCGCGTCGGAGATCACAAGAAAGAAGAGTTAAGGAAAGGGAACTCTTCTTGAAGGACGAGGTAAATGCCACCAATATCGCAAAATGGGAAGAGAAGTCAGTGCACCGGATTCGAAAACAAGATTTAGCAAATCGAGTTAGGCGGCTTAGGCATGTGGATTTCGAGGACTTGCAAAGAAGGAAACTGATGCTTCAATCCCTCTACGAAGACGAGAAATACGAATGGGAAGAAGAGCTAGAAAAGAGCAAACAAGTCACTGTTGAACAAAAGATCAACGCTATGCGAGAGAGAGCCGATAATCTTCAACAAAAGAGACAACAGGAAAACGATGAATTTGTCGCTAAATGTGTTCAGCGGCAGTTGCAAGAAGGTTGTAACGACGTCGAAACCTTGGAAACAAAGGCACTCGTGGCTGTTGACAATTCCGTGTATGATCGGAAGCATTCCACAAGTCTGAAGGCAAAAAATTACGAGAAAGACAATGAGAATAGCGCTCACTTTATGCAAGCCATTGAGGAGAAAGAAAGTGAAGATGCGCTTGAAAAGCAACGAAGGAATATGGAAATAAAGCTAGCATTGGACGAGCAAGTTCAATTCAATCAAAGGAGACAAGCGCAACATTTTGAGCGGCGTCAAAGAGAGGAAGAATTGCAGCTTGACATTTTCAAAAAGGAAGAATACCGCGCAAAGAATGACAAGAGTGATAAAATCAAGCTGGCTCAGGAAAATGGGAGGCAGATAAAAGAGAGACTTGATCGAAAACGTGAGGAGGGGTATAAGCACAAGCGTAGAGAAGAAAGAGTATTGCTCGATTACGCCATTTTCAAGGAACGCAAAGAGATCAACTCCGAGATGAAGAATACAGAATGTAATCAGGGTGCAGCACAGGAATATGCTCAAATTGTAAAAACAAGGGTGGAGATTGCCGAAAATAAATGTGAAATAGAAAGAATACGGGAAGCTGCGATGCAGAAAAGATGGCAAAATGAAGACCAAGAGCAAAAGGAGAGAGAAGACAATCGTCAGCGCTTAACCATGGAGGTGAAAGCATGTCGTGAGGAGCAAATACGTCAAAAGGGAGAGAGACGGAATTTCTAACCTGAAACATCTTGATATCAAGAGGTTTATAGCTTCATCATGTTGTATCATTTTTAATTCTGTTTCGTACTTGCTAGTCTAAGCCCCTCGTAATTAACAGACCTCTAAAGTGCTCTACTTCGTGACTATGTATGCTCTCTGGAATGTTCCTCAAAAAATCTACAGTGTTCCTTTGTTGTTATCAACCGAATTAAGAGACTATTACGATTCGGTCATTTCCTCTGTCTGCCATTTTAAAAATGATTTCGACGTCTCTTCAGTGGGTAGGAAGGAAACTAGGAATCGTCCAAAACGAAGCAAGCGGTGTGTATCATTTATCACCGCATCCTTCATTGCTGCTGCTTTAACATGATTATTTGCATCATCAACAAACGTCAACCCTTTATTTGCACTCGATTTTCTGTAACGTTACTAAATGATGGATCCCAAACGAAGAACCCGATCGCTGCTAGGACCTGCGTCAGTGGAATGTCACTAGGCAGCAATCCATCTCGTTTCGCAATACATTTATGATTAAGTCTATTATCTGTTTACCTTCGACAGCGCCACCGTCATAATAGTTCTGCCGTTTTCTCCGGCAGTTTCTTAAAAATTATCAACCTACACAAAGCAAGCCTGCAATAACGTAACATGTTATTGTTTAAAGTGAAAACATAAGAGCATAATAACAACACAATCCATCGACGTGCCATTTCTTAAAGAATTAATCGATATGTATAGCCACGTAAAAATGTCCTCGTCTCTTTCCTGAACAGTAGACTTGATGTTACATCTGATAGTTGCCATAGCTGGGAGGGTGAGCTGGATAAGACTGGGTTGGTTGCTGGTATCCATTATTTGGCATTTGTGGTTCAGTCCCATAAGTATTGTTGGCTTGCTGCGGAGGATAAGCATACTGATCCGTCCCATTCGGACTCGCAGAAGCACCAAATGACGGAGGTGGTACCTGTACCTGCTGAAAGGAAAACGTGAGTGGTCAGACACTAAGCGCAAGGCATTCAGTGGAAATACGAATCGCTATTCTACTCACATCGTCAAAGGGATTGTTTGTCCCTGCATTTGTAATGGGATTGTAACTCATTAAAATCTAATGAAAAAGGGAGGGTTGAGAGTTAGTTGAACAGGATCACAC
>Ga0307978_1001819_pt1 | contig 15545 bp, 18 predicted proteins | sample OrgLakmetage1056_FD_203151 | JGI IMG/M metagenome (GOLD analysis project Ga0307978, IMG submission 203151) | Saline water microbial communities from Organic Lake, Antarctica - #1056 | ecosystem: Environmental > Aquatic > Non-marine Saline and Alkaline > Saline | place: Antarctica: Organic Lake...
GGTTTCAATCTCATCGTTATTGCCACTTTCCGCTTGCACAAGGATGAGTCGGTTTTTCCACTGATAGTCGGCCAGTCTGTTCATGTCAGCTCCGTGAGCAGTCAGGGTAACAAGCGAAATCATCACCGCCAGAAGGGCTTGTCTGCTTATAACAACAGGATTGGAACTCATTCTTTTGTCCCCTCAATCATTTGCCCGGGGAATCACGGAAGTGATAGACCATCGGATCACAGGAATCGGGAATCAAGCCTCTTCCTTCAACACCAGGCTGACCAACTTGTGAACCACTGGCGACACCAGAATAATGGTGGGGAAGGCGACAACAAACGCAAAAAGCCAGGCGTTCAGCCAGATTGAAATAATATCGCTGACCCAACCGACGTTAAAAACACTGATCACCAGTGACATGATGCCGGACATCAGCAGTGACATGAAAAAGGAAAATACAATTCGGTGATATTTGCGGTCGATCATTCTTTACCTCAGTTGACTGTCCTTGCTACCCCGCCGATTGATGCCGCCTGAAGCCGTTTTCTGCTTTTCGAGGGCTGACTGGCACTCAACGCAAAGCCTGACCCCGGGGATCGCCTTGCGGCGGGCTTCGGGAACAGGGCGGTCACACTCCTCGCAATAGGCCGCGCTCTTACCTTGACCCAACTGGCTTCGCGCCCTTTGCACTTCATCGTCAACGCTGGCGTCAATCTGATCCTGAACGGCGCCATCCCGTGACCATCCGCCTGCCATAGTCCTCTCCGATCATTGAATGATGCTTTCTCCGGGTACTAACTACCCAGGAATCTTGAATCATGATCCTTATCCGGAATCACGCAAGCGTCGTAGCGCCCGAACAGCTTGTACCGGTTCAACGCGATACGGTCGTAAAGCCAGTCCCGAATAACCGATGGCACTAGCCAGCCAACACAGGCCAGGGGCCAGGGCCATGGCAGCCGGCGCATCACTCTGAAGAAGGCCGCGGACTTGGTGTAAATATGGGGCCCTTCCACCAGCAGCATGGTTTCGTAGAAGTCGGTTGGCAAACCGTGGGCTTGCAGAATGGCCTGACCTTCCGGCGATTGAACCGTCGCCAACCTGAAGCGGCGCTTGCGATCAAATCTGATCAGAAAGCGGGCCCACGCCGAGCAAAGCCGGCAGACTCCATCGAACAGAATGACCTTATCCCCGGGGGCGAGGCCTGCTGCTGATTCCGATGTTTCACTCATACCACTATCCCGTCAGCGTAAACAGATACACAGCGACAATAACAACAATCATCAACAGAGTTGAAACAAGCGTTACCCGGGGTTTTGCCTGAGCGCCTGAATCCGCGGTTTTTTACCAGTGCCTCGAAATGGAGTGACCTGGGATACAGGACAGGCTGATATACCGGTTCGATGACAAATCTGTTTATATTTTCGCCATTGGAGGACACTATGATCAGTCCTGACTCTGTCAGCATGCGCGTCCCTGGGATACTCCCCATCGGTCGTTATCCTTCGGGAGATTGATCGGCCATTCACAGCTGCTAAGCCTCTCGTAAACCGCCTCCACACAGCCCGGCTTGAAGTTCTCGAGTACCCTATATTGTTTCATGGGCATGAGTCCGTTTAACGCTCGCAATCAAGCTTGTCGCGTGGACTGCATTGTTATGCCAGTCGGACCAAACCGTTTTGAAGACTACACCTATGACTCGTTCATTTGTGAACTGGACAACGAAGGGCGCTGATGCCAGATTTCAGGCTTTCCAGATAAGCCCAAACTGATCTTAAATCTATTGCCCTATACACGGAGCGTGAATGGGGTCGAGATCAACTAAACCACTATGTTCTCCAGTTCGATCAGTCCTTCCACCTTCTGGTTGAAAATCCGAACCTGGGGCCAGCTTGCAATGAGATAAATCCAGGCTACCGACATTACCCTCAGGGGAGCCACATTATATTTTATCGGCCAGCCACCGAGGGTATTGTTGAAATTATCCGCATCCTACACAAACGCATGTTGCCTGAGGGGCATTTGCTTAAGGGCGTAACGCCCGCCATCACCCGTGACCAAATCGGGGCGAAGCGCGGGTTTCGGCATCTGAAAAATAGATCTGTCCCGGTTTCTGGTTAAGCTGCGTCGAAGTCCAGGGGATGGATTCCATCCAGGTTGACCGTGTTGCGGGTCATCCAAAGGTCGTACATATCCTGCATTGCCAACCAGCTTTCGGGTGTACGCCCGAGAACCTTGGATAGCCGCAGAGACATTTCCGGGCTAACACCGCTAGCCCCTTTGAGCAGACGAGACAATGTAGAGGGCGAAACCCCCAGACTGGACGCGAGCTGACGAGAACTGATACCGAAAGGCTCAAGGTAAACCTCCCGAATGAACTCACCGGGATGCGGTGGATTATGCATAGTCATTAGTGATAATCCTCATAATCAAGAATGTAGGCGTTGCCGTCCTGAAATTCGAACGTCATGCGCCAGTTTCCGTTGACCCGAATCGACCACCGCCCTTTGTCTTCACCCTTCAACGGATGAAGCCGAAAACCAGGGATCTCCATGTCCTCCAACGCAGTGGCGGTATCCAGAGCGGCCAACTGCACACGCAGTTTCTTGGCGTGATCCGGCTGGATGCCAGACGTGCTACCGGTCGAGTAGAACCGTTTCAGTCCTTTGTGACGGAATGATTTAATCATGAAGGGATATTAGCATGTTGCGCATCGCGCAACAATAGAGCTTGACCCCAATATTAAGCCGCCGCCTTGGAGCGCAGCGTAAAGGCGGTCCGGTGTAGGCCCGTCAGGGCCGGAACGAATTTAATGCGATTGTTAGGCTTGGTAATCCCCCCGAAGAACAGCGGTGATCAAAAGTAGAATTTTCCGTAAGCTAAGCGCAGGGAGATTCTGCATGAAGAAGTCACGTTTTTCCGACAGCCAGATCCTGTCGATCCTCAAGCAAGCCGAGAACGGCGTACCGGTTCCGGAGCTGTGCCGAGAGCATGGCATGAGCAGCGCCAGTTTTTATAAATGGCGGGCCAAGTTCGGTGGCATGGATGCATCCATGATGGGCCGTTTGAAAGAGCTGGAGGACGAGAATCGCCGGCTCAAAAAGATGTATGCCGAAGAGCGACTCAAGTCGGACATTCTCAAGGAAGCCATCGAAAAAAAGTGGTGAAGCCGTCTCGTCGCCGTGAGATGGCGCAAAAAGCCGTCAATGAGAAGCACATCAGTATTCGTTTGGCTTGCTGGATGTTCAGCATCAGTGAGACCTGCTATCGCTACCGGGCAAAGCTGAGCAGCGAGAATGCCGAGATCGCGGACTGGCTGATCCGACTGACCCATAACCAGCGGAACTGGGGCTTTGGTCTGTGTTTCCTGCATTTGCGCAATGTGAAAGGCTTTGCCTGGAACCATAAACGGGTCTATCGGATTTATCGGGAGCTGGAACTGAATCTGCGGATCAAGCCCAAGAAACGCCTGGTTCGTGAAAGGCCGGAGCCATTGGCTGTGCCGGAAATAATCAATGACAGTTGGTCGATGGACTTCATGCACGACCAGCTTAACGACGGGCGCAGTTACCGGCTGCTGAACGTGATTGATGACTTTAACCGCGAAGGCCTTGGTATCGAGGTGGACTTCTCGCTTCCGGCAGAGCGTGTTATCCGATCACTGGAGCAGATCATTGAGTGGAGGGGGAAACCGCGTTCTATTCGCTGTGACAACGGCCCTGAATACATCAGCGGCAAGCTGGCGACCTGGGCAGAAAAGCAAGGCATTGCGCTGGCGTTTATCCAACCCGGCAAACCCCAGCAGAATGCCTATATTGAACGCTACAACCGGACCGTGCGTTACGATTGGCTGGCACAGTATCTGTTCGACAGCACCGAAGAAGTCCAGGACTATGCCACTCGCTGGCTCTGGCACTACAATCACGAACGACCCAATATGGGACTCGGAGGAATCACTCCTCAACAGAAGTTGGCCATGATGGCCTGAGGTCTACTTTTGAACCGCGCTAAAAATGGGGGGATTACCCGTCGGTCTGACAGAACTGCGGGAAAGTTATTTGCTTCTATTGGGGCCAAGAAGCTCGGCTACCCAGAATGAGATTGAGAAATATCTACTCGGAGAACTGGAAAAGCTAAAAAAAAGGGCTTTGATCCAGGAGTATGAAAACTTGCCGAACAACGAGGTGAGATTCTTAGTGGACGAACGTTTTTACCATAGTGAGATAGTTTCGGTTGAGGGCCCTTTTGAAAAGCGAATTCGAGTCAATCTCGATGAGCACGACATAAAGGCGATGAGAGACAGAGAACATGCCCTAAAAAACAGGTTGGCCGGCAAACGAGGCGAGATTGACGAATGCTTACTCCTAACCAAAGAATTTCCTAACATGAAAGGGCCGCTGGGTGAGAAGCACCAGGAACTTCTCTCTGAGTCATGCGAGTTGACTGGCCGAATTCAGTTCATAAAAGAAACTATACGGAATTTCACAAAAAACTCATTCGCAGATTAAAGATAAGTGGCGGCTCGGAGTGGCCTAATATCGATCACTACTCCAACGCAGGCTGGAATACTGAGAAACATTCCTGCTTCAGTCGCGCTGATTTTAGGCTGGTGGTTACGCAATCTTTATAGCCGACCGATACCGATCGCACTAAATTAGCTGTTACCTGAGAATTGCATGGAGGAAAGCCATGAGAAGGGACCTGACCGGGCTTGGAGATTTGGACATTGAAGAGATCGATCGAAGGCAGCGCGAAGAATTGCGCCATCGGAATCCAAACAACCTGCCAGAAGTGGCACTCACGACCTGGACTTTTGTACAGCTTATTTGTGATGACGGAATTGCGAGGTCCCTGGTGTGTGGCGTTGTCACGGAGTGTCTTACAGAAGATTATCAAATCGGAGACTTCGCGTGCAGCTTGCAATTACTGGAGACCCCACCGCATCCCGGTCGACGAATCTGCGTTAGTCAAACTCTTCGTTATGAGTGCAAAGGTCAGGGGAAAGAGTTCTCCATTTCTGAGGATGAACTCAGAAATCGGCTTTCGGATCCAAATGCTGACATCGAAGACCTAAGGCGTTGCTTAGAAAGTGGTGGGTTGTGAGAAGACCCCTACTTTGCCTGGATTTCGAGGGCACTTTGATCAGCAATGGAATCTCCCAGATCCCAAGACCGGGTTTACACGATTTCCTTATCGAAGCCTCTCATCTTTTTGATCTAGCGATTTACACGAGCGTTAGCCAAAGGCGTGCCACGGCGATTCAAAAACTGCTCGTTAGTGAGGGGGCGGCACCGGCCTGGCTCGCAGATCTCGATGTCATTAGACCAGTGGGGACGTTGAAACCCAAGTCAGCGTGTAACCGTGGTGATGCCTATTTGCTCGATGATCAACATGACGTGATTGCACCAGGCGAGAATGAGTGGTGGATACCGATTCCAGAGTTTCTGCCGCCATATCCGGAAGACGACCGAGCGCTTGAAGAAACATTGGCCCGCATTAAGGAGTTAACATGAGGCTCGTCTGCATCTCTGATACACACAGTCTCCACGAGAAAATGCCACCGATCCCAGACGGCGACGTCCTAGTGCATGCTGGGGATTGCACTGGATCTGGCACTCTTCCCCAACTTGATGAATTTACTCGCTGGATGGGAGCGTTGCCCCACAAGCATAAGATTCTGGTGGCAGGTAATCACGAATTTTGTTTCGACAAAAGCCTTCGTGATCCCACATGGGCGGTCTGGTCCCGAAATATGTGTGAGCAAAATGGAATTAATTACCTTCGAGGTGAGTCGGTATCGATCGATGGCGTTAATTTCTTTGGGTTCCCCTGGCAGCCCATTTTTCGCTTCATGGCTTTTAACGCTCGAGAGCAAGAAAGGCGGGCGCGGCTTCGGCTTGTGCCGGACGACACTCACGTTCTGATCACCCACGGACCCGCATTACGAATCTTCGATTGGATACCTGACATCGGCGAGCACGTGGGGTGCTTCCCACTTGCTCAGCGGATTGACGAACTAACGCAGCTCAAAGCTCATGTCTGTGGTCACATCCACGAGGGGTACGGTTTCGCAAAGAGAGAAAGTGACGGAGTAAAATTCGCTAACGCCTCAATTTGCACAGAGCGTTACGAGCCGACTAATCCGCCGATCATTATTGATCTCTGAACACCGTTATACGCAAGGTAGCGTCACTTTACGTATAACGGTTTGTAACCACACCAATTTCAGTCACACATAACACAGAGTTTTAAGGTCTCGATGGAGCCTAGTTAACCTTAGGTCGCAAAGCGAACATTCTGATCCGAGTCCGAATACCTCGGCTCCGCTCTGGGCTGAGCGCTTTGAATGCGTATCGGAGTATGCCCATTTAAAGCTCAAGTGCCCTCGTTAGGAATACCTTTGCACTCTCTCATCAGATTTCTGTCGACTTGTTTTCGAGCATGCTGAACACGCTTGTAAGACGTTTGACAAATTCCTGACATTTCCACGACCCAGCCCTGACGAAAACCCCTCTAAACTGCACTGCCGTTAACGACTCCCACCAGTGCGGCTTCTTCTTTTTCCAAATAAGAGTGCAGTCATGACCTCGTTGTTCTCCAAAAATCATCCACTGCCAGATCGTGTCTATCGTTGGTTCAATTGGGCTGGAGCCTATGCCCCAATCCTTATGCTGTTCTGCACAACTCTTCTGATTGGGGGACTGTCCCGGGCCGTTCTGGTGATGTGGCAATTTGATCGGGTCGAGGCGACACCTGTATGGCCGGACATTTTTCTTCACGGCCTGCGGGTGGACCTGATTATGGCCGGTATGGTGGTAGCACCGTTGGTGTTGCTCCTTCCCGTTCTGGGCCATCGTTATAGCTGGGGACTCTGGAAGCGCCTGACAATGCTCTGGGCGCTGGTTGTGATTTTTGCTTTTCAGTTTATGGAAATAGTCACACCGACTTTCATTGCCGAATACGATGTCCGACCCAACCGGCTATTTATCGAATACCTGAACTATCCAAGGGAGGTTTTTAGCATGCTGTGGGAGGGCTATTTGCCCACCGTCGTGCTGAGCATTTCCGTTGTTGTAGGGGTGACAGCCCTATTCGCCTGGCTGATGGGAGCATGGACACGGCAAGCCAGGCCAGGCAGCTACGGTAAGGCCTTAATAGTGTGGCCCGTTGTGGTTTTGCTGGTGTTCATCAGCGTCCGATCTACGACAGGCCATCGCCCGGCCAACCCGGCCATGTTTGCTATGACCTCCGATGCCATGGTGAACTCGCTGATTCTCAACTCAAGTTGGTCCGTTGCGTTCGCCATTTACAACCTAAAACATGAGGTGGACGCCAGCGACCGTTATGGCACCCTGGAAATGCCGGCGATACTGGACGAGGTTCGCGATGCGCCATGGCTGCGCAATGCGCAGTTCAATTCCAGGCAATACCCGACTTTGCACCACCAGACCCCTTCACGCACAGGATCACGGCCGCTCAATCTCGTGATTGTGTTGGAAGAGAGCCTTGGTGCGACCTTTGTCGAATCACTGGGTGGTCGGCCGGTGACGCCTCGCCTGGAGGCACTAAAGGATTCGGGTTGGTGGTTCGACAACCTCTATGCGACCGGCACAAGATCCGTGAGAGGTATTGAAGCCGTCGTTTCGGGTTTCCTGCCATCCCCAGCACGCAGCGTAGTGAAGCTGTCCCTATCCCAGACCGGTTTCTTCACGCTCGGGGAGCTGTTGAAAGAAAAAGGCTATGACACGGGCTTCATCTATGGCGGGGAGGCGCATTTCGACAACATGCGCAGTTTTTTTACCGGCAACGGCTTTGACTCCATTGTCGACCAGACCGATTACACTGACCCGGCTTTTACCGGAAGCTGGGGCGTTAGCGATGAAGATCTTTTTGCAAAGACCCAGCAGGACTTAAAACAGCTCCATGCGTCGGGCAAACCCTTTTTCCGCCTGGTCTTTTCGTCCTCTAACCACACCCCGTTCGAGTTTCCGGACGGGCGGATTGAGCCCTACGATGAGGAAAAAAACACCGTTAACAATGCCGTCAAATACGCAGACCATGCCTTAGGAGAGTTTATCGAGTCCGCCAGGGCAAGTGCCTATTGGGAAGACACACTGTTCCTGATCGTTGCCGACCATGATGCGAGAGTCTGGGGCGACGAACTTGTACCCATCAAGAACTTCCAGATTCCGGGCCTGATCCTGGGCGCCGATCTTGAAAGCCGGCGCATCAAGACGATTAGCAGCCAGATCGATCTTGCTCCGACATTGCTTTCGCTCATGGGTATTGCCAGTGACCATCCAATGCTGGGACGTGACCTGGCGACGTTTCCAGACGCTCCTGGTCGGGCGATGATGCAGTTTAATGATTACTACGCCTGGATGGACCAACAGTTTAACGTAACGGTGTTACGACCCGATCAGGCACCGTTGGCCGGCATTTACTCCAAAGAAAATGAACAGACTCGATATGTTGATTCGGCGCCACCTGCGAAGCTGGTCCAAAAAGCCCTGGCCCACGCCCTCCTGCCATTGAAACTGTATAGTGACCGAGCCTATGGCCTGCCTACGCAAAAAATGAACCTGATCAGCCCTGATCGTTGATCTCGATCATGAACTCGGTGCCCCGGCCATCTGACTGTATAACACGGAGCTCCCAACCCAGCCGTTCACAAATCAGCCGAACGATTAGCAGCCCGAAAGTTGAATTATCAAGTTGATTTTTTCTGGGCAAACCACCGCTGGGTAAACCTGAGACCAGCAGGTTTTCCACCACGGCTTCTGGAAGACCCGAACCGAAATCTTTCACCACAATCCCTTGCAACAAGATGTGAACTTCAACGGACGACCTGGTATGACGCAGCGCGTTCTGCAATAAGTTGCGCAGCAACATTCGAACCAGTACCGGGTAAGTTCTGATTCTCACATCTGGATGATCTTCAAATAACACGATGCGGCCGGTGTAGCTGGGATGCCCGTGCTCCAGATCATCAACCGCATTACGGGCCATTTTCTCCAACTCAACAGTTATGGGACCTTCACTGGACGCCTCGTTTCGAGCGAGCTCCAGCAAAACCTCAGTATCGTCGCGCATGGTCTCCATGGCTCTGCGGAGGCGCGCCAATGTCTTCTGGTCAGCTTCCGACAGACTTTGACGTTGCTCCAATACATTCAAAGCCCCATTCATTACCGCCAGTGGAGTGCGCAGTTCATGACTGGCCAACTTCACAAATGACTTTTCTCGATCAATATGGTGCTCAAGCTCTGAAAGGAAGCGGTTGAAAGCCTCGGCAATATCGCAGAACTCCTGATCATGGTAATTGGTAGCAACGCGTGGCATCGACGTTCCAGCCTCCGTGCTCAGCACATCCCGGGTCAATTTCCTGAAAGGGCGGGTTAGGTAGCGTGCACCCGCACGAGCGATAAAATAGCCGATCAGGAGCATAACAGCCGCTACGCTGATCAGGATAAGCTGAACGAGGACCTCCCGATTCTCCATGATGGTGATGTCCTGGGCCAGGAAGAGCTTCCCCTTGGGCTTCTCCAGTTGTTCGCCGACAATCAGAAGTGTTGTCTCACTGTCTTCGACTTCTTGGGAAAATGGCAAAATTCGTGCCTGGAAATACGCCGGCAGCAAGGCTTCGGCCTGACCTTCGGGCAGGAAGACTGCTTCCAGTCGTGCCGTTTTTACAGGCTGGAATTCATCGTTGCGAAGCTGCTTTTTGAAATACTCGGCGTCGGCTTCCAGCTCAAGATCCAGAATAGTATTTTCAACGTCATTAACAAACAGCTCAACAATAGACATGGACACCACCGTAGTGGCGGCGATCAGGAAAAACAGGGTTCTGGTCAACCGGGCCGTCAACGATGACTTCATGAAATTTCCTCGCCCCCATCTCCGGGGGCTTCCAGCCTATAACCCCGGCCGTGGATCGTTTTGACCAACCCTGCACCGAGACCTGACTGCAAGGATTTTCTAAGTGTATAAACGTGAGTGCGAAGGCTGTTGCCCTCGGCATCTCCATGACGTGAACCTCCCCATAAGGCATCGGTAAGCGCCGTATGACTGAGAAAATTCGGGTAAGCCCGTATCAACAATTCAAACAATCGCGAAGAAGTACCGGAAAGAGTCGTTTTAAGCCCATGCAACTCGACTTCCAGCGTACCCGGATTAAACCGAACCTCCCCAGCCTGAAGAACCGGTTTCTGAGGCGTTTGGCGTCGGTGAAGAGCCTCGATTCTCAGTTGCAACTCCCTTAGCTCAAACGGTTTTACGAGATAGTCATCCCCACCACATTCAAACCCTTTTTCCTTGTCAGCAAGAGAACTGAGGGAGGTCATCAGAATAATGGGAGTCTGGCAACGGAGGTCGTGGCGAATACGACGACAAATATCGAAGCCGTTGACACCCGGCAGCATCAAATCAAGCACGATAACATCGTAGCTTTGCGTAGCAAGCAGATGTAAAGCGGTCAAACCGTCAGCCGCGAAGTCGAGCGAATAGAAATCCTCACCCAGAAACTCGAAAAGATTCTCCGCAAGGTCCACCTGATCCTCCACAATGAGCAGCCTGATAGGCGGCCTGTTAGCTGTCATTCGATAGGACTCCATCAGTATTGGACACCGGTGGCAGATCTCGACCGGAGGCCTTTACAGCGAGTAATTGGTAGCGGCGGTTCTTGAGAACCCTTCGAGCTGAAGGCAAGAAAGCATCGATTTCATGGTCGGACCAGGCTTTTGGAACTGCCACGTATATTCGCTCCACTGCATCGCGCCGCCACAGCTCAATCAACTCGTCCTCCGACACTTCCATGGCCGATCCATGCGAGTAAAATCTGGCCGAAAATGGTAGGTCATCCAGGTAGAGCAACGGGCTACTGCCAGGCTCTTTGATCTCTAGGTAATAGCTTACCAGTTCTTTTTCCGTTTTGAGCGGTTTCAAACCTACCACAGCGAGCCCCACGACAGCAGTCAGTAATGTGGGCACCAACCCGACCAGTAGCGGCCGCATTCCGGGCCGTTTTTCAGAGTCCATCTCTGCGATCCAACGACCGATCAGCATCGCTGTAAATGGCAAGGATGGCAGCACATAGGTCCAGAGTGTGTTACCTGCGGCTGTAAAAAACAGCATCGGCGCGAGCGCACTGAAAAGAAGAAAACAAGTGTCGGGATCTGACAGTGTCAGGCGGATCCCGTCTTTCCCTCTGCCCCGAAGCCAGCCGAAAACCACGCCCACCAGCGCAACAACTCCCCAGGGAAACGAAGCCCACAGCCAGAAAATCCAGATCATGCCTTTGGGTTGGTCGTGAGCACTGCCGTACAGATCGCCCGCCCAGCCCGGATCCAGGAAGCGGCGAAAGTGCTCACCAACGATAAAATAATCCAGAAACCCGGGCGTCTTGAGTTCAGCCAACAGATACCAGGGTCCGGCCAGAACTACCGTCAGTAAGGCACCCCTCCACCACGGAAATTTTCGCAGGCCGGCGGCCTCTTGTTTGAAAAAGAGCAACCACAAAACGATCGGAATACCGACCAGAACGACGGCCAACGGGCCCTTGGACAGGAGCCCGATCGCCAGCCCGATGAAGAAAAGCCAGCGCCATGGGCCACCCTCGCCCGACATCACCAGGCAAAAGCTGACCAGTGTCAGCGTCGTACCCAGAGCCAGAAACGAGTCTGTCATTACTGCGCCGGCACTGATGTACGTCAGTGCCATGGTGGCGAAGACCAGGCTGCCCCACAATGCCGCCTGGACATTCCAGAGTTGTTTTGCCAGCCGCCAGACCAACCAGACCATGCCAAGCGTTGCCAGCCAGGACGGCAGGCGCAGTGAGAACTCCGTCAGGCCGAATAATTTGATTGCCGCCGCCTGTGCCCAGAACGACAGTGGAGGTTTACCCCAGAAGGGCACGCCGGGTTCAAACCAGGGCGTAATCCAGTCACCAGTTTCAGCCATCAAACGAGCAATTTCCGCATAGCGGGGCTCGGTGGTGTCGGCAAAAGGAAACAGCGCCATGCCGATGAAGCGGCTGATCATTACCGCTGCCAGCACCATCAGCCAGACGTTAAATCGCCTTGACATGGCGTGCCTCCGACATCTTGGCGCCTATGGGTTGGCTGACGCCCACCGGGCTCTCCATCACCTCGTCGATCAGGTAGACCGGTCGCTGCTTGGTTTCCATATAGGTTTTGCCGACGTACTCCCCGACAATACCAATACTCAGTAGCTGGATGCCTCCGAGAAAACTTATGATGGCCACCAGTGAGGGATAGCCGCTAGTGGCGTCGCCCAGCATCAAAGCCTTGATCACGATCCATAGCCCAAACAGGGCACCGATACTTGCGGCAAACAATCCGATGATGGTCGCCCAGCGCAGTGGCGAAACGGAAAATGACGTCAGGCCCTCAAGCGCGAGGCCAATCAGACCGGGGTAATCCCACTTGGTTTCCCCGGCTGCCCGGGGTTCCCGGTCGTACTGGATCACCCGGGTCGGCATGCCGATCCAGGCAAACAGCCCTTTCATATAACGGTTGCGTTCGTTGAGGCTTGACACTGCGTCTACTGCCTTACGGCTCATCAACCGAAAATCGCCGGTGTCTACTGGAATATCGGTCCGGCTGGTCCGGTTCAGCAAACGGTAAAAAAAGTGCGCACTCCAGCGTTTGAACGCCGTTTCTCCCGCCCTGGAACGGCGTTGCATCAGAACAACGTCGGCCCCGGATTGCCAGCAATCGATCATGTCCGGAATCTGCTCAGGCGGGTCCTGTAGGTCTGCGTCCAACACAATTACCGCATCGCCTTTGGCATGCTCCAAACCCGCTGTTACCGCCGCCTCCTTGCCAAAATTCCGGCTCAGTTTGACCAGGCGGAGGCCCGGCGTTCGTTTTATCTCATTGTGAATGTATCCCGCACTGCCATCTTCACTGCCATCATCCACCAGCATAATCTCGTAGCGCAGTTTGAGTTTGGCAAGCACGGGTAGTAACCGGTCAAAGAACAGCGGCAACATCGCGCGCTCGTTAAATACCGGCACGACCAATGAAACAAGAAGGGAATCTGCCGATCCGACACGAAAATCAACGGGTTTGTTCATAAAACACCAGCCTCTGATAAACGATGTAATTCAAAACAGCAACGAGCCCTGTCGTGACAAGCTGTGAGAGCGTGACCGGTAAGGCAAGGATGTGATTGAGCAAAAAGAAAAAGGCAAGATTGCACAGCCAGGCGACAACGCAGGACACGATGAAGCGCCATATGGTCAGGCTGTGAGGACCGGCATTGGGGAATGCCAGCCGGCGCTGGAGCCCATAATTTATAACTGCGCCAGACAGGCTCCCACTAGCCGTAGCCAGCGTAGCCTCAAGCCCGGCACCGATCAGAACGACCATGACAAACCAGTGAAATAGTGTGGCAAGGCCACCGGCGGCAATAAATCCTGGTAGCTGGATGGATCGAAGCTTGCTCATGGGGGAAACAACCACAATGATGACCAAAAAAGGCGACCTGATACTGAGTAAGCCGACATGTTAGCCAAGCCGATGTCATGGCCTTGTGGGTGTTTCATCAGGAAAATGTCAAAGTAGAGAATGGGTGAGATCGCTTCGACTGATTGAAGCTGCCCATTTTTTAATGATTGGACTTACCCCAGGCGCCCCTCACTAGCCCATCCTAAAGTGGCAAAGAAGTCCGCTTTCCAATGGAAGCATGCCTCTTTAGAGCGGACTTACCTATGTTCGCTTTTGTTTAATAAGACAACATTTTGGGCGGCCACAAGCGGTTGCCTGTGTCACCATAAAGCGGCCAAACCGGCCAATCGATGGTTCCAAGAACATAGCCGTTGGCTAGAAGACTATTGCTATATCCCAAATTGAGCCCTTCCGCTCATGAGTTCTGGAAGAGTAACGTGGCGACCAGCAGCCGAGGCTGGCGCTGATATCGCTTCCTCCAGTGCTCTTCGATTACCCACCAGAACGACTTGATCGACGGCACGTGTTATGGCGGTATAAATCAAGGTCTGATCAAGCAGTCGAGACTCTCTGATTGGAACGATTACGCGATTGAACTGGGAGCCCTGGGACTTGTGTACAGTGATCGAATAAGCGTGGGTTAGGGCTTCTAGTTGATGTGATTTGAGAGCGATGTGCGCCCCCTCAAAGTCTACTAGACAGCAATCTGAGTGCTCGTCCTCGACCGGAAATGACGAAACAATGCGGCCCAAAGAGCCATTCCGGAGGTCGATGGTGTAGTCGTTCTTGGTGAACATAACCAGATCGCCAACGGACAGGAGCACTCGATCTAGCGTCATACCTTGGACAACACCGAACTCTTGATTGAAGGCATAAACAGTTTCCGCGCTGCTTTGAAGGCCATCTCGGAACAACTGGTTGATGTGCTGTATGCCTCCATTACCCGATCGAGTGGTGGAGAGTATTTGAACGCTGTAGTCGGTTCCGATCCCTCCAAGCTGTAGGTATATGGCCTGAACCGTTTGGTCCAGGGAATTCTCTGGGCACTCAACCATTGAAACGCCGTTCCCGCGCCCTTCGAATTCAGCAAAGGTGGGGACTTGGTGGGATCTCACTGCTGAGGCTGCCAACGGAATCCCGCTGGCTTCGGATTGGCGCTTCACCACTTTTAGTTCGGTCTGCGGAATAGAGGGGTGTCCCGCAAGCGCGTGCAAGACTAGTCCTGGGCCTATCGGTGGGAGCTGGCTTGGGTCTCCGACGAGCACTAGCCGTGTGCCCGGTGGTATGTGTGCTAGGAGTCGGTAGAAAAGGATCACGTCCACCATGGAAACTTCATCCACCACGACCAGCGATCCCTCGCCAAGCATGGTTTCTTCCACCGAGTGGAGAAATGCTGCAATGGTCATTGAGTCCCGGCCTGTGGCTTCGCTCATTCGCTTTGCGGCCCGGCCTGCAAGTGCGACCTGGTATATGGCGGTGGTGTTTGATGAAACGGCTTCTATCGCCTCGTAGAGGGCCTTCAGGACAGTTGTTTTGCCGGTTCCTGCGCCGCCAAGAATTAGGCTAGCCTTGGAAGTAACGCTGCGTTGAACCGCCTGCTTCTGTTCCAAAGAAAGCTCGAAGCCTTGTGCTTGTTCGTACTGTGCGATGGCTGAATCAACGTCTTCTTGACTCGGAGCCCCAGTTTGAAAGATTGAACCTTGAGGGGCGTTTTCACCTTCGATGATTTCGTGGAGACGCTGAGCGACCTGGTGCTCAATGATATAGGTGCCTGCTGGCTGATAGCGATCCGATACCTTGCAATATTGAGTGCTGTCTCCCAGCGACAGAGCTTGGTCCACTAGGTCTTTTTTCAGCAATAGCCGCTTAACCGCCTGCCTTAGATTGGATTCTGGAAGGCAGGTGTGCCCGTTGGAAAGGCCACGGTACAAGGCTTCCTCTACGGCTGCTTCTAGGCGACGGCGATCGTTTTCGGAGATACCGAATCGATTCATTGCGAGCCCGTCTACGATCTTCCATTTCGCCTCAAAGCTGATCAGGAGGTAAGGATTGGATTCGACTTTATCTCGGGCTTGAACGCCATAGCAGGAG
>Ga0307978_1001820_pt1 | contig 15544 bp, 8 predicted proteins | sample OrgLakmetage1056_FD_203151 | JGI IMG/M metagenome (GOLD analysis project Ga0307978, IMG submission 203151) | Saline water microbial communities from Organic Lake, Antarctica - #1056 | ecosystem: Environmental > Aquatic > Non-marine Saline and Alkaline > Saline | place: Antarctica: Organic Lake...
TGAAAGCCTATTACATTAGTAAATTGATCTATTTCATCATAGATTCTCAATCTTTACGGCGCACTTTCTGTCCACCGACTGGACCCTACCTGACGTTTCGGAAAGACTCTGTAGTCTCCATTGTCAGCTTCCAAGCCATCGCGACGTTGAGAGGTATTGCCTACAGTAGCAGCAACTGCAAATGCAGTAGATCAAATGTCGTGGTTGATGCTTCTTTGGATTCTTGGGCCCCCCCCCTTAGTAGAAAGCTGTAGGCTTTCACAAATGAGGAAGGACGAGTTTGCTGTTGTCTGCTTCACTGCTCGTGGTCTCTGAAGCGGAGATCTCGGTGCCGACTTGCCCAAGGAACTCTCGCCTGCTCGTCGAGATGGAGGCACCGGTGCCGAGAAGCATACTACCTCGGTTGAATACCATCGACAAACCCGCTTGAGCTTCTTGGCGGTGCTGGCTGGAGGCGCTCGAGCTCGAGCTCGAGATATGCAAGCAGCTCAGGCATTGCCACCCAGAAGTGACGCACTCACTGTCTTGATTGTCTTGATGTACTGTATGCGCATGTAGCTCAGAAAGTTGGTGAGGGCGAAGGTCATAGTGGCGCGGGAGTCTAAACGATGGCCTGAAGAAGGGAAGAGCGTTGAAGATTGTGCGATCCAATCCGCGGACCTATTGATTTCTCAATGAGTGAGCTGACTGCTCAGAACTACCACTCTAGTAGGTAGTAGTCTACTAGCTAGTAGGTCGTAGTGTAATAGGCAAGTTAGCAGGAAAATTACAAAATTACAAAAAACGGATGATACTGGTACGGTATATTATTTCAGTCTCCTCACGTTCAATGACCCGAAGTGAACATTGATGTGCCCTTCAGAAACATTGATGAAAATGACTATGACTATGTCTGAAATGCATATACTGTATTAGTGAAGATGGAAAACTTATAGTATGGTTGAAAATGAAATACATAGACTACCGTAATACCGTTGTCGGGAATACTGGTCGGCGTGCCACGTATACCTGAGTTGATTAGCTATTGAACAGCCATTAGATACAGGAATCCTTCTACTTCGAATGAACATGACCGCAAGTTGTAGTAAGCCGGCGCTTTGGGGCAGTACCAATTCATGTTAGTGTAGCATTTTGTTAGGTGGAAGGTCTGGTATTCCGTCAACCGTAGCGATACCGTACTGTACACTTCACTGTATCATAGCTAGCGGTAGACCGGTAGCGTACTGTAGCTACTGTAGCTGCAAAGAAATAAGAATTCGAGGACACACCAAAAAATACAGAAGAACACTAGGGTCATCATTATTCTTCGTAAAACAATGCAGCTTCAAAGAAATAAGAATTATATCCCGGCTTTAAAACGATGCAGAAAACGTTGTCACACAAAAACGCTGGCTTTGACCTTGACCCTCGAACCGCTACGACGCACTCGTACTGCACCATGAGCACACTCCAAAAGACACGCAGCCTCAACAACCAGGGAGTCGAGCTCTTGATCTTGGGCCAGTCTTCCGCAGCATCGACAGCGTTCAAGGATGCCATTCAGCTCCTTGGTAGTGAGGTTGCCGAGGACAACGGAGGGGGACAGAACGGCGAAAACGTCCTAAACGACCAAATTCCCGAGCTTGCCCTCGGCCAGAGCCAGTCCGCCGTCCCGGACCTCCAAGCCCAATGCTTCTTCGTCTATAACCAAGCAATCACCATATTGGAAGGAACTGTTCTACAATGCAACGACGAAACCATTTCTCTACACAGCTCTGTCATCCTATTCAACTGGGCGCTGGTTTTCCACCGTGAGGGAATGCTAGGCAACGAGAAAGCCCTCAAGAAAGCGTGGTTTCTCTACGCAAGATGCTTGGAGGTACTCAGTCTGAGCGCAACAGCCCAGTCCAAGCAATCCTCCGGCTACCTCACCTTGCTAGCGCTGAACAACCAAGCCCAAATTCACTACGAACTGTGCGACTACGCTGAATCCTACAACTGCATGGCGCAAGTTGCCGACATGATCAATAGAACACCGAGTCTAGAGTACAGCACTTTGACTTTGAGGAACGCGGTGAAGGAAATATACCTCAACACCATGCTCTCACCGACGGCGGCCCACGCGGCGTGACTGCACCCCGCTGGCACTGATACCTTTCCAAGAAGTGTCAGATGAGGATGCCACCGGCGCTCGATTCTTCCAACATACTGTAGGAATATATGCTCAATACGTTTCCATGCTCGCTCCCCGTACCGGTAGCAACATTGAAAGCCTTTTACATTTTTTGAATCTTAATATATAATATTGCAAATTGATCTGAAGTACTGGCTACTGGCACCGGTACGCTACCTGGTACAGTAGCTACATAGCTATCGTGCGTAATATAGATGATAATAGACTTCCAGGACATCATTTTTATTGAAGTAGGTACCGGTACGGTACCGGTATCATTGGCGGTACAAGGCAATGATATCGCCAGCATACCGTCGACAAGAAGGACAGAAAACAGACGGAAAACCCGCGCGAAACGTAATTTTCTCATCCATTTTCTAGTTTCCGCAGACCATGGCGACGACATGACGACGACGCCTTCTGCGACAGTCGCAACTTTCTCTGGGAGGAGGATACTGCAGTATGCTGGGACTACAGCCTCTACAGGGACGTATCGTGTACCGACTGAGACTTCATCAAGGCAATACTAATAGCATTGGCAATATTAGCAATGGAACGGATAAGAAACGGAAGCGAATCGAAAGCAGCAGCAGCACTACCACTACTCCTCTGGCGACGCAACCGGCAGCGCTGCCTCAGGCCGACGCATTACCTCATGTAGTGGGTTGGATCTTTCACTCATCTGATTGTCCTGCCGAAAAGCACTTGTTGAGCCTTCCTCGGTCGCTATTGGTCACGGCCGTGGACGCCGCTCGCCGTAACCAACTAGTTGAGATTCATCGGTATGCACAAATTGCGCTGGCAGCACCAGCAGCATCGCCAGAGGCAACGATAAGGCTACCAGTTTCGCTGATAGAAGTCCATAGTGACGGTTTGAAAGTGTTGGTAGAGACTTGCAATTATGGCTTGAACGACACTCCAAAAGAAGACATCAACGATGATGTCTGGACACTGGCTCAATTGGCTCGCCGAGAAGCAATCGATCAGCAGCAAAAGGATTCCAGCAGTACTGGTAGCAAGCAGCAACGGTTCACTTGTGCAGCTCGCGTGCATGCCGTCTCGCCCGTCATTGCTATGGATCCGTCGGATCCCTTTTTGCTCATGGAACTGTACGATCCCGACTCGACCTTTACCTGCGTCGTGGTCCTTTGTAAGGCAGGGTTGCAGTGTCACGCAGCTCTTGTATCACAAGACTACATTGTGCTACAGAGTGTGCAACGTCAAAAGTGGCGTATCCCAGACGTCTTGGCCAAGAAACAGTTGCCCCAGTTGCAGGGGCGCATTCCGTCGCATGTCTTTGTGGTGGATCAAGCCCATCAAATTGTCTTTCAAAGTGCTAGTAGTAAAGTGCAGCAGAACCACCCGTCACAACAGCTGTCATTTACACGGCAATTTTCTTGCAGCCTCCAAGGGACCATTGTATCCGTACACATGATTAATGCTGGAGACCAGACGTATATTCACTATCTGGAAGTCGCAGTTGCGACAGAGCACCAGCAGCACCACTTGTATTTGACGTATTTTCCAATGTCGAGTAGTCTACAGGTCGGTTTGCGCAAGGGTGCCGTAATTCAAGCCACCAACCTTCACCGAGTAATGTCGATTAAAGGTCCGTCTATTGCCACACAGGGTTCGAGCTATGGAGCCTGTTTGCGCTCTTGCGTCGTTGTCATCAAGACAGCTTCGGAAGTATTTTTCGACGCCGCACAGGGTCATTCAAGCAATCACAGCTCCGTGTCGAATGGCCAAGTAGATGCGAGCCCTCTTGACTGTACACTGTCGCTCGGACACATGGTCCCCTTTGCCTTTCTGCGAATACGACGATCGTATGCGGAGTATGCTTGCCGACAGATGCTAACGACTTGGATGGAAGACTTTATTGTGACTGATTCCTTGGAAACGGCCAAACTTCCGTCATTAGAGGAACTCTCGCTTGCGCTCCTGGGCAATCAAAGCCAAAAGTCCACGGCTAGAAACGCGTACGCCGAGTTCTTTGACCACGGCATCGATTTTACTGACTTGTTTGACAAGGTACAAGAGATTCAAGATTGTGCCTGCCACCTTTCCTTTCGTGATCGGTTTGGCGCTGGTATGCCGCGGCTGCTTTGCTTGGGTGATATCCGTGACAAAACGTTCCATGTATTAGAAACGAGACTGCGAGCATATCTCCTGTCGTCGTCCGCTCACAATATGCGAGTGGGATGGACAGCATCCATCACGATTTCGGCTGGCAACTTTGGCTCACGGCAAGGTGAGACTACTGACGAGCGTCGGAGCAAAACTCCAGTTTACATCGGTGGAATGACTGGCGGTACAGTCAACCAAGCGTCTCTCCAGGTAAAACTGTCGAACGGGAACGTTATCCTCCCTGCAGTCTGCGCTGTTGGAGCAACAACTAGTTTCTCTACACCCATTCACTTTGCCTTTGCCAAACTGGAATCGGTTTCTGTTTCCTGCATATGCATCCGAATATCGTCGGACGAAACTGGGCACAATCGGTCCGACTACCGAACGAAGAAACTTCCTCCTTTTCAATTTGGAACTCATCCGCCAAAGGAGATGGTTGGCCCGTGTTCTATTATTGAAGTTGACGGACTGCTCTTTATCGCATCCGTCTCTCTGAACTGCAATCACTTTCTCCCAGTAACATCAAAGAAGGCCACCAAGGCCTGTCCGATTTCTAAAGAGACAGGTACCGAACGGGTCACCAGTTGTTCTATCCAGAGTTGCATGGACCCAAATGGGCCACCGTCCGACGCAGCAATATGTATTGTCGGCCTGATGACTCGCAAATTTTTCAAGCTGGCCAAGGCGAAGAACGGCGATTACACTGGATGCACATTGACGATTTCGCATGAGACGTTTGATCGCGAAACAACTCCTTCCTCCGAAAGCGTATCGTGTATCCAAGCGATTGAAGTAAAACCATGGATTGCAATCGATAGCGTCGGACAATTGCGCCTTCGTCGATGTTTGTCAAGCGTGCTCGACCTGAACCTCACGCAAGATCAACTTGCGCTTGCGTTGGTTTGGTGGAAGATCGCGTGCGATGAGCGAATGTGCGCACTACTTGGCGGCGGATGGGATGAACTTGCTTCGGAGGAGTCCACGGCGGCACGATCCATCGGCGTCATGGTACGCATACCTCGTTCCGCCGTCCTGTATGAGCCCAAGCGAGGCTACACTCGCTTTCGCTGTCGCTTTGACGATCTTTCGGCGTCACTCCAATTTTTCTCGAGAGAGTCTCGCTTCAAGGCTACTTATCGATCGCAGCCATTGCTTGACTTTGTGTGCAGCGGCAGGATGCTACCAGGAGTGCTGGACGGTCGACCCCAACGAAGAATGCACGGCGATGCAACAGCAAAGGTAACTTTGCAACGGGGAGAACTCTTTTTGCCACCCCGAAACGCTGGTATCCCACACTTTTCACTGCTGGAGTTGAGCTGGGCGATATGTTCGGACCTCAAGAACAACTCCCGCAAAATGTTGGCACCTTCGCTGGTTCGAGAGATTCGAGGCGCGACACTGCTGGGTATCACCTATTGCCGAGCTCAGGCCACATGCACCAAGTGCTACAAGACTCTGTACCAAGTCAAGACAACGCAAGACAATGACAACCCGACAACGGCGGCTCAGAGTGGTATAGTAGCGAGTGTTCCACTGGCAGAGAGCATGCCGTCTTTTTGGGACCATCCGCTGCCGATTCCCATTTTCAAAAGCAATCATTTGCTACCAGACAAACCGCCACCACCTCCCAAAGCCGCAGCAACAAGGCCGCATGCCACGCGACACCACCAGCGAACGACCACGCTGCGTTGTCCCGAACAGTGCAGCGTCCCACAGTACGCCAGCATCAAGTGGGAGTGCAGTGGTACGTTGGACGATGGAACGGGCCAAGCCAAACTCTACGCCGAACGCGATGTGGCTCTGGCATTGTTAGGTATGGACGTTCAGACAGTGCAAGCGATTGAAGCTGGCGCATGGTTGGACGGTCAAGGTATCGTCTTTTCCAAGGCATTTCCCCCCAAGCCCGTCTTGCGCGAGGCTGTTGTAACGGCCAAGACCATGGCGCTCCAGCGCAATAATACCGGTAGAGGATTGTCGTCGCACCAACGAGAAATGACGGAATGGGACGTGCTGCAGTTTTTGACGCCATTGACTCGGGCCGAATACTTGATGCAGCGATTTTGTCGAAACGAGTCTTCCGAGTCGACTCGCGCACTCACTTATTACGCTCGGTGCAAGCCCCTGTTCATGGATGCGACTCTAGGTCAGACACAAGTTGAGATTGCGGCAGCCGGTCCCAGAGGGTCGGCCTTGACGCGCGACGTGGCAACCTATTCACTGCCTCCGCTCAAACTAAATCTGGTGGACTGTAGCGTTGTTGATACAGACTAGATATAGCCAGTATAGTAAACTAGGGAGATGTCATTACTGTAATTATAAAACGCGTGCGTCCAAGCTACGATTTCGCGCCGTGACGCAGGGAGTTTCGAGTGAATTAAAAATATTATAGAGGACTGTTACCAAGGTGTGACGTTGTTGCTGGCGGGCAGTAGAATGCAATGCTGTCTGTCTTTAGATAGGATAATGGGAAAGATGACGCAATCGCTTATTCCCCAATACTATTCTTAATGTCGGAAGAGGCGGAAGAGGTTGCGGCAAAGGACGTCTCTCCAGATCCAGATTTAATGTTCTTTTTGAAGGGGCCGTGGGGTCGGAAGCGGGCCCGATCCTTTGGAGGGATCAAGAGGGGTTCGCCCGTCCTAGGATTGCGTGCCGTATATGCCTTGCTGATGTAGGTCTCAAAGGTTCCAAAGCCCGAGACGCGCACTACTTTCTTGTCGGCGAGATTTTCCACGATGCTGTCAAAAATGGTATTGAAAATGCGTTTCGACTCGGCGAGGCTCAAGTCGTGCGTCTCGGCTACCGTCCTGACGATGTCTGCCGTGGTAAAGGTTTTGACGGGTTCCTTGGGTTCTTCTTGTTGGACTGGCGCTGTGGACCAGAATGAGGCCGTGGATGTCACTGCGTTGTTATTACTGTTGTTGGAAGCAACGGCGGCAGAGATGCGCGGAGCAATTGATCGCACCGCCGTTTGTCGCGATTGAAGGACGGATCGAGCAAAGGACATGATCAAGGTAATAGGAGGAGGCTTGAAGAGTCGTGAGGAGGAAAGGTACTGGTGCCGTAGTGGTACGTTAGCAAGAAGAGTCTATCGTCTATCGTAGTAGAGCTCTGCTCAACAAATGCACTTCGAGGTCGAAGTCGAATTATGGAGAAACTTTGAAACAGAAAAAAAACGCGCCTAAATTCGAATTTAGCGCCAGCCGATCTATGCCGGTACCGCCGTAGGAGCTGTCCATTTTTGGAACGTCTCACAAAATCAACCGTTTTGCACGGTTTTGCAATGGTTGATGGTTGTCGATGGGGCTCTTGCGTTTTTGGGTTACGTTGTGCGGCAAGCGCCAACGATAGGAGCAGCCACAACCACAACTATCCATTCACAACTATAACAGCAACAACATGATTGGTTGTAAACTCGTCCTTTTCGTGCTACTCGTTATTACGCCAGACTCGGCCACGGCCGTCGTCAAGAGCATGAACCGAGGGATCGAATCCATCTCTTCCGCATTGCCATCCCACATTGTGGACTCATACTATAGCAACCAGCATGCTGTTTCCACGATTCCTCCACCTTCGCCCAAGTGCTGGACAGCAGCGTGGAAAGTATTTCAACACGTCCAGCAGCAAGACGATCAGCACCATCACCAACAGCAGGACGCTCAAACTTGGTGTTCCGTCATGCCCGAAGAGCACCAGAAGGTCTTGGCACTCGAGATTGCTCGCTGTCACTTGGTCGACTTGGGAAAACCACTCATTCGCGATCGAGCCGTTTTGAACCAGTGTCTACTCGCCCACAAAGATGTAAACGTCTTGCAAATGTGTCTCAAACGTCTCACAGACGCGGGTGCCAATGCCTACACGCACTATATTTCCCACGTGCAGCAACTTTGCACGCGCCTGACGGCTGAACACATGGTGCAGTACCAACACCAAGTGGCGGATGAAATGGCAGCTCGATACGCGGCCGTCGCCCAGCAATCCTTGGAGCAGCTGGACGCGCTCCACGATATTTCGACACGACACGTTGCGCAAATGAGCCAGCTATCGGAACTTCCCGCGCAACTCGCGGATCAGTTGAGTGTCATGCTCCAACATCAGCTGCAAGAGACAGTCCAAGACGAGTTGCGACTGCAGTTACAGCTGCATTTGCGCCAACAGTTGCAAGAAGGTTTGGGTGAATTGTTGCAACGGCAAGCTGTCGAACAAGCGTCGCATGTAGATCATATCATGACGCACATGGAGGCGCGAGATACCGAGCATCAGCAAGTTTACGAGTCGTGGACGGCGTATCAAACGACCTTGTGGCAGAATCAAGCGCGGGAAATGGAACGGCAACGAACGTCAATGATGGAACTGTCCGAGGTCGTGTCGACGACGGCACAAAGCATGCAGCCGCTGGTGGGATTGAAATCCTTAGTGACGGCCGCCACACATGGTTATGGATGGATTACGTTTCTGTTGCATTTCCTTGGCACGTTCAATTTGGTGTGGCTCTTTACCAGACCGCAACGGTGTCACCACTTTCGGGTCAATCTATTTGGGATTGTGCTGACGGAAGCGGTTTTCGAACTGGCGTTGAAAGCTGCTTGCGACAACGACTTGCTATCCGCTGGAGACTATACTTTGGCGATTGACAAGCTTCGTCGTTGGGCCATGCTTCTCGAGTGCGTGGCGTATCTCGCTGGACTGGTGTTTTCCTGCTTTGCCGTCGTTGGTGGCGGCGACCGTGCATCAATCTCTGCCAAGGGGGACACGGTCGCGGACTACGGGTCGACAAGGCACGACCTCAATCCAATGGTACCACCGGTAGCAAAGCAATGTCTGATTTCGGAAAGGGAAGCGACATCGACAGTTCATGCGCTAGCGGCCCGGAATTTTACAGAGCACGCGAGGAGTCATGGTCACGACGGTGATTACGGTGCTCCAGCCACGCTGCACAGTACGCTTTCTCGCCGGCAGGCTACACCGTACTCTCGCCATTTCGATTTCGAGCCTGCTAGTAGGAGCCGTGATCCAATGAATGATTCTCCTTCTCATTACGAGCATAGTACGCCGCCGCCGTTCTTTGGAGAAGCAGCCCAAGTCTACTCGTTGCCACCTAGAGGCCTTGCAAGTCGCCAAAGAGAGCGATCCTTTACACACGACGAGTTTGCAGCTGCTACGAGCTTCTACGATGCCGTCGAGACGAAGGAAGAGGCTCCAGTACTGGTAAATCCAACCAGGGCGTCCGTGACGTTGCAGCAGCAGCAGCAGCAGCAAGAAGAATCATTGAGCGTGGCCGTAACACACAATCCTCGCAAACGCGAGCTTCCGGCTTCGTTCGGTAACGACTACGGCAACGGCAAGAAGAACCAAGATGACGATGATGAAGGAGAGGAGGAGTCTCCCACCAAGAAGGGCCGTTCCAGCGACTGAATCGCATGCCCATTGTCAAATTGTGTTCTCGTTACTTTTATGTATGTCGTATGTATGTATGTATGAATGTCATAACTCTAACGCTAGTATTAATTAGAAGAATAAAAAGCCCGCTAACTTTCTTCCTGCGTCACTCTCTCGTCCTCTTTGTTGTTCTTTTTCTGTCTCAACTCTCGACGGCAATGGAGATTTACTCTCACAATCCGTTCATTGCGTCCAAGCCTCTAGACTACCGGCAGCGCAGCGTACATACCATGCAATCGTGTCGTAAACGAGAAAGTTGTTCATTGATTGGATCTCGCTTTGCCACTGCTCTCTTAGCCTTGACGTGTTCGTCGTCGTCCGGTTCGACTGCCTTTACTCCGCGCGCCTTTCTCCATACCTCTGTCCACGTTTCCCACAACGTATCGCCACTGCAGCAGAAACAGCAACAGCAGCAGCAGCAACAGTCCGCCCGGTCCTTTTCCTCCACCACGTTGCAACAGATTCGCGGGGGTTCCCTTTCTACAAGCGACAACACGTCTTCCTCTTCTTCTTCCACCTCTTTGCGAATGAGCTCGACAGCGCAAGCTCCCACCGCGACGGGCCACGCCGCCACGGCGGGGGCCAAGCTGGATGCCTTGCGCCAGCGCATGAAGGAACTCCAGCTGGACGTTTACTTGGTGCCCACGGACGATCCTCATTTGAGTGGTACGCGTGTACTAGTATAGAGAGTACTACTGTAGCTAGAGAATGGACGGATTAGTCCACGGCGATCATACTCTCACTCACACTCACACTTACGCCTCTCCTTTCGCAACACCAGAATACGTTCCTGATGCTTACATGCGTCGCGCCTACTTGACTGGTTTCAAAGGCAGCGCAGGTACGGCCGTCATTACCGCCGACGATGCGTTTCTGTGGACCGACTCTCGCTATTGGAACGAGGCCACCTCGAGCTTGGATGCCAACCACTGGACGCTACAAAAGTCGGGACAGGCGGGCACCAAGACCATTCCCAAGTGGCTCGGCGCCTTGGCCACCGCGCACTACCGAACACACCAAGCCGCAAACAACGACAACAAGGCGCCGCTCGTTGTTGGCATGGATCCGTATGTGCACGCGGCATCCTTCGCTAAGGAACTGCAAGATGCCTTTCAACAAGCTGCTGACGACTTGAACCTCAATGAGAATAGTGATGCGCCTTTGGTACAAGTAGGCGTCTTGGACACGTCCAATGCCAACTTGATTGATCCCATTTGGGGCAGCGATCGCCCAGCCGTTCCGGCAAGTCCCTTTCGCATCCATCCCTTGGAATACGCAGGTTGGTCGGTGGCCGAAAAGGTGGCCAAAATTCGCAAGCAAATGCAAACCAAAAAGGCTACCCTGGCCGTCTTTTGTACCTTGGACGACGTTGCCTATCTCTTGAATGTGCGCGCCACGGGCGACGTGGATACCTGCCCCATTGGTATTGCGTACGCCACGGTCAGTATGGACGAGGTGACCTTGTATTGCAACCCTCTCAAGGTGCAGGATGCCACTGTGCAAGAGCACTTGAAAGACGTGTCGTTGAAACCATATGACGACGTGGTGGCGGACATTGCAGCGCACTGTGCAACACCCACGGGCCGCAAGGTGTGGATTGACAAGGCTCGCGCAATTTACGCTCTCAGTAGCGTCATTCCCGAAAAGTGTTTGGTGAATGCGCAAAACGCCGTTACACCAATGAAGGCAGTAAAGAATAGGGCGGAATTGCAAGGCATGCGCCAAGCACACATTGTGGACGGTGCCGCCATGGCAAAGTTCATGGCGTGGCTTGAAAAGACAATTGTTCAAGAGGGTCGCGCCGTGTCGGAAGTGGAAATTGACGAGGTACTGACGGGTTGCCGCGCGGAACAACCAGGCTTTACCGAAGTGTCCTTTCCAACCATTGCGGGTGTGGGACCGAATGCGGCCATTATTCACTACCGGGCATCAGCAGACAGCGATTTGATGAAGTGTTTGGACAAGGAGAATCCCATTCTGATCGATTCGGGCGGCCAGTATACCTACGGAACCACAGATGTGACGCGTACCTGGCACTTTGGCGAGCCTGCAGCCGAGTTTGTCGATAGCTACACGCGGGTCTTGAAAGGCCACATTGGTTTAGACGAAATGATTTATCCTGAGAATACTCCAGGCTTTGCCTTGGATATCTATGCGCGTCGTTGGTTGTGGGACGCTGGCAAGGATTACGGTCACGGAACTGGCCACGGAGTTGGTGCCGCTCTGAACGTGCACGAGGGTCCCCATGGGATCAGCCCGCGTTGGGCCAACACGGAGGTCTTGAAAAATGGCATGATTGTGAGTAACGAACCGGGCTACTACGAGGATGGCAACTATGGTATTCGTATCGAGAACTTGCTCGAGATTTTGTACGTCAAGCCGGAGCACAATGTTGAATCAGCGGAAGACGACGACGCTGACGCGCCAAATAGTACTGAAAAGAAGTTTCTCAAATTCAAAAAGCTTACAATGATCCCAATTCAGAAGAATCTGATTGATATTGGCATGATGTCTCCTGGTGAACTCGACTGGATCGATGCCTATCACGAAGAGGTCATGGAAAAGGTCAGTCCTCTCTTGGAGGCCGACAGCCCTGCCATGGTGTGGCTGACAAAGTCATGCGAAAAGATTGAGAGAAAGGATTGCTAAGCATCTAAAATAATACCTCTGTATTCACAGGTTCGGTTATTGTACATTGTTATTTATTATGCATCGTGATCAAGCAGTTCTTCCCACAGAATAGCTGCTTTGGCGGGACGTTGCATCTCGTCTCTCACAATGGCCTCCAAAATTTCCTCGTGATCTTCGTCAAACATGATACAACCATCACAGAGTGACGGCTCTGAGCTATCTTCGTCCCCTTTCGTTTTGAGCACCTCTCGAGAAGAATCCGTGGAAGCAGCAAAGGCGCCTGCCAAAACGTCAAACTTGTACCCGTAGGCTGCTAGCTGAGCTAGTCGCAGTCCATTGTAGCAGCGAGGACCAGCTAATTCCTCGATTTCCCTAGCAATCTCGGAGGATCTAATTCCGTTGTCACGCCCCAAGTTATCAACTAGGAGAATCGGCGAGTCCTCCATCGCAAACATGGCATAGTGATGTTCATCAGTCAGGAGTTTGAGAAACCGGTTTTCCAGCTCTTTAAGAGACGCGGCACGTCTTTCCGTGGCTTCTTCGTCCGTTTCCATCGGTTTGCGCTTGTCAACAAACAGATTGGTTTGCACCCACCATAGCAGGTTCGCATGCTCGTTGCGATTCGCTGGCTCGTCACCGCAAAGGCCTTCGTATTCGTCAGGAAATTTCAATTTGCGCTTGTGTCGAGCGACCACCAGCTCTTCCAAAGTAATGTCATCATCTGCTTCCGCCAAGGCAAACTGAGGAACAAAAAATACATGGCCTTGAAAGCGACCGTGAGATCGCACCGCTCGATGAGCAAAAAATGCCGCGTCGACCGACAGAGTCAACCCCCGCTCCAGCTCGATGCCGCTAATGTGCCAACGAGTTGGGACCACGTCGATCGCCATATTGAGTAGCGCTTTGCGACTCACAACGTCGTCCTCTTTTCCAAAGACGCCCGCAACCAGAGCGTTCTCGACACCAAACAAGAGATCTGAATTGGGCCCTAATTGGTGACGCAAAAAAGATCTCGAAGCTTCCGTTGCTCCAGCAACATGAATGACAACCACACAAGGCTGTCCCTGCCAACGAGCTAGATTCTTCACGACAAGCTCCACCATTTCGGACAAGACAGTCTTGTCTTTGACTTGCGATTCGGTTATCTGCAGCGTTAGCGCTAGCGTTACATCCAGCTCCACGTCCAGTGATTTCCAGTCGGGGGCTTTCGAAAATATCTCAACTCGCTTGGTCTCCTGCCATGATACTTGATGGTAGCATGCACGTGTTGGAGGTTGAGGAGGATATTTCCGCGGCCCCGAGACGAGGCAATAACTTTCACCCGGTAACTGGCTCCGACCGTCGTTCGGCACAGCCTTCCATCGTTTCATTGGCAACCCCAAAGGCGATGGAACACTCTTGGAAAGAGCACGCCCCACTCCAATAGGGATTGCGCCTTCCTTGGCCAATACAAAGGTTGACACTTGCGTCGACATGTGCAGCGTTGCTAGCTGCGCCGTCCTAAAGTAACGCTTCCATTCTTGAAAATGAAAGAAGGGAGCCGTCACCATGCCAGACTCGAGAGCCGCATTCTCGTGCCTCTGCTTGTAAAGCTTGCCGTCCACCCAAAATACAGTTTCGTCAGCATTCACTTTCTCCGACAAACAAAGCTGTGACTGGTATTTGTCTTGAACCCAATACATGCATTTATTGACCGTGCGCTCCTTATCAGGCAAAGCCAAGGCTTGCCGCTCCCCAGAGTAGTGTTGCAGAGGCTGGCTACGATCCATATACACTCTATCATCCTGTTCAAACCACGTTGGCCGTAACTTGACGATATCTCTCCCTGCCTCGACCGATTCAGCCTTGTAAATGACTTGCCGAGACGTTTGTGGACTGCGAGCAACAAATAGTCCGTGGGTATAGGCTGTATCTTCTTCATTAACGTCGGTCCAGGCCTTGACGGCATACTTGACCTTGATAGTACGGTCACTGAGAATGGCGACCGAGTAACAACCTTCGGCGGATTCCAAACGAAACTTGGACTTGCCTTGGATAACGTTGGCGAATCGTTCGTCAAGATTGGTCAGATACTCACACTTGCGCCACAGTTGATTAATATGCGGCGTGTTCTTGTGAAAAGTAAACTGTCCACGCACGTAGAGACGCTCTTGATCACCAAAGCCGTACGTGACCACGTCAAAGTCTTGCCACTCATCGGCCGTCATCCATCGTCCCAAATCTCCAAACAAAATGTCCAAATCACTGTACCCCCAATGCGAATAGTCTTGCAAATAGTCGGCAAAGACGTGACCCAATGCTGGCTTGAACTCCACCAAACAATAGGGATACATTTTCAAGTGCGTCGCCGTTAGATGCTCCAGTCGCGCTCGATTCAAGGCAAAGTCCTCGTCGGGCTTTTGGTCCAATACTTTTAAAAATCGAAGGGCCATGGCGTGCGTCGTTCCCAGATTGATGAATTTGACATTGGAGGGGCACGCGGTGGCTACTGGAAACTCTGCCAAGGCTCCATTGTGAAAAATCAAAAAGTCGGCAGTATCCTTGGCGGCGGCGGCTCCGACGCAAAAGACTCGTAGATAGGGAGGAATACTTTCGGGTCCGTCCCCCGCAAAAGGCAAGACAATCGCTAGACGATGGCTGCGGGGTTTGCTGTTGATGTTGCTGCTAGACACAGAAGCTCCTCGAACATTTGAGATTACGTGCTGCAATCCACTGCCCGGTTGGACCGCTCGTCCTTGGGTGACGACAGGATAGCCTGGTGGAAGAGTGTCGTTGTCGTTATTGATGATTGACGACGGTGTCGAGGGTAGCTGCCAAGAGAGAAAGAGAACCGTAGCACCAAAGACAATCAGCAGACTAATAGATACTCGGACTTTCACCGTCGCCCACTGACGGGGCAACACGGACGACGAAGAAGACCGTCCTCGTGTTCTTCTCATCGTGTCTCGATTCTATCGTCGATTGTCGTGTTGGAACGACAAGAAGAGTACCAAGGGAATCTCAAATTGCAACACCGATAGAATGCTAGGTGAACGGGTTACAAGTGACAGCTTGCTGATAGAGTGATAAGTCGAGTCTGCAGGCAAGAACGGCAAGAACGGAAATCTGTCCAGGCGTCTCCGGTCTCCGCCATACATCTGCCGTGCGCCGTGCGCCATTGGCCAACTGTCGAATGAAACGAACAAAGGAAAGAAA
>Ga0307978_1001822_pt1 | contig 15523 bp, 4 predicted proteins | sample OrgLakmetage1056_FD_203151 | JGI IMG/M metagenome (GOLD analysis project Ga0307978, IMG submission 203151) | Saline water microbial communities from Organic Lake, Antarctica - #1056 | ecosystem: Environmental > Aquatic > Non-marine Saline and Alkaline > Saline | place: Antarctica: Organic Lake...
TTCTTGAACCCAGGCAGCTACGAAAGCGACGCTAGCGACAAGAGCAGCGCTGATCAAGGTCAAGCAGCTACGTTGAGCAATATCAACACGCCATCGCAAGGAGAAGACCACGAAAACGAAGAGGACGACGCTTCGTCGCAGCTTGGAGACTTCTTCTTCGAGAGCATGGTCGCTTACGAGCTCGAGGGCAAAGACCGCCTGCAGCGCATGAAGTCGAAACAGGGCGGTGCCGACGCGGCCAACTTGACCCGCCTGGTGCTCGCGAGCCTGCTCAAGTACTTCCACAAGACACACGCCGCGGAACACTGGGCAGCCGAGTGCCATTCGTTCTATTCGCAAGGCCAAGGCAGCAGCAGTGGCAGCAGCGGGTCGCATCCCGGTACTCCGCGCCGACGCAGCTCTGCTGCGGAGATCCCTGACAGCGCTGCTGCCACTAATGCCGCCACTAATGCTGCCACTGCTTGGACGGAGGATGCCCCGCCGCCCGCGGCACCCCCCCTGGTACGGTCAAGCAGCAGTAGCCGCGGGCAGCCGCCGTCGCCTCCGGAGAGCGTGCGGCGGCTCTGGGTGCTGGCTCTCCAGATGCGCTCGGCGCTGGTGCTGCGGCATGCCTCGAGCGGGATCAGCTACCGTCAACTGGCTTTGGCCTTTGCGGAGCGAGCGCAATTCTTGCTGCGAGCAGCTGTGCACATTGACGACCACGACCATGGCTCCACTCAACAATTGCCGTTACGCACTTCGACTGACTCAAACAGCAAGAGCAGCAGCGGAGAGGCACGTTTGTCCACCTTGATAAGCAGCCCGCGCCGCCGCAGCAGTGTTGATCGCTTTCCTGGAGCTTCGTCTTCTTCATCTGCTGCAGCAGACAAGGCCAATCCTGCGGTGTCTCTGTCTAGCCTCAGCGTGAGCGTGAGCGCAACAAACACCGACAACAGCAACGCTCTTCCGCCAACTGCAACGAAAACGTCGTCAGAAGAGCTTTATCAGCAAAAGATGTCACGGGTGGTGAAAGTGGCCTCGCGCTTTCGGGCCATGGTGAAATTTCGCACCCACTCCGCTCAGCAGGCGCGTGCTGGGGACGCAGCCGAAGGCGAGTTCGTGGCCTTTGTGCTGGCGACCAGTGCCGGCACTGCTACTGCTGTTGCTCTAGGATCGAGCGCAACATCCGGAGAGTCGACTGCGCAGCCTCAAGCCAGTGATGAAAGTACCACTAGTGGTGGTGATGGTGATTCAGTCATCATCGAAGAGGGTGCAGGGTCGGTGGCGGCAGTGAAGAGCTTGCTTCGAGGCCGAGGTGCTTTGGCAGCGCAGAGGCGGCAAGCCTTAGACGCGGTGCGCGCTGCCGTGGTGCAATTCACGGACAGTGTGCGCTCTGGCACGAGCGAGAGGTACCCAAGTAGCTGAACATTATTTCCTGACAGCTGTGATATAGGTTCAATAGATTAGTGGCGTCTCTTTTGCTTTCTTGATCCTTAATTATGTTTAAAAAATCCAATCAGTGGCCTGACGTTTTTCTGTCTTTTTTCGTTGTTTTTTTCTTTCCCAGAAATGCGCTTCACCGCCCACCGGCAGCCTTTTGGCTGTTGCTGGAAGGATGGGCAGGGGTGGCTGAGGAGCGGCGGCGCGTAGGCGCACACCCTCTCGACGGCCTGAGCGGTTGTGGCGCTGACGCCCTTCGAGGAGTAGCGTCGAGCCACGCTGCTTTGAGCGATGCGCTCGTGAGTGTCTTTGAGTGCCGTAATGCTGCATCGCCAGGTCCATTGACGGCAGCCGCTACTTCTGGAGGAAGCAAGCCAGGAACCACTTCGTCGTTTTCGTCTGCTGCTGCTACGGAAGGGGCTGGCTCCCCAACACCATCTCAGCGCTTGAGTTGCCTCGGGCTCGCCCTGCCCCCGCTGAAACTGAGGCCGTCGGACGCGCCCTTCTTGCTTCACAGCCGCCTGTTGGCTTTTGTTACGTCCATGCTAGCGCATGCTCCGAGTGCAGTTGCGGCCGCACAAGCGATGAACGCACCCACTCCAACTGGGAAAACCTCCTCTAGCAGCAGCACCAGCGGTGGAAGTGGCATGGTCACTGCAGCTGCGGGGAGTGGAGTTGAGGCAAGCTTTCTGCCGTTCTTGGGCTCATCGGACGGCCCAATTGCGTGCGCGGCGCGGGACGTGGCTTGGCTGACACTGGAGCACCTGTTGCGGGCGGTGTTGCCTCTTCGGGGTGGAGCCGTCGCGCCCCTGCAGAGCAAGCTGCTGAGCTTCGTGGGGCAGATGGTGGCGCAGTCGATGAGTGCCCCTGCATATGCGGCCTTGGCCGAGCCTGTGGCTGTGGTTGAAAGCAGTAGCTCGCCTCGAGATCTCGTGGCCGCCTCTGCAGGCACCCAAGACAAAGATGGTGTTGAAGAGAACGGCGGAGAGGACGACGATGGCGATGCAGTCCGAGGTATAGCGCGGGTGCCAGATGGATTCGCCGCTGCTCTGGGCGAGCTCCCGCTCCTGCTTGATGGGGAGAACACTTCAGGAGGAAGTTTAGCGGTGCCCCTCACGGCTACTACACCGTCGCAGGCCTCGAACTCATCCGCGCTCGCGTTTTCGGTGTCCTTAGACGTGACGCCATTGCCCAAGTGCGTGCCGCCGCTGCGCCCTGCTGCGTCTTTGTTGCTTGGAGGAGACCTCAGTTCACCTTCGGCGAATGAAAGTGACGAAGGCGGCGGCAGCAGCAACACCAGCTCATGGGTGCACATTATTTTGGACAATCCTTCTCTAGCATTGTCGCTCACTTTTTCGGGGCAGGAATCCAGCGGCAGTGACAGCAGCGGCCTTGTTGGTGCTGACACAGCAGACCACACAGACGTGAAGCCTACCGTGGCCGCTGTGCCGTTCAACACGCGTGACTTCAAGCAGCTGTGGCGGCACCGCCGCGACACCGGGCAGCTCATCCCGTATTTGCTCCCCGAGCAGTGCCTGCAGTTTCCCCTCACGCAGGGCGACCCTTTGAGCTTAGAGGTGTACCCCCAGAATGCTAAAACCAACCCGAGCAGTGCGCAACAGCGCTGGAGCTTAACCACCGACCCACTGAACAACCACAACCCTTCAGGCCTCATTGTAGCAGGCAAGCCACCGAACAACAACAGCAATGCTGCTGAGCCCGACCGAAAGCCCCTAGTGCTCACTGTGGCCCTTGCAGGAGGCAACCAGCAGCCCTTGCTGCAGTGCGCCGCCCTGCCATCGGTGGACTCCCGCCGTGGGCAGCAGTGGCACGTGCAGACCCCCACCGATGCGGGCGTGCGCGCTGCCCTGCAAGGCTGCGCCAGTCATTCCCTCCTTACCGGGGGTGGTGGCAGTGGCAGTGGCGTCGTCAGTGACCCGCGCCGCGCGCCTTGTGGGACCTTTGGGCTTCCTCCAGCGGTGCTGGCGCAGCGCGCAGCTGCTGCAGCAGAAGCAGCCAAGAAGAATGGCGGTGCAGGAGCTGGAGGAGGCAGTGGTGCTGACAACGACGACAATTTACAGGGGGAAGTGGTGCTGCTGCAGCGGGGCGCGGCCACCTCCGCGTGGTCGTTGACACTCAACGATTCCCGGTGTTTGACGCTCCGGCTGCTCACCAACGACGACGAACCAGAAAAGGCCTTGGTGGTGTCGTCGCCGCTGCCACCGCTCACGGCTGCGCACGTGCTGGTTGACCTCCGCCCTGCGCCCGGACCAGGAACCAACGGCAACAAAAATGCCGACGGCAGCAGCGGCGGCGGTGACGTCCCACCCTCTGTCGCAGCTGCTTCTGCTAGTGGAGGCCAGGGAAGCAACGGCCCATCCTCCTCCGGAAGTGGCACAGACAACAAAGCAGGCCAAAGCACCTGGGTGCGCGTGTTTGTGAACGGCGCCCTTGCCGTGCACTCCCAACTGCCGCCAGGAATCGTGGTGCCCCCCACCAAAGACCCTCTCTTTCTGGGGCCGTCCCCTTGGAACAGTGGCGGCGGCGGCAGCGGTGGTGGCAGCGGTGGCAGAAATCAGCGAGGGCCCATCGTGTGGCACCCCGAGTACCACCACCAGCGCAACGGCAACATTGATTTCAACGAAGAGGGCGACGTGGCCACTTTCAACAGCAACAGCCAGCACCGGTGCGTGTATGGCTCGATTGGCTTCAACAAGGGGGTCCACGAGTGGAAAATCACGGTGCAGAAAAGGCCGTGCTGCGCGTACGCGGGCATCGCGCGCAACATCGAAGAACCGCACAACCGCGGCACCCAAGACAAGTTTCACGACGCGGTGAGTTCGAAAGTAGCCACACCCGTTGCATTGCTTTATTTATTTACCTATTTATTTATTTATTCAATCCGCACACTTCCTCTTTTGTGTATATTTATCGATCTCGACAGCCTTGAAGGCTGTCGTCAATCTAATCTTGTATGAGACATTCTTGATGGATTCCTCGCACACGTCACTTATTTGGATTGTTGTCTTTCTCAACACTGCTGACACTGTCCTTTCTCTGTGCACTCCACAGAACACCTGCGTGGGGATGAACAATTTCAGCGGTGAGCGAAACGCAGGCTCCGACGCCGGCACCACCATTAACATTCGCCTGGACTGCGACAACGGGAAAGTGACTTACATCACCCGCCACGGCGAGCGGGAGTGCGACCTGGAGTGCAACTCGTCGATGCTCCTGTACCCCGTGATCGACAGCGACGAAAATGGCATTTACAAGATCGAACGGGTGGGGAAAGCCAAAGGCGGCGGCAACGAGAGCGTGAAAGTGTCCTTGAAAATGGCGGCTTTGATTGCGCACGTGGGCGTCGCATCAGAGGACTTTGCGTCAATGCCCCTTCTCGCCGCTGCTACTGCCACCACTGCTGCTAGCCACAACAATAACAACAGCGGCAGGAGCAACAGCAGCGACATCAAAGCCCTTCCGGTGAAACCCTGGTGGAAACCTTCACTCGAGGCGAAGAGTCCGGTGCCGCGGCTGCTGTCATCGTCCTCTTCTTCCTCCGCGTTGACTTTACCGCCTGCGCAATTGCTTACGGAAGCTCGAGAGCGGGGGCGGCAATCTTGCGCTTTGCTGCTTGCCTGTTTGCCCCTCGCTCCTCCGAATGCCGTAGACCACCTTGCTTTCTCGGACCCCATCACAGGCAGCAACAACTACAGCAGCAGCAACGTCAACAGCCCGTCAGCTGGTAGTGAGCCCGGCCTGTTGGCTGCGCTCGTAAAGCAACTGGCGTATGGCGCGGCCGCAGAAGTCGCGGCTGCTGCTCGTGTCTTGACTGTGCTGTTGATGCACCGGGATCCCTCGGTGTTTTGTGGGGCTTTTGCCGCGTCGGTTGCATCCACGCACGCCGGTCCCAGGGCAGAAGGAAGTGCCTCGGATGCAGACCACTTTTTGGACGTGCTCTTTGGCCTGGTGGCGAGCGGCCAGCTTGCGTCCGGCGCTGGCCTCGGCCAACGGGTGCACAGCAGTGGCAGCGGTTTGATGAGTGGTGGTTTCGTTGCGAGGAGGCCCTTCGAGGCCACGGTAACCGCTGCTGCGGAAGCCACCGCACTCTTGCGGCTGCTCTTGGGCTCGCGCCCTGGAGTACATGTAGCTACACCGACTGCGCTGCCGCCGCCACCGCCTTCCGGTGTCGATGGCTCGAATTCACTTGGAGCTCCTCCTCCTCCTCCTCCACCGCTTGGGCTCATGCAGCGCCAACTATCAGCTCCGGCTGGGGGGGGGGGAAGTGGTGAGAGCAGCAGCGGGTTGACGCACGCAGAAAACGATGTATCTTCCGCTGAAAACGACGTTTCTTCAATGCCGCCGAAACTGCAGCGCAGCACCAGCACGAACGATGGCACCTTGCATCGATCGTCGAGCAACAACAGCACGAGCTCGGCTGCTTCGCTGAACCAATCAGGAGGCTCGGACTGGCGGAGCATGATTCTCGCTCGTCTCGCGGATGGCATTTCGGTAAGATTGCATCCGCGTCGCTTTGAGCTCGTATTTTCTTCTTCCTTTTTTTCTTTTTTTTTCGTTGGAGTTACCTTCTGCGATATGGACACTGGAAGAATGTGCATCGCTTTCGTTTTTACCTTGATAAGTGACTTCAAAAAAATTGCCGTAATCTTAAAATTGTGCACTCTTTCAATTTCGTGGTAGATTGATTTACCAGCTGCGGTGGCAACGTTATCTTCATCTTCCAATGAAGATAGCACCAGCAACAGCAGCATCCAGGGCAGTTGTGTCGCCCGCGCAACGGCTGCGCTATCCCTCCTTGGTGCCTCGGGCTGCAGTGGCACCGCCAATGGCACCGTCGCGGTGGACCGTTGCCTTCGCCTCGGGGGGCGCTGTTGCGTAGTGTCCGAACTGCCACCCCCGCCAAAGGACCAGCCCGCCAAGTTGGCCCACAACGTCGGGGTGGGCTCTACAGGGGTGGTTGTGGAGATGAAGCCGTGGCACGGCGAAGCTGCTGTGGTCTTTGACCACGTCTCAATGGGGTCCTCCTCCGACGCGAGCAGCAGCAGCGGCGGAGGGGGAGGGCCGGGAACGCGCATCGTGCATGGTGTTCCCCTGTATTGCCTCACCCCCGCGGGGGCTCCTGCTGCACACGAGGATGACCATGACGGACCACGTGCGTCGTCCTCGAGTAGCCACACCAACAACGCAGTTGAGTCCAGTGTTTCTGCAGGCAACAGCAGTAGCAGCACCAGCAGTTGGGAGGGAGACAACAGCAGCACTGGTAACATCGGCACCGACGAAGGAGTTGAAGTCGACACTGCAGCCTCCCTTGCAACCTTGACTGGAGCATCAGGAGGAAGCGAGCTGGGTACCAACGCCGCAATCGGCGCCGAACTAATGCGAAAAGCTCCGTCAGCGCTCGACGCTTTGGCCTCTGCAGTAATGATGCTGAGTCCAGGCGCACACCGTATCAGTGCAAACCAACGCCACGAGACCAGCAAAGACAGCGGCAGCGACTCGAGCCACCAAGAAAATGCCCACGATGCTGCTCTTGAAGACGCGGCTGAAGGGGAAATTTCGCCGGCCGAGCTCTTGATCTCTGCGCTAGCCGCCGACGCCCTCGCAGTCTTGGCCACCGCCGTGAGCAGCCCCAGCTTAACGGCTACTACGAGTCCTGCTGGCACTCTTTCGACCGAAGGTGATATCGTGCCTGCTCGCGACGCCGCTGTCATTTCCGCCACTAGCGCTGCTGCCTCTCTGCCTCTGTCGGCACTGCCTCTTTCAGCGCTGGCGCGTGCCGCTGCGCAGCCGTGCGTGCCCGACGGGCTGGCCAATGGCAGTGCGAAGAGCCGCGCGTGTGTCGCGATTGAACTTTCGCAACGGCTCTACGAAGCAACTACCACCACTGTGGCGCCACAGCACGACCTTGGTGTTGACGGCGACGACAATGAAGTCGATGAAGTCCACGAAAGCAAAAGCTCTGACCAACCTCCGCCGCTGCAGCGCAGCCACACGGCACCTACAGCAAAGGAAGGTTTGGAATCTGCTCAGAGCTCCCAAATCGTTCGCCGCAGCCTCCGCAACCGCCGCCGTGCAGCGAAAGCATCGCGTGCGACGCTTTGGGTGGGCCAGTCGTCTTACGTCGCTGCTGTCGCAGAAGAAAGCGTCAACGGCAGCAACAGCGCCGCCAACAACAGCAGCAGCAGCAGCAGCAGCAGCAGTGTCAGCAGCAACAGGAGTGCGTTGCTGCCCGAAGGCCATGCGTCGGCAGTGGGGCTCTGGGCGTGCGGGCCCCTTTTCTCAGCCAAAACCACAGCCTTGGCTACCTCGGACAAGAGCGAAAGCGAAAGCATCCCTTCTTGGTCTGATTTGAAAGAAGCACTCGGTCAGCCTGGCCTCAACCTCCGATTTGATCCGTCTAAGGTCAGTGGTTGTGGATGTACTTCGTCTTCTGGGACGCAGATAACTTTTCGTAGCTCGTTATTTTTTCATAATCCTTGTAAAATTGTGCGTGTAGTTTGTTTTAAACATTGCTGAGAGATTTCCCGCACTTGTTTCACACGGTACATGATGTCTAGCTTGGGGCACGCGTGATTTTCCTTTTTTGTGCCAATGCAGGTGCGTACGACTCCCACACAGGGTCCCGTGTTCGCCAAGGCCCTGGCGTTCCACCATCCCGCTTCGGAGCCAGGCGATAGCCGCGGTGGTGGTGGTGGCGGTGGTGCAGCTGTTGCTTCTTGCGATGCGCTCAACTTGGACCGGAAAGCTACGCTCGCGTTGTGGATACAGCCCGATCCAGCCTTGGCAGCAGAGCCTCCATCTGCAGCTGCTGCTGCTCCTGATTCTGGTGCTGGTGGAATTCAGAAACCTCTGCTTTCAACCATGCTAACGAATAATACCACCTCCGCAGCAGCAAGCAGTGGTGCTTCGAGTACCTCTGCAGACGCAAGAAAGGAAGCAGCGCCCATTGTGTTGCTCGGTCGTGCGCCTGCCGGCAAGTCCTATTCGCTGGAGCTCGTGTGGGACGATACTTCTTCACCTCCTCCTTCCAGTGCAAATGGCGACGTGGAAAAGACAACAAGCGCTGCACAGTCAGGTGCAGCGGCGTCAGAACCCTCCTCCTCTAATTCAGACTTATCCAATGAAGGTGGGTCCGTTGTAAACATTCAAGGCACTAAGGATGTCAGCGCTGCTGGTGGTGCAGCTGCTGCTGGTGGTGGTGCGGAACCTTCACTTGCTCCAGAAAGCCAACGAAAAGCCAGCGGCATCACGGCCAGCGCTACTGGTGCTGTGCCTCGCTTCATGCTGCGTTTGTTGGTGGTGCGGGGCGACGCTCAAGTGCCCGTGGTGCTGCTGTCCTGCGCGCGCGTGCGCTTTGGCGAATGGCAGCACGTCGCGGGCACCTTTGACGGCAACGTGGTCACGCTGGTCGTGACGCAGGCTGATAAAGTGTACACGGACACGGTCGCCGCGGACGGCAGTGGCAGTAATGCGTCGTCTTCCAGGAGCAGGAAGACCGGCACTACATACAGCTCAAGCCCAAGCATCGCGTCCGTGATCATGGCTGAAGACGAAGAAAGAGTCAGCGGTTGCCCCCGCTGCAGCGGAGCTCACTGGCTGCCGCACAACCACCCAGCAGGTGGTGACGACAATGCCTCCTCGAATGGCGGCGCAGGAGGAGGAAGCCCCCAGCGCAAGAGCAGCATGCAGGCCATGCAGCGAAGCGGAGGCCCATCCAAAAAGAAAAGCAGCCACAGCCACGGCAGCGGCGGTAGCGTGTCCCTGGCCACAGCGATGGGCGATTTGCAGGTGGGTTGCTCGGGTTTTGTTGGGGGGCTCGCTGAAATTGGCCTCTTCAAAGAGGCCTTGAGCCGCCTCCAGCTTTCTCGCATGGTGCGCTGCGGCCTTGTGCCTTTTACCTGTGACCCCCTGGCCTTGAGGCCGGCTCCGCACTCGTTCCCCTCGAAAACCGCAATTGCGGCTTGCGCAGCGCGCTGTTTGGCCGCAGGCTTTGACCTGGAAGACGGCACCGGCACCGGCATCGAGAGCTTCCTGGCAATGGACTGGTCGCGACCCGACGAAACAGGCATGAAAAAAATGCTCAAGGACAAAAAGAGCCCCCTGAAGCTGGTGCAAGAGCTTCTGGGCGGAGACCAGCACGTCGACTACGTGGAAGTGGCCATCCCGTCGGATCGGTGTTTGCTTGGTCTTGGCCCTTGCGCTGAGATGGCAGCGCTGTTCGACAATAGCCGCAGCAGCAACAGCAACCAAGATCCACAAGCCCATGAGTCTATGGAGGCAAGCAGCGCGCCCTTCGTGAACGATGCCGCTGGCAGCAGCGGTAGCCACGCCGCCAATGGAGCTCCCAACAAGCCGCCCCTGGTGTGGTACGACGGAAAGGACGGGAGCCTGGTGGTAGGCCGCCGGCGCCGCGCGTATGGCCCTCCCTTCGGTTGCGGCGACGTGGTCGGCGTGGGGCGGTCCTTGCACACGGCGTCGGCTTTCTTCACCCTCAACGGTGCTTGGCTCGGCAACTTAACCCAACTCGGGGACAACAGCGGCCGCAACTCCGGCGGCAACAGCAGCAGTAGTGGTGACATACCCTTTGTGGGGATGCTCCAGGCTGCCCTTGCGACGCGCAAGGCTACAGGCAACACCGCGGTGGCGGCTGCGGGAGATGCGGGTACAACTCCGATACCGCTCTCGTCAATCCAGTGGGTTCGCAAACACTCCAAGCTTGCGTTCGATCCTCGGTGCTTGCCTTACTTGCACCCTACTCATGGAGCGACCATGGCAGCGCCAGGAGCCAGCCTTGACGTTTCGTTTGAAGTAACAACAGCATCTCCTACTCTGCACAGCAACAACGGCAGCGGTGGTGGTGGCGGTTCTGGCACAGCAGCGCCACTAAATGCCGATTCCCCTTCCGAAGGAGGACATGTGCCGCCAGCCGTTGCGGAGGGCACCTGGACAGCATCACTTCGCTTTGAATCCTTGAGCAATCCAGCGCTTGCTGGCAAGAACCCCAGTGGGCTGCCTCCTATAGGAAGCACAAAACAAGTACAGGGGTCGATTCTGCTGCGCCAGCCTTCGACTCCTCATCGCAACAACACCTACCTGGATTCCACCAGGAGTCTATCGTGGGTGCCTTTTACTGGCGTTGTCTCAGGGCACGCCCTGTATATAATGGCCACCACCACCACCATTACTACTGTTACTCAAAGCAGTTCAGATGCTGCAGCCGACAACAACACAATAGCCCTTTGTTTAGCGCTACCGCCGCACTGCCGTCCTGGCGACCCCTGTGTGGCTCACGGTACCGTCACCTTCAGTGGTGGGCACAACAATCACGCTGATGACAATGGCCGTGTCCTGAAATGGCCCGCGGTGGCTCCTGTTGGTGGAAGAGCCGTTTTGCAACTGACTGGGCAGAGCCAACTGAGCATTGGCCCTGCAAGCTCTAGTGGCGTGCCTCAATCGATGCAAGCGAGAAATCTTGCTGCGACTGCCCTACAGATGGCGAGTGCAGAGCGCGTTCGTGGGTTGGCCGTGTCGTTGCGTGTTTTCTTCACGGCTTCTTCGCCTGCCATCCTGGTGCACGGCCAAGGGGCACCATCTCCTGGAGTTCATCCAGATGGCGTCGACACTAACAACAGCAACAATTTGACGTTGTCGCTGGAGCCGTGCAAGAACCACAGCAACAACGCAAGCGCCGTGTGGCGTTTGGTAGCATCCCTCGGTGTCTCTCTCGATGGTGCCGCCACATCGCACTTCGGTGCAAGTGCCGCTGCTGCTGATGACAACGAGAGTGGAGCGCAAACCACCGTCGACAAGAAGGAGAATCCACTCCCACTTTCCGAGGTTGTGCGCGTGCAGTGCACTCTGAACCCAGCGGACTTGGGCACTTGGCTTGATTTGGCAGTGGTGTGGAGCCATTCTTCATTGAGCCTTCGTGTCAACGGCATTGTCACGGCCAAGGATCCGTGCCCAAGTAGGGTGGCCAGCAGCGCCTATGGCAGACTCGATTGCTCCAAGGGCAACGGCATCAGTTTCGATGCCGTTGCTAGCAAGGTTGCGTCAGTGAACCATCCCTCTGCATGGGCCTGGGTTTTGGGAGACGCACTGGTTGGTCAATTGGCAGACTTTCGAGTCGGTGTGAACGAGAGAAATTCAGTGGAAGATCGAGGGCAAAATGAAGAAGCAGCCAGGATTGTTGCTGAGGAAGTGAAATCCCCTCGGATGCCCATTATGGGTGTGGAAGATGATGACGTTGGCACCAGTGGAAGCTGTTTGTTCGCCATCGACGTTCTTGAAGACGCAAACTCATGCATTTCTTCCTTGCCAGAACCCCTCGAGCCCCCAGCTGCTATTCCTAGTAGTCCGGGTCTTGCTTCTCCTGCTTCACCTGCTGCTGAGGCAGCTGCTGCTGTGGCAGCTGCTGTGGCAGCTGCTGAAGGAACGCAGCCCAGTTCGAGTGTCGCGTCCTCGTCAAATGATGATGATGATGAACACGCGATGATGCTTGATGAAGAAACATTACCCCAGCCACCACAGGCAGCAGCGGAGCCTCAACAAGTGAACGAAACCCATTCGTCATCGTCGTCAAACCGAGCAGCATTGGCATTAGACTTGGCACGGTGGCGAGCGCTCGCTGCAAAAGCGGCGAGTGTGCTCGAGGCTCAGGTTCTGAGCTGCGGTGGTGTAGTTGTGTCTGCTACGATCAACAACAGCAACTCAACGAGCTCAGAGCCACGCTCAATTCGGTTCTGGTGCCACCAAAGTAACAGCAGCAAGTTCAAGAGCAGCCCAGGTACTTGCGCAGAAAAGAAAACATCGCTCTTGTTTTATTCCTATGTTTACGCATATCCCATCTCTTACTTCATGATGGTCGTGGCCGCTCAGATACCTGATTCCCTGTTGTTTTTAAAATGGATTCGAAGATTATCTAAATGCCATTTCAAATATATGTCTCGTGCCCCAATTGCCTCCCTTTCTTCTGTACGATGCTTAGGCACGGTGCGGTCCTTTGCTTGGCGTCCAAATCGGCGCGCGGGTGCTCCGGCCACTCTCTTGACGTTGCCTCAGCTTACGGCAGCACCACCGACCTGCGGGCTCCAGAAAGATTCAGCCTCGAATGCGCTCGTGGGCCTCGCACACGCTGCTGCGGCTGCGGCTTCAACTTCATCGGCTACTGCTCCTTCAGGTGCTCCAGCTGCTCCAGCAGCCGGAGTCTTCTCGTTCGGTTCTCCATCTGCTGCTCCAGCAGCCGGAGCCTTCTCGTTCGGTTCTCCATCTGCTGCTCCAGCAGCTGGAGCCTTCTCGTTCGGTTCTCCATCTGCTGCTCCAGCAGCTGGAGCCTTCTCGTTCGGTTCTCCATCTGCTGCTCCAGCAGCCGGAGCCTTTTCCTTTGGTCCTAGTAGTGGCGCTGGAACTTCGCCTGCTGCTGCTCCAGCTGCTGCTGCTCCTGTTGATGCTCCTGTTGATGCTCCTGCACCGGGTGTGGCCGGAACTACTTCTACGACTGCAGGTGCAGCCACTACCCTGAGCAGCGGCATCACAGTGGTGTGGTGGTGCGGTGACGACCTGAGCGCGGAGAGCCTTGGGGCTGACGACGACGACGACGAAGCTGAAGCTGACTCTCATGCTGTGGGCGCTAGTGCAGCGTCCGAAGGAGAACCAAAGCGTAAGCCAGCAAAGTCAGCTGAGGCTACAGAAGTGCCACCAGCACCACCAGCACCAGCGCCAACGCCAACGCCTCCAGCCCCCGTGGTGCCACCACCAGAGCCCATGACCGAGCAGGAGTCGTCGGCACTCGCGCTGATGCTGCCGGGCGCGACCTTAGCGCACGTGCGGCAACTCTTGAACGGCAACGGCAACAATGTCGAGACCGCGGTCATGACCATGCTGGACTGGGGAGGCAATCCCCCGTCGCCACCGCCCCTTCAGCCCATCTCCGGCCCTGCCATCAATGCACCGAATGGTCAGGGCAGCTCGGAAGGTGCCGCTGCCGTGGCCGCCGAAACGACGTCCAACGTGGACGACGGCCTGGCAGGCCTGCAGCCTACAGGGGCCGTACTGGATTTCGCAGCGACGATGGCGCCATTCGACTCTTCTTCTGGCGGAGGCGTGCCAGCAGCCGCAGCACCAGCACCAGTTGTTGAACCGCCGGCAGAAGTGTGCTGTCCGGATGGCCACTCCTTGAAGTCCTTTCAAACACCCAACGATAGCTTCAGCTGCGACCAGTGTCAATCGAAGTGGCCGACGGACAGTGCCATGCACGGCTGCCGCATGTGCAATTTCGACTTGTGCCCAGGATGCTGGCAGCAGCGGCGCCAAGCCATCGACGATGAAGCCACAGCAGCACGAGCAGCAGCAGCTGCTGCCCAAGCATCGCGTCCTGAACCTGCCGCCGCCACCAATGTTACGGGGCGAGTTGGAAGCTCCGCTGGAAGTGGCCCCTCCGCAGCGCGCTGGGTCGAGTTCCAGTCTCCGATCAAAGCCGTCGGCTTACCCGGCGGTTCTGCACCTGGAGTTTCTGCACCCGGCGGCTCTGCACCCGACGGCCCGAACGACTCCACCTGCAATGCTTTCCGGGCTGCTTGCGCCGCTGCAATGCAGTGGATTAATAGTTACAACAAGCGAGCGGCGGCTGCGGCTGCTGCTGCTGCTGCTGCAAAAGAAAATGCGGTGATGTCCGGAACAACTGCATCAACTGCAGCAGCAGCTGGAGCGAGCGCGCCTGCGAGCACAGGATTTCTGGAAATTGTTGGAGGCATACACTTGGCTGAAATGTCCTCTTCTTCTGCTTCTTCAGCGTCAGCTGCTGCTGCTGCTGCTTCTGCCTCTGTTGGTAAGTCACAGGCGTCCGCAGGGATATGGGTGCGGCCATCGTCGGCCCCATCTCGCCGCTACGGCTGGGTGTTTCTGCACCCATCAGGCGGCAGCGGTGGCGGCCATTCGGCTACCCTTGACGCGTGGCTTTCGTCTGCCAGTGTAGCCACCAAGGATGTGGTTGCTGTGACACAAGCACCTTTGCCTCGCCATAACAGCAACAGCAATAGCAACAGTAGCAGTGGTGGTGGCAGTGCCAATGTGTCGTCGTTCTCCCTCGTGGTGTACCAACTGTCCGAGCGTGGTTTGCCTCTGCTGGGTTTGCCTACACTGGGTGGACCTTTGGACTTTGCGCTGATGGGCCACTGGCCGCTCACTCCAACGGACTTGCGGGCTGCTGCCCCCGCTGTGACTGCGTCGTCGACGACGACGGCGGCGGGGGCGACTGAAGGATTGGGCGGCGCTGCTCAAGTTCTCCAGCTCCCTCCTGCGGTGCTGTCGTCGTCATCTTCATCGTTGCCGTCCTCGTCTTCATCGTCCTTCTCGCCACCGTCTGTGGCACTTGGAAGCAACGCCAGCCACTCTGTGGCTACTTCTCGCAGTGCGCTTACTAGCAGCAACGCCCAAATTGCTCTGGTGCCACACTGGCCACCGAAAATCGTGGACCACAACAAAAGCAGCAGCAGCAGCAGCAGTGGCAGTGGCAGTGGAAGCAGTGCCAACGAAGGCATCGTCAGTAGTAACGGTGTCGATTTGGTACCCTTCATGTTTGACCCGACCCGCTCAGTGGGTTGCTTCCGCGCCACTCGGCATGGCCGAACACTCACCTGCTCGCAGGCGCCGCCTCTGTCCGTGGAAGCGATTGGAGCCGCAGCCCCAGGCTCTGCCAATAGCAGCCAGAGGCATACCCAGGTGCGGAAGAAGCTCGAGTACATATGAATACACGTAAATACATTGTGGTAGATAAGCACCAAGGGAAACGATAAAGATTAATTTGGCGGTAATTTCATGTCTTTACATGTGTAGTCATCTTTCTTCCGTATTTGGATCGTCCACCTGTTACCATCCGTCGCCCCATTGATTCACTGTTCCTTTTCTTCCCTCTGCGTGTTTCCAGACGCACGGCGCCGTGGCAACTCGTTTGCCGTTGCCAGCACCCCACCTAGGGGGAAATCGGCTGGTTTACTGGGAAGTCGCCATCGAGAGCCCCGCCGTTGCCAACCTCCTCTGTAAAAATGACGCTGACGGCGCTGCTATCAAAAACAGTGGCAGCGGT
>Ga0307978_1001824_pt1 | contig 15519 bp, 12 predicted proteins | sample OrgLakmetage1056_FD_203151 | JGI IMG/M metagenome (GOLD analysis project Ga0307978, IMG submission 203151) | Saline water microbial communities from Organic Lake, Antarctica - #1056 | ecosystem: Environmental > Aquatic > Non-marine Saline and Alkaline > Saline | place: Antarctica: Organic Lake...
CGGGCCGTTCTTCTCGGTCATTGCCATGTGAATACGCTCACAAAATCTCCGCTACCTCCATCCGAGGAGCGTGTTGAGAATCCGATATTGGAGAAAGTTCGATCTGGAGGTAGCGGACAGACGTTCGAGTTGCCAACCAAGAAAAAAGTGTCAGAACAGATGGAGGTCGTATCTGCTCCCACGTCAATACTTAAAAAGGGCCTCAAATGGGCACCAGTGACTGTTCATTCTTTTTGATTAATACCATCGTAAGAACAGTTTGATTGACTCTTCTTATAGATAGACTACCGAGGGTCCTGACACACTACAGCCGAGAATTGAAGGTTCGAGGCGTGCCTAGAATCAACAGACCTTCCGGCCTTCAGGATAGGGGAAGTCCAGTCAAATCAGAAAGCTTCTGGTATAAAGTTCCGATTCTCGTCCGCAAAAAAAACTGAGCTCTCACATTTTCGGCCGTTCGTGAGCAGTGATTTGTAGACTAGTGAAGCCAGAGTGCCAGAGTGTCAAGAGGTCCATGAAGAGGGTGAGTAACAAAGGCAACGTCTATAGAACGGTACCATACTGATAAAGCATCTCGACCATGGCTGACACCCAGCATGATATCCCGGCCACTTCCAAGACCATCAAAAGCAACGAAAAGAAAGATGAAGACTTTCGAGTATATGACGAGAGCTCGTCCGAGCAAAGGGTCATTAATCACTACCGCGACATGCGGACCTTTCACACCGTCAGCTTCTACCAACGCATGGAGAAGAAATACTCGTTTGAGGATGGAGCCTTGCGGCGTCGCATGACTATTGAAAAGGCTTTTGACGAGTTGGAAAACTACGTGGTAAGAGCTCAGCAGTAGTGTCTGTTCAAGACTTGTCTTTTACATTTCCGTGAATTGCCGACGCTAATACGACATTCGCTTTGTTTCGTTGTAGGACGCTTCCGATCCCGACTTGGAACTTCCCAACAAACTTCACTTGCTTCAGACCGCCGAGGGAATTCGCCGCGCTGGTCATCCCGACTGGTTCCAGCTTACAGGTTTGCTTCACGACATGGGAAAGATCATGTTCTTATGGGGCAACGGCGCCGATGGTCAAGACGGATACAGTCCCAAGGGTAAGCAGTGGGCTTTGGGAGGCGATACATTTGTCGTAGGTTGCAAGATTCCCGACGAAGCTGTCGTCTTCCCTGGCTTTAACAAGCTCAACCCCGACATGCAGAATAGCGAGTACAACACAGACTGCGGTATGTATCAGCCCCATTGCGGACTCAGCGAACTTTGCTTTGCGTGGGGTCATGACGAATACATGTATCGTATGCTCAAGGCAAATAACACGTCCATTCCTCGCCAAGGCCTCGATATGATCCGTTACCACTCCGCGTATCCGATGCACGACAAGGGTGCCTATAAATGCCTGCTAAAACCGGGGGACGACGAGCGTATGGAGTGGATTAGGCTCTTTAATCGATTTGATCTGTACTCCAAGGATGGTGATAACGATATTCGTTCGGATATCAAAGAGTTGTGGCCCTACTACCAAGGCCTGCTTGAAAAGTACGGCTTGGGTGGAGACCTCAAGTGGTAGACGAGCTATGTACAGTAGCCGTCAGCCGAATCGCTTGATAAAATCGCGTTTGCTCTGTACCACGAATAGATTTCCCATCGCATGGATTAAAACAAAAGTCTAGACTCTGTAGAAGTATAGAGTTGAATTTTCTACTTGAAAGTAATTTGGCATCTAGCCTTGGCTGCTACTAGGATCATACATGCGCGTTCGAATGCATATACAGTAGGCTCAAATGAGGCAGAGTCTCTAGAAGCCAAAGCCAATGCCCTTGGAGAATTCATCAAGATCTTCGAAAGAAACAACTTCGAAACCCTCGATCAAGTTGTCTCCGTCTGAAGTTGGCACGACCAATCCCTTAGGCCCCCGTCCGAGTCACCAATTGTTCCGAGACCATCCGTGGCTTCGGTGACACCAGTCTCTTCTTCACTGGCGAGGCTGCCCAATCCAGCGTTGTTAGGGACTTGGGTGGAGACAACTTCGGTCGAGACACTGTCATGCTCGGAGTCAACGGCGAGAAGAGGAGCGGCGGCGCCATATCCCTTCGGCCACTTGTCCAAAGGAGCACTGTTGCCAAGGATCGATAGCGCTGTCTCGGGAGGCACAACGGCAGTCGTGCCGTCATTCGTCACGGCACCCGTGAGGGTTAGTACATCGCTGGGCAAGTTGACGAGAGAAGAAGTAGACATTAATTCTCAATGGGAATGTCAGTAGTCAAGGAGTCAACATTGGTGGCCACACTGCCCAAAGCGAGTCGACCGCTTGGATTGATGGCGCTGCGCTTCTGCCAAACGACCGGCTTTTTGTTTTCGTTGGTGCGATGGATGAGAGAGTTCATCTTGCTTGAGAGGGATGGAGCGCGTGACTTGCAAGGCAATAGGCACAGCAGGATATGTGCGAGGTGTTGGAGTGTGGTAGGCAGGTAGAGCAGAGTGGAATTTGTCGGCAATATCCCCACGTCCAACTGCGATGATGCTGTCTTTGGAGTTGGACAACTGGACAAGCACTCCAGCAGGCGAAGCGAGACGAGGAAAAAAAGAGTCGAGCTGTCCTTAAATAAGTGCGAACACAGACATTTTACTACATTTTAGATAAGGAACTAAAATCAATGTAGGACAATCAGTACAAGTCCTGGAAGACGACGCTTTCTTTCTTCGTCCACGATGCTGCACCTCTTCTGCTGGTCCCGCTAATCACTCTACTAGCGAGACTGTCACTTTTTGCTTTCGTATTGTTGGGGAGTCCATGTTTTCAGGGTAATGGCGTGGATTTGGGGCATGAATTCCGCGATGCAGTCGTTCACCATACGATGACGTTTCAACGGCGGCATCCCTTGGAATTTTTCAGACACTGCAATCAGTTCCAGCTTGGCGCCACCGCCACAGCTTCCGTCAGATACATCAATACATTCAACGTGTGTGGCTTGTAGCTCTGTCGAGCACTGGAAATGAAAGCGTGGGTCGATTCAGAGATGAGAAGCAAAAAGAAAACGACAATGTTGTGAGCGCTTTTGTCTATCAACGATCATTCGAGTCGTTCTGACGACTAACGCACAATCTATTATATCATGATACTGCTCCCATTGGACGGAATCGTGTGCCGCGTACCTTTTGTTGCACATCTTCAGCGATCGTCATGGTCGATGGTCGCCGTTCTCTGTTTTGGTTGGTTGAAAAGAGAGTAGTAGTGCGTCCGCAAACTGCAAAACATGTTGCGTGGTTTCGCGCGCAAAACGTTTTACGTTTCTTCCTTCGTCTTTCGTCACTTTTTCACAGAACAATTCTCGCCATTCGTTGTCGGCATTTCCATTGTTATCCACGCTGGCCTTTGTTCATTTATTGTTGCTTACCTTGGACCTTGCAACTACCGACTGTACTAAGTATGAGTCCTCTGGTGGAGCAGCTTCGCGCAAACGATCCCGCTTTGACATCCATTGACTTGGTATTCGAAGGTGATGAACTTGGCGGAAATCACGCAAAGGAAAATGTCAATGACCTGGCCGAAGCCCTTTGTTCCAACAAGACTGTGACAGTAGTCTCTTTAAGAGTAACCCAGACTGAAGATGAGCAACGATGGGTGGTTCCGCAATGGATACCCATTCTCCGAGCTGTCGCCAAGATTGATACCCTACAAGACTTGTCCGTTTCAGCGTTTTATGACCGGACTGGCAAGCACACCCTGCGTCTCACGGCCGTCAGTGCCTTGTTGCGACAAGCCAGCAATCTGCAAAAGCTTACCTTGGATGCCGTCGGGTTTCTCGATGATGACGACTCCAAGTGCTTTGGTGTATTGCAAGATGTCTGCCGTCAGCACGAATCGCTGCAACACTTGCAGATTACCAACTATTACTTTTCTCAGTTTCGTCTACCGGATTGGTGGTCGCAAAGCACGCGTTTGATGCAAGCTATCACAGCATTGCCCACCGTGACCACGCTCAAATTATCCTCGGCAGCTCCCATGTGTCGTAGACCAAACTTGACGCTCGAGTGTCTGAACTCGCTCTTTTCGCTCCCGACGCTCACGTCACTGTCGCTGCAGGATCTCGTCCTCTGGGGGTCGGGCAGTGGTAGTGTAACGGCCGCAAGTCTCCGTCAAAATAGCAAACTAGAAGCTTTGGAACTTCACTCGTGTATTCTTGCGGGTGACGAAAGCATTCTGGCTGGACTGGGCGGCAACACGACCTTGCATACTTTGGATATGACCGACTCGGACCTTAGTATGGAGGCAGTCGCAATGGCCGAGGCATTGTTGACCAACAAGACGTTGCAGTCGTGCAATATTTCCAAGGCTCGACTGGGTGGAGAGGAAGAGACTCACCACGCTAATCTCTCTCGTATTGTCCGTGCACTTGAAAAGCACCCGGCACTGACTGTTCTGGATATCCAAGGCATGCACTCGTACATTTACCAAGATGGGCTCCGACCTCTCACTTTTATTCGTTCCGCGCTTGACTCAATCATTCAAGTACTCCAAAACAATCGTGTCTTGGTTGACATTTGCATGGACGAGGCCTTGAATGAGGGGATTTTTGCTTCGCAGAGGTCGGACGTGAATTATTTCTTGGGTTTGAACCGATCTGGTTACTGGGAGCTTTCGCAAGCGACAAGTGAACCGACGGAGTGGACAGACTCCTTGGCAACTGTGCGCGACGAAGTCGGATGCCTCTTTCGTTTGCTTCGAGTCAATCCTCTGCTTTGCCAATTGTAAAAAAAATTACAATCACATATTTTGGGAGACAAAAATGGAATGGCATTGATGATGATGCCTACAGCGTAAATACTGTTAGTGTATAATACATACATGGGAAACCTGCATCAAATAGTGAAAGGGTGCACCTTCTCATCACGATAGCGTCTCGAACGCCATCAATGGCTCTATTACGACGTACATAGCTACTGAGGGTAATATTCTTGCTCGAAATTCGTACCGTAGTGCTACCGGTACCGGTAGCGGGTCGGAGCGTCCTACTAGAAATGTCGCGCCAAAGTCCGGCCAATTTTGTACGGAGGACTTGGTAGACTTTCTACGCAGGACTTCGCGGAAAACCATTGTTTTTTTTTTGGCAACATCGGATCTCATTCTTTCTGTTGATCATCATTCTTGTTGGGATCGGAGCAAGTGCACGGGTAGAGAGCCAACACTAACAGCCATGGCGTTCCGCGAGAAGAATCCAAACATCCTAGCCGCCGCCCTTGAAGGTGGAAAGAAGCTTGGAGTCACAAGCAAAGTCCAGAAGCAGCGCGGATACACCGTGCATCCATCGTTTCCTTCCGACTCCGACAAGGAAAACGTCGAGCCTTGGCAAGCCGGAATCCTTGCCGAGTACGACTCTGCTGTGACAAATCACAAAGTTAAAAGCAAGAAGGATGAGGGATCACCTGTACCCGAGATGGTGACGCTGGGACTCGCTCGTCAGCAGGAAGGCGACGTCAAGAAAGCTTTCTCCGAAACCAAGAAACCAGCTCCATCTCGCCCCATGGATTTTTCTGCAGCGGTTCGCTCGAGCCTCGGTGCTGCACTTCCATTTAATACCACTACCAAGCAAGTTGTCGCAATTCGAAACGCCAAGCCCAACAAGTATTATGCTCCCAGCCTTGGCAACTACACCGAAACACTCTCTATCTGGTCCAAATCCAAGAATTCCAACGCTGGAAATTGCGCCCAAGAAGTCTTGCAGCAGATGCGTGATCGCTTCAAGTCAGGAGAGTGTGACATTCGCCCCGACTCGTGCTGCTACAACATGGTGATCATGGCCTTCAAGGACGATCCCGACAAGGCGGAGGAGGTACGTTTCCCTGCAGATCGAAGATTGCGAATGGAATCCTTTCGAATTCCCTCACTCACTGATGGCCCTCTCTCCCCCAATATATCAGGTCCTACGTCTCATGTGGGAGGACTACGCAGGCGGAAATACTACAGCGGAGCCTAACTTACGCGTCTACACTTCTCTTCTCAACGCGTGGAGTCGCTCCAAAGTCAAGCATGCTCCCGAACGTTGCGAAACCATTCTTCAGCAGCTTCAGCAAATGCATGACTCTAGAACTCTCCAGAACTGCAAGCCCGATCTCTTCGCGTACACTGCTGTCTTGCAGAGTTGGGCGGTGTCCAAAGTCCCAGATGCTGGCCGCCGTGCCGAGGTTCTCTTCCGTCACATGCTGACACGCTTCTACCATGGCGACAAAAGCCTTCGTCCCGACGCTGCCGCTTACGGCAGCCTCATCCACGCCTACACGGGAGGTCTGACTGCCCATCGAGCCGGAGATATTCTCTGGGAAATGGTTGGAGACTTTCTTAACGCCAACGGCTCTGCCAAGCCTGACGTTCGTATTTTCAACTCTGTCATTTCCGTCTGGTCGAAGACAAAGAGCCCGCACGCTCCGGAACGTGCGCAAGAAATCCTCAACCGCATCCACATTCTCTACAATGAAGGCGTCTTGGAATTCAAGCCAAATTCGTACGCCTATTCTCTTGTTTTGAAAAGCTGGTACGTCGCTGTCGCTTCCTGGCCAATGCATTCTGGCAACGAGACGCTAACCCATTGTTCTTTTCTTTGTCACTTGTAGGGCCGTCTCCGGCCGGGACGATGCCGCGGATCGAGCCAATGCCTTTCTCTCTTGGATGAAAGAGCTTAATAAAGCTGGAGATCGCCAGGCGCAGCTCACATCCATCCAGTACACGACTTGCATCGGCATTTGGTACGCAGTTACGAAGCTGGACTGGAAACGATGGTGCTATCTCGAACTTTTTTCTCACTTGTCTCTATACTCCTTTCTTTCACAGGGTCTCTGCTGAAAACATGGGCCGTGCCGCAGCTCTCTGGGATGAAATGTTCGCGGACTACATGGACGGAAACAGCTACGCTGAACCAGACATCATGGCCTGCAACCGCATTCTCACTGGATGGGCTCGAAGCAACAATTCCACTGCCGTGGATCGTGCTGAAGCCATGCTCCAACAAATGTGGCGTCTCCATGACACGGGTCTCAACAACATTCGTCCTAGTGTTGGCTCGTACAACTCGCTCGTCTTTTGCTGGAAGCACTCGAACCGTTCATACGCGCCAGTGCGTGTGGATACGTTGCTCCAGGAAATGGACCACTTCCACATGACTGGTCGCATGGAGCACCCACCCAACCACGTGTCTTTCCGTACTGTCCTCAAGACGTGGAAGCAGTCGGCCCATAGTCCGGCCAAGTCTGCGCGTATTCGTACGCTCGAACGTGAGCTTTACAAGCGCTTTGGTATCACTGCTGACGGTGGCAACAAGGCCACGAAGTAAGTCTCGCACGCAATGAGATGACCTCAAGGTTTGATGCACACGACAATGGGCGTGTGCCCTGGACGCCTACCTCAAGCGCCAGAGCAGCAAGATTCATACCCGAAAGAATGACTGTTTCGGTCGGAGGTCCCAGGTTTGTAGGCCTTGGCGAGTGACTCCCTTTCGGTACAACGTTTCATAATGCATACAGAAAAAGAACTTAGCTTCCAGTAGCCTCTTACTCAGTCTCGTTCGTCTGTTGCATACTCTCGTAGACCTTTCTTGGTATCACAAACACGCTTGTAGCCTCACAATAGAGCGTCTCTTGATCGAGTGACGTGACTTGGACGCTCCAAACTAACTTGCGATCTTTGCGTTCCGTCAATGTCGTCTTGAGAAGAATTTGACTACCTGCTGCCACACCAGCTCGATAGTTGACATTCAAATTGGCCGTAACAGCAGCTGGTACCTGGAGCGCTTCGTAGCTAAAGCCTAAAACGTCGTCAATGAGCAGAGCGAGAATGCCCCCGTGCACAACATTCGGATGCCCATCCAACGCGTTGCCGAGCTTCGCGGTCGCCACTACCACATCACCTTTCATCGTATGCCCGGAAACTGATGCCAGCTTGTACGCCGTATAAGATTCAATCAGATTCTCCTTGAGCAACTGGCCGTAGATAACGTGCGAACTTATCAAGGCTCGCTCGGGTACCTCCATGCGAAGATACTCATCTCGATTCGCGAGCCTCTGGAGCATCGTGTCGGCCTTACGAACGGCTTGCAATGAATAGTCGCAGTAGACTCTGCCAGCGGGCGGTGGAAACAACCCTTTAGACCCTCGTCGTGCTCCCTGTCGTTCAGCGTCGTGGAGGACGAGAAACGCCGAAGCGGAGCAAGCGGTGAGCGCAAGGATCGAGAAACGCGTAATCCCGTGATTGGCTTTAATCGATCCGATATTCCTGACGGACTGTCGAAACAGCCATTGAATACTGCTAGCGAGAAACGCAACCATAGAGACTGCACCCCCCACACACACACTCCTCTATCTGCTGTTGCCTTGTGAAGTGCGTTGTCGGCAACGATGAATGAACGATGAACGATGAAAAGACAGCAGAAAACGATCGCCGCGCCGCGCCGCAGTGGTGTCGGTGCATGGCGGCTGTGCTGGCTGCTCGTCGACCTAAAGCTCATGGAGCTACTGTAGCTCAATAGCTTGTGTACTTAAAGAAGCTGACGGCCCCTAATCCTAATGCTTGACGTACTCTGCATTTGCTGAACAATTATTGCTTATCAAGCAGGAGACCACAGCAGAATGGCAGAATCTCAATGGGGTCTCTATTGTCCAGCACCATATCAAAAGCACGAATTCCGACAAGAATTTAACTGCTGGCGACGCGTCATGCTCTCACATTGCACCTGGATGTGCCTTGCAAATCAATAGAGTGGAGAGTTTACTTCCTCGCTTAACTTTGACCTATGGTATCGATTCCGATTGTCCGTATTCACTGACAATCGTACATTACATCTTTCGAATGATAGTGTAACATGGTAACGTGTAATATACTATGGTAGAATGAAAAGAGTTGGCTGAGCGGTACGCAAGGAAGTCCTCAGTCTAAAGAGCCATCTTTGCGCGTGAGCAAATGCAATCATTTCTCTCACTTTGACTTTGCCTCTTGAATATAGGGCTGGGTAATAATCTTCCCATTCTCTCCTCGGATCAAGATGAGTGACTTTTTCGAATCACCCTCGTCCAGATAACTCGTCATCATGTGCGTAATCGAGACGCCAATTTCCTTGGCCATGGCGTCAATGGAATCCATACCTTCAAACGAAGGAAAGATACGACCATCTTCTGTCGGCACCAATTGACTCTTACCCCCGCGATTGCGCAATTCTAGAGTGTCTTCAAAAGTCGCCAACACCAAACGCTTGATACCGGAATCGGCACTGGCCGTCAAGACAACCTTTGCCATATGCTCTTCAATCGGTGATTCGAAGCGTTCCCAGTACTTGGTAACTAAAAAGGCTTGCACACAGCCTTCAGCTGCCAGCAATACGGCCTCCTTATTGTTCAAGTCGGCAACCTTGACGGTCACACCCTTGAGTTTGGTAAGAATTTTGGCGTTTCGGCTGGTAAAGACCCGAACGACTGCCACGACATTCATGTCCTTTTCTGACAAGACGCGAACCAAGCTGGATCCCTCGTGTGTATTGGCGTTGAATACGATGACGGAGGGTCCCTTCTTTTTGCCGCTGTCAGCAACTTCGGCGTCAGTAAGCTTCTTCATGGAAGGGGGTCGTGGCAGATGACTCGGCCAGTGCTCGGTGAAGGTACCTCCGGAACCAGCATTCCACTCTGTTACAGTTTGCTGTTTCTTGACTGACTTGGAGACGGCAGGCGTACTGTGCTTGAGAATGTCGGTATGACCTCCTTGGACAATCTCGGCGTTGATGGCCATTCTAATATCTATGCCGGACATGGTGCTCAGGTTGTTGTTGTATTACGGGGTGCTACGATGCGGAGCTATAGGTGACTTTGCAATCAAGTCCTGGGAGTGAGAGGAAGATAATAGAAGGGAAATGGTGGCATGTGCAACAAGCGAGAACCTTTGAAGAGCCTTTGCACTCCAGCCACAAGAGAGAGAGAGAGATGAGACGGTCGCTGGTCTTGTTCCAGAAATGACCCCGTGCCCGTCTCCGCTGCGAGAATGACCCTTGGGCCTGGACCAAACTTACCCCCGGCCCGTCCTCAAAAAGAAATGCAATGATGGTTCTACGCAGATTGTATTTAGAATTCTGTACTGTAGGAAAAAAGTATATTTTGTTAGCACAGAAAACTAAAGTTCGACCGTAAAATCCATCCATCCAAGTCCAGTGCTAGTAGTGTTACGTATGCGTTCGTAGTCGTACATACGTAGCCGGTGGTAAAGATTATGACGGAACGGAAGAACGACGGACCAGTCTCACTTTTTCGTTGAAGTCGGGAATCTTCTTCAAATCCACGTTCCACTTTGATGCCGATCGATCCTGAGTCCAGCAGAGATCACCATGGTGCTGCAAAGGTTATTCATCTTGCTGTATGGGGCGCTTCTGGCGGCTCTATTAGGTCCTGTCGTAGTTCGATCGGCTTCCGCGACTGCGAATGCGTCAGTAGCTCCCGTTTACTCGTCCCTCGACAGTGACGACCACGCAACCACCGGCGGCTTGGTCTGGAGCGACTTGTGCGTCGTGTCGGATCAAGGGACGGTTCTGCTAGACGACTGCAGTGGTTCCGTGGCAAATGGACAAATTTGCGCCATTATGGGTCCGTCCGGTGCGGGTAAATCGAGCTTTCTGGCGGCTCTGGGAGGACATCAATCACTGTCGGTGCACGGTCAAGTCTATGCTTACCACCATACAAGGGACAAATTAGACTCTGCGACTCTGATACTCGAGCGTATACCTGTCAGTCAAGTTGCGTGGCTGCAACAGAACGATGATTTTTTTTGTCAGTTGACGGTCGAAGAGACATTACGGTTTGCAGCCTTTCTCGAACTCCCTCATTTGCCACTGGCACACCGCGAACGGCTCGTTGCCTCCCACATTGACTCTTTAGGCTTGACGCATGCTGCAAATCGGCAAATCAGTAGTCATCTCGGCCATGGAAGTCGCTTGTCGGGTGGCGAACGACGGCGATTGTCGGTAGCCTTGGAACTTTTGACGGAAAAGCAACTGGTACTGGCCGACGAGCCCACGTCCGGTCTGGACAGCAGCATGAGCGAAAAGGTCATGAAACTCCTCAAAGACATGGCAATTGAACGCAATATTCCTTGTCTGTGCTCGTTGCATCAACCTCGGTCTTCTATTTGGCACTCCTTGGATAGCTTTATTCTCATGGCCACCGGTGGCAAGGTTTGTTACGCGGGAGACTGTCACGCCGCAGTCGACTACTTTAGCAAGTTGGGATACGAATGCCCCAAGGCCACCAATCCGGCCGAATTCTTTGTGGATTTGGTATCAGTGGATACCGAAGACCCCATGGCGGCCGCCGAGGATCGAGCCCGTATTGAACGTCTCGCACAAGCCTTTCGAAAGCATCAGGAAAAGCAGTGGAAACGACACAAACGAGTACGAGAAACGCCCAAAGTAATCGAGTCGAAAGGCTCCTCTGTCCGACAACGTCGTAGACGGGTGGGTCCACTGGATTCCATACCACGCTTTGGAGCGCTCTTACTTCGATCGTGGCGTCAAAACATTCGAAATCACGCCGTCAATCTTTTTCGTCTGACTTCCTCCGTGCTCAACGCAGTACTCTTGGCCGAGATATTTCCCACGGTCAGGGGACCCGTACCCACCCTCAATAGTGTGGCAGATCGCGTCGCATTGCTGTCGTTTGGAGCCATTACGCTCTGCATGATGGCCTACATGAAAACGGCCAATCTCTTTGGCAAGGAAATGCCCGTGGTCCAGCGCGAACAAACACGGCATCAGTATACCGCGCTCGAATACCTGGCCGCCAAGGTGATTGCCGAACTGCCCTTGGATGCTTGTTTTGCCGCCGTCTTTGCGACTGTACTAAAGTCAATGACGAGTCTAGCTATTCCGTGGACCATGCTTACGCAGATCTTGTCGCTCTTGACAGTGGCTGGCGCGTCATTGGGGTTTGTGGTGGGCAGTTGGGCTCCCAATGAGCAAATGGCCACCGTTGCTGGTATTCCTTTGTTGGTGGTGTTAATGGTAGTGGGTGTCATTAATCCCAGTGGCGTGGATCTGTCGCATCCGCCCCCGCGGATTGTGCAAGTTATGAAACGCATGAGTCCGTTTTCCTTTGCTATTGAAGCTCTCTGTTTGGGTGAATACCCCGGCATGAAGTTTGCCACGGGAAACCAAGGTTGGTTCAAGCGGTTTGCAGACTTGCCACGAATGGGTGGTTTGGCGTTGGTGCGAAATGGAGATCAAGTCATTGAGGCGTTGGGGTTGGCGGGTAAGTCGTACACGGTGACCATGGAGCACTTGGCACTGTTGTCGCTCGGAAATCTGATGTTGGGTTGGATGGGATTGTTGTTTCAGCAAATACCCAAGCGAATACGCAAAACATCTCGGTCGGATGGTGCCGACGTGCCTGAGATGGACGACCAGAAGAACTATCGGAGGACAACAGTATCAACGACGGCAGCAACGACCACGAACGAGCCCTTGCGTGTTCCGGGCAAGCTGCGTTTCTAGTAGTAGAGGGAGGAGTAAACTTTGTATAGATATATGGTAAAGTACAGTGCGTTGTGGTACAATACGATACAATATAGTCATGTGAGATGAGGTGCTCCCGCGGATGCAGTGCGACAGTTTTCAAAATCGTCAGCAAGACGTAAAGGAATGTTGTGTCGAGTTTAATTTATCCGTGCCGTTCGGTCCTATTTCATAATAATAATAATGTAAGCTTAATTTTGAGTCCTGCCACTGTGCACATAGATTTCGTAACACCGCCCGCCGCGAAGAGTTGTTGAATAGATATGGAGCCGGTTTATCGTCCCCGGTCTTTAGATGTGGTGTTGTGTTTGTCGTTGTTTTCGTCGTTGTTTTCGTCGTCGTGGATTCCTCTCTGACTAATCTGGTGGCTCAGTTGGGGCCTCTCCCAGGCGATAATTTGAGGCGTAGTTTGATCTTGTTGGTTTGCTACCATCGTTGGTCGGCTAGTTATCTCGGTTGTTTTCTTCTTGTTGCTTCTTGTGCTAAGTCCTGTCGTGCAAATAATCCAATCGCTCTTGCTAAACGTGTTTTCTTGTTTGCGTTTGTCGTTGTAGTTGTCGTCGTCGTTGTCGTCGTTGTCGTTGTCGTCGTCGTCGTTGGTATCATTTGTTGCTGCCTTTCGACGCTGGACTTGATATTCCTTCGAAAAAACGTCCTTATATCCTGGTGGCCAGTCTTTTGTTGTTCTTTTGCTTCACATATTGCCTGTCTTAGTGCCGGAGTGTAGGTTTTGACCCAATTCTTGAGCGTTCGGGTTCGCATCGTGAGTCGCTCTTCAAGTGGTTTGTCGAAAATAACTCGGTCATTGGTGGTAACGTGCATCGCCATTGAATACATCGCTTTGACTTTTGTTTCCGTTGCTTGTCTGTGATGGTTCTGTCGATTGCTTTTGCTGTTTGCTTCGTGAACCTCTGTGCATCTTTAGTCCATAGTTTATGGCCTTGTTGCCATATAAAATGAATCAGTGTCGTCGCCCAGATGGATCCGGTATAGTATCGCTCGTCGTCATGATTTTGTCGATATTTTCTTGAAATGTTCCCCAGTGGAGAGCTATGTACCCTCGTACAATGTTATACCAGCCAATCGCGTCTTGGTCTACACTGATCGACTCGGTTGCTTTGGTGAATAACCGAGTCCTTGGATGATGTGCCTTCGTATATCTGCTGCCGTCTCGAGGCATCGCAATTCTTTGTCGATGTTTGCTAGAAACGATTGTTTCCACTCTCCTCGTTGTTTACAGAGGAATAGATGCTCAGTGATCTCTGGTTCACCATATAGATGGCATTTGTTCGTTGGTAAAAATTGGTGACGTTGTTGCCTCACTGCGACTGGTAGCCAGTCCGAGCTTAATTTCGTGGAAAAACCATGAGATTGGGTGTAAGTTTTGCCCTTGCTTTTATGAATGACTCCCAGTCAATGCGGTGTAAAGTGTTGTCTGTCCATCATGATGTTGTTGTAGGTGGTTCTTTAGATTCTCTTCTGGCATCGATAGTCTTAAGTGATGCTTGACTTCGCCACTGCTAATGATACACCCTTCTCTATTCAGCAGATATGCTTGACAGCTTGGTAGCGGGATTGTCTGTAGTGCAGTTGCCCCTTCTGCCAGCGCACTCTGAAGTGCAATGGTAGCTAGTCCATCTGCATCCACGTTAAGTTGTGCGGGTCTTGATAGTTCTTGGTATTCAAGAGCGTTGTCTTGGTGAACGTGTACATGTTTCGTCCGAAAATTCTCCGGTAATTTTGCCGATAATTCCGCTATCGTCACCAGCACATTGTGGTCTGGATTCAGTTGGCAGTATGGGGATTCGACTCCGCGTTTTAATCGTTTTTCCGTGGTGAGTACCCCCGAGTTGTCGCAGTACATGATGGTTTGTAATGATGTCGAGTAGGGTTTTCCTCGATATTCTGCGTATCGGACCAGAAAAAGCAAAATGGAGATTCGACCATATGCCTCTGCTCGATGCGAGCTCATGGGTTGGCCTCGTGCTAATCCGTTGTTCTGGACTAAATTCGTTTTTGGTTCCATGTCGGTAGCTATTGCCCATCCAAACGATCCGTAATCGTCTTTGTGGCCACCGTCGCTGACTCCCAGTATTTTTGTTTCTTCTTGGTCAATAATGTCGTCCCATTCGGGAAAGATTACCACACTCAGAAGCAAATCTCGTTCCCATGCCGGTAACGTTTCGATGTATGCCCAGAATGGAATTGCAGGTGTTTTATAACCATGTTGTCGACCCCTCGTCATCCTGCTGGGACTCGTGATCGTCGTCTTTGGATGCATCCTCTTCGCTTGACTCCTCGTATTGTTTGCGAAAGTTGGCACGCATTTCATGATTCGATTCGCGTATGCTCCACGAGATTCCCGCGTGATGTCTGAATTTATTTCCTCTTTTGCTCGTTTTCTCTGGATAATAGTCGACTGGTTCTCTATCTTGGGGAGATTCCGATCGATCAAGCTCTCCATCTGCGAGTTCTAAGTGTCAACAATGTTGTTTCAGTACTGTGTACCTGTTCCATTGTAGTGATCCCGTTCTGTGCTGCACATGAATGCTGTTGTTGGTGGCGCTGTAATATGCCGCCCAGGTTCTCCTTGTTAGATTCGTCCAGTTGCCGACTGAAGAATGCAGTTGATGAATGCTTTTCTGTGTCGTGTACCTTTGAAGGAACTTCCTCCATGTTGCTCGAGTTTGTGGTCCTGGTGCACCTTGTTTCGGCCACAACATTGTCGATTGAGAATGCACCATTGATGTTGTCGACCATTGTTCGATATATAGATGTCGAATCCCGATACCTCCGTATCGTGTTGATCCGAAAACGACTTCCTTGGGCATATTCCGATTGTACCCCATTCCTGACAGAAGCGCTTGCACTGGTGCTCCTTGTATTTTTGATAATTCTTTTTCTGTGAGCGTCGTGACCGGTAGGCTGTACCCCGTGCTGCTCAGATAGACTGACCGATACAGTACGGAGGCGTCC
>Ga0307978_1001825_pt1 | contig 15515 bp, 7 predicted proteins | sample OrgLakmetage1056_FD_203151 | JGI IMG/M metagenome (GOLD analysis project Ga0307978, IMG submission 203151) | Saline water microbial communities from Organic Lake, Antarctica - #1056 | ecosystem: Environmental > Aquatic > Non-marine Saline and Alkaline > Saline | place: Antarctica: Organic Lake...
TACCCCCGAAAAAGGCAGCATAGCAGAGGCGTAAAAACGGCAGGGTAAAATACGAAGAAAACCACTGTAGATCAGATTGTTACCAAAATCCCCGTGGTGGGTTTGGTACCTTTATGCTGACGAACCCTAGGTCTCAGTAAGCGACGTGGGCGCCTCTGCGGTGGCCTGTTGAGCCTGCAGGGGCCCGGACAGGGCGGTGGTTATCAGGAGTGCAGCTGCAGCCAGTGTGACGTGGCGGCTCCACATGAGAGATCTGCGCATTGAATGGGCCTTTCGGATCCGGAGTGCTTCCAGCCTTGCCCGAAGCAAGCGGGTGGTTTTTACAAAAAAGTCCGGCGCATGGTGTTTGCCACACGCCGGACGAAGTGCTGCCGGAGGGCGGAGCAGTGAACACTCGTTCCGGCAGGTGCGTGACCCCTGCGCAGGTTATCTGCGCAGGGGAATGTCTTTACCACTTGAAGCTGAAGCCTGCGGTTGCGGCCAGGGCGTTGCTGTCGGAATTGTCAAAGGCCTGACGGTAGGAGACCTCACCGTAGAAGTTGGTGGTCTCATTCACCGCCACCGATCCGCCAAAGCCGATCTCGCCCCAGGTATCGCCAGTATCCGAGCTCAGGCTTGCACCGGCAACGTCGACCGTATTGGCACCCGAGAAGTCATGCAGGATGTTACCGATGGCGTAGACCTTCTGGTTGTTGCCGCTGGCGCTCACACTCTCGTACTCATAAGCCAGACCAATGCGGCCCATCGTGCTGCTGTTGGAGCCAAGATCCACCGCATTGCCTGCAGTGTCTGTGAAGCTCGCACCATCAACCTGACCCCAGACCAGCTGCGCTTGCGGGACCAGTGCTGTGGTCTCGCTCAGCTCGAACCGGTGCCCCACTTCAGCACTCAGCGCATAGGCGGTCGAGTCCTGACCTGTGGCCAGTTCTCCCCCCGCCGAGGAGGAGAAGTCACTGCTGATCCAGTTGACCTGTGCCTGAGCATCAAAGTAGGTGCCGTTGTTGCCGTACCATGTTGCGGTCAGTCCCAGACCGTAGCCATCGGAGTCGATGCTGCCAAAGCCCAGTGCGTTGCTCACAGAGGCGTTTGAGGTGCCATACTGGCCGGTGACGCCCAGAACCCACTGACCCGTCTCGCTTGGCTCGACATTGAAGTCGACCCCTGCCTGCAGGCCCCAGCTGTTGTTGGAGATGCTGGTGCCTGTATCGGTCGCGAGGTCTGTACGATCCCCCTGCAGGCGTAGCCATGCGCCCGAAGGCTGCATGCCTGCGGCGGCTGCACCGGCACCTGCCCACTGGCGCTGGCCGACGCGCTGCTCCAGTGTCGACAGCCGGTTGAATCCGCCCAGCACCGCAGGGGCCGCTTCATACACAGCACCCGTGCCATTGACGCCCAGTGATCGCAGAACAAACTGCGAGCTTCCAAATGCTTCAGTTTGAGGAACGAAGACCCCGGGATCATACTCAAGGTCATAGTTGAAAGCGCCAGCGACCAGAGGGCCGCCAGCGAGCACAAAGTCGCCTGCTGCTGAAGTGCCGCCAACCGTAATCACCGTGATGTCGTTGCCTGTTGAAGCGCCAACAGAAACATCCCTCACACCAACCTGCGTGACGCCAGTGACATTACCATCAATGACAAGCCTGTCAGCTGCGTCGGTTGCCGTATCAACATCCACCAGAAGCGCGCCGCCACCCTCGAAGTCGTCAGAGACCGTGAGCATGTCGCCAACCGCGCCGCCATTCGCGTCCTGCATCGTAATTTGGCCTGCGTTCGCAACAGACCCGTTGATTAAGTAGACACCTGTGCCTCCGCCGGTAGCGTCAAAGATGCCACTCGCAGTCGTGATGAGGTTGCCCGTCAGAGTGAAAGCATCCCTGGCATTGAGAGCCGCACCGTTGGTCAACGTCAGGCCAATGCGTGGAGTATCAAGGACAAATGGATCAGCGCCTACCTCAAGCATATTATCGCTGAAGGTAATCTCGCCCCCATCAATGATCACATTTTCCCAGTTGGTAACCAGAGCACCCTGAGTTGTTGCCGTCTGCCCCTGAAAGGTCAGCGTGTCTACCCAACCATCAGTGGCAGAGTAATCATCGCCGCCGTTAAAGGTCTCGGTACCGTCATAGTTCGCGCCACTAGCTATCGTGGCTGCGTCAGAGCCGTTGCCGCCGAAGAACCCGGAGTTCAGATCACCGCCCGTCCAGTTGAACGTGTCATCGCCGTCATCGGCGGTGGAAGTGGTTCCATCACCATAGATGTCGCCAGTATATGTTCCGCCCGTTAGGTTAAACTCATCATTGCCGAGACCAAGGATCGCATCACCAATTACAGTGCCAGCTGTTGTGACAATCGTATTGCCGTCATCGTCGCGAATGCCTGCAGCACCGGAGGAGCCATCAACAGTTGCGTTTGCGCCGATGGCAATCGTGCCGGAACTATCCGCAGCAGAAACCGTATAAATTGCTGTGCCTGAACCAGTACCTCCGGTCACAGATGCCGTGCCATCAACTTGAACGGCATAAGTCGTACCAACAGTGACAATGCCGAACGCATCTTGGCCACTGGAAGTAATAATTGAGTCTCCAGAAACAAAAACACTTGCAGCCCCGGCCCCTTGGTTTCTCGCAAAGGCTCCTAATGTGCCAGACCCTGTCGCAGTAACAGTGCCGCCTGTGACAGTCACTGTAGATGATCCAGCCCCAATATTAACCCGAGCCTCAACCCCTGACCCCCCATCGCCGCTCATCTCGATGCTTCCGCCACTCATAGATGCTGAGGCTGATCCAAGGCCCGTTGTTCTCGCGCGAACTCCATCAGAACCTGTCCCTGACAAGATCAGACCTCCGCCTGTTAGTAAGGCCGTTGCGTCAGAGGTGTTGCCCGGATTAGATATGAAAGAAAAAACGCCCGTGGAATTTATACCACGTAAGTCGCCGGTTCCCCCGTTCATTTCGGAATGGGTTGTGCCAGTACCACGAGAAAATGCATATATTACAATTCCCGTCTCTCCAAGAGACGTGTAAGAGCCCTCCCACCAAGCTGCTGATACGTTACCCACAGCATCCAGCCGTCCAAGTTCAGCAAGAGCACCATAAGATTGAAATCCATTGGTTTGGATACTGCCCGCATTCAAACCAATGAGAACATCGACATCTCCAGCAGTACCCCTGTTTGATACCCAAAAACCTCTTGCGGCTGTTGGTCCTGTTGTCGTGATCGAGCCAAAGCCCAAAGCGTTGACGGTGATATCATCTGTATTGACGTCAGAAGTTCTAACTTGGACGCCCTGCAGACCAGAAAGGACGATGTTTTCATCGTCTAGGATTAGCGTCATGCCATCGCCTGCGTTATCCGGGCTCACAACCCTAGTGTTATAGATAATTCCGCCTATCCCAGCCGGACACGTTAGAACAGTCGGCCCAGGAGTGTTTATACCGCATTCATTATTGGCGCTTGCCACACCCGCTGACAGACCCGTGAACAGGCCCACTGCACCTATCGTTGGTGCGATCGAGGCAGCAACGCCTTTGAACTTGGCCATACGGCCACCGCACAAAAGATTAAGGTAATAGGGCTTTGTGGCTGGTTGGTCTGACATTGGAGACTCTTTTCAATTTGATAAGGTTCTGTGTGTGGATGGAAAATTCATACAACGCTTGTGTTTTTCTACCAACAGGATAACGAATTTTCCCCAGCCTTCAAAAAAGCTCCTTTTTGGAACATGCACAAACTACCCCAACTGACGCTGCCACAAACCCCGTTCAAAACTGAACCGGTTGTTGAAGGTTTGTGAACTCTACCGCCACCACCATTGGCGTTTTTTTTCTGGCGCACCCAAGAGGGCTGTGGCCTGTTGCTTCCAAGCGTCTCTGTCTGAGCGCATTTCTGTCAGCGCTTCCCGCTCCCGTTCCAGCATGGCTTCTAGTGCCTCAACCTTCACTTGAAGCGGGGTCTCGTCTGGGGGTCGCGAAGTGTCCACTTGAGTGGATCTCGCGACGGTATCAACATTTACCATCGGAAAGACGCGATGCAGTTCGGAAGGGTCGATGGAATATCGTCCATTTTTTCCTTTTGACGCAGAAATAAGGCCCTTAGCAATAGAGCGTTGGACTGTCGTCTTGCTCTTTCCAGTGGCTTTTGCAGCAGTTCCAAGGGTGTAATTCATGGGGTCTCACATCGTTTCGTTGGGGGTCGCATGAGACCGTTACAAAAGGTTTCATCTTGGTGAATAGCTTTTGCACCATGTTGTAAATGTTTTCTCGATGCTGGTCATATCAAGTGGGATCGACTTTTCACCGCACCACTTGCGGAACGCATCGGCCAGCTTGCGCAAATCTGGCACATGTCCGCCGTCCAGCTTTGGCGCATTGTCTCGCGCAATCCGATCCCATGTCGGCGTGTCGCGGATAGTACCGTGCTCTGGGAACGACAGCACTGGCGTTTCCGCTGTGCCGTCCCGTCGCGCTTTGCGGCCTACCTTGGAGTAATCCTGTTCGCGCTTCACCTTGGTCAGGTCCTCTTTGACTTCCCAAGCAATCTCGACCTCTGCCACTGTGCGCCCGATCTTGTGCAGCGTAGCGGTCAGGTGCAGTCGTGTAAGGTCGCTGTTGATCTCGGTAATTGCGGGCGTCAAAGCGCGTGTATTCAAAGTAGAGAACCTATCCAACTTCCCTTCTGGTACCCCAAACACCGCACGTAATTCTGGCACTGTGAACCGCTTGCTGTTGACGTGTTTGAGGTTGGTCAGGCTACTGATGTGCTGGAAGAGCAGAACGGAATACTTACTGCCCAAATGAAACACCGCTTGCCGATCCAGAATGGCCCAGTGGTTTGAATCCAGCGCCATGTGCCGGAAGGTGCGGCGAAACCACCATGTTACTACTAGGTCGCCGCTGACCTCATCACGATAGTCGATCTTGGCCTCATCAAGTAAACCCCCGATGGTCACGACCTGCTTGCTGGGGTCATCATGGATCAGAACCGCTGCGGCCAGTTCACCAAAGAGCGGCGTGATGCTTTCCCTGTCATGGTTTTGCATCCCCTCAATCTTGCGGATATCCGACAGACGCATTTTGTGCTGCACTTCCTCGCCCATGCGGCCGCCTGCGGTGCCAATCATCAGGTGCATCAGTTTTAGCGCCCGTAGGCTCGGAGCGTTCTGCATGTAGACCCCTTGCGCAACCTCGGCAGGCAGCACGGTTTTGGTCTGGTCATAGGCGCGATCTGCGGCCACTTGTGTTGTTTTTCCCATAGGCTACATATTTAAGTTAATTATGTAGCTTGTAAACATGCAATACCGGCCTGATTTGTAGCTTTTGCGGCCTGATTTGTAGCTTTTGCGGCCTGATTTGTAGCCTGTAACGACTTAGTTTGTGTAAAAACAGTTAGTTACAGGCCATGAACTCTTAGAACTTATAGAACAAGAAGGCGCTACGCGCTTTTTCGTAAATATGTGGGAGTGATTTTGGCGTTTGTGGGAGTGTCTCGATCAATTTCAGACCAAGCGGCTCCGCCGCTGCAAGTGGCGAAGGTGTCAAATTTGCTTAGATGGTGAAACGGCGCCCTTTGCCTCATCCTCCTTTACCCACCTCAAGCCCTCAGAGGCTCTCTCAGAGCGTTCCTGCCTTTTGTGTCACAACCCACCCCGCCGATGCCTTGGACGCCCTCACGAGGCGTTTTTTAGGGGCGGTTCGGTTGGATCGTCTTCACGACTAAAATGAGGGTATTTAGGGAGGCCCAAAACACAGCGCGGAAGCCAAAATTGCATTTTGGGTTTACACTGCGCATATCCTGCAACTGCAACACCCCCCTCACATCTGCTTCTCGGACACTGGAGGCCAGCAATGTCTTCGTGGCTTTTCGATTTGGGCTGTTTCTGCACGGTCGGTAAAAATGGGTTGCTTTTGGTTGTGTGAAGGTGGCAGGAAATAGCATCGTATGACATTTGTGACAAATGACCAAAAAACTCGATCACACAACACGGCAATCCATCGCCAAAAAAGTCAGGGAAGGCGTTCGCCCGCAGGTGCTGGCCCGCGAATACGGCGTCACTGTGCGCACGATTTACCGCTGCGCCGAGGTCATGCGGGAAATCCAGATCGAGAGGGGCAGCAGGACCGAGGTGATCGTGTGCCGCGTCTCGCCTGCGGATCTCGCCCAGTTTGACGCCAAGCTGAAAGAAGCTGGCATCCGAAATCGTAGTGAGGCGCTGCGGAACGTGATCCGCAATACCAACGGCATGGCGATGCCCGATGCGGAGCTGGCCGAGGCGCTAACGGGCATGAAGGGGGCGCTGAACAAGGTCGGCAACAATGTGGTGCAGATTGCCAAGCGCATGAACGAGGCCAGGAACATGGGACGGCCTGTGCCTTTCAAAGAGGAAGACCTGATCGAGGTCAGACATCTTGCAGGGTTCATTCTGGATTTTGCAGACCAAGCCGATCTTATGGCGAGAGGCCGGAGCGCAACTCTTGAATTGAAGATTTCTGACGAGCTGAGGCGTATGGCCGAACGCGGTGTTTGAGGGGCCAAGTGGTCGCTGACACAATCACAGGCCAATGGACAAACTGGATGCAAATGTCATATGGTAGCGTATGGTATTACCTTTTGGTGGAGAAACACATGGCATCGGCAACATCCGTGAAACTTGATGATGGCATGAAGGGGCGTGTCCAGCACCTCGCAGAAGCTCGGAAACGCACGTCACACTGGATCATGCGCGAAGCCATTTCGCAGTATGTCGAACGCGAAGAAAAGCGCGAGGCGCTGCGTCAGGACGTTCTCGAAGCGTGGACAGAGTTTCAAGAAACTGGGCTGCACGCGACTGCCGAAGAAGTCGATCAGTGGCTTGCAAGCTGGGGAACCGAAAACGAACTGCCTGCTCCTGAATGTCACAAGTAAAATTTGCTCCGGCAGCGATCCGGGATCTGCAACGGTTGCGTGATTTTCTGCGCCCGAAGAGTGCTGATGCTGCGCGTCGGGCTGGTGACGTTATCCGGCAGGGCGTGAAGATACTTTGTGCGCATCCCCGCCTCGGTCGGATGATTGATGATCTTCCTGAACAATTTCGGGAATGGCCCATCGAATTTGGCGACAGCGGCTATGTCGTGCGTTATCGGATCAGCGACGATGCCGTGACGATCCTTGCAATCCGGCACCAAAAAGAGGCGGGTTATCAAGCTTCATAGGCACTGCTGCGGCGTTCGAAAACGGTCCTTTTTGGAGTTTTATTTTCCACCGGCAGTGTCTGCATATGTTGCTCAAAAGAAAGTATTTCTTTTTAATTCAGAGTTTTGCAGCCTAAATCTAACGTTTGATTCTGATGCACCTCAGAGCTCTTTGAGTCTGTTCCATGCTGCGGTGAAGCCTGCGAGGGAGACGTCCAGACGCAAGGTCTGGCCATTGGTGTCTGTGAGTATGACGGTTGCGGTCTCGCCTTCGGCCAGCGTGCCAATCTGATCTGCGGTAAGATCAGAGAGGGCGATACAGCCTGCGGGCAGGCAGGTTCGGAACGCCATATCGAGCAGGGCGGCTTCCGAGACCTCGATCTGGATGCCCGCAGAGAGCAGAAGCCCGAAGGGGCTCACAAGCGTCAGGCTGGCCGTGTCCGCGTCATCTGCAGACTGGATCACCGAGAGGGCCAGTACGCGCTGGCCACTGTCTTGCTGGCGCAGTTCCTGCGTCATCTCGCAGATGCGTACTGGAGAAGCGGTCTGGCCCTCCACGGATGGCGCAGTGGCGCAGCGCACCACCCAGTCGCGGTAGGTCTCAGTAAGCGACGTGGGCGCCTCTGCGGTGGCCTGTTGAGCCTGCAGGGGCCCGGACAGGGCGGTGGTTATCAGGAGTGCAGCTGCAGCCAGTGTGACGTGGCGGCTCCACATGAGAGATCTGCGCATTGAATGGGCCTTTCGGATCCGGAGTGCTTCCAGCCTTGCCCGAAGCAAGCGGGTGGTTTTTACAAAAAAGTCCGGCGCATGGTGTTTGCCACACGCCGGACGAAGTGCTGCCGGAGGGCGGAGCAGTGAACACTCGTTCCGGCAGGTGCGTGACCCCTGCGCAGGTTATCTGCGCAGGGGAATGTCTTTACCACTTGAAGCTGAAGCCTGCGGTTGCGGCCAGGGCGTTGCTGTCGGAATTGTCAAAGGCCTGACGGTAGGAGACCTCACCGTAGAAGTTGGTGGTCTCATTCACCGCCACCGATCCGCCAAAGCCGATCTCGCCCCAGGTATCGCCAGTATCCGAGCTCAGGCTTGCACCGGCAACGTCGACCGTATTGGCACCCGAGAAGTCATGCAGGATGTTACCGATGGCGTAGACCTTCTGGTTGTTGCCGCTGGCGCTCACACTCTCGTACTCATAAGCCAGACCAATGCGGCCCATCGTGCTGCTGTTGGAGCCAAGATCCACCGCATTGCCTGCAGTGTCTGTGAAGCTCGCACCATCAACCTGACCCCAGACCAGCTGCGCTTGCGGGACCAGTGCTGTGGTCTCGCTCAGCTCGAACCGGTGCCCCACTTCAGCACTCAGCGCATAGGCGGTCGAGTCCTGACCTGTGGCCAGTTCTCCCCCCGCCGAGGAGGAGAAGTCACTGCTGATCCAGTTGACCTGTGCCTGAGCATCAAAGTAGGTGCCGTTGTTGCCGTACCATGTTGCGGTCAGTCCCAGACCGTAGCCATCGGAGTCGATGCTGCCAAAGCCCAGTGCGTTGCTCACAGAGGCGTTTGAGGTGCCATACTGGCCGGTGACGCCCAGAACCCACTGACCCGTCTCGCTTGGCTCGACATTGAAGTCGACCCCTGCCTGCAGGCCCCAGCTGTTGTTGGAGATGCTGGTGCCTGTATCGGTCGCGAGGTCTGTACGATCCCCCTGCAGGCGTAGCCATGCGCCCGAAGGCTGCATGCCTGCGGCGGCTGCACCGGCACCTGCCCACTGGCGCTGGCCGACGCGCTGCTCCAGTGTCGACAGCCGGTTGAATCCGCCCAGCACCGCAGGGGCCGCTTCATACACAGCACCCGTGCCATTGACGCCCAGTGATCGCAGAACAAACTGCGAGCTTCCAAATGCTTCAGTTTGAGGAACGAAGACCCCGGGATCATACTCAAGGTCATAGTTGAAAGCGCCAGCGACCAGAGGGCCGCCAGCGAGCACAAAGTCGCCTGCTGCTGAAGTGCCGCCAACCGTAATCACCGTGATGTCGTTGCCTGTTGAAGCGCCAACAGAAACATCCCTCACACCAACCTGCGTGACGCCAGTGACATTACCATCAATGACAAGCCTGTCAGCTGCGTCGGTTGCCGTATCAACATCCACCAGAAGCGCGCCGCCACCCTCGAAGTCGTCAGAGACCGTGAGCATGTCGCCAACCGCGCCGCCATTCGCGTCCTGCATCGTAATTTGGCCTGCGTTCGCAACAGACCCGTTGATTAAGTAGACACCTGTGCCTCCGCCGGTAGCGTCAAAGATGCCACTCGCAGTCGTGATGAGGTTGCCCGTCAGAGTGAAAGCATCCCTGGCATTGAGAGCCGCACCGTTGGTCAACGTCAGGCCAATGCGTGGAGTATCAAGGACAAATGGATCAGCGCCTACCTCAAGCATATTATCGCTGAAGGTAATCTCGCCCCCATCAATGATCACATTTTCCCAGTTGGTAACCAGAGCACCCTGAGTTGTTGCCGTCTGCCCCTGAAAGGTCAGCGTGTCTACCCAACCATCAGTGGCAGAGTAATCATCGCCGCCGTTAAAGGTCTCGGTACCGTCATAGTTCGCGCCACTAGCTATCGTGGCTGCGTCAGAGCCGTTGCCGCCGAAGAACCCGGAGTTCAGATCACCGCCCGTCCAGTTGAACGTGTCATCGCCGTCATCGGCGGTGGAAGTGGTTCCATCACCATAGATGTCGCCAGTATATGTTCCGCCCGTTAGGTTAAACTCATCATTGCCGAGACCAAGGATCGCATCACCAATTACAGTGCCAGCTGTTGTGACAATCGTATTGCCGTCATCGTCGCGAATGCCTGCAGCACCGGAGGAGCCATCAACAGTTGCGTTTGCGCCGATGGCAATCGTGCCGGAACTATCCGCAGCAGAAACCGTATAAATTGCTGTGCCTGAACCAGTACCTCCGGTCACAGATGCCGTGCCATCAACTTGAACGGCATAAGTCGTACCAACAGTGACAATGCCGAACGCATCTTGGCCACTGGAAGTAATAATTGAGTCTCCAGAAACAAAAACACTTGCAGCCCCGGCCCCTTGGTTTCTCGCAAAGGCTCCTAATGTGCCAGACCCTGTCGCAGTAACAGTGCCGCCTGTGACAGTCACTGTAGATGATCCAGCCCCAATATTAACCCGAGCCTCAACCCCTGACCCCCCATCGCCGCTCATCTCGATGCTTCCGCCACTCATAGATGCTGAGGCTGATCCAAGGCCCGTTGTTCTCGCGCGAACTCCATCAGAACCTGTCCCTGACAAGATCAGACCTCCGCCTGTTAGTAAGGCCGTTGCGTCAGAGGTGTTGCCCGGATTAGATATGAAAGAAAAAACGCCCGTGGAATTTATACCACGTAAGTCGCCGGTTCCCCCGTTCATTTCGGAATGGGTTGTGCCAGTACCACGAGAAAATGCATATATTACAATTCCCGTCTCTCCAAGAGACGTGTAAGAGCCCTCCCACCAAGCTGCTGATACGTTACCCACAGCATCCAGCCGTCCAAGTTCAGCAAGAGCACCATAAGATTGAAATCCATTGGTTTGGATACTGCCCGCATTCAAACCAATGAGAACATCGACATCTCCAGCAGTACCCCTGTTTGATACCCAAAAACCTCTTGCGGCTGTTGGTCCTGTTGTCGTGATCGAGCCAAAGCCCAAAGCGTTGACGGTGATATCATCTGTATTGACGTCAGAAGTTCTAACTTGGACGCCCTGCAGACCAGAAAGGACGATGTTTTCATCGTCTAGGATTAGCGTCATGCCATCGCCTGCGTTATCCGGGCTCACAACCCTAGTGTTATAGATAATTCCGCCTATCCCAGCCGGACACGTTAGAACAGTCGGCCCAGGAGTGTTTATACCGCATTCATTATTGGCGCTTGCCACACCCGCTGACAGACCCGTGAACAGGCCCACTGCACCTATCGTTGGTGCGATCGAGGCAGCAACGCCTTTGAACTTGGCCATACGGCCACCGCACAAAAGATTAAGGTAATAGGGCTTTGTGGCTGGTTGGTCTGACATTGGAGACTCTTTTCAATTTGATAAGGTTCTGTGTGTGGATGGAAAATTCATACAACGCTTGTGTTTTTCTACCAACAGGATAACGAATTTTCCCCAGCCTTCAAAAAAGCTCCTTTTTGGAACATGCACAAACTACCCCAACTGACGCTGCCACAAACCCCGTTCAAAACTGAACCGGTTGTTGAAGGTTTGTGAACTCTACCGCCACCACCATTGGCGTTTTTTTTCTGGCGCACCCAAGAGGGCTGTGGCCTGTTGCTTCCAAGCGTCTCTGTCTGAGCGCATTTCTGTCAGCGCTTCCCGCTCCCGTTCCAGCATGGCTTCTAGTGCCTCAACCTTCACTTGAAGCGGGGTCTCGTCTGGGGGTCGCGAAGTGTCCACTTGAGTGGATCTCGCGACGGTATCAACATTTACCATCGGAAAGACGCGATGCAGTTCGGAAGGGTCGATGGAATATCGTCCATTTTTTCCTTTTGACGCAGAAATAAGGCCCTTAGCAATAGAGCGTTGGACTGTCGTCTTGCTCTTTCCAGTGGCTTTTGCAGCAGTTCCAAGGGTGTAATTCATGGGGTCTCACATCGTTTCGTTGGGGGTCGCATGAGACCGTTACAAAAGGTTTCATCTTGGTGAATAGCTTTTGCACCATGTTGTAAATGTTTTCTCGATGCTGGTCATATCAAGTGGGATCGACTTTTCACCGCACCACTTGCGGAACGCATCGGCCAGCTTGCGCAAATCTGGCACATGTCCGCCGTCCAGCTTTGGCGCATTGTCTCGCGCAATCCGATCCCATGTCGGCGTGTCGCGGATAGTACCGTGCTCTGGGAACGACAGCACTGGCGTTTCCGCTGTGCCGTCCCGTCGCGCTTTGCGGCCTACCTTGGAGTAATCCTGTTCGCGCTTCACCTTGGTCAGGTCCTCTTTGACTTCCCAAGCAATCTCGACCTCTGCCACTGTGCGCCCGATCTTGTGCAGCGTAGCGGTCAGGTGCAGTCGTGTAAGGTCGCTGTTGATCTCGGTAATTGCGGGCGTCAAAGCGCGTGTATTCAAAGTAGAGAACCTATCCAACTTCCCTTCTGGTACCCCAAACACCGCACGTAATTCTGGCACTGTGAACCGCTTGCTGTTGACGTGTTTGAGGTTGGTCAGGCTACTGATGTGCTGGAAGAGCAGAACGGAATACTTACTGCCCAAATGAAACACCGCTTGCCGATCCAGAATGGCCCAGTGGTTTGAATCCAGCGCCATGTGCCGGAAGGTGCGGCGAAACCACCATGTTACTACTAGGTCGCCGCTGACCTCATCACGATAGTCGATCTTGGCCTCATCAAGTAAACCCCCGATGGTCACGACCTGCTTGCTGGGGTCATCATGGATCAGAACCGCTGCGGCCAGTTCACCAAAGAGCGGCGTGATGCTTTCCCTGTCATGGTTTTGCATCCCCTCAATCTTGCGGATATCCGACAGACGCATTTTGTGCTGCACTTCCTCGCCCATGCGGCCGCCTGCGGTGCCAATCATCAGGTGCATCAGTTTTAGCGCCCGTAGGCTCGGAGCGTTCTGCATGTAGACCCCTTGCGCAACCTCGGCAGGCAGCACGGTTTTGGTCTGGTCATAGGCGCGATCTGCGGCCACTTGTGTTGTTTTTCCCATAGGCTACATATTTAAGTTAATTATGTAGCTTGTAAACATGCAATACCGGCCTGATTTGTAGCTTTTGCGGCCTGATTTGTAGCTTTTGCGGCCTGATTTGTAGCCTGTAACGACTTAGTTTGTGTAAAAACAGTTAGTTACAGGCCATGAACTCTTAGAACTTATAGAACAAGAAGGCGCTACGCGCTTTTTCGTAAATATGTGGGAGTGATTTTGGCGTTTGTGGGAGTGTCTCGATCAATTTCAGACCAAGCGGCTCCGCCGCTGCAAGTGGCGAAGGTGTCAAATTTGCTTAGATGGTGAAACGGCGCCCTTTGCCTCATCCTCCTTTACCCACCTCAAGCCCTCAGAGGCTCTCTCAGAGCGTTCCTGCCTTTTGTGTCACAACCCACCCCGCCGATGCCTTGGACGCCCTCACGAGGCGTTTTTTAGGGGCGGTTCGGTTGGATCGTCTTCACGACTAAAATGAGGGTATTTAGGGAGGCCCAAAACACAGCGCGGAAGCCAAAATTGCATTTTGGGTTTACACTGCGCATATCCTGCAACTGCAACACCCCCCTCACATCTGCTTCTCGGACACTGGAGGCCAGCAATGTCTTCGTGGCTTTTCGATTTGGGCTGTTTCTGCACGGTCGGTAAAAATGGGTTGCTTTTGGTTGTGTGAAGGTGGCAGGAAATAGCATCGTATGACATTTGTGACAAATGACCAAAAAACTCGATCACACAACACGGCAATCCATCGCCAAAAAAGTCAGGGAAGGCGTTCGCCCGCAGGTGCTGGCCCGCGAATACGGCGTCACTGTGCGCACGATTTACCGCTGCGCCGAGGTCATGCGGGAAATCCAGATCGAGAGGGGCAGCAGGACCGAGGTGATCGTGTGCCGCGTCTCGCCTGCGGATCTCGCCCAGTTTGACGCCAAGCTGAAAGAAGCTGGCATCCGAAATCGTAGTGAGGCGCTGCGGAACGTGATCCGCAATACCAACGGCATGGCGATGCCCGATGCGGAGCTGGCCGAGGCGCTAACGGGCATGAAGGGGGCGCTGAACAAGGTCGGCAACAATGTGGTGCAGATTGCCAAGCGCATGAACGAGGCCAGGAACATGGGACGGCCTGTGCCTTTCAAAGAGGAAGACCTGATCGAGGTCAGACATCTTGCAGGGTTCATTCTGGATTTTGCAGACCAAGCCGATCTTATGGCGAGAGGCCGGAGCGCAACTCTTGAATTGAAGATTTCTGACGAGCTGAGGCGTATGGCCGAACGCGGTGTTTGAGGGGCCAAGTGGTCGCTGACACAATCACAGGCCAATGGACAAACTGGATGCAAATGTCATATGGTAGCGTATGGTATTACCTTTTGGTGGAGAAACACATGGCATCGGCAACATCCGTGAAACTTGATGATGGCATGAAGGGGCGTGTCCAGCACCTCGCAGAAGCTCGGAAACGCACGTCACACTGGATCATGCGCGAAGCCATTTCGCAGTATGTCGAACGCGAAGAAAAGCGCGAGGCGCTGCGTCAGGACGTTCTCGAAGCGTGGACAGAGTTTCAAGAAACTGGGCTGCACGCGACTGCCGAAGAAGTCGATCAGTGGCTTGCAAGCTGGGGAACCGAAAACGAACTGCCTGCTCCTGAATGTCACAAGTAAAATTTGCTCCGGCAGCGATCCGGGATCTGCAACGGTTGCGTGATTTTCTGCGCCCGAAGAGTGCTGATGCTGCGCGTCGGGCTGGTGACGTTATCCGGCAGGGCGTGAAGATACTTTGTGCGCATCCCCGCCTCGGTCGGATGATTGATGATCTTCCTGAACAATTTCGGGAATGGCCCATCGAATTTGGCGACAGCGGCTATGTCGTGCGTTATCGGATCAGCGACGATGCCGTGACGATCCTTGCAATCCGGCACCAAAAAGAGGCGGGTTATCAAGCTTCATAGGCACTGCTGCGGCGTTCGAAAACGGTCCTTTTTGGAGTTTTATTTTCCACCGGCAGTGTCTGCATATGTTGCTCAAAAGAAAGTATTTCTTTTTAATTCAGAGTTTTGCAGCCTAAATCTAACGTTTGATTCTGATGCACCTCAGAGCTCTTTGAGTCTGTTCCATGCTGCGGTGAAGCCTGCGAGGGAGACGTCCAGACGCAAGGTCTGGCCATTGGTGTCTGTGAGTATGACGGTTGCGGTCTCGCCTTCGGCCAGCGTGCCAATCTGATCTGCGGTAAGATCAGAGAGGGCGATACAGCCTGCGGGCAGGCAGGTTCGGAACGCCATATCGAGCAGGGCGGCTTCCGAGACCTCGATCTGGATGCCCGCAGAGAGCAGAAGCCCGAAGGGGCTCACAAGCGTCAGGCTGGCCGTGTCCGCGTCATCTGCAGACTGGATCACCGAGAGGGCCAGTACGCGCTGGCCACTGTCTTGCTGGCGCAGTTCCTGCGTCATCTCGCAGATGCGTACTGGAGAAGCGGTCTGGCCCTCCACGGATGGCGCAGTGGCGCAGCGCACCACCCAGTCGCGGTAGGTCGGGTCCATCTGCATAAAGGTACCAAATCCACCACAGGATTTAGCTATGTTTGAGGCGCGTCTGAGTGGTCAGGCCGCAGCTGCTTGATGCGATCTGTGGGGAAATATTTGTAAA
>Ga0307978_1001829_pt1 | contig 15496 bp, 20 predicted proteins | sample OrgLakmetage1056_FD_203151 | JGI IMG/M metagenome (GOLD analysis project Ga0307978, IMG submission 203151) | Saline water microbial communities from Organic Lake, Antarctica - #1056 | ecosystem: Environmental > Aquatic > Non-marine Saline and Alkaline > Saline | place: Antarctica: Organic Lake...
TTTTCCAGTCACACATCGGATGTCTCCAATGGTGTGTAACTTTGGGCCGGTTAGACATTGCAACTGCCGTCATGACAATGCCCCGTTACCAAGACTCTCCACGTAAAGGTCAACTCAAGCGAACCAAGCTAATGATTGGCTACCTACGCAAGCTCAAGTCGGGCAGCATTCGCATTCAAACCGGTATTCCTGACTACTCCTGGGAAGTCATCAGAACACGATTGGATGAACTCCGTGTATGGCTATGTATCGGAGAAAGTTCCCAAGGACACCCTTGCTCCACTTGGCAAGACCGTTATGACCACGACGTATGTTGATGCCAATCTTTATCACGAATGGACCACTGGACGTGCCGTCACGGGTACTCTTCATTTCCTGAATGGTACTCTGATCGACTGGTTTTCGAAACAACAGAACACAGTCGAGACTGCAACATACGGATCCGAATTTGTTGCCGCAAGAATTGCCACCAATCAAGATATTGACCTCCAAGTTACTCTCCGATACCTTGGTGTCCCCGTGTTGGATAAGTCATACATGTTTGGTGACAACAAAAGTGTGGTCACCAGTTCAACAATACCACACTCCAAGTTGAACAAGCGGCACAATGCATTGTTGTACAATCGGGTGCTCGAAGCCATCGCGGCAAAGATTATTGACTTCCTTCATATTGACGGGAAGACTGATCCTGCCGATGTCCTCAGCAAGCATTGCGGACACGTCAACGCATGGCCACATCTCAAGTGGTTACTCTTCTGGCAAGGAGCACCACCTGAACAAGTTGATGGTATTCCACGTCGAAAAGGGGAGACACAAGTCTAAGTCTCCAATCAAGTAGTTCCTTTTCAGGATACTCTGGGGCCCGTGTAACAGCGAAGCCAGAGGCCATTTCAAGTACAAGTACATTTTGATCCCATTCGGTGCCATGGTGAGTGACAAGATTCCAAGTGTCTTGCTTGGCGCGAGAATCATCTTCGGAGTTCTTTCTGCTCTGACGTGGCGACGACTCCGTCCATGCGGAACGCTCCTCGAGCGTTCCACGCTCGTACCCTGTCACGATTGGATCTATACATTTCATTTCATCTTTCTATTTGAGGTATCTACTTACCTACTACCCGCTTTACATCAAGAGGATGCCAAGAGCATCTCCAAGTCTACATTTGATAGTCCCAGTCACTGGGGCATGCATTTACAGTATGAAAAAGCAAGGTCCTGGATGCAAACGTCCGTTCCTACGTGCGCTCTGTAGCCGCAGTAGAAACGTCCGGGATTAGCATAGTTGTAGAATAATGTGGTCAGATGCAAACTTTGGTTTGCACCACACTCACAGTTTAATGTATCCACTTTGCAAAATAGTCTTCATCGTGTTCGTGAGCATTTGTTTGCTTGGATCAATCAAAGAGCATCTGTTGTTCTCTTCTCTCAACCGCTTTCATTGTTATCGTTATTGCCGCGTGTGCGCGTTCATCCACTCATCTAATTGTTGATTGTATTGTTTCACATAGTGATCCACAATCCATTCTTCCAGTGTTCTCCAAAGTAGCGCCGACGCTCTTGGAAACCTGTCAGCGGCCCATCCTCCTGTGGGGCACGGGCGAGTCCAACCGCTCTGGTGAGTGGTGGCTGTCTGGTCCATGATGACAACGGATTTGTGGATGCCGTGTTGGGGTGGGTGACAAGCAATTGCCTTTGCGGTGCCTATATCATTTTGGAATTTGTAATCGAGGACAGGGCGGCAAACGCCATCGGAAGCAAATGCGTCCCAGTGCTGCCGTTCAATGATGTTGGATAGGCGTCGCCAGAGGTGCGTTTCGAGAGTCGGGCTGAGGGTGATACTCCGGTCAAATTAGGTTGTTTGGTTGTTTGGTGTAGGTGGGGATCCCACGTGATGATGTCGGTACGCTGGTGGCGATATTCATATGCTCGGCGAGAGAGGGCGCGGCCGTACTTACAGAAGACGGAGATGTCGGTATCAATGTCGTGATGTTTGGGAACAGGTTGACAGTGGCATTTTGGTTTAAGTCACCAGATTTTGGGAGGACCCTCTATGATGAAGCTTTGGGCACTGGGAAGGTATTGAGGGGTAAAGACAAACAATGCACATTAGACACCAGCATGGAGAGGAGACCTACAGCGCCTAAGGAGGCGGTAGTCCCAGTGGTTAGTCCATATGCAATAGAAAGGATAGAGAAAGCAGAAGCTAAGCGTCTTAAATTAGCAGCTAGCCAGCAGCCAACGAATACATTACAGACGATGATGGAACAAGCTGTTAGCAACACCCACGGGCGTCGCAGCGGCAAGAAACCAAACCCCACTCCTACCAGTGGTAAGCAAAAGGCAAAGGCTACCGCTAGCGAGACATCCGTCCTTGACATAAAAAGCCATACCACAGCAAGAAGAAGGCAAGTCCTGGACAGCAGCAAGTCAAGAGGAGGCTGATGAGGAGGAGGACGACGAGGCTGCTGCAGAAGGGGCCACCAGCAAACGGTTGCAGTGGTTGCCAGAGAACTGGAAGTATTTGAAAAGTGTGGCTGAGAAAGTGAAGACGGCCCTCTTCTTTGAGGAACGGGGCAGACATGAACTGAAAGGTTCGTGGCCCCAGTTTCACTACGAGGCAGTCATCTCGGCTGGAAATGACCCTCTAAATTTCTATTCTCAACCTTTCCCATGCACTGATCCCAAAAGTCTTCAGCGTGAAGACTTTGCAAATCCTGATGTCATATTTTGGGCCCCGGAGTTGCAATGGCCCCTTCTATATCAATACAATTGGCCGTGTTGTTCATTTCACGAGACCACGGAGTGCGTGGAACATAATGGCTGGACCAACTGTACACAAAACCAGTAATGTGGCACTGTTTAAAAGAAAATACAGGTGTACGATGTGTGACGACCACCGTGAGCACCGTGTTGTTCATTTCACGAGACCACGGAGTGCGTGGAACATAATGGCTGGACCAACTGTACACAAAACCAGTAATGTGGCACTGTTTAAAAGAAAATACAGGTGTACGATGTGTGAGGACCACCGTGAGCATCTATACACATGTCATGGGCACGCACCTGGAGTGATGTGTCAGGCGCCAGGCTACGTGCAAGCGTATTGGCAAAATAATGGCTTTCAGATCACTCACAATAACAGAATCCCAGAGGTGATAAACCCATGCAACACTGGGTGAATGTCCAGACGGTATGAGCACGTCTACACAACACGTAATTAACAAAGAAGTCAGAGGAGGAGCGAACAACGACGATGGCAATATGGAAGTGGATTGAAGCGGGTCAAGAGCAAGACAACCAAAAGCCACTTCACGATCTGGTTTACAGACACCATGAAGTCAACACAAAATACGGAAGCGAAAATGATATAAATTAGAACTGTGAGCTTATTTATGATGCGCAAATCCATAGATTTGTCACTGGTTATCTAAACTTAACCTACTGCTCTCACAGGGAGCAAGAAGGATGTACACGATCACGCTAATCGTGAACGCATCAAGGGTCATATGCCCTTCAAGATGCAACCCGCTTACAACGGGAATAAACAACAATGACCCTCCTGATCATTGTATACAAACACTGAAAATGTAGATATAGGTACTCACGATTGATCCAATAGTATAGGTCTTGGTCAAAACTGGCACATGGAATTCGGAAGATGTTTTCGCGCCTGTTTCTTTTATTGTCACACGAGACAACAATCGGACACGAAACCTCTGGAATCTTGTCACTCCCCTCCATGGCACCAGATAAAGTTGTCTGGACATGAAGTGGCTCTTGGCTTCATTATTAGATGGACCCCAAGATAGCCTCTGTAGGCACCACGTCCTTCCCCTTAGACCTTGGGCTCCCCTGTCTTACGGGGAATCGCTTAACCTTTCAGAGGTGGAGCACCTTACCAAAAGAGCAGCCACTTGAGATGCGGCCAAGCGTCAATGTGTCCACAATGCTTGCTGAGAATATTGGCAGGATAAGTCTTCCCAAACCTACCCTACCCTCAAGAACCTTTGCCGCAATAGCCTCTCACACCCAATGGTACGACAAAGCAATGTGACTTTTATTCAACTTGGAGTGAGGAATACTAGTTGAGCTGGTGACCATCGATTGGTCATCACCAAACATGTATGACTTGCCTTTGATAGGAACACCAAGGTACCATAGAGTCATACACATATCAATGATCCGGTTGGTGGTAATCCAAACTGAGACAAACTCAGAACCGAACGTGGCGGTCTCGACTGTGTTCTGGTGTTTGGAAAAACAGTCGATAGGAGTGCCGTTCAGGAAGTCAAGAGTACCGGTTACAGCGTGGCCGGTGGTCCAGTTGTGGTAAATGTTAGTGCCCACGTAGGTCGTGATTGTAACCTCTATGCCAAGGGAAGCTGGAGCATTGCTCGGAAGCTTTTCCGTGACATTACCGTACACTGAGCTCATCCAGTCGTACTGTGGGGTATCCCCTAGACTTGAGTAGTTGGGTACGCCCGTACAAATGCAAATGGCACCTGTCTTGTACTTGCGGAGATAACCAATCATCCGCTTAGTCCGTTCCAGATGGCCTCAATGAGGTGCAGCTCCTCTGTAGCGGGACATAGTCATGACCGCAGTTGCAATATCGAATTGTCCGATGGTGACGCACCATTGAAGAGAACCAATATGCAATTGGAATAGAGTGATCTCGGTAGGCCCAAGCAACTCGGAGCTGTCCATCTCTGGGTGGTTGTTTCCAACCAGTGGAGTTGAATTCTCTTTGGGTTTGGCGCCAAAAGTACGTTCGTAGGACTCAATCATCTTATCGATGTACGATTCGGCACTGACGAAAAAGGTCCCATCAGGATCGCGTTTGTAGTCACTGCCAAGATGGTACGTAATTGGTCCGGCACCCTTGAGCTTGTACTTGTAATTGTCAATCAGAAGGTCCGTAAATGACTTGGGGTCCTTCATAATAATTGCAAGGTCGTTAACGTATGTGGCAATATACTCCCATAAGTTGCCGTTCCTTCGCATCCAGATGTCAGTGTCCGCCTTGAAAGGTATGAAACCCATGTCACGTAGAGTGTTGGTATGATGTAGACTTTTTCTTTTGTTGTCTCTGCCTCAAGGTACGCATTGCCAATGTCGGCTGCATGCACTTGCAAGTCATTGAGTTCTGCAAGGAAGATACAGATACGAGGGTTTCTTTGCAATACAACTCCAGAGTATACACTATCAACAGGAGCATCCGTGAGGTGTCCTCCAGCCACAAGTCTTGCCTTGTGACAACCGTCGTGCTTGGCGTCGTAAACAAAGTGTACTCGTATCTTCTTGTATCCATCTGGACCAGGGCTCCCCTTTCAAAGGCTTTTGAAAGTGGAGTATTCAGCGTGCTGAGACATTTCAAGCTTCTCGGCATCCTGGTACTTGGCGTTGCCGTTCTCCTCATCCAAGGTCAGGCCTTCTTTGTGATTGCAAGGCACTTGGTATCCAAACTTGAACAGTGGAGAAGATTGGTAGGAACTTAACTTGGCTTGGTTTAGCTGCCTATCCAAGACCTTGGGGCGTTTTGCTAGCCGTCGGAACTGCTTCCACCCGTCAGTGTCAAGCAGTTTAGCACGCTCCGCGTAGACTGCGCACACAGCGGGATTATCCGCAGCGATGGTCTTCAATGGCTCGAAAGTATGCGACCTGTCTTCCCAAGCTATGAGGACAATACAGATGGATCCTTTGTAACTTGGGCTGTCTCGAGTCAGTGGACCTTCGTGTGCGATGATGTCTTTAAAAGACCACAGTTGCTCGTCGGGATCAAGCTAGTCAGATTCCAAGGCTTCGAGCACTTGGTTGTATGCGACTAGCTTGTCGAGGCGATCAGTTCCTTCGAACCGTACAAGGAACTTGATGTGGTCTGGATGCTGTTCCAATCCTTCTTCGAGAGATTCTCTACAATTTTTGCACGAAAACGTTGTCCTGTTTCATCCAGTTCCGTGAGATACGTGCGCGTGAGAAGGTCATCGGGTGCGATGACGCTCATGTGTCTCTTGGTATTGTTGGACTTATCACGCGTAGGTGAACGGACAATCTCTGGAGACGTGGGAACATCATTAATCGTGGGAGCAGAAGGAGTCGGGGCAAAATCCGGCGTGCCTGCCGGTTCAGCGCGTCGGTTCCGATCCGGCAACGCTGACAGCAACCTGCGTTCTTCCTCAGTTCACGCTGAAAAAATTGAAGACCAGTACAGGATCTTTTGAGTGTCGTTAGTGAGAATTTTGAAAGTGAGCGCGTCACAAACGGATTCGCCGAAACCGACAAATCTTCTCATTCGTTCAGCTGTATTGGACGGAAAACCAGGCTTATGGGCAAAAGACAAGGCGTCGCCAGTGGGAAAATAGATTGGCTCCCAGAAACTTAACATGAGTATGATTGAAATGTCCGTGGTGAGTCCCGTGAGAAGTTCCAATGGGGTTTTCCAACCCAAGGACTCAGACGCCACGTGGTTCAGTAGAAAGATCGCGTATAACAAAGCATGAAGCCAGGCTCTCGGCGGCGCGCCGGACTTGTCAAGGGCAGCGTTCGTGTGCTGTTTGACAGTCTGGAAACGGCGTTTGGCGGGGTTCTAATGCTCGTGATACGGCTCGCTCTAATAGTCGTCGATGGTGTAGTTCCGCAGGATGTCCAACACTTTGTTGCTTACTTCCGCTTTGGCACAATTGCTGACAAGCCTACTCATTGCTTCCCTCTTGCGAATATTGTCCTCCAACGTGGAGACAATTCGCCGTCAGATTTAATGCCGTAGGCATCCGTGACAAGGGTATCCATGCCGACAAAGATTTGTGCGCAAGTGGAACTATTATCAACGGCAGGAGTGTTGGAGAAAATGGTATCAGTTGCGACTGCCTCTTGACGTCGGTGAACATTAAGCGCCGGGAAGCCCAACTTGAAGTGCTTACGAAGCGGGTAGTGACCCGCTGAGTAGCGAGGAGCCCAAAGTGTTGTACAGTCAAAGGTGCGCTTGATGGTTGCCGTTGGGATCCATCCAACGAAACAACGAAGTTGGTTGTATTCTATGGGAGTGTCCGTGGTAGTCCTGCTTGTGTTCACATCATACGGGTAGGCAACCGCGTCGTGGAGGGATTCCATCGTATCAGCAACATACTCCAGTACATCATCAAGTGTGTCTTGGGAGATGAGAGGAGAGTGCCGAAGAGAGAGGATGTTCTGTTGGTAATACCCATGTTGGTCAAACTTGGTGTCACCGTACGCTCTGGTACCTGGACAAGTGCTTGTGTCCAAGGTATCAAACCAGACATCATCCGGTTCAATCTCATTGTCGGCCATGGTAGGGTCCCAGTTGGCGTTGGACGTGAGGACCACCTGCGGTAGCGTATCAACGTGGTCCGAAGGTGGACATGTAAGGGAGTCCGCGATGAATTGTCAGGGGGATCTTGTAAACCTCGAGTGTTGTAAGGCACTGTTGGCCACCACACCGTAGCCTGCAAGAGCGTTCATCAACCACAATATCGTGGCATTCCATTGGAACACTGCAATGTATGGACTTGCCGTTTTTTAGCAGTGCATAGTGATGTAGGATGACGCAGACAGGTCCAACGTGGGTGTTTACGACACCTGTCGCAGTGACAATGGGTAGACTAACCATGGTATGGTTGTCGATACCACTGATGTCTGCCTAACGGAGAGTATGCTCGAGAACGCGGGCATCTTCTCCAGCCAAGCCACCGTAAGCACCTTGATCAACAAGGGCAGAAATTCCTTCGCGGTGATTAATACTGGCTGCTTCGCGGAACCGATACTGAATACGGTGGTGTTAGTTTCGATGTTGCGCTTACCGTCAATGACAACGGTGCGGTTGTCAGATATTGCTAGAATAGTCCGGTGCGTATTGGCCAGAAGCTGACGGAGGGACAACGGTTCTTGTATGGTAGCCAAAAGAATTGTTTTTGGGCACTGTCGCCGATGCTGGTGGTGCATCCGGATTTGTGTCGACAGCATCAAAGAACTCATCGCGATCAGTCTCATGATTGCCGCTTGTAAGGTCGTGGACATTGACGCGTTGTTGAGCTGGTGGTGGGTGAGTCGACAAATCACGGCAATTAGGCGGCGTGCCACGGGTTGGGGGTCCTCCACGTGGTGGCGGAGGTCTGATTAGACGTGTTGACTCCTGGTTGTTCCAGATATACTCGCGAACTTCTTCGGGTATGAGGTCCCAGAGAGCACAAGGGAAGAACGGAGCACCAACACCTTTCTCTTGGGCCAAGCTCTTGGCGGCGATAATTGTCCACGCGTTGTTTGGGATAGGATCCTGCTCGTTCATCTTCTCTTTCCACATCAAAACAAAACCCCTCGTGAGTGCCATTCCAGCTGGAGTCAAAATTGTTGGTCATCAGTTCTGCCACCAGTTTGTCACGGGTTAGTTGCGCCTTTGTAGATTATTTCGCCGTATGAACCAGCTTGGAGTATACGGTCTGGGCATCAAAATTGGCTTTGTGGGAACGTACGATTGACTTTCCTGTGTTGGTCTGGACGCATCGGTTGAACATGGAGGAGACAAACTCTTGCTTGGCTTTGAACAATTGCTTCTCTTCTTCAGTCTTGGGAGTGTAGTCTGAGTCAAACACATCACTGACGTTGTGAGCACGAGCTTGGGAGATGACAGAGTGGTGGCAGTTGTTGAAATGCTTGTTGTCATTCAAGACTGGATAGGCATTGATGTCGCGACAAAAGCCTTGTTTGAAATTAGAGACACCGTAGGCTGCCAGCAGAGATATGATAGACATCGAAATCCTGTTGCGTGAGGTCATTCCAATCAGACAGGTCGGGTGGTTCATCGTCTGAGTCGGTAATCTTCTGTCGGATCCAACTCTGGAATAGACAAATGAGGTTGCGGTCGCCAGTGTTGATTGGGACGGCTGCTGGCCGAGCGGTACTTCCGGCCTCGGCGCGAGGAAAGTAGTTGAGAGTATCGATCTGTTCATGAGATAGGGCGAGTAAATCATAGACATTCACAATTCCTGCGCTTCGAATGCTGTGCCGAGTGATGAACCCTCCTCGAGACCAAAGACTTCTGTTTTTACCCTGGTGAGGACCGCCGCAGCAGTGTTCCTGGTCATGTAGGGAAGAGCTACCATTGGATAGTTTCACGGAAAACAGTTCACCTCGAAAGACACGGCAATGTCGTATGTGATGATGACTTTCGCGCGGAATTTGACAATTTTGTGTAATTCGGACCTCAGACAGACGGAAATGAATTGGCGGTACTGGGATGGTACCGGTGATAAAATAAAGGGCCGCCCGAAACTCAGAAAGCGAGCACGGGGTGCTTCCGCTGACTAGAGAATCGGATTCTTGAGATCTTCGACCGACTTATTTATTTAACATTGACTGATCCGAAATGAGGATGATACTTGTCTGTCCAATTTAGGCACGCACGCGGTGCTACTGTATTTCCCCTTTTTTTTCCGGTGACAAACGCTTGAATACTGGCGAACGCTCATTATTTTGTGCCCTTTCTCTTCCCACAAAATAATTCTGGTTTTCTAACTTTTCCACTCCATACCTGCCACATTAATCTTGTTATTTGTTTCAATTAATATACGCTTGGCGTCTACCATTGATTTGTTGGTTATTCCTTCTTTATTTAGTCAGAACATCTACCATTATGTTGCTCGTGTGTACCGGCCTCAAAGGCTACTCTAGCTTTCTTCTTTAATGCGGTTGCTGGTCCTTTTTAAATGTGCAATACTGCATTGTTCATTTAACTTGAGGTACTACTTAAATTAAACCTCCTCCATCAAATCCAAGTTGTTGGGTACCTCCACAACTGGATCCCTAACGCCATCATCACTGTTGCGCTTCCGCTTTAATGAACTCAATGCTACCTCTCTTTCTTTCACACAGTAGGCCTTGTAACTAGCTTCGAAGTTGTCTTCGTCTGCATTGTTTTCCCTGTCTGCTCAAACCATGTGTACCAATTCCCTGTAGCGGCGCATCCCAGCATTGGACCAACCTCCGAATTTGCGGCTTCCGCCCTTTGTTTGTCGGAGGGAGTATATGAATGGAGTTTTGTTCATCCCACTCTTGCTGTTGTCTTTGTGCACGAGTATTTGGGCTTCTATCCAATTCTCCCACGAGTTCTCCAGTAGAAGTAAACCAAACGCTTCATCCGTTGGTGTTGCTATCTGTGAAATAGTCCCTTTTGTTACCTGTCCTCTCCACTTGGTGGGGCCAACTATTTTTGGCAAGATGGTGTTGGCAAAGTATGTGTACGCCGAGTTCACATCGCTGCGCATGTGCAAAATGTCTGTAAGCGTTGGAACGTCTCCATTTTTTTGTCTATAATGCAATAAGAGAGTAAGTGAACATTCGTTAGTACTGAGGATAGGTAAGGTAACCAAGTTATTGCAATTGTCTTTCACAATATCAAATCTGTACCTGGAAAATGAACTTACCAATAAATGAGATTTTTACTGCGCCATTAACGTTGTTACGTTTCTCGCACAGCACCTGGTTTACTACTCCTTTGTACGTATTCCAGAAGATGACCTGTCCGTCCTCTGGGATGTTGAGTTTGTTAACAACAAGTTTCCCTATCGAACATGGTCCTTCCAGTCCATCTAGTGTCTTCTTGTCGAGAATGAACTTCACGCATTGGAACAAGTGTCCCTTGGTGAACAAACTTAAAGAGTTTCTGTTGTTTGCGTGTTTTAGGTTTTCCTTTTCCTCCTCCCGCAGTGCACCCAACAACACGGCGTTAGTTACAGCAGCCTGCCTGGGGTTCCGCAACCATTCCTTACCTTTACACCTCAACAGTAAGCAGTGATACGAAGAAGTAATTCCGAATATAGTGGCTGGTGCACCTGCAACCAATGCTCGTTTTATGCGTTCAATGTGTTGCTCTCAACCCCTTTTATTTCTTGTTTCCTTTGGTTCCAAGACCCTCCCGGCTCTTTTATTTGAGGGGGAAGATTTGAAACGGACGGAAACTAGTCCCTTGACGAGTATACCTAGTGTATTTTAATCAATGGAGTGTTTTGAAACGCTGATTAATTTGGAAGAAAGGAGGCTTACTTTTATTTTTGGAACCCGCTGTCTTTATTTTGGTGGCTACCGCTTATTTTAGTAAGCTACTAAAGGATTTGCTGGCTTCCACTAATTCATGATGAGTTCACACGACAAAAAAAGTGATAGCGCTTTCTCAACCCCGTCTGGCGGGTTTGAGGTAGACACCACCAGCTCTTTAATTCTAGGGGCCACCGGAGATGTTCGGTACTTCCCCAAGATTACGCCTTCTGACTACAATTTGTACCGGGCCCAACTGTCCAAGTTATCAATGGCAACTGCTCAACTCAATCTCGACTTTCCTTGTTACTGGGAGAGTAACCTCGACAAAATGCCAGATATTGTGGCTCGTCTTCGTCGCGTGGATGCTATGTTCACTACCTTCGTGTCAAAATTTCCTCAGAAGTACCTGCCGCGTGATTACCAGTCCGCCTGGGAGGACGTGAAGGTTCCCTTGAAGCTCATTGTTGTCCTTTCCTCCAACAAATGAGGGACACTTGATGTACTTTTGTACTTTATAGTAGTATACTGTTATTCGAGATCACTTGAAGACATAGATGTAATTCTTTAATTACAGCCTTTAGGTCACCAATTCAATTTCTGAGTCAGAATGATATTTTTACCTTTTTGTTTGTGTAGGCTATTTTTCAGGAAAAAAAGATTTGTTGAAGAAGCCGCAAACGCACCTTGCACCATTGTCACCCCACCCCCTTCAGTGTAGTATAGTGCATTGCACACGCGTCAACGTTTCCCTTCTAGTTACAGATCTTGCTCCTTGTTTCTCAGTAAGGTTGTCATCTTAGTTTAGTGTGCAGTTCCCTTTGTGTTGCGACAAGGAGAGAAATTGCCGTTGAAACTGGGTTTGTCGCTCCTTCGCTGGACGCTACTTGGAATTGACGGACAACCAAACGGTTGTTGAGAAGCCTTCTGGCTTTACACCTTATTGCTCCTTAGAGCTCCCTGGTTCCGCCACTACTGCTGATTTATTCGATTTTACTGTGAGTCTGTGGACACAATTTCCAGTGGAGGAGGTTTATTGGCTGATTTCGAAAGTAAGAAGCAGCAAGAGTACTTGTGTCATGTCGGATGACCAGCATGTAATTCCCGTAAATTGGTGTTGCACCTTGATTAATCAAGTCCTTGACATTCGACCGGCAAAGAGTGATTCATTGCGACCAGCACCAAGGGGGGAAAAGAAGGATTCCTACAAACTCAAGGACTTAAGGGACAAGGATGGCGGTGCGGCTGCTGCTGGTTCTTTGGATGGGATGTCATCTCCCAAAAAATCCTTGCTTCCCCCATCATGGTACGGTTTCTTGCAACAATGGCCGAGGCTATTCATGACTGTGAGTCTCTACGGTATTTCTTTCAAAGAGATGGTCCTGAAATGGTGCGTGCTCCTGGCACAGAAGAACGCCGCGTTATGACACGCCCTCCAATATTCTACTTTATATTTGGAAATGGTTTGGCTCTTGATCAATACCTTGATCGCTCTGACCTGAAGTACTGTCGTGGTTGGACTCAGACTACTTCTAAAACCATGCCGTCCACTGTGGCCCTGAAGGATTTCTACAACACCTGGTTTAACTCACCAGAGAATAAGGCAGACATTGAAGCATCATTCCGCGACCTGGCCAACTCTGCCTGCCCCTTGATGCACGCAATGGCTGTTGCTCGGTGCTCGAAGCTAAAAGGCTGTGTCGCAATTGTTGCAGCAGTTTCCTTCCGTGTGGAGCAACACTTTTGTCTGCTCGAGTATTTGCTTGTGTCGGACCAGCTTTTTACTCAAAGACGCTTCGGTAAAAAGGCCAATGAAAGTCCCTTCAAGGATGTTGGACTTGGCCGATTACTCCTGGCGTTCACCCATATTGTGGCAAGGGCAAGTGCTCCTCCACCCGTCGCAGTTGATGCCAGTTCCAGCGTTGCAGTTGATGCCAGTTCCAGCGTTACCTCTTATGTTTTCTTTGACCACAAATCTGAGGCCCTTCATCACTTTTATTTTAAAGGAGGTTACCGTCTTGTAAAGGGTGATCTTGGCCATTTCTGGAACTCAGAGTCTTGCCCGATGGATCTTCATAGCTTTGCAGACCTGTCCTTTGGAGAATCAGGGGATCATGTGTTGGCAGTCCGTGAGACTTCTGATTTTTGTAATGTTCCCAAGTATCAGCGCCCACATCAGACGTTGACTGTCTTTTCGGAACTTTTCCGAACCATTGCCGGGCTGTCCTCAACTATCGCAATGGTTTTCTGTATGGAGTATTCCGGTAGAGGCCCCACTTCAGGTTTTTTTAAATGCATTGAGGAACTATTACAGAGTCGGTTCAGGGAAGTTGTGTCGTACTATGACACAGCTAAAGAGCGACAAAAACTTCTAGAATCGAAGGACAAAACGGGTAACGAAAGCAAAAAGCGGAAACGATCTTCAAAGAAGGGAAAAAAAGGAAAGCCCCCACCAGTAACAGTTCTGACTCGCGCCGACTGCCGCAGACTGAATGGGCTGTATGGATCACGTTGTCTTGTCAAATTCAAAGACATGGGGTCGGGAAGTCGTTCTACGATTGTCTAGGAAAGCGATGGCAGTCGCAGCAACTGTTTTTTCGTTGCCATCGGGTCCCTTCTTTCCAAGTTTGTTTAAGAGCAGCCCAATGGAAACTGGAAGTGTTCGTGATCAGGATGAACACCAAGACATGATCCATGGTCTTGCATGTACCGTGCAAGACGACCACGCTACTGTTTTGAGTCGCCTTTCTGATTTAAGAGCTGATCATCCGTATCTCATAAACATTGAGCATATGTTTCTTGGTATGTCGCCTGAGAAGGATGATGACCCCAATTTCATTTGCTATCACAACCGTTCTGTTGGGGAAGATGAGAGTGGATTGACGTGAGAAGATCACTAAAGGCGTACTCTGCATACATTTGTGACGACGATGATTATATCGAAGATCTCGATATTATCGTGGCCGCCTCCATGTACGGAGTCAACATTGCCATTATAGAGTGCAACAAGAATGTTGTCGTCGACCCTGCTGATGACAATGCCTCCAGCCAAGAGGAGTCCACCGCAACACCACCGAGTTTGCGATGCTGGAAGCCCTACGTCGTGGTACTTACGCCGCTACCTATTGGCGACCACGGAGGAGACGCCCCCGATCTGGTAACCAACCCACTGTTTGAGCTTAGACAAGCCCGAAATTCGTCGCGACCAACGATTGTGATTGCCAGAGTGTTGGACAATCACTACTGCGCCGTGGCTCCTAGACTCCCTTGTTGTGCCGGTGAACTGTGCAAAATGAAGGGTACACTCAAGCAGGAAGCCTGGTTGATCTTATGTGATGGATGTAATGAGCCGATTCATGCTGAGTGTTGTGTAGTCTGCACTGAGGTTGGCCTTGCACCCTTTACTTTGGAATAATGAAATCTTACAGTACTGTGCGTTCGCGTGTGGTCGGAAAGGATGACGACGACGACCAGGAAGATGGTGGGGTTGCTCACCAGTGCCCCGAATGCGTGTCGCTTAAGGAAACGGCTGACAGGCGTCACAATACTGTGAACAACGACGGTGCCAGCCCCGGGCCTCCAGAAGGATTGGACAGCGGGGAAGCAGGAGAAAGTGAAGCCGAAGACGGCGAGGAGATTCCCGCTAATACCTACCAAACCTTGAAGAAATGGGTAGTTGGTACCCCGTGCGCTTACGTTGATGGTGGCGCCCTGGTTGGTGCTAATGGCGAAATGTTCCAACGCGACGCTTCATTCTACGATGCTGAGCAGCGAGATGGCGGCAATCTTGCCTGTGGGCGCCTTTCCGATGTCTTCAAAAAGGACGTTCCCTTAATGAATACAACCATTGATGAGTTGGCAGCCGAGGTAGTATCCAGTGACAGCAAACAGCAACGTAAGCAAAGACAAGTTCATTATCTTGTAAATCAATTGGAGTCTCACACAAGTCGGGGTGTTCCAGGTACTGCAGCCCTTATGCAACGCAATGTCATCCGTGGTCTGCGACATGAGTCCGGACGAAGAGTGGGGTCTGCTGGCAAAGATATAGCTGCTGACGGGTATTATGTTGGGCTGGTGCTCGAAAGCCGTGACGGTTGTCTGTACGAAACAGATGACTGGGTAGAGACTCATTTCGAGAAGTCATTCATCAGGGCGGTCAAGCGCCAGTCTTTGGATAAGGATGGCGGGTTCTTCGGTCCGGGCTGTTGCGGATTTACTCGGGTTGACCCTGGTGACCCAAACAACGCTTCTCTACTGTTTATAAAACCAATTCCTTACTCCAGCGACGGGAGAGACACTACAGCACCGACAAACTATGTTGTCAAGAGGCTTCGCTACATTTTTACTGGGGTTCCGCTGGAGAAAGGTGATGTTGTACAGGACAGCTCCACCCTCGAGCTTCACAAGGCTCAGTTTGTGGTTTACGCGCAAGTTCAACTCGGCAACGACAAGC
>Ga0307978_1001830_pt1 | contig 15481 bp, 7 predicted proteins | sample OrgLakmetage1056_FD_203151 | JGI IMG/M metagenome (GOLD analysis project Ga0307978, IMG submission 203151) | Saline water microbial communities from Organic Lake, Antarctica - #1056 | ecosystem: Environmental > Aquatic > Non-marine Saline and Alkaline > Saline | place: Antarctica: Organic Lake...
TAAAATTGAGTGTGCGTCCTGACTGTGAACATGACCTCGGAGTTGTGTCTTTTTTGACACAGATTTGATGTATGTGAGATGTGAGTACCGAAACGGAGTTTCCGATCCCATCCGTGGGTGAAACCATTGCACTGCAACGCCTTTCATATCTCTTTCCCTCTCAACTTCAGCCAGGACATTATCTTTCATGGGCTTTGCTTTACTTACTCCAAGCGCACGGCGACTGTTGCCATGCTTTACATCATTTTCTGTATTGGTGTTTCGTTGATACATTTTATCGTCGAGGTGCCAGTCACTTGTGCTTTTGTTGATTTAGCAATGAAGATTTGTTGCGATTACAAACAAACAGGAATCTCTTTGTCAGCGGGATGTGTGATAATTGTTAATGTAATGTGAGAGGTCAGGCTCAGGAGTTGTCGTTGTGGTTTTCCTTTCTTGTTCGCTAAAGCTGGAAACGGCGATTTTCTGCACAAAAATTAACGAACATTTGATTGACACAGATTTCAGCTAAACGTACTGAAAAGAGACATTTTCTAATCAGTTCATGAATACGTATAAATACAAAAATGAAAAATTTAGATGGAATTCTGGAACAGATCTTGCCAAACAAATTCATAACTATAGCCCCTTTTCGAAGCCGTTTACCTCATGAAATTAGCTACGAGTAGATTTGGCGACACCACAACATTCGAACGTACAACAATAATGTCCTTGTCTGATGCATTTGATCATAAGCCCCTCTCTAGTCGATGACGGTTGATCGTGTCTTTTGAGTCAGGGATGTGATCCTCTCACAAGTATCATTCGTAGCGTCTTCAGCTGACGAGCAATGGCAATCACTCGACAGAGACATCGTCCGCAAATGCATCATGAACTTGAAAGGACATCTTCCACCGGGCTTAGCAGGAATTTCAAATTGCAACCGTAAAAATCAGCCATTATGACTGCCAAAATTAAAGCATTTCACAGCACTTTATGTGTCTGTATATCATCCTTAACCCTAAAGATATGTGCTTCCACGATGAGGAGTCCCTTTTGTTGTAAAATTCTATTGCCATAGTACATAATGAGACAGACAATGTTTTCACCACTTTGTTACTTCTAGAGTGGATTTTTACAGCACTTATTATAGATTATAGCTAGTTTACATGTACTCTTTGTTGTATCACTATTTGTATTTCAATATCGTTTGCCCGCATGGACAGTATTTTCATTCATGTCTTTCCTCTAGGGGCTCATCTCTGGTTTCATATTCTTCTTTTTTGATGAATGATTCTTCAATTTTCTCGTATGCATTTCATTCTCTGGCACTTTGCATGTCCACTCTGTTGGCAATGTATTTCTTGTCAATCCCTGCATTAGTTCTTTGTATTGCACAGCCGATGCTGCAGCCTCCAAACGATTCAAGACCATGTCACCAACACAGCCATCCTCACACGCCTTACGAAAGTAATCGCTAGTGAATTTTACACGATCATTACCCACTGGTAAGAGACGACTGCACGCTTTCAGCATTGTACCATAGGTCACTCGATTTGGAGCTAGCTTGAATTGAGACATTTCAGAAAATGTGTCCACAGCAATCTCAAACGCACGAAGTTTTTCCTTTCTACTCGCAGATCCATGCAGACAAGCGCAAGAGCTCAGGACAGACGTGAAGCTGTACACATCAGGTCTACACTTTTTAATTCCACTTTTGTAAAGGCTGATTTGTCTGTCTAGTACACCGCGTGCCTTTTCGTGCGATTTATTTGATGAAGACTTGGCATGCGAATCAGCCACGAGGTTGAACATAATAGTGTCAGGACACAGATCTTCGTCACCAGTTACCTTGAACTTATGCTCAACTTGTTTCAGGATAGTTTCTGCCCTTCTTCCACAGTCATCATCTCTAGATTTCGCCCAAGCTGCGATGACGTTAGAATAAGTCACAATATTGGGTGTTAAATCAATGTCCTTCCCATTTTTAGATAGGAAAATCATGTGGTTCAGGATATCTTGAACCCGTCGAGCTGCAGTCCAATTTTCCTTCGACTTTGACCAAGCAGTCATTAACCGGTTGAAATGATCTCGTGTGGGTTTGGCGTGTTCATTTCCATTGTGGTGCAGGCGATCCATGTATATGATCACTTTCTCTGCTTTTTGTGGTGCATCCTCATGTTTACTATTCGCCCATGACTTCAACACGATATCAAAACAATCGGCATCTGGGGCTAAATTCGTATTCTGCCCAGATTCATAGAGATGCACCATTAATTCCAGTAGTATTTGTGCACGGTGAGGGGCATATTCTTCATCTTTAGCTCGGGCCCAGGCTTTAAGTACTAAGCGAAACGACTCTAAGTCAGGCTGCACATCTTCTTGTCCCGAGCTGTAAGCATCTTGCATGCCAAATACTATTTCTTCTGCTCTTTGAGCTGCAGCTCCACGCTCGCCGGATCTAGACCATATATCAACGAGAGCATTATAAGTCTGTGTATTTGCAACAGCATTCGGATTTCCTGCCCGTTTTTCATCCACTAGTCGTTTTAGAAGTTTTTCACAGAGGATTGCGCATTCCTTCCCATGATGTGGAAATATATCAACACTTATGTTGGCCTTAGTGTGTGCCACATAGGGGTTTTGGGCCCAAGCTGAGAGGAGTTGAGGCGTCTTGTTACACATCTCTTGGCTGAGTTCACCATGAGCTGTATCGCATACCTCAATGGTCATCTCCTTTAGCCATGCTCTATGTTTGTGCCCTGGGAGTCCCGATGTTATGTAAGAAGAAACTTCCATTTGCAGCAAAGCAGCTGTAAAAAGTATTAAAAGGTGGTTGAATTTCATTGAGAAAATTATAATGTATAAATGCGAAGGGAAGTATTTTATGAGTATGACGAGTACATCGGAGGGTCCTGTCATGAAATGTTATTCTTTTTTGACACCTTTGGCTTAGTCACTCACTACATACCTAGTCACCCAGGCACCTTCCATCTGTTTATCGAAATTCTGGTGGCTTCCAGAACTTTGAAAAGTGCCGTGACGTCATGGTATGACAGCTCAATATTGAAGAAAGATTGATGACGTAGATGAAGATATTTTCGTCAGTAGTCTTTCTCTCTTCTTCCCCTTTTTATAATATTTTATATCCATCCATGGGCGGAGAAGTTGACGCGCCGCCGCCGCAGTGCCGCCGCCGCCCATCAATTTGTGATTTTAGGCCTCGCCTCCTTCAAGATTTTTTAATAGATGATGATGATGCCTAACCTCAAGTAACACACATAGAAAACAGAACACACAACGCGACGCTGCAATAACGGACAAAACAGGTACAGTACCAACAAACAAGCCACAACTAGATTCAGAAACATGTCAGAAAAGCAATATGGCGAATCATGGTCTATGCAACTCCACAATACTGCCACAAAGAATTCGACTCCCATCCATCGAGGCTTTAACCCAGACGCTGCTCCCTCATTAGGACACTGGGGTTGCCAAACCCTCTACGAAGTACTCCGTCGTGGAGCAGCAATTAATCCCCTTGGACCATGCCTTGGTTTCCGTGCAGTATCCACCACTGGTCAGGCGACGCCTTTCATTTACTCTAGCTACACTGAAGTTGTTGCGAGAGTTGACGCTTTAGCTGCTGGAATGGATTCCATGAATATTATCAAACCGAATGAAGATGGATTAAAACTACTGGGAATTTACATGAAAAATTGCATGGAATGGACTCTCTCAGAACACGCTGTCTATGCCATTGGCGGTGCCACTGTTCCCTGTTATGATACACTTGGTCCCGAATCCGTGTCATTTGTCCTTAATCAAACAAATTTATCTGCTTGTGTTTGTACTCGTGCCGAAGTATCCAAGCTTGTAGAGGCTAAGATGAATGGAGGATGCGAACTATTCAAACATATCATTGTTATTAATGGAGTGTTGCCCGAAACTAGGCAGCTTTGCGAAAGTGCTGGTTTGGAAGCTGTATCGCTTGCCCAGCTTGAATCAATTGGAGCAATGATTTTGTCCACTCAGAAGGGAGGACATCAGCATACTCCACCTGCCGGACATGATATTTGTACCTTTTGCTATACATCCGGTACAACTGGAAACCCCAAAGGAGCGCTAATCTCTCATACAAACATGCTGAGCGCCATTGCTGGAATGGCAGGGTTTGATGTTTTGCCAAATATAACTGATAGACACTTATCATATCTACCTCTACCTCACATCTTCGAGCGTGTGGTACAGTCTCAGATGCTCATGAGTGGAGCTAGTATTGGTTATTTCCGTGGAGATCCTTCCAAGTTATTGGAAGACATTCAGGCTTGTCGGCCGACAATGCTTCCTGTAGCTCCAAGAGTACTGAATAAAATTCACGACAAAATTATGGCTGGTATGAACGCAGCTGGTGGAATTAAAAAAAAACTTTTTGATTCAGCTCTCAAAGCAAAAACAGAAGGGTTGAAACAAGGTCATCTGAAGCATGGTTTATACGATCGTTTGATATTCAATAAAATCAAAAAGGCTTTGGGTATGGACTGTATTAGATTCATGGTGAGCGGGTCTGCTCCTTTGTCCGAGCCAGTCATGATATTCTTTCGTTGCATGCTTGGTGTTCCTGTTGTAGAAGGCTATGGTCAAACGGAGGGGGCCGCAGCGGCGACACTGAGCCATCCAGATGACGTTGGCACCTTTGGGCACGTTGGAGGACCCGTGGCGTCTGTCGAAATCAAGCTTGTCGACGTTTCAGAGATGGGGTACTTAAGTACTGATAAGATTCACCGTGGCAAACCGTGCGAAGGACGAGGAGAGATTTGGATTCGTGGTCCAAGCGTCTTCAAAGGGTATTACAAGGATGAAGCAAAGACTAAGGAAACAATCACTGATGATGGTTGGTTGATGAGCGGAGATATTGGTTTGTGGACTGTGGAAGGTTGCCTTCAAATTATTGATCGTAAAAAGAACATTTTCAAACTAAGCCAGGGAGAATACGTCGCTGCGGAAAAAATTGAGAACGTTTTAAACCAATCCTTATTCATCGGGCAAAATTTCGTGTACGGCGACTCATTCCAAAGCGCCTTGGTTGCAATTGTTGTACCAGACGAAGATGTAGTAAAGAAGTGGGCAGAAGATAACGGAGATGCATCCTTGTCTAGCCTCGACATCAAGGCCCTGTGTAACATTGGAGCGCTCCATGCAGAAATCACGAAGGAGATTGAATCGCTTGCGAAGAAAAATGGACTGCATGGATTTGAAACACCTCGGGCTATCTACTTGGAGGCTAAACCATTTGGCGCTGAGGACGACTTGACCACTCCTACATTTAAACTGAAGCGACCGCAGTTAAAAAATCACTTTCAAAGCCAAATAGATGAAATGTATGCAAAGATGCGAGCACCACCAAGTAAACTCTAAAAGACGCAGTTAGTGAGGCTTATTATTTTTTATTTTAATGATTGCAAGTTATGTCCTATCTTGCTACATCCAAATCTTATGCTGTTTCAACTTTTGGTCTTGTCATCATATCCTTTACATATTTGTTCAATGCTAAGTCAAGACGAATAGTAGGATCGTAACGTGGATTAACATCTCCATCCTGCATGTTCACCACAGAGTGATTCACATCTCTGTGTTCAGCCTCGTCAGCCCTAACAGCTCTGATCAGATCAAGCACTGTACCATCTTCGCCAAGATGCCAGTAAGAAATTCCAATGTCTGGTGCCCCTTCTGCACTCCACTTGGCTAATTCACTGCCTTCAGGTGCAGTTTCCAAGGCCTCGATGATTTTTGTATAAGTTGAGCACGCCTCCTCTTCAATGTATCCTACGAAGCGATGGCAAAATTTGGGACTTGCTATGTAAGCAAGAAGGAATGCAGTGCCAAAACCGAATTGTGCTCCAATTACTGAAGCACGAAAGAAGAGACTTGGATCTCTCATGGTTACGAAAGTGAGAAGATGCATACGCTCATTAGTTGCTTCTTCCAGGAACATATTGATAAGACCACCATCTCTTTCCATGGACCGCAAAGATTTGAAGTGTCTAATAATGGCAGCAGTCATTCCAGGAACAGCTGCTACTGTTTCTAAGAAGATGACACGTTGTAGTACTTTGCTCACGCTGGTGATTTCATTGTTCCAGCCAGTTGCAGTATCAAACCCGAACCTCGAAAGCTTGACAGCGTTGTAAGCTACCTTGTCAGAGAAGGTTTTTGGCTCGATGTGAGTAATGGCAATGTCCAATTCGTGTTTCTTCCATTGGTGATGATTCAAATCGTAGTAGTACTCTGCTGCACAGGTACCTCCTCCCGGAGAAGCCTTGTTCTTTCCGTCACTAATGAGGGTGCTGTTTACAGCTTCTAGAAGGTCATCAATTGGAACTCCTTTTCCTGCATTTCGAACGTAAAAAAGTTCACAAATCTCGAGGATCTCCGACTCGCTGAAGACTTTCTGGCGCTTACGAAGCAGTTGCTTCAATTCGCTGGAATCAATTTTACCGTCATGGTTGATATCTACAGACTGCATGATGATATAAAGTATGATATTAGTTTTTGATGTTGTAACAGTATGTAATCAATCATGTTCACAAATTGAAGAATACTTCTCTTACCTCAAACTCAGCTCGAAGTACTTCCACAAGATTCGGGCTGAGTGCACTAAATTGTCTTTCATCTTCTTCCTGCTCTTCATCTCTTGTGGGAACAGAGAGTGCAGAGAAGAAGCGATGGTTTATTGGTGCTAGAGCTGGAGCAGCATTAGCGAAGAGAAATTTCGTTGTCGGCGTTTTAGTTCGTATTATGGCATTGTGCTGCGTTGCAGACTTAGTGAATTGGGCAGGAGATACTGCTCCAAGTGCGGGTGTATGGTGGAGAACTTTTGTTCCCAAGCTTTTGAGCTGGATGCTAAGCATTTTAATTTTTTTACGATGTGTTTTGTAAATTGTGGTCGAGTAGTGCTGTTTTTGTATTTTGTGAATTATGACCTGGTAGAATTGTTTGTCTCCGAAATTCTCTGGTGGATGATGATGTTCTTCATTGTTCTTGTATGGTGGTGAGTGGTTCTTGTGAGCTCGGAAAAACGGACATTTTCATTTGAAAGGTCAATTTCTTCAAGAAAGTATGCGGTGGCACGACGGCCGCACTTTATTTTATTCTAAATGGCCTTTTTAGACCCGTTGTAACGAAGTGATCTTCTTTCTATTTACGATATATTGTACGGATATTGCTGTGACCTGCTGTGACACAGACACAATCGCCCGCAATGATTGACAGCATAGTCCATCTGTTTCTTTTCGCCAGTACATCTTGAATTTTCTGTGGTTTCTGTCCATTTCACTTCATTTTCTGCGTCGCTTTGCACTTGCGCAGCCTTTCCAGCTTCGCTTACACCGTTAACGACTCCGAGCTTGCTTTCTAATCTTTGCCAGTATCTGGATTATTTTCTATTATTGTTGTTTTTCCCTTCTGCATGTCGTCCCCATTATCTCTCTCATTGCTCTCGGCAACATCAGGTAATGAGGTCTGGCTTAAACTATGGGATACCGTGGAGGGGACTCGTTTCGCAATTGAGTTAATGACCTTCATTGTAACAGTATCATTGATATCACCGCTCTGTTGATGAGGATGAGCATTTAGAAGCCCAAATGCAATTAAATCCCATTCCAACGCATTATACAGGCGATTTGTCATTCCTTCATTCTGTACGTATGCCCAAACTAAGAGCACTGCGTGTGTGCTCAAGGGGATCCAGGCAAACACAGGAGCAAAGGTGGACAGAAGACAAGACTGCAATCCATGGATAACCCAGTATTTCAAAAATCTCAACGCAACTGTCATCCTGTTCACTGTCTCAGTATTCGTTGTCAATTTCTTCAGCGATTGGTGACATTGTGAAGAGTTGGCGCTTGGTACAACCAAAGAGACATAAATGATTCCATATCTTGTAAAATAGCCGGGCATAACTATAGTCAGCATGGCAGGCAAGAGATCTGTCCACTCTATTAACGTCGATACGATCCTTCCCCTAGTCACGTCAGAGATGATTTTGGTCCACACCATAACGTCAAGAAGACTTTTACACCAAGCAACCCCGCGCAAAACAAATGATTGTGCACCATCATCTTCTGTGGACATGCTACCATCCGCTGATTGTTGAAGCAAATGTGATGACGACGAGACTAACGCAACAATAATTGGAGAAATCCTTTCGTAAATAATATCGATGGGACGAGTTGATAATGGAATCGTCATACTTCTGCGCAACTTCTCTGGATTCTCTAACGCAGCTATTTTATGATTCACGCCTTTCTCGTCACAGACGCTAGAGGCATTCGTAAAAGAGGTAGGAAGAAGCCGTAGCCAAACAAAAAAGAATAGTTCGAATTCTTGATAAAGTTCCCGCGATGGTTTGATGCGGTTCAACCATGACATTTTCTTTTGCTTCCAAGGCAAGACCGAAACCCGTTGTGTCGTGATATTGATATTGGAGAGAAGGCTGCTAACCACGGGTAAGAGCATCAACGTTTGCACTACAGCAGAAATCAATGCGTAAACAACCCAATATTGCAGTAACTGTGAAGCTTTCTCGACCAATTGCTTTTGATCATCGGATAACCGAGTTCTAGTTATAGGCTTCTTGTTACATGAATCCTTGTTTTTCTTTGCGCTGTTGAGCTTCCCTTTTTTAATGGTTTTCTCATAGTCACTCTCAGTTCGCTTCTTCCGAAACATTGAAAGAATACCATGCGACTCTCCTTTCGCTGGTGTACTTCCATTGTTTGTAAATTCTTCCATAGATTTCTCAACTTCGACGCCAGAACTACGCCATTGATTAATCACCCAGATGGTTCTGAGGAATGGGACATAAAAGCGAATCACATCACTGAGTGGGGTTTTGTTGGCGAAATATGCAATAACTGATGGAAGAAACCATTTGATAAGGCTAACCACTGCCATATATATCATGTGCGGCAATAGCAGCGCAATCAAGATTGACGTTTTCGCAACTTGATCAACCAAATAATTGTATTTCATAATGGTGATATATTTTTTTCTGTGATACCACTTAGTAACTCGTTCAACATATTTCTTTTTCTTAATGTATTTTCGAAGGGCGTACATCCCAATGAGAAGGAAGATGAACAGCATTTCCATGTAGATGGCAGCAGCTGTGAGACTTCTTTGGTATGCAACAAACCACCTCGACGCAAACATCATTTGTTGCCACGTTTCCTTCATGGCAAGTACAGCATGGTACACAGTATGTTCAGCAACGATTTTTAGTAATGTCCACAAATATCGTGCTATCAAGGAAACTATGATGGCAAGGGGCTTGGAGGTGATCTCTGCGAAAGCGTAGGTTGAGCGGGAGGCTTGAAGCACATCAGCATAGGCAACAAGATAGTGTTCTTTTACAAGACCAAATGTGGGAATGCTCAAGTAATCAATTCCATAGTGCATCTGGTTCTGAAGAGAAGCCAGAATAGATGAAACATCTGGTATTCCTGCTGGCATTTGAGAATTAATTTTAGGTTTCACAGCTCTAGACTAGTGACTGCTGATTGATTGTTGATTGCATGTTTTGCAGTGGTGAATAATAGTTCATTGTGGATGGTTCACGGTTTGGGTTTGGGGCTCAAAAGCGCCGTTACAAACTGGCTAAAATAACGACTAAGTAACGTCTACACAGCACAACAGGAACCTGGAAACTACATTATTAGAACAGTAGAACTAGATTTAATACGTCGCGTTCACGCTACTGTTTGCTGTTATCTGTTATCCTGCCGTCGTGCTCTTAAGCCATATTTCATTGCCATTGTGGCGAACATCCTGTATTGTTTATCAATTTCTTTGCAACCTTGAGCAACAATGCCAAATCAAAGCTTTTCCTTCTCCTTGGCAGCATCGAAGACGTCAAAGACGAGGACTTGTTGAAGGCACGCTTTGACAAAGATGACGAATGGCCGTGCTGTGAATTCCAGTCTCCCTGAGACTTGCTCTTCTGAGGCACTAGATTCTTGTCTTGCGGACCCAGCTTTGCGCTCTGCTGTTATTCAAGAGATTTCGATATTCACTTTAGCAGGATTAAATCTTTTGTTTTGAGTTATGGCTTCGTTGCTTTCTTTGGCATTCACGGAGAATTTGAAACTAGCAGAGATTTTGGAATGGGATTTCGGTGGTTGTTTTCTTCTCACAAATGGGACTAGTTTCTAGTATGAGCTTACCCCTGCTGCCATACAAGATCGGGGACGCAGTGAAGGACCAGAGCTGCACAAAGGGAATCTAGTCAATGCTCCTATGGAAGAAAGGAATGTCATTGAAAGATTACGTCTCTGACACTTGATATTCGGACGAGGAGGATTATAAAGACCAAAAGTACAATGCAATTGTGAAGCATGCCAAATTTTGTCAAGATCATAGAGAACAATCACCTATGACGATGATCCAAAACCAAAACAATACACGGATGAATCTAAGAGGGGAGACTGGAGACTACAACTTTACTGTTACTTGCACAAGCATTCCAAAAATACGAACAAGGTGTAGTGTATGAATAGAGCATAATTAGCACACAAATAATTAACTACATTTGATATACTTTAATGTACACACAGTAGTGCGTGGTCCTTTTTCTTTCATCACGATTGATCGATCGCAAGGCAGTCTATCAATACTTCTATTTACGAGCATACAAATTAATAACATTTGATATAATTAGAATGTACACGCAGTGCGTGATCCTTCTCTTTCATGAAGTTTAGCGATCGCAAGGCAGTCTACCGATACCTCTATTTACAACGTAGTAGAGCTTCTACCCGGTGTAGACACCCCAGCATATACATGGCAGCGCCTGAGAGCATCATAGAGCGGTTGTGCAGCTGGTGGCTGAGGAATCATACCAGTCAAAAGATGTTTCGCATCAACTTTTTGCCCGTAAAATTTTGCATTCACCTCATGCCGATTTATGACTACCTTGCCTGCTAGACTAATGCCAGCATACAACCCCTTGGACTGCGAATACGTATATATTGGAGCAAGAACGACCTTGGACCTTTGTCTCGCATCATTTCTCATATTTGGGCCTATCTGTAAATCTGCCTCTGCTGCGCGTCCAAGCGGTCCTACAGCAATACCTACATCAACACCAAGTTGAATTGATCCATTGGATGTCATTATATCCACAGCTTCATCCGTCATTAATAAAAAGACATGATCGGATAATTGGAACCCAGCCATTGAACCCACACTCGCGGAAATAGATCCAATCGCACATGGAGCAGACCATCTATCAGGCTCCAGTCTAGAAACCACAAGTCCAGTGCCAAACTCAAATCCAGCAAAGCCCATTCCAATTTTGACCACAGTCATCACTGCAACCCCTTTTGCCTGTGCTAATAATTTAGCTGGTATCCGAACTCCATCCAGATTTGCAAAATTCCCTACAGTTCCTTTACACATATCTGTGCAATTCTCTGCGTTGGCTAACCCCATTGAACCATTTTCATACATCGGGACAAAAGAATTCATTCTCTTTGGCAGAGGGAGGAGATTATTTAAAGTATAAGCCGCTTTTCTTATTTCATGACCCAGTGTGAATGCAACTGGACTGTTCAAGAGTCTTTGGATATGAGTCGGATCGATGGAATTGTATTTCATGGCATTCGAGTTGCTATTCCTCAATTCTTCCTGAAGATGTGCCAATTTATCGTGACACATTTGGCACACTCTTAGCGGCTCCCGTGCTAATTTCATCCTTTGCTCAAGCCCTTTTCCATAAAGAATTGAATCTTGTGGCAAGTACTGTGGGATTCCTTTTGACATCGTGGTGTCGGTTGCAAATGACAATCCCGTTGAAGAATCAATAGACATACTTAAGAGATCTTCCTCTAGACTTGTATCGAAACAATCATGTTGCTCTAAAGTAGATTGATTGAATGTGGCCGCATTAGGAGGGCCTATCACTTTATAGCTTCCGTTGCTCAAATTCTGGCCATTGTTCATAACTGTTATCCTACAATCAGGATCTGCATCTGTCTGAAAGGATATACTTTGTATAACCTTTCCTTTGGATGTTATCTTCTTTCCGCCTTTTGGCTGAAGAACGATACTTGTGGGAGGTATTAATACGCGCTGCTGGGAACATTTGTCGCAAAAAATATCTCCGCATAGTCGGCAATGGTGACGGCGATTTATAACGTCATGGAACTGCCGACGACAAGAAGCGCACCGAGCACGGAGATCATCATTGGTCCACGAAGCCGATTCTTTCACTTCAGTCATCATCGGCCTGTAAAATTATTTTGGGTGTGGTTCTTTCTCCCAGCGGTGTGGAAACTTGGTTGAACCTACCTTTTTCTACCACTTGATTTCCTGCAGGATAATGACAAAGACCTGCAAAAATGGACTGATGATGAAGTGACAATAAACGTTGGAGATATTTTCATCAAACTACAGAGTAGATCAGAGTAGATAGCTATTTTCAATTACCAATTGCCACAAAACAACGGAGTACATTCTTAATTCGATTTGCTTCGAGGAAGTTCTGATGTTTCAACTAAAATCAAAAACACTAAAACAATAACAGAGAATAGAATACAAAACAGATGGTGAGCTTCTGTCCGTAGACAGGCCCTTTGGCCAGATAAACGGCCATCTTGTCAATCCCACATCAATCACTCGATTGGCTGTACAGCAGTCGTACTTCAATTTGAAATGCCATCTGTACCTCTTTTGATGTTCTTCCGTCCGTCCGAAAGTCTAATGTCTATGTAGGTCTATGTAGGTCTATGTACTACCATACAAATACTCTAATTTGTTGTACCATGAGTAAGTGTTCTGATGCGAGGCTCTTTCATATTCAAATGACATTTCATTCACTCTGATCTTTCTGAAAAAGCTAAAAGAAGGGAATCTTTTGGTCTTTGCTCAAATGCCTTCTGAAAGTGCAAACATGATCGCTTATCGCTTCAGTCTTTTAGCAATGCTGTGCAGCAGCCTGTTCCCGGTCCCTGATGCCGGATGAAGCAAAAGAGACGCCTTCAATGCACCTTCACTGCACCTTCACTATATCTTCACTATCCCAATATTGAACCTGGACCGTTGAGAACACGAATAGCTGTCTTTTGACACCGTTTCATCCATACATAGATTAGTACATTATAATGTTTGGGTGGATTAATGATTGCTGCGAATCCCTTGTCGTTACAAAGTTCGGCATGAAGAAGTGGCATGAAATAAAAGAAAAGGCCGGGTGCACAGTACAAGATGGAGGATTCATCCGTCATAAATACTATACAGACGAAAGCTCTGTAGAACTCATAACTGCAGTGGGCTCTGTTCTCGGTTTATCTGTTAACGATGTCCTCGAAAACTTTGGCCAGTACTTTATGGAGTTTACAAGAGAAGCTGGGTACGATAATCTGCTGTCTTGCCAAGGATCAAACCTTAGATTATGGCTCTCGAATCTAAATGCACTTCATGACCATCTACAGGATACCCTCCCAAGAGGGAGATTTCCTCAATTCTGGTGTGAAGACGACTCAGAAATGAACGGCACCATTCTACTGTACTATTTCTCCGAGCGCGGTAGTCTTTTTGTGCCTTTTGTGCTTGGCCTAGTGAAAGAAGTCGCTCGGTATCATTTTGACCTTGAGATCACAATGGATTTGCTGCATACACAAGGTGAAAACGATGCGGAATATTCAACATTCAGAATTGGAACTCTTGATTCCACGAAAATGTACAAGTTGACCGCGAAAAGTCGAATATCATCTAGAGGATCACTTGCAAGGAACGGGTCCGAAAGCGAGGATGTCTTGAGAGACGCAGATATTAAAGAAAGAGCGGAAACAAAAGGCTGCCCCTTTCATCGAATGCAGAAGGAAGTGAAACGTCAGACAGTTTCAGAAATGGCTGCTGAACGCTTCTGGAATCGAGCTGGTTTATCTTCATCCGTAAAATCTATTGATTTAATAGGGAATCCTACAAACGATCATCAATCTACAGAAGGAGCCACAGACAGTGATAGTTCTCCCACTACAATTATCCCCCGAAAAGATGAAAGCGCTTCTATGATTAAGGACGAGGCTATAGACCCATCCCAAGAAGAAATTAAAATGACTGATTGCCCTGTGCGAAACCACAGCTCTGCATGCAATAGAGCTTTATCAGTTGAAAAAGAAGATTCATTTTTGACAAATAAAAAGATGGAGACCTTATTCCCTTTTCATGTTGTCATCGACGGTCAATTCAAAATTCTTCAAGTTGGAAAGAACCTCGGTAAACTCATTGGATCAACAAATCTCGTTGGACAATGTGCTAGTGACATATTTGAAATTAGACGACCTGTCCTAGGTGCCTGGAACTGGAGCACTATCGGCAAATTCGTGGATCAAACTTTTTTCTTTTTGGCTTCAGTTGGCAAAAAGAAAACACAACTCAAGGCTCATTTCCATAATCTCTCAGCAAAGCCTAAGCGAGTTCTGGTCACAATAGCTCCTGATGCGAAAAACATAAAACAGTTGGCAGGAATGGAACTAACAATGTCAGATCTACCAATACACACATTTCAAAGGGACTCGATTTTTCTTGGAGAGCACATGTATAGCGGTATTCGATCTGCACACAAGCTAGACAAACTCTCAAGGAAACTTGCATACGAACACAAACTATCCAATTCATTATTATACTCAATGCTTCCCCAAGAAGTTGCACAGATGTTGCGGGCGGGGCAAGCTTTTGAACCAAGGCATCATAAGGATATGACCCTATTCTTCTCAGATGTAGTTGGTTTCACAGGCATGTGCACTGAATTGCCCCCATGGGACATTATTGATATGCTCAACCGGCTGTACACCGTTATGGACTTTTTAGCTGAACGATTTTGTCTCTATAAAGTGGAAACCGTAAGTAATTATGGCAGCGTTAATCAAATTCTGAACTGCTATGATCCACCGCTCACAGTTTTTCGTGAATCTGATTTATCGATGCCTGATTTAGATTGGTGATGCGTACATGTGCTGTAGTGGCCTCCCCGAAGAGAATGAAAAGCATGCAGAAGATGTAGCCAACTTTGCGATTGCAGTTGCAGAATGTGTGCAATTGGTGAAATCACCTCTTACCAACCAACCCATTCGTGTACGGATTGGCGTACACTCTGGATCGTGCATGAGTGGTGTAGTAGGAACAATGACTCCGCACTATTGCTTATTCGGAGACATGGTCAACACAACTAGCAGGCATGAAAGCACAGGCGAACCGGGCAAAATTCACTGCTCGAGTAACACCTTTGGAAAGCTTACCCATTTCACAGAACATCCAGAGCATTACAACTTCAGCCCACGCGGTCTAGTAGACATGAAAGGGAAAGGTAAACTATTTACATACTGGCTCGACAGTGCTGGAGACAGCAATCCTTTTGTCGGACCATTTACGTTAGAAGCTCTACGCAATGAGGCACAAGAGATGCTCGTCAGCAAAACCTGGAGAAAGAGGCGATACTTTG